>Ga0209677_101472_pt1 | contig 10154 bp, 11 predicted proteins | sample AraplaCvi_mCL_r2_2_FD_184285 | JGI IMG/M metagenome (GOLD analysis project Ga0209677, IMG submission 184285) | Arabidopsis root microbial communities from North Carolina, USA - plate scrape CL_Cvi_mCL_r2 (SPAdes) (version 2) | ecosystem: Host-associated > Plants > Roots > Endosphere | place: USA... | reverse complement strand
CCTTCAACTCAAAGCACGGAAACGCTTGAAAGCGCGGCGTCATCACAGGCTGCCCCGCGGCTTCTCCGGCTCGCGCGCGGCGACCGGGCTCTGTGCTGCGTCGCGCACCGGATAGAACGTGTAGGACAGAGTGATCGTGTTCAGCGTGTCGTTCTCGTGGTCGTTCACGATCGCCGGATCGACATAGAACACCACCGGCATCTCGCGCGTCTCGCCCGGCGCCATGGTCTGCTCGGTGAAGCAGAAGCAGTTGATCTTGGTGAAGTAGGAGCCGACCGTCAGCGGGGTGACGTTGTAAGCCGCCTGTCCTGCGGTGGTTCGCGCCGACTGGTTGGTCACGGTGTAGTAGACCGTCACCACCTCGCCGATCTTCACCTGGATCTCGGTCTTTTCCGGCTGGAATTTCCACGGCAGCCCGCCGGCGACGTTGGAGTCGAAGCGCACCGCGACGGTACGCCCCAGCGGGGCAGAAGCGGGAGCCGAGGCGGCGACCTGCGTGGTGCCGTTGAAGCCGGTGGCGCGGCAGAACCAGTTGTAGAACGGCACGGCGGCATAGGCGGCGCCGACCATCAGCACGACCACGGCGCCGCAAATCCCGCCGACCAGCGCGTCACGCTTGGTCGCTTGACGCGGCTGCGGCGCTTGAACGGCGGCTGGCGGCGCCTCCGTTACCGGCTCCGTACTCGTCAACTGGTCAGGCTTGTCCATCAGATCGGCCGCCTCAACACCGCGGGCCCCTTGACCAGGGTAACCGCAAAGAACAGCACCACCAGCACGCCGAGCGCGAGCGCGATCGCAATCGAGCGGCGGCGCCGTGCGCGCAGCTGCGCTTCGGTAAGGACGATCCCGTCTTCTGGCTGGTTCGGCTCCGCCATGTCGGTGCGATGCGCCCCCTTACCCAACACGACCCGACCAGAACAACGGCGCGACCATGCGCACGACCGCCTCGAGGCCCAGCGTCGCGAACAGCGCGAACAGATAAAGGATCGAGAAGGCGAACAGCTTGCGGGTGGCGCGCAGCGACGCCGCGCGCTCGCGCTTGCGATAGACCTCGATCGCGAGCCACATCATGCCGGCGCCGAGCACCAGCGAGACCGCGCCATAGATCGCGTCGAAATAGCCGAGCGGCCAGGGCGCGAGCGCAATGCCGACCAGCACGATGGTGTAGAGCAGGATCTGCAGCCGCGTCGCGTCCGGGCCGGCGACGACCGGCAGCATCGGAATGCCGGCGCGGGCATAGTCATCCGAGCGGAACAGCGCCAGCGCCCAGAAATGCGGCGGGGTCCAGAAGAAGATGATCAGGAACAGCCACACCGGCTCGGGCGCGATCGATCCGGTCGCCGCGACCCAGGCCACGACGGGCGGCAGCGCGCCGGCGGCGCCGCCGATCACGATGTTCTGCGCGGTCCAGCGCTTCAGCCACATCGTGTAGATCACGACGTAGAAGAAGATGGTGAAGGCGAGCAGCGCGCCGGCATACCAGTTGACGAGGATGCCGAGCGTCAGCACCGAGAAGAAAGACAGTGTCGAGCCGAAGGCTAACGCCTCGGGGCGGGTGATGCGGCCGCGCGGGATCGGGCGATTGGCGGTGCGCGTCATCTTGGCGTCGATATCGCCTTCCAGCGCCATGTTGAGCGCGCCGGAGGCGCCGGCACCGACCGCGATGGACAGCAGCGAGGTGATCGCGAGCACCGGGTGGAAATGGCCGGGCGCGATCAGAAGCCCGACCAGCGCCGTGAAGATCACGAGCGACATCACCCGCGGCTTGAGCAGCGCGAGATAGTCGCCGACATCGGCCTCGGAGATCCGGGGACCGGCCGCAATGGCGTTCTGCTCGATGACCGACACGATAGCTAATTCCGACGTTTGGTAGCTTGAGCTTTCAGCCGGGCCGATGGTCCGGCTGAGACGCGACGCCACCGAGTGGCGGCGCGCATTGATTTCTAGAGCACGATCCTATTCGAAAACCCGGATCATGCGCGTCGCGATCACTGCACGCGCGGCAGCGTCTCGAACTGGTGGAACGGCGGCGGTGAGGACAGCGTCCATTCCAGCGTGGTGGCGCCCGGCCCCCACGGATTGTTCGCCGCCTGCTGCTTGCGCATGAACGCATCGAGCACGCCGTAGAGGAAGATCAAGACGCCGAAGCCCGAGATGTAGGAGCCGATCGACGAGACGAGGTTCCAGCCGGCGAACGCATCCGGATAGTCGATGTAGCGGCGCGGCATGCCCGACAGGCCGAGGAAGTGCTGCGGGAAGAACACGAGGTTGACACCGATGAAGGTGAACCAGAAGTGCGCCTTGGCGATGGTCTCGTTGTACATGTAGCCGAACATCTTCGGGAACCAGTAGTACCAGCCGGCGAAGATCGCGAACACGGCGCCGAGCGACAGCACGTAGTGGAAGTGGGCGACGACGTAGTAGGTGTCCTGCAGCACGCGGTCGACACCGGCATTCGCCAGCACGACGCCGGTGACGCCGCCGACCGTGAACAGGAAGATGAAGCCGATCGCCCACAGCATCGGCGCGCGGAACTCGATCGAGCCGCCCCACATCGTGGCGATCCAGGAGAAGATCTTCACGCCGGTCGGCACCGCGATCACCATGGTGGCGGCGACGAAATAGGCCTGCGTCGCCGAGGACATGCCGACCGTGTACATGTGGTGCGCCCACACCACGAAGCCGATGCCGCCGATCGCGACCATGGCGTAGGCCATGCCGAGATAGCCGAACACGGGCTTGCGCGAGAAGGTCGAGACGATCTGGCTGATCATGCCGAAGCCGGGCAGGATCAGGATGTACACTTCCGGGTGACCGAAGAACCAGAACAGGTGCTGGAACAGCAGCGGGTCACCGCCGCCATCGGCCGCGAAGAAGGTGGTGCCGAAATTGCGGTCGGTCAGCAGCATCGTGATCGCACCGGCGAGCACCGGCAGCGACAGCAGCAGCAGGAACACCGTCACCAGGATCGACCAGACGAACAGCGGCATCTTGTGCAGGGTCATGCCCGGCGCGCGCATGTTGAAGATCGTGGTGATGAAGTTGATGGCGCCGAGGATCGACGAGGCACCGGCGATGTGCAGCGACAGGATCGCAAAGTCGACCGCCGGTCCCGGATGGCCGGACGTCGACAGCGGCGCATACATGGTCCAGCCCGCGCCGACGCCGTTGGCACCGGGCTCGCCCTCGACAAAGGTCGAGCTGATCAGCAGCGCGAAGGAAGCGGGCAGCAGCCAGAACGAGATATTGTTCATGCGCGGGAACGCCATGTCAGGCGCCCCGATCATCAGCGGCACCATCCAGTTGCCGAAGCCGCCGATCATCGCCGGCATGACCATGAAGAAGATCATGATCAGGCCGTGGCTGGTCACGAACACATTATAAGTGTGGTTCTCGTGGAACAGCTGGACGCCCGGATACATCAGCTCCATCCGGATCGCGATCGACATCGCAAGACCGATGATGCCCGCGCAGATCGCGAAGATCAGGTACATCGTGCCGATGTCTTTGTGATTGGTCGAATACAGCCAGCGCTTCCACCCAGTCGGATGGTCGTGCGCATGATCGTCATGGCTGGTCAGGGTCGTTGCGCTCGTAGCCATTGCCTATTCCCTTATCCCCTTCGGACCGCACGCGGCCCGATCAAAATCGCCCATCTTGCCGCGAGGCGGCGCGTCAATGTGCCGAGCCGATGGTCTGGTCGGCCGCCGCGGCATAGGTGTTGCCCGGCGCGCTGGCGAACTTCTTCTTGGCATCCTCGACCCAGGCCGCGAACTCCTGGTCGCTCACGACGCGAACCGCAATCGGCATATAGGCGTGATCCTTGCCGCAGAGCTCGGAGCATTGGCCATAGAAGATGCCCACCTTGGTCGCCTTGAACCAGGTCTCGTTGAGGCGGCCGGGAACGGCATCCATCTTGACGCCGAAGGACGGCACCGCCCAGGAATGGATCACGTCGGCGCCGGTGGTCTGGACGCGAACGACCTTGTTGACCGGCACCACCATCTCGTTGTCGACGCCGAGCAGACGCGGCTGCTTGTCCTGCGCGAGCAGCGAATCGAACTCGAACTTGCCGTTATCGGGATAGGCGTAGCTCCAGTACCACTGCTTGCCGGTGGCCTTGATGGTCAGGTCTGCCTTCGGCACGTCGAGCTCGAGGAACAGCAGGCGGAACGACGGCACCGCGATGGCGACCAGGACCAACACCGGAATCAAGGTCCAGGCCACTTCGATCAGCGTGTTGTGGGTGGTGCGCGACGGCACCGGATTGGCGCGCGCGTTGAACTTGACCACCACGGTGATCAGCAGCGCCAGCACGAACAGCGTGATGACGGTGATGATCGTGAGCAGCCAGCCGTGGAACCAGGTGATGTTCTCCATCACTGGCGTGACAGCTTCCTGCAGCCTGAATTCCCAGGGCGCGGGCTGCCCCATTTCGGCAAATGCCGCCCCGCTCGACAGCAGCGAGACACCCGCCACCGTCAATCCCACCAAGCGGGCGCCCAATCGGCCCATCGACATCTTCATGTCGCTCGCGCTCCCTTCAGAACTTTCCCCCGCAGCGCGCGCGGTAAGGCAGCGCGCTGTTACGATCCGCGCTCCGGACAAATGGCCTTGAGGCGGGCTTATAGGAAAGCACCTGGGCCAGTTCACTGGAATGACGAAATCTTGCTCCTCAAACCATAATTCTTGATCCATCGCAATGCAGTCTTATGCAGGGTGTTGCGCCCGGCCACGAGATTGGCCGCACCGCGATTTTTCCGGTAGATTGCCGTAAGGCGCGACTTCGCGAAGCGCGAGCGCTTGACAGGCGTCCTGCCCGTTGTAGGCAAGCCGGGCGACGCCGCACGGAACTCTGATTCGGCGATCGGGCTCGCAGGGTTATTTCAGGCCTGAAGATGCCGATCCTGTCCTCAAGGCGCCATCATTGCCGTATCATGCCGTCGCGGCTTGCAGATCACCCACAGGAAAGTGTCATGGGATCGACCCGTATGGGGCCTTCAACGGACAGGACGACGGACAGTGCCGGCGTAGATGCGAACGGCTCGCGACGTCCGCGGCGGCTCGGTCTCGCGGCGCTCTCAACCCTTTTTGGCCTCGCGGCCGTCATCGGCACCCCTCACCTCGTCCACGCCCAGGGTGCCGTGCGCTCCGTGCATGGCGACTGGCAGATCCGCTGCGATACCCCGCCTGGTGCTCAGAGCGAGCAATGCGCGCTGATTCAGAGCGTGGTAGCGGAGGACCGCTCTAATGCCGGCCTCACGGTCATCATGCTCAAGACGGCCGACCAGAAGAGCCGGCTGATGCGGGTGGTCGCCCCGCTCGGCGTGCTCTTGCCCTCCGGCCTCGGCCTGAAGCTCGACAACCAGGATGTCGGCCGCGCCGGCTTCGTGCGCTGCCTGCCCAACGGCTGCGTCGCCGAGGTGGTGATGGACGACAAGCTCTTGAACCAGCTCAAGACGGCCAAGACCGCGACCTTCATCATCTTCGAGACGCCCGAGGAGGGCATCGGCTTCCCGCTCAGCCTGAACGGGCTTGCCGAAGGGTTCGACAAATTGCCGTGATCAGCGCGGCCGCTGGCCCGCTGGCGCCTCCAGCGACAGCGCCATGATCAGCACGGTTTTGTCGATCGCATCCCCCAGCGCTTCCGCCGGCTGCACCGCCTTGATGACGAAGCCCGCCTTCTCGTAGAGCCGGATGGCGTTTGCATTGCTGCGATAGACGGTGAGCTCGACGCGGGAGAATCCGAAGGTGCGTGCATCGGCAAGCGCCCGGGCCATCAGCCGGGAACCGATGCCCTGGCGCCGGAACTGCGGCAAAAGGCCCATGCCCAAGACACCGATCCGGGCGTCGATCGGCCCTGATTTGGGCGTCACGTCGCACCAGCCGACCACCTCGCCATCGGCGCGCGCGACCAGCTGCGGATAGCCATGGGCGATCATATCGAGGACAAAAGCGCGTGTGGATTCAAGGGGCGGCGCCTCGCTGAACGACAGATAACGCCGCTCCCGCGCGACGAAATCCAGCGTGCGGTGGAAGCTTTCGATGTCTGCAGGGGTGATTGGAGTGATTTCAACCATGTCCGTTCGGTAATCATCCGGCCCCTCGCGCCCCGACCCCGAAACAACTATCTTGGATCGTACCTTCCGACAACGGACCTGCCCAGTGGACATGCCGATGACAGATCCCGCCACCACCTCTCTGCTCGACCGAGCCAATCTCGACCGCGACGCCGTCCGGAACGAGGTCGGGCGCGGGCTCGCCGGCGCCGACGACGGCGAATTGTTCCTGGAATATAGTCAGACCGAAGCGCTGATGTTCGACAACGGCCGGCTCAAGCAGGCGACCTATGACACCAGCCAGGGTTTCGGCCTGCGCGCGGTCAAGGACGACGCAGTCGGCTATGCCCATTCCTCCGACGTCTCGCTGCCGGCGCTGATCCGCGCCGCGGACGCCGTCAGCGCCGTGCGCGGCGGCTATTCCGGCAATTTCGCGAGCCCGCCGCCGCACACCAATGTGCGGCTGTATGGCGACGACAATCCGCTCAACGCGCCCGGCTTCGAGAGCAAGGTCAAGCTGCTCGGCGAGATCGACGCCTATCTGCGCGACAAGGATCCGCGGGTGCGGCAGGTGACAGTCAGCCTGGGCGCCACCTGGCAGGTGGTCGAGATCCTGCGGCCCGACGGCGAGAGCTATCGCGACATCCGCCCGCTGGTGCGCGTCAACATCTCCGTGGTCGCGGGCCAGGGCGACCGACAGGAGACCGGCAGCAAGGGCTATGGCGGCCGCGAGGCCTATGCGCGCTTCATCGAGACCAAGGCCTGGCGCGACGCCGCCGACGGCGCACTGCGCGAGGCGCTGGTCAATCTGGAATCGGTGCCGGCCCCGGCAGGCGAGATGGACGTGGTGCTCGGCGCCGGCTGGCCCGGCGTGATGCTCCACGAGGCGGTCGGTCACGGCCTCGAAGGTGACTTCAACCGCAAGAAGACCTCGGCCTTCGCCGGCTTGATGGGCAAGCAGGTGGCCGCCAAGGGCGTCAACGTGGTCGACGACGGCACCATGGCCTCGCGCCGCGGCTCGCTGTCGATCGACGACGAGGGCACGCCGACCAATCGCACCGTGCTGATCGAGGACGGCATTCTGGTCGGCTACATGCAGGACCGCCAGAATGCGCGGCTGATGAACATGAAGCCGACCGGCAACGGCCGCAGGCAGGGCTATGCCCATGTGCCGATGCCGCGCATGACCAACACCTATATGCTGGCCGGTCAGCGCGACCCGGCCGAGATCATCGCCTCCGTGAAGAACGGCATCTATGCGGTGAACTTCGGTGGCGGCCAGGTCGACATCACCTCGGGCAAGTATGTCTTCCAGTGCACCGAGGCCTACAAGATCGAGGACGGCAAGGTCGGCGCACCGGTGAAGGGCGCGATGCTGATCGGCAACGGCCCGACCGACCTCAATCGCATCAGCATGATCGGTAACGATCTGTCGCTCGATACCGGCATCGGTACCTGCGGCAAGAATGGACAGGGCGTGCCGGTCGGTGTCGGCCAGCCGACGCTTCGGATGGATCGCATCACGGTCGGAGGAACGGGTCGATGAGTGTCGAGAAGGTCACGGACCAGACCGCTCAGAACAACAGCACGGGTCAAACCAAGAGTCAGACCAAGGGTCAGTCCACTTGGAGCGGCCAGATCGCGCAGCTCGCCGCCGTGGTGTTGGCGGTGTTCGTCGCCAAGGGCGCGATCGCCGAGCCGTTCTACGTGCCGTCGGGCTCGATGGAGCCGACCTTGATGATTGGCGATGCGCTGCTCGCCTCCAAATTCCCCTATGGCTACGGCACCTCGTCGTTGCCGATGCAGATCACCTTGCCGGAAACCGGTCGCCTGTTCGGCGAGACGCCCAAACGCGGCGACGTCGTCGTGTTCCGCTGGCCGGGCGACAATTCCCAGGCCTGGGTCAAGCGCGTCGTCGGCCTGCCCGGCGACCGCATCCAGATGCGCCAGGGCCAGCTCTTCATCAACGACCAGCCGGCGACGCTGAAGCCGGACGGCACGGGCGATGCCGAGGACGACAACGGCCGCACCGAGCCGGCCTCTCGCTATGTCGAGACGCTGCCGAACGGCGTCTCGCACATGATCTTCAAGCTGCGCGACAACGGCCGGCTCGACAACACCTCGGAAGTGACGGTGCCGCCCGGCAAGCTGTTCGTGCTCGGCGACAATCGCGACAATTCCGCCGACAGTCGCGTGCCCGTGCGCGACGGCGGCGTCGGGCTGCTGCCGATCGACAATCTGGTCGGCCGCGCCGATGCCGTGGTGGGCTCCTGGGATCTCGGCGTCCGCAACCAGCCGGTCTGGGCCTGGCTGTCAGGCTTCCGGCTCGATCGCTTCTTCACCGCGGTGAGGTGAGAGGCTTCCCTCCATGACCTTCGACGATGTCAGGGCACTGGCGCTGGCATGGCCGGAGGTCGTGGACGGGACATCCTACGGCACGCCGGCGCTGAAGGTGCGCAAGAAGCTGCTGGTGCGCCTGAAGGAGGATGGTGACAGCCTCGTCGTTCCCGGCGTACCCCAGGACGAGCGCGGGATGCTGGTGGAGAGCCGCCCGAAGCTGTTCTACTTCACCGACCACTACCGTGATTATCCCATCGTTCTCCTGCGCCTGTCGAAAGCCAAGCGCGGCGACGTCGAACCGCTGCTGCGCCGGCAATGGCGCGCGCTGGCATCGAAGGCGGCGGTAAAGGCCGTCAGCGCAGCCGGATAGTGCGCCGCGTTTCTCCGAACGGACGATGCCATCGATTGCCATGAACGGTGACACATTTCTCGATCTGGCGCTCCGTAATCCCATCAATGAAGCAATCGCGCGCGAACTCGTCGCGCTCGCGCTGCCGGACGCCTGGCTCGTCGCCGGCTGCCTGACACAGACCGTCTGGAATGCGCTGAGCGGGCGTCCCCTCACCTACGGCATCAATGACTACGACATCTTCTATTTCGATCCCGACACGTCATGGGAGGCGGAAGACGCGGTCATCAAGCGCGTGCAGGCGGAGCTTGCGTCCTGTGATGCCCGGATCGAAATCCGCAACCAGGCGCGCGTCCATCTCTGGTATCCGGCCAAGCACGGCAAGCCCTATGTGCCCCTCACCTGCGCGGCGGACGGCATCGACCGCTTCCTGACCGTGAATACGCAAGTCGGTATCCGTTCAATCGATGAGAGCTACGAGGTCTATGCGCCCTGGGGCTTTGACGACATCGCCGGCATGATCGTGCGGCCCAATCCCTCGCCGAATTTCTCAGCCGCGAACTACACCGCGAAGGCCGCGCGCTGGAAGGCGCTGTGGCCGGAGATAAGGGTGGTGGGCGTGGATGGGTAACCGGTCCTTGCAATGACCGTGAGCACACGCGGCTGGCGTCAAATTGCCCCGGCGTCATCGCCCGCGGGCGCGCTTTGGCACATCTGCCGTCATTCCGGGGCGACGCGTCAGCGTCGAGCCCGGAATCCATTTCACCACGCGGGATAAGGCTGAATGGATTCCGGGCTCGCGCTACGCGCGCCCCGGAATGACGAGGAGGAGAAGGCCCGCATCCAACGACCAAATCGCGCATGCGGCGCCCGTGCCTAGCGCAGCACGCCCGACGTGAACCCGGCGCGGCGGCGCGGCGGCTTGATTTCCTTCTTCAGGAAACAATGCGCTTCCTTGCCGGCATAACCCGGACGGGCGAAGGTCCAGGCGCGGCACTTGTTGTCGCCGGTGCAGGCGGCCTTGCAGATCTCCTCGGCGTCGGCGCTGCGTTCGTTGGCTTTCTCAGCGCCTTTGTCGATGCTCTTTTCGATCGCCTTGTCAGCGGCCCTTTCGCCGCTCCTATCAAGGCTCTTCTCGCCGCCCTTGTCGCCGCTCTTGTCGGCCCCTTTCTCGATCCCCCTTTCGGCGGACTTCTCGGCGCCCTTGCCGTCGGCCTTGATCTCGAAGCTGCGATAGTCGCCGCCGGGGCGGTCGATCGCGGTCTCGACCGTGCCGTTGCGGATCTCAACCACGCCGGCACCGCGCACGCCTGAGACACAGCAATTGTCGAGCACGCGCGGCGGCACGCTGCTCTTCAGCCAGCACACCGCTTCGCTGTCGAGCACGGTCGGATAGTTGAAGCTCC
>Ga0209677_101470_pt1 | contig 10168 bp, 9 predicted proteins | sample AraplaCvi_mCL_r2_2_FD_184285 | JGI IMG/M metagenome (GOLD analysis project Ga0209677, IMG submission 184285) | Arabidopsis root microbial communities from North Carolina, USA - plate scrape CL_Cvi_mCL_r2 (SPAdes) (version 2) | ecosystem: Host-associated > Plants > Roots > Endosphere | place: USA... | reverse complement strand
GCGGTCCCTACTACGGCCAGCGCTACTACTATCAGCCGTATTAGGCGGCGATTCCGCGGCGGCCGGGAGCGGAGGTTGCTCCGTTTTTGCAGGCCTGCGGACGCCATTCCGGATTTTGCAAAGGGGGCAGTGCTTGCAGTGCCCCCTTTTTGTTGTCTCCGGATGCGGGCCTCTCCCGCCGCCGCCCTGTTTCGCCGCCCAGTCAAGTCCTCTCGGCGAAAATATTCCACTTTACCGAAATTCGGAAACGGCGTATGTGTTGCCCATCCCGGCTCATCCTTGAGGGGCGATCGTACGTCGTCACGAGTTGCGAGCCGGGCCTGCGGTGGACGCGGCAGCGTCGTGCGCGAGAGGTGCGGGCAGGGCGGGTCGTCCCTGTGAGCCCGCGGCCACGTGCGGACGAGCGGCGCCGAAGTCCGGCGAAGCCTCTTGGCGAAGCCGGATGAGCTGCGTACGGCAAAACCGTGTGGTCCTGGCCGTCGTTGCTACGGTCAAGCCTTTGCGGAGATGTGCGCGAGCCCAACCGGGTGGACGGCATCGTCAATTCGCGGGGCGAGGGAGGCCAGAAGGAAAGTTCGGCTCCCGGGAGAGCACGGCATAAGCCGTCCGACCATCGCGCAGGGAAGGCCGAGTGATCGGCGACACCTGTATGCTGCTGTGCGGTTCTTTTGCGCTACATCTTCGCGCAGCGGACCGCGGGTGCCCGTCGGCACCCGGTCTTCCCTGCGCCCTCTTGGATTGGAGGGTGGAGAGATCGAGCAAAGCTCGGGCGAATTCAGCCGCGAGAACGCCAAGGCGTGTCTGCAACCACACACTCACTGTCATCGTCCGGCTCGACCGGACGATCCAGTACTCCGAGACAGTTGTGGGTCAACCGAGCGGCCGCGGCGTACTGGATGTACCGCCGGCCTGTCATCGGGCTCGCCGAAGACGAGACCCGGTGGGGGGAATGACAATGGCATTTGGAGACGCAGCCGTGGCCCCAAGCTCCGTCATTGCCGATGTTGAGAGAGTGCGCGCCTCACTCGCTTCCGTGCAACGAACGCAGCGCTGCAACGCCATAAGCGCGTTCACGCGCGTCTTCAACGCGCCATGCGCGTTGCAGCTTGTCTGGGACGCGAGAGTGAGCGGCGAGGTGCACTTTGCTCCGTCATTGCGCTCGCAACTTGCACAGCAACGACGTTGAGAACGCGGACGCTCATGCGCGTTTCAAGGCACGATATCGTCGTGAAATTTTGCGCAAGCTCTGGCGTCGCCCTCCGCGCGGAGGTTGTGCATTCCGTCACGGCGCGGATATTCGCTCTAGCCTTGGCCCGCCACACGCGCGCGGTCGAGATGCCCCTCGATCTTCGGGCGGTCGCGGGTGCGCTCGAAGCTCGTGCAAAGCAGTTCGGTCTCCTCGAGCGAGACCGGCGCGCGATACAGTCGGCACATGAATTCCGCGGTAGAGCGTGCCTTGCCAGTAGCTGGACTGCGTTCGGCGAGAAACATGCAATCGCGGCAGATGCTGGCATCGAGTCGCTGGTGTGCCGTGTCGAGGTGGTTGAGGATCTCGCGGAGCGAGTCGCGGAGCCTGACGCACTCGTCGGTTCCGAGCGCCGTGACTGCGTTCACCACGTGGTTGATCGGGTCGTGCTGGCTCAGGCATTTCTCGCCTTGCGCGGTGACGTGGAGCACCACGGAGCGCTTGTCCTCGTGCGATGGCTTTCGTACCAGGAAGGACTTGCCCTCCAGCGTCTTCACGATCTGCGATGCCGTCGCCCTGGTCGCGCCGATGAAGCCGGCAAGTGCCGAGGGGGTGCGCGAGAATCTGTTGGCGCGGCCGAGAAAACGCAACGCCATCCATTCCCGGTCGCGCAGTCCATGCTGGTTGCCTTCGAAATACCAAGCTCTCGCCGCCTGAACCAGCAGTTCGACAGCTTCACGTGCCAACGGCATGAATTCCTACCTCGCCCCGGGAATCACGTCTGCGGCGCCCCGAAGTCGCCTTCCGCCGTTGTGCACGAATCTTTCGCGAGAAGCCCTACCACCCGCAATGCCCGACGCGTTCGCCGTGCCCGATACTCGCGCGAAAGCACGGACTGCTCGGCATCCGGCCTGGACTGATCGGCATTGCAAGGTGCGGGGCGAAAAGCGATGCCGCCGTTGGCATGCCAATCGTTGCGTCGTCGAACGAAAGCCCGAGTTGCCATCACGATCGGACGATAGATCGGAGTTGTTCACCCGAAGCCCCTGAGTTCAAGTCACACGCAGACGTTTCTTATGTACCGTCGAAACGATGAATGAGCTTCTCAACAAAATCAAGTAGAGACGCTCTCCGAGACTGGATGTCGCTGCAGACGAGTGTAACGTTCAAGACAATCGCGCTCTTCGGGACACATGATGGTGATCGCAATATGCAGCGGAACAAGCTGTTTGCACGCAATTGTGCGACGGCTTGATTGCACGGCACGTTGCTGTCCGACGCTGATGCAAACTGATGGAAGCTTGTGCATGACGATGGCGCTCATCGGCGCGTCATCCACAACTTCCGCGATCCTTCCGGGAATCGCCAAGGGAACTCGTTAGGATTACACGTCACGGTTGTCACCGCAACCGCGGCGGAATGGGTCGGTTCGACCGCATGCGACCTGGCCGCGCGATATCCACCGAACGGCTGATGCGCCGGTGGTGGGACACGGCCGACCGCGATGGGCGCGCAGGCATAGGATGCGTGGCGGCGCGCGTGGTCAACTGTCGCGATCATCATCAGGGCTGCGACCCACGGGCGGGGGCCGCGCCGCCGCCCCGTCCGGCTAGTCGCCCTTCAGCATGTCCCGGAGTTCGCGGAATGGATCGGCGCTGGGCGGCGCCGAGGCGTCCTGCCGCATCGCGCTGTAGATTCGCGGAACCAGATCGACGGCCTGGTCGAGCCCCGAATCACGCCCCGCCTGATATCCGCCCATCAGCCGAAGGTCGCGCGTGTCCTCGTATTTGGACATCATGGTGCGCAGCTTGCTCACCAATTCGCGCTCCTCGGGGTCCCAGACGTTGTGGGCGAGGCGGGAGACCGAGGCCAGGACGTCCACGGCCGGATAGCGCGCCTGGTCGGCGATGTGCCGGGAGAGCACGATGTGGCCATCGAGGGTGCTGCGGATGGTGTCCGCGATCGGCTCGTTGTGGTCGTCGCCGTCGACCAGCACGGAGAAAATGCCGGTGATCGTCCCGGATCCCTCTTCGCCTGGCCCGGCGCGCTCCAGAAGGCGCGGCAGGTCGGTGAAGACCGTCGGCGCATAGCCGCGCGCGACCGCGGGCTCGCCGGCGGCGAGCGCGACCTCGCGGGCGGCGTGGGCGAAGCGGGTGATCGAATCGACCACGAGCAGGACCGATTCGCCCCGGTCGCGGAAATATTCGGCGACCGCCATCGCGGTCTTCGGCGCCAGCCGCCGCATCATCGGGCTTTCATCTCCCGTCGATACGATGGTGATGGCGCGGCTGCGGTTGGCCCCGAGCACATCCTCGATGAATTCGCGCACCTCGCGGCCGCGCTCGCCGACGAGCGCCAGCACGACGGTGTCGAAGCCCTGGCTGCGCGCCAGCATCGCCAGCAGCGTCGATTTGCCGACTCCGGAACCGGCAAAGATGCCGACGCGCTGGCCGGCGCAGATCGGGGCAAACAGGTCGATGACGCGTACGCCGGTCCGCAGCGGCTTGTGGACGCGTGCGCGCTTCATCGCCGATGGCGCCTCGGCCTCCGCCGACACCGGCCGGGACCCGGGCGTGAGGGGACCCTGTCCGTCCAGCGGCGCGCCGAGCGCGTTGATGACGCGGCCCTTCCAACTCGGATCGGGCGCGAAGGACAAGGGAGGCATCCGGTAGGCGACCGAGCCGAGGCCGCCGGCGAATTGCCGGTCGAATGGCTTGGCGACGATGCCCTCGCTGTCGATCCTGATCACTTCGCCGATCTGAGGCTTGCTGCCGGAGTTGCCGCCGGAGTTGACGCCGATCAGTTCACCGAGCCTGACGAAGCGCGACAGGCCGGAAACGCGGAAATGCGTCGGCGCGATCTCGGAGATCGCGCCGCTGACGCTTGCCAGGGGAGTGCTCTGCTGAAGCTCCAGCAGCGCCCACTCGAGTTGCCGAAGAGCGTTCAAGGAAACCGTCCACCCTCATTGCGCGCGAGGCGCATCTTACTTGCCCGGCTCGCCCAGCGTGCGGATTGCATTCTGGAGCGAGCTCTCGGTGCCCTCGATCATCGAATTGGTGCCGTCGAACGCGCGCGAGGCTGCGATCAGCTTCGTCAACTCCATCATCGGATTGGCGCCGGAGCCCTCGACATAGCCCTGCTTGAAGCCGTCGCGGGAGAAGTCGGCGATGGCGGTCGCGGGCCGGTCCGGCGTGACGCCGGAATTGCCGTAACGCTCGAGATTGGCGTCGGCGGGAATGTTGAACAGCCCGATGGAGCCGATCTCGTTGTTGTCCTGGGTGATCGCGCCGCTGCGCGCGATCGCGACCGGTCCGCCGTTCGGGTCGAGCGTGATCTGCGCGCCCCCGGAATCGATGACGGGGAAGCCGGACACCGTCTGAAGATCGCCGTTGGGGGCGATCTGGAGGCGGCCGTCGCGCGTATAGACGGTGCCGTTCGGGCCGGCGAAGGCGATCCAGCCCTGTCCGACCACGGCGACGTCGAGCGGGTTGCCGCTCTCGGTAATGCTGCCCACTTCGCGCGAAATGATGTTGTCGCCGGGCGAGGAGAAGGCGACCGGGTTCGCACCCGCCTTGGACAGAACGGTCTCGAACTTCACCACGTCGGTGCGGAATGCCGAGGTGTTGACGTTGGCGACGTTGTTGGCGATCGTCTGGAGACGCTTTTCGAGGGCGACCTGCGCCGACAATCCCACATAGAGAGCCGATTGCATGAGTTACTTTCCGAGCCGGATGGACTGAAGCTTCGTGAGCATGTCGGTGTCCAGGCTGGCCGACATCGACGATGCGCCGGCAATCAGGACCAGCGCGGGGTTGGTCGAGGTGTCGCTCTGGGCCTGGGTCGCGTCCCACATCGCCGCAAAGCGCTGCACGAATTTGTCGACCTTGGCCTGGTCCTGGAAATCGGTGAGATCGATCTTCTTCGTGATCATCTTGGCCTGGGCATCGATGTCGGACGAGCTGATCGTCGACGACCAGCCCATTGCGGTCTGGACCACCTGGGTCAACGCCTTGTCGGCGAGGATCTGATAGGCGGTGGTGATGGTGGAGGCCTTGCGGGTGAAATAGAGCGCCAGCCGCAGACCCTCGTTCTGGTCACCGGCCTTCTCCTCCATCGTCTGCGTGACGTATTGGGTCGCCGTGCCGGTCGTCGCCGCGGTCGCCTGGGTCGCCTTGTCGCCGAGAGCGGCGAAATTGAAGGCGGCGGCGAATTGCCGGTAGCGGGTGTCGGACAGCTTGTTGGCGAAGGCATCCTTGTCCGAGACGCCCTCGGTCAGAACCTTGCGCATGAACGCCTTGGCATAGCTCATGTCGCTGAGGCCATAGGCCTTCATCGCGTAGGAATAGAGGCGATAGTCCTTCAGGAAATCGTCGACGGTCTTCACGTTGCCGATATGGCTCAGGAAGTAATCCGTCTCGCGGCTGACATCCGGCTGCGTCGCGACCTGCGTCAGCGACTTGCCCATGTCCTTCGTCAGTCTGGTGTAGTCCGCGATGGTGGATAGCATGACCCGCGCCTCTCCGGTCGCACTTGCGACACCATCCCAAGCTGCCGTGAATTGCTTGCGCGAAGCTGACGAGCGGCAAACCAGCCTCGCGCAAGCGTCGCCGAATAGGTATTCCCGATGGGATCGGCGATGGAGCGGCGCGTTGGGCAGTTTCGTGGGGGTTGTCATCACGGTAGCGGCGCTGCTTGGCGGATTTGCCGCCATGGGCGGGCATCTCGGCGTGCTGATGCAGCCGTGGGAATTCGTGATCATCATGGGGACCGCGGCCGGCACCTTCATCATGGCCAATCCATGGAAGACGGTCGTTGATACCGGGCTTGCTTGCGTCCAGGCCGTCACCGGTGCCGTGCCCGGCGAGCGCTATTATCTCGACCTGCTGGGAGCCCTCCACGCCCTGATGCGCGAGCTGCGGGGCAAGGGCCGCAACGAGGTCGAGGCGCATATCGACGACCCCGCGTCCTCCGAGATCTTCAAGGCGTTCCCGAGCGTGCTCGGCGACCCCTCGCTGCTCCAGTTCATCTGCGACTATGTCCGCCTCATCATCATGGGCAACGCGCGCACGCACGAAATCGAAGCGCTGATGGACGAGGAGATCCATACCATCGTGAAGAGCAAGCTGGCGCCCTACCATTCGCTGGTGACGGTGTCCGAAGCGTTGCCGGCGCTCGGCATCGTCGCCGCGGTGCTCGGCGTCATCAAGGCGATGGGCGCGCTCGACCAGTCGCCGAAGTTGCTCGGCGGCTTCATCGGTGCGGCGCTTGTCGGCACCTTCGCCGGCATCTTCCTGTCTTACGGCATCATTTCGCCCTTCGCGATCAAGATCAAGATGACGCGCGAGAAGCGCTGCAGGCCCTACATCATCGTCAAGCAGACGCTGCTGGCCTTCATGAACGGCGCCATGCCGCAGATCGCGGTCGAGCACGGACGCAAGATGATCGCGAGCAACGAGCGCCCCTCGATCGACGTCGTCGAGAACGAGACGATTGCGGGGCCCAAGGCCGTCGTGACCGATGCTGAACCGAAGGCTGCCCGCGCATGATGATGGAAAACGTCGACGTCGATCAGCGGAAGCAGCTGCCGAACTACCTGCTGGATGCGGCCGGGATCTCGATCGAGCGCATGCCGATGCTCAATGTGATCTTCGATCGCATGGCGGCATCCTGCACCGACAGTCTTCAGCCCATCGCCGGAACGCCCTGCTACTTCTCCGTCAACGGCATCACCAATGATCGCGTCGGCGACATCATCAAGGACTACGAGGCCAACGCGGTTGCGGCCGTGCTCTATGCCGAGCAGTGGGACTCCCGCATCATCATCATGCTCGACCGCGATTTCGTGTTCACGATGGTCGAGGCGATGTTCGGATCCGACGGAGCAGAGCCGCCGCTCGATGTCGAGCGCACGTTCTCGAACATCGAGATCCGCCTGGTCCAGGCGCTGTTCGAACGGTTCGCCAAGGCGCTGCAATCCGCCTTCGCTGGCACGTCCAACGTCACCTTCCGCGTCGAGCGGGTCGAGACCGCCATGGCATCGCTCGCGATCGGCCGCAGCGGCAACATGTCGATCTGCGCGAACATCATGCTGCAGGCGCTCTACCGCGGCGGCCAAATGTTCCTCATCATCCCGCACTCCGCGCTCAATCCGCTCAGGCAGAAGCTCGCACACGTCGTCGTCAGCGATGGCCGTGCGGCCGATCCGCGCTGGCGCGAGCAGATGGAGAGCGAGGTTCAACGGACCGAGGTCACGCTGAGCGCGGTCCTCGACGAGAAGATGATATCCCTCGACGACGTCGTGAAGTTCCATGTCGGACAGGTGATCGAGCTCGAAGCCACGCCGCGCACGCTGGCGCGGCTCGAGAGCAACAACCAGGTGCTGTTCTGGTGTCAGATCGGCCAGCTTGATGGCTATTACGCCATGCAGGTGGCGGATCCCGTCGACCAGAAGCGGGAGTTCGTCGATGATATCCTATCTCGTTGATGCCGTGCTGCTGATTGCGCTGGCCTTCACCAGCATGAGGGTGACGAAGATGCACCGCGAATTGGCACGGCTGCGCAGTTACCAGGGCGAGTTCTCGACCATCGTCCACGAGACGGCGGGCGCCTTCGATACGGTCATCACCGCGGCGCACGATTCGACTGCAAATCTGGGCCGGCTCGCCAACGTGCTGAGCACGAAGATCGATCAGGCCCACGAGGCGATCGCCGCGCTGGATGCGCGGAGCGGGCTCCAATCCGCCGCGACCGCGAGCGGTCCTGAAGCGAACAAGCATTGAAACCGAGACGGATCGAACACGCACTACCGGGGCGCTGAGACGCACCGGGACCGGAAATACCAAGAGGCGAGACCAAATGGCGCAATCCTTCGACTATGAAGCTGCATCTGCAACGGGAGATGCCGAAACGTCTCCGCTGGAGCGGTTGGCGGAAATTGCCGCGCGCACCGCGGAGGAGACCGGCAAGTTCGCCAACGTCGACGCGATCCTGCGCATTCCCGTCACCATGCAGGTGGTACTCGGTTCAGCCACCATTCCGGTGGCGAACCTGATGAAGCTGGGCCGCGGCGCCGTGGTGCCGCTGGATCACCGGGTCGGAGAGCCCGTTGACGTCGTGGTCAACGGCCGCGTGGTTGCCCGCGGCGAGGTGGTCGTGGTCGAAGAGGACAATTCCCGCTTCGGCGTTTCGCTCACCGAGATCGTCGGGCCGCTGGGGCAGGGTGATACCTGACCATGGCGGCACAGGTCGGCATCGCTCCCATCAAGCAGCGAGGCGTTGCCACGTTGCGCGGAACGGACAAGGTCGCGGCGCTCCTGCTGGCCATGGGCCGTCAGGCGGCCGCGAGCGTGCTTCAGCAGTTCGAGCCGCAGGATATCCGCATCGTCACCAAGGCCGCAGCCGAGCTGCGGCCGATCACGGCACAGGAACTGGAGGGGATCGTCGAGGAGTTCGCCCAGCAGTTCTCGATGGGCGCCAACATCCTCGGTACGATCGGCGGGCTTGAGGCCGTGCTCGGCGACGTGCTTCCGGCCGACCAGGTCTCGGCGATCATGTCGGACCTGCTCGGCAATTCGAGCCGGTCGGTGTGGGATCGCGTCTCGTCGGTGTCGGAAAATTCGCTCGCGACCTACCTTTCCAAGGAGCATCCGCAGACCGCGGCGCTCATCCTGTCCAAGGTCAAGCCGGCCTGCGCGGCCAAGGTGATGAGCCAGCTGCCGTCGAGCCTGCGCAACGAGCTGATGCGGCGCGTGCTCAGCCTCAAGCCGATCGTCGACGATGCGATGAAGGTGCTCGAGAAGACGCTGCACGAAGACCTGACGCTGAACTTCGCCCGCAATCTCGGCGCGGACACTTATGCCCGCGTCGCCGACATCATCAACAAGATGGAGCGCGGCCACATCGAGGACATGCTGAAGAGCCTCTCGGAGAAGCGGCCGAAATCGGCCGAAGTTCTCAAGGAACTGCTGTTCACCTTCGACGACGTGATCCACCTGACGCCGAAGGCACGCACCATGATCTTCGATCAGGTGCCGACCGATCGCATCGTCGTCGCGCTGAAGGGGACCGACAAGCACTTCCGCGAACTGATCCTGTCCTCGGTCGCCTCGCGCGTCCGTCGTGTCGTGGAGCACGAACTCGCCATCGGCGAACCGTCGAACCAGCGCGACGTGCTGGAGGCGCGGCGTGTCATCACCGACCTCGCGCTCGACCTGGCGGAAAAGGGCGAAATCGAGCTCAACCCCGAGCAGGAGGATGAGCTGGTCTTCCGCTGACCGCTGAACCGGCATGGCAGAATCCGACCAGGAGAGCAAAACAGAAGAGCCGACCGAGAAGAAAGTCCGCGATGCGCTCGACGAGGGCAAAATCCCGGTCTCTCGGGAGGCGTCCATCTTCGCGTCGATGGCGGCGCTGATGGTGATTCAGATGTTCCTGATCAGCAATGGCGTGCAACAACTGACGCCGACGCTGAAGAACCTTCTCGACGATCCCGACGGCTTCCCCCTCAACAACGGGGCGGACGCGCAGAACATCCTGACGGTGGTGGGGCTCGAGGCGTTTCGATTCCTGATTCCCCTCGTCGTCGTTCTGGTCGCATTCGGGCTGGCAGCGTCGCTGCTGCAGAACGCGCCCAGCCTGGTGCTCCAGCGCATCATGCCGGATCCTTCGCGAATCTCTCCGGTCAGCGGCTGGAAGCGGCTGTTCGGAACGCAGGGGTGGGTCGAATTCGGGAAGTCGCTGTTCAAGCTCGCTTCGGTGACCGTCGTCGTCGCGTTCGTGCTCCGCTCGTCCGAAGCAAAGGCGTTTGAGGCGATGTATACCGACCCGGTCGCGCTTCCGGAAATGATTCTCAACATCGCGATGCGGATCGTCTCGGCGATCTGCATCGCGACGATCGTCCTGGTCGCGATCGATCTCGCTTGGGCGCGCTTCCACTGGCGGCGCGAGCTGCGCATGACCAAGCAGGAGATCAAGGATGAGCAC
>Ga0209677_101469_pt1 | contig 10169 bp, 10 predicted proteins | sample AraplaCvi_mCL_r2_2_FD_184285 | JGI IMG/M metagenome (GOLD analysis project Ga0209677, IMG submission 184285) | Arabidopsis root microbial communities from North Carolina, USA - plate scrape CL_Cvi_mCL_r2 (SPAdes) (version 2) | ecosystem: Host-associated > Plants > Roots > Endosphere | place: USA... | reverse complement strand
GCAGCCGGCTGGAACGACTCCGTGGCCTGCGAGTCGTCTCAACAGCCGGCTATTCCCCCCTGCCCCATAAGCCGGCGACGTAGGGCGCGACTGTGGTGATGCCAGTCGCGCCTTACTTTTGTCTGGAGCCTACTTCGCCTTCCCGGCCAGCCACTCCCGCCCTTCGCCATAGAGCTTGTCGACCTCAGGTCCGGTGAGGCCCGGCATGTCGCGCCTGACCTTGTAGCCGATCAACTCCTGCATGTAGGCGAGGTGGCGGTAGCCTTCGGGCAGCGCGGCGAGCGCTTTTTGATCCACTTGAAGCGCTGCAGCGGGATCGACCGGGTCGATCCGGTCCTTCTCGTAGATCGGCTGGCGGCGGACGATGCCCCAATGGCCCTCCCGCTTCTCCAGGAAGTCGTAGAAACGCCCGGTGCAGACGACGTCGCAAACCACGTCATGCACCGGGGCACGCTGCGAGATCGTCATCTTGGTTTGTGCGATGGCCCGCTCGCCGGCGAGGTCGATGCTGGTCCCGCCGAGGAAATGCAGGATGCGCACGCCCCTGGCAAATCCCTCCTGGCTGACGCGCATGAAATCCCGCGCCGGCCCCTGAAACCAGGTGGCGGACATCCAGCCCTCGTCGTGCCAGACGGTCGCAAAGCGTTCCCAGTCGCCGGCGTCGCGCCACACCGCCCAATTTTCGACGAGATCGCGGATCGCGAGGCGGTCGAGCAGCGCTTGGTCCATGGGCACATCTCCGATTGGGCAATGCGCGAGGTATGAGCGGCGAATGCGATGGCCGTCAAGCGCGGCCAGCGGACAAGAAAAATCCGGCGTGCCTTGCAGCACGCCGGATCGGCTCAATCGCCAAATAGTGCCTTGTTTACGCCGCCGGCGCCTTGGGCGCGCGGTTGCGCGAGTTGCGCTGGAAGAACAGGGCCTGGCTCGCCACAGCCGACACCATCGCGGGCTGGAACGGCTTTGAGATCAGGAACGCCGGCTCGGGTCGCTCGCCGGTCAGGAAGCGCTCGGGATAGGCGGTGATGAAAACCACCGGCACCTCGAACGTCTTCAGCAGCTCGTTGACGGCGTCTAAGCCTGACGAGCCGTCGGCGAGCTGGATATCGGCCAGGATCAGGCCCGGACGCTTGTTCTTGGCCAGCGCCACCGCGTCGGCATGGGTGCGCGCGACGCCGACGACATTGTGGCCGAGGTTCTTCACTAGGCTCTCGAGGTCCATGGCGATGAAGGTCTCATCCTCGATGATCAGCACGTCGGTGGCGATCTCGGCCGCCATCTCGCGTCCCGCGGCGTCGGCAAGCCGCCGAGTCTCGGCGACGTCGGTACCGAGCACGTAGGCGACTTCCTCCTCCGAAAATCCCTCGAGCGAGAGCAGCAGGAACGCCTGCCGCGGCAAGGGCGTGATGTTCGAGAGCCGGCGCTCCGGCGGCATCGGCAGCGTCGCCACTTCGGCGTCGTCATTGACCGACACCGAATTCCAGATCTGGGTGAACAGCCGGAACAGGCCAACTCGCGGCCCGTGGCTCTCGTCGAGCACTGACGGATCCCCCAGCATGGCTTCCAACATGGCTGCGACATAGGCGTCACCGGAGGCCTGGCTGCCCGTCAGGGCGCGCGCATACCGGCGCAACAACGGCAAGTGTTCAGCAACAAGCTGCGAACGGGACATCCCCACTCCATTCATTCGGGCCAACCTTGAAAATCTGGAACTGCGAGGGGAGGCCCGGGTTCCCCTACCGGAGCTGATGACGCCCCAGAATAAGAAAAGTTCCCCCGATCCGGGAACTTTTTGTCGAACCTGGAATTGAACTCGTCCAGGGAACGGCTCCCGGTTGAGAGAACTTCTCGATTTTACAGTTACTTAACTCGGGGAAACGTGGAACAGGTCATGAAAGATCTCAAGTCTCAAGTCAGCAAAAGCACGACCCCCGGTAAGGGAGGCCTAACTCCGGAGATTCAGTCCCGGATCGGCCATCAGCTGCGCGCCATGTACGATGACGTGGTGCGGCAGGGGGTTCCGGACCGGTTCGCGGAACTGATCAAGAAGCTCGATGCGCCGGGAGGCGCACCCCAAGTGGAAGCCGACGGGGGCTCCAACGACAACAACAATGGGAGGGATTAATGCCTCTCACGGACTCCCTGCGTGACGACATCCTCGCGGCCGTGCCAAGTTTGCGCGCGTTCGCGATTTCGCTCAGCGGCAATGCGGACCGCGCCGACGATCTGGTGCAGGAAACGCTGTTGCGTGCGCTTGCCAACATCGACTCGTTCCAGCCCGGCTCGAACCTGCCGGCTTGGCTGTTCACGATCCTGCGCAACCTGTTCCGCTCCGACTATCGCAAGCGACGGAGGGAGGTGGAGGACGCCGAAGGCAACTATGCCAAGACGCTGAAGACGCAGCCCTCGCAGAACGCCCATCTCGAGTTCGAGGAGTTTCGCGGCGCGCTCGAGAAGCTTCCGCAGGACCAGCGCGAAGCGCTCATCCTGGTCGGCGCCTCCGGCTTCTCCTATGAAGACGCGGCCGCGATCTGCGGCTGTGCGGTCGGCACCATTAAGAGCCGCGTCAATCGCGCGCGCTCGAAGCTCGCCGCGCTGCTCTATGTCGACGGCGCCGAAGACTTCGGGCCCGACGAGACCATTCGCGCCGTTATCGGCGGCAGCGGCGGATAGCGGCCGGCGTCAACCGCTCCGAGACCAGATGTGAAGGCGGCCGCCCTCGCGGCCGCCTTTGCGCGTCTCGATCACTCGTCCACGAACGTCGCCGTTTCAGCCACGCTCGCACGCGAGGTGCGGTAGCTGTTCACCTTGTGCGCGTTGTCGGCATAGCCGAACGAGATACCGCAGACGATGCGGCGGTCGTCGGGCAAATTGAAGTGACGGCGGATCAGGCCGGAATGGCGCGCAATTGCCGCCTGCGGAATGGTGCCGAGCCCGAGCGCCTGCGCGGCCAGCATGAAGTTCGAGACATAGGCGCCGCAATCGATCGCACCGTAGATGCCGAGCGGTTCGTTGGTGTGAATGATCGCGACATGCGGCGCGCCGAAAAAATTGTAATTCTCCAGCGCCTGCTTGGCGTAGGCGCTTCTGTCGCCGCGGGCGATCCCGAGCGTGTTGTAGAGCTGAAAACCACTCTCGCGGCGGCGTTCCAGATAGACGCCAACATACTCGCGCGGCGGAGTGAAGTCGTAATCGTCGCCCAATCCGCCCGACGCTTCCTTGTAGATCAGCTGGCGAAAGCGCTCCTTGGCTTCGCCGCTGGCGATGATGACCTGCCACGGCTGGCTGTTGCACCAGGACGCCGTGCGCTGCGCCGTGGTCAGCACATGCTCGATCGTCGCGCGGTCGACCTGCTTCGGCAGGAAAGCGCGCACGGAATAGCGCTCGTTGAGGAGCTCCTCAAGCACGCCAATGCGGTCGGTCTGGTTCACTTTTGCGTCCATGAATTAGCTCTCTTCGTAGGGTGGGTTCACCGAAGGCGTAACCCACCCCACAATGCCACATCATCTACCCTTGGTCGGGATCTTGTTATACGGCACATCCTTGTCGACGCGAATGTCGCCGGGCAATCCCAGCACCCGCTCGGCGATGATGTTGCGCAGGATCTCATCGGTGCCCCCGGCGATGCGCATCGACGGCGAGGACAAGAGCATCTGCTGGAACTGGCCCTGCACCGTCTCCTCGTCCGAGCCGGTGAGGACGCCGGCCGCGCCCTGGAGGTCCATGGCGTAGGTGGCGATGTCCTGCAGCATCATGCCGGAGACGAGCTTGCCGATGGAGTTTTCCGGTCCCGGCCGGTCGCCCTTCGACAGCGACGAGATCGCGCGGTAACTGGTGTATTTCAAGCCGCTCGACTTCACCGCCCAGCTCGCAAGTTTCGAGCGCACGGCGGGATCGTCGATCGCGAGGCCGTCCTCCAGCATCAGGTTCGAGCAGAACTCGAACAACTCGGGGACGCCGGTCGCAAGACGCGCGCCGATCGACATGCGCTCGTTCATCAGCGTGGTCAGCGACACGCTCCAGCCCTCACCGACGGCGCCGAGACGCTGGCTGTCGGGGATCACGACATCGGTGAAATAGACCTCGTTGAACTCCTGCATGCCGTTGGCCTGCCTGATCGGCCGCACCTCGACGCCCGGGCTCTTCATGTCCAGGAAGAACATGGTGAGGCCCTTGTGCTTGGGCACATTCGGGTCGGTGCGCGCGATCAGCAGACCGTAGTCGGAATAATGCGCGCCCGAGGTCCAGATCTTCTGGCCGTTGACGACCCAATTGTCGCCCTTCTTCTCGGCACGTGTGCGCAGGCCCGCAACGTCGGAGCCGGCGGAGGGCTCGGAGAACAGCTGACACCAGATCTCATCGCCCGAAGCGAGTTTCGGCAGATAGCGGCGCTTGGCGTCCTCGCTGCCCCAGGCCATCACGGTCGGACCGCACATGCCCTCGCCGATCTGGAACGGCTGGGTCAGCTTGCCATAAACGCCTTCTTCCTGCTGCCAGATCACCTTCTCGATCGGCGTCGCACCGCGACCGCCATATTCCTTCGGCCAGTGCAGGCAAGCCCAACCGCCTTCGGCCTTCTTCTTTTGCCAGGCCTTGCCGACCTCGACCATGTCGTGATGGGCGAGCCGGATGCGGCCGAGCGAGGATTTTGACAGCTCGGCCTCAAGCTCCTTCGGGGCGTTGGCCTCGACCCATTTGCGCGCGGTGGCGCGGAATGCGGCTTCCTGCGGGGTGTCGTCGAAATTCATGGCGAACCTCTACCCTCTTCCCTTGGTCGGGATCTTGTTGAACGGCACGTCCTTGTCGACACGGATATCACCGGGCAGGCCCAGCACCCGCTCGGCGATGATGTTGCGCATGATCTCGTCGGTGCCGCCTTCGACGCGGGTGCCCGGTGCGCGCAACAGCATCGCCTGGAAACGGCCGGCGAGCTCGGCGTCCTCGCCGCTGACCACGCCGCTCGCACCCTGCAAGTCGAGTGCGTAGGTCGCGACGTCCTGGATCATCGAGCCCGCGACCAGCTTGCCGATGGAGTTTTCCGGGCCTGGCCGCTCACCCTTGGACAGCGCCGAGATCGCGCGCATGCTGGTGTATTTCAGCCCGCTCGCCTTCACCGCCCAGTTGGCCAGCTTCGAGCGCACCGCGCGATCCTCGATCGCCGGACCATCATCCAGCATCAAGCTGGAGCAATATTCGAACAGCTCCGGGAAACCGGTCGAGACGGCCGCGCCGATCGCGCTGCGCTCGTTCATCAGCGTGGTCAGCGAAACGTTCCAGCCGTCACCGACCTCGCCGAGGCGCTGGTGGTCGGGAATGCGGACATTGGTGAAATAGACCTCGTTGAAGTCGGAGGCGCCGCTCGCCTGCTTGATCGGCCGCACCTCGACGCCGGGACTCTTCATGTCCAGGAAGAACATGGTGAGGCCCTTGTGCTTGGGCACGGTCGGATCGGTGCGGGTGAGCAAAATGCCGTAGTCGGAATAATGCGCGCCCGAGGTCCAGATCTTCTGGCCGTTGATAATCCAGTCGTCGCCGTCCTTCTCGGCGCGCGTGCGCAGGCCCGCGACGTCGGAGCCGCCGGCAGGTTCGGAGAACAGCTGGCACCAGACCTTTTCGCCCGACGCGAGTGGCGGCAGATAGGTGCGCTTATGCTCCTCGCGCGCGAACGCCATCATGGTCGGCCCGCACATGCCGTGGCCGATGATGAACATGCGCGACAGCTGGCCGAACGGCCCCTCTTCCTGCTGCCAGATCACGCGCTCGATCGGCGACGAGCCGCGGCCGCCATACTCCTTCGGCCAGTGCAGGCAGGCCCAGCCGGCGTCGGCCTTCTTCTTCTGCCAGGCCTTTGCGACCTCGAGAATATTGCCGTTCTTGAGTACGGTCCGGCCGAGCGAGGATTTGCGCAGATCCTCCTCGTATTGTTTGGGCGCGTTGGCGCCGATCCAGGCGCGTGCGGTGGCGCGGAATTCGGCCTCTTGCGGAGTGTCGTCGAAGTTCATGGCTCATCTCTCTGTTTCGTTCCCCGGACGCTGCGCAGCACGAAGTGGCGCGCTGCAAATCCGGGGCCCATTGCGGCCCTGGGTCCCGGCTCTGCGAAGCGGCATTGCATGCCGCGTCGCCTCCGGGACACGAATAGCAACTACGCCGCGTTCTTCTTGCGCATGCGGTCGATCAACTGGTCTTCCCAATAGGAGAGGCTGCCGAGCCCGAGCGCCATGGCGTTGGCGCGGCGGTAATACATGTGGCAGTCGAACTCCCAGGTGAACCCCATGCCGCCGTGAACCTGGATGTTGTTCTTGGCGCAGTGCTGGAACGCCTGCGTCGCGCTGATGCGCGCGGCCGCGGCGGCTTCAGGCAGTTCGGCGGCGTTGGTCGAGAGCGCCCAGGCGCCGTAGTAGCTGTTGGAGCGCGCCAGCGTCGCCGACACATACATGTCCGCGAGCATGTGCTTGACCGCCTGGAACGAGCCGATTTGGCGGCCGAAGGCGATGCGGTCGAGCGCGTAGTCGCGGCCCATCTCCAGCGCGCGATCGGAGCCGCCGACCTGCTCGAAGGCGCAGAGCACGGCGGCGCGGTCGAGCACCTGGGTGAGGATGCTCCAGCCGTCGCCGGCGGCGCCCAGCGGCTCCGCCTTGCAGTTCGTGAAGGCTATCTCGGCCTGTCCGCGCGTCGGATCGAGGTTGGTGAGACTTTTCACCTCTACGCCGCCGGCCTTGAGGTCGACCAGGAACAGCGAGATGTCACCGTCGCGACCGCTCGATCCCGTGCGCGCGGCAACCACCGCGAAATCGGCAATCGCGCCATCGGCCACCGGCTTCTTGACGCCGTTGAGCACACCATTTGCAGCCGTCAGCTTGATGGCCTTCGGCGAAGGACTGCCCTTGCCCTCGAACAGCGCCAGCGTGCCGATCGCCTCGCCCGAGGCAATCGCCGGCAGCCACTTCTTCTTCTGCGCGTCGCTGCCCGCGATCAGCAGCGCTTCGGCGGCAAGGTACACGGTCGAGGAGAACGGCACCGGCGCATTGGCGCGGCCCATTTCCTCGGCGATGACGCACAGCTCGAGATGACCGGCACCGGCGCCGCCGAATTCCTCGGGGATTGCGACGCCGAGAAAGCCCATCTCGGCAAGGCCCTTCCACAACTCCTTGTCGTAGGGCGCCTTGCCGTCGAGCACGACGCGTACGGCCTTGGGCGAGCATTTTTCGGTGAGGAATTTGCGCGCCTGATCGCGGAGCTGTTTCTGGTCGTCGGAGAAATCAAAGTTCATGGCGGGCTACCTCTTATTGTCTGTGCGTGTATTGATGCCGTCATTCCGGGGCGCCGCGGAGCGGCGAGCCCGGAATCCATTTCTCCAGGCGTATGCGGCCCGATGGATTCCGGGCTCGCGCTGCGCGCGCCCCGGAATGACGAGGTGAGAGGGGTGTATTCTCATCGCAGCACGATCACATCCTGGTCGGGCCTGTCCGCATAGAGCCGCTCCACCAGCGCGGCGCGGCGCTCGAGGCCGGCGCGCTGGTTGATGTAGCCTTTGTCGGTGAGCTCGTTGCCGTCGATCGAGGGCGGCTCGGCCATCAGCATGGCGCGGGCGATGATGCGGCTGCTGGCGCCTTCGCACTCTCTGTTATGTGTCTCCAGGCCTCGTCTGAAGCAGGCGACCACCTCGGGATGCTTCACGGCATCCTCGAAGCTCAAATCGGGATTGCCGGCGAGTTGGCGGCAGGCGTGCAGGTTCGGCCAGGCCAGCAGGCCGATGAAGGCGCGATCCTGCCCCGCGACCAACGCGTCATGCGCGACGGGCGTCGCTGCCGCGATCGCATCGGTGCGGAGCGAGCCAACATGGACGAAAGTGCCGGTGGTGAGCTTGAAATCCTCGACGACGCGGCCGGCAAAGATGATGCCCTTCACCGGATCGGAATCGTCGACGAAGATGCCGGCGTCGCCGATGCAGTAAAAGCCCTCCTCGTCGAACATCTTCTTCGTCAGATCCGGCTGGCCGAAATAGCCGGGCGTGACATTGACGCCGCGCAGGCGCAGCTCGTATTTCGAGCCGCACGGCACCATCTTCAACTCGACGCCGGGAAACGGTAGGCCGATCAGGCCGACACGCTCGGTGTCCCAATAGGTACCGGTCGACGTCGGCGCAGTCTCGGTCGAGCCCCAGCCGGTGTAGAACACGATGCGCTCGCCTGTGGTCTTCACCGCGAGGGCCTGCATGCGTTCGTAGAGATCGTCGGGCAGCCGCGCGCCACCATAGGCCATGATCGACAGGTTCTTGAAGAAGGAGCGGCACAGCGCGTCGTCCTTCTCCATCGCAGCCGCGAGTGCGGCGTAGCCGGCCGGCACGTTGGCGTAATAGGTCGGCGATATCTCGCGGAGGTTTTTCAGCGTCTCATCGAACTGACCCGGCATCGGGCGGCCATCGTCGATATAGAGCGTGCCGCCATCGACCAGGATTGGATGGAACGCCGCGTTGCCGCCCATGGTGTGGTTCCATGGCATCCAGTCGAGCATCGTCGCGATCGGTCCGTCGGGCGAGCGCGGCCGCACCTGCATCATCATCGCCGCATTGGCGCACATCATCTCCTGCGTGTTGATGACGGCCTTGGGCATGCCGGTCGAGCCGGAGGTGAACAGCAGCTTGCCGACCGTCTGCGGCGTAATCTTCGCGATCGACGCTTCGACGTCGGCCGTGACAGGCGTCGCCGCGAGTTCGGCAAAGCTGACGCTCTTGATGCCGTCGCAGGGGCGTACGACGTGAACGACGGTGACACCGGTGAGATCGAGCGCCTTCAGCGCCTTTTCGAAGGTCGGGCCGTCCTGCACCATCACCACGGCCGGCTTGATCAGGTCGAACAGGTACTTCAGCTTGACGTGATCGTGGCTCATCAACGAATAGGCCGGCGACACCGGTGCGGCCGGAGAGCGCGCCTGCATCGCCGCCTGCGTCATCAGCGCATGCTCGATCGAATTACCGGAGAGAATCGTGACAGGGCGACCGTCGAGCCTGAGATTGAGCAGCGCCTGCGTCAGCGCATCGACGGTGCGCTTGGCTTCGCCATAGGACACCTTGCGCCATTCGCGGTTCGGACCGCCGCGCTGTGCCAGCCAGGTGCGCTCAGGCGCCTGCCTCGCCCATTTTGCGAGCGAGGCTGGAAGATGCTTCTCGTAAGCCTGCAGCGGAATGCGCGACTTCAGCACCACCGTGCCGTCGGCGCGCCGCTCGACATCGATGTCGCGCTTAAGCCACTCCACCTTGCGAAAGGCGGGCTTCGTCATCACCGCCGCCGCGCTTCCACTCATTTTGCGTCTCCCGGAATTACTGTCCTTTGCGGATCTTCGTGTTTCAGCGCTTGATATAGACAGGCTTTCGCTTCTCAAGGAAGGCCCTGATGCCTTCCGAAAACTCCTCGGAGCGGCTGCACAGGACCTGGTTGCGATCCTCCATCGCAATCACGGCGTCCAGCGATCCGGCGTCCACGCTCATGTTGAGACATTCCTTGGACAGGCGCAGTCCGACCGGCGAGGCCGTCATCATCGCATCGACATAGGGCGCGGCGGCGACATCGAGCCTGTCTTCATCGACGACCTCGGAGACGAGCCCGACCGCAAGCGCCCGCTCGGCACCGATGAAGCGCCCCGTGAGGATCAGCTCGGACGCCACGGAGACACCGACGAGCCGCGGCAAGAAATAGCTGGTGCCGATGTCGCAGCCGCCGAGGCCGAGCTTGATGAAGGCGCAGTTCATCCGCGCCGATTTGGTCGCAATGCGGATGTCGGAGGCGAGCGCCAGCGCAAAACCGCCGCCGGCAGCCGCGCCCTGCACCAGCGACAGGATCGGCTGCGGGCAGCGCCGCATCAGCATCACGATGTCGGCGATGTGCCGCTGCGAGTCCAGCGACTCCGTGACGCCGGGCGGCTCCTGTTGCCCGGCACGGCGTGCCATCGCGGCCTTGAGATCAAGGCCGGCGCAGAAATTCTTGCCGGCGCCCTTGAGCACCACGACGCGCGTGTCGCGGTTGCGCTGCAGGCCCTGGAAGTAGACGTTGAGCGCGTCGATCAGGGCAGGATCGAGCGCGTTGAGGCGTTCAGGCCGATTGAGCGTCACCCGGTCGACGCCGTCGTCATGCTCGATCAGCAGCGGTTGGGACATGGGAGCCTCGTCCTTT
>Ga0209677_101468_pt1 | contig 10169 bp, 7 predicted proteins | sample AraplaCvi_mCL_r2_2_FD_184285 | JGI IMG/M metagenome (GOLD analysis project Ga0209677, IMG submission 184285) | Arabidopsis root microbial communities from North Carolina, USA - plate scrape CL_Cvi_mCL_r2 (SPAdes) (version 2) | ecosystem: Host-associated > Plants > Roots > Endosphere | place: USA... | reverse complement strand
AACAAGCTGCGCAGTGCTGTGGATCGAGCGTCCCATGCCTGGCCGTGATCATCCAGAATGATTGTTGTCATGGCAGTCCACCACGAGTTTGCTGTGTGACCGTTGCAGCGCAGCATGTGACTCGCCTGATGCGAGGCTCGCGCGTTTTGACTGACGGCTCGCGACTGGAAGTTGCACAGCATGCCCGGTCTGACCGCGGGGATCAACCTACTCAGGTTGGTAGTTGCGCGGTGCTACGGCCTGAGGCTGCCCGCATCTCGCGAAAACATGACGGCACCAGTTGCAGGAGACGCGACATCACGTCGCAAATAATCAGCGCCTGGACAGCGGCCACAGCAAAAGCCGCGGTGGAGACGCGCCCGACCGGTCACGGCTGACGTAAGGAGATCAAACAATTCGTCGTTTGTGCTTGGAAGGCCGATCGCCTTCGAGCGGGATCCGTGTCAACTACCATGGTTTGTAATTGTCGCCCGTGACGAATTTGTGTCAACCAGTAGTTGATAAATGAAGGGTGGCAGGAAGCCACCGAAATGGAGCCCCTCATGCATTCCCCTGTCACATTGGTCGCACCAGACGTTCACCGGCAACACAGCGTTCCATCGCAGAGCGCCGCCATCTTGCGCAGCCAGATCTGCTCCAACCGGAAGCTCTCCTTCTTGATGGAGGCACATGATGGCTTGTCAGGCGCCATTGCCGAGAGTGTCGGGTTTCGGGGGCTCTGGGCCTCAGGCCTGTCGATCTCATGCGCTCTCGGTTATCGCGACGCCAACGAGGCCTCCTGGACGCAGGTCGTCGATGCCGTCGAACGCATCGTTGATTCGACGGAGCTCCCCGTGCTGGTCGATGGCGACAGCGGGTTCGGCAATTTCAACAATGCGCGGCTGCTCGCGCGCAAGCTGCGTCAGCGAGGGGCCGCCGGTGTCGCCTTGGAGGACAAGGGGTTCCCGAAAATGAATTCGTTCGTCGGCGACAAGCATCCTCTCGCCGACGTCAACGAATTTTCAGGCCGGCTCCGCGCTGTCAAGGACACGGTGGGCGATGAGCTGGTTCTTGTGGCCAGGATCGAGGCGCTGATCGCCGGGCATGGCATGGACGAAGCGCTGGCCCGCGCTCATGCCTATGCCGATGCCGGCGCCGATGCCATCCTGATCCACTCGCGCAAGAGCGTGGCAGACGAGATCCTCACCTTCGCCGGGGCCTGGCAGAACCGGCTTCCGGTCGTGATCGTGCCCACCAAATATTATCGGACGCCTGTCTCAGCCTATCGCGATGCAGGCATTTCAACAGTGATCTGGGCCAATCACGCGATGCGGGCCGCGATCACCGGCATGCGGCGTGTCTGTGGCCGCATCGTCGCCGAGGAGAGCATTGCCGAGATCGAGGGCGAGGTCGCAACGCTCGACGAGGTTTTCGGCCTGCTGCGCTATGGCGAGCTGGCCGAAGCTGAAGCGCGATACCTGCCGCAGCAATCTTGACACAGTTCATCTCCGGGCCAGCCAAAAGGCCGCGATCGCTCATCATGTTAGTCTTGAGATCATGGCGACGGCGGGCGGACGGAAATCAGAAGGAGCAATTGACGTCCCGGGAAAAGGCGGCGTTGACACCAATGGCCCGGTTCGTAACGAGCGCGTGGTGCCGCGCCTTGCTCGATGAGGAGGGTGAGCACTCTGCCGGACGGCTGATAGCTCTGTCAGGCGCGCAGCCTTCCTGGCGCAAAGTTGGGAGCTGCGACGCAACTCTATCCAGCCTGGCCCGGGAAACTTGCCGGGGACGGGCGGCATTGTCGGCATCGAGCTAGATTCCCATCGCTGCTACGTCGCTCTGCTTCGCCGTGACGTGGGAATCCTGCAGAGAGTGTCCGTCCATTCCTGAGCGATCCAGTCCAAGGTGAGCCAGTGCAGTCGGTGCGATATCGACGATCCGAGCAGCCGTTCGACGTGTCGCACCGGCGGCGAAGCCCTTTCCCGATGCTATCAGAAAAGGAGCTTGTTCGTAGGCGCCGCATCCGCCGTGTTGCCCGCAGCCGAGACGATCCGGTTTGCCGAAGGCAGGCTTGGCGGCAAGGCTTGAGCCCGGAATGCCGAATGAATTTGGAGCTTCGCTCGATCTGAGTGATACAGCGAAAGCGAGGGCTCCAACGGGGGCCTGGCCGATCAAGCCAAGATCATCAGGACCGAAGAACTCTCCGACCCAATCGCTGGATTCGAGAATGTTTTGCACGCCCGACAGGGCAGGGCCCCGGACTGGGTCAACATAGATCAGCGCCGACGTGCCATTCGATATCGCCATGATCTCATCGGACTCCGGACTGGCCTTCAGCCCGGCCTCGACCATCGCAGCATCGATATCGACGACTCCGGACACCGTCTGATGTCCGTGATCGGAACCGATCAGGAGGAGTATATCGTCACCCGCGGCCCGCAATCGTTCGACTGCCTCGATGACCTGCCCAGCATGACGATCGGCCTCAGCCAATACCGCGAGATGTTCGGGCGAGCCGAGCGGCACATTGTGCTGAATATGATCAGGCTCGCCAAGCCATAGGACGCCAACGGCCGGACGCCGGTCATTCAACACGTCGCCGATGAAACGCGCCGTCATCCTTTGATCGCCGCTGCTGTCCAGCGTCACGTCGAGATGATCGCTCGCATGAACCGCGACCCGGCCTGGTCCGAACGAACCGGCGCGATGATAGACGAATCCGTGACCGTCGGGATCGTGCGCGTACGCGGCACCGGGCGACACGTTGCTGAATACGATCGCTCCGCCGATGTCCTTCACGCGTTCCGCCAGGGTCGGGACGGCAAGAGAGTGGCCTGTGACTTGCCGCTTGTGCTGAAGGAAGTTGGGATCTCCCGCGTCGCGGGGCAGCAGCCGGCCGTTTTCGATGAGCGCAACCGTATTGCCCTGCAGCCCGTGCGTCGCCGGATAGCATCCCGTGGCAAGGCTTGCCGAAACCACGCGGGTGCAGGACGGAAATACGGTCCGGTAGTCCTCGAACCATTCGGCCTGATTGGCAAATGCTGCAAGGTGCGGCGTTGTCTGTCTGGAAATAAGATCTCGACGGAGTCCGTCGAGTGTCATGATCACAACACGGCGCATGAGCAATTAGGCCCTTTTCGAAGAGTGGTTTTGACAGGTGCGCACCAGCCACGTCGCACTTTGCAGAAGCTTTCGATCGAACCCGCGTTGCCCGATGAGCTGGACGCCGATCGGCAATCCCTTTCTGCCGTGCAGGAGCGGCAGCGAAACCGTGGGCAGGCCGCACAGGCTCCATGGCGCCGCCAGCACGCCGGAACCTGGACCGTCCTCGAGCCGGGTTGCCTCGCCCGGCGCCGACAGCGTCACCAGGGCATCATGATGTGCAAACAGCGCCGACGTTGCCGCGGTCATCCGGTCGGCAGCCGCGTCCAGTTCCAGGTAGTCCGGCGCACTGAGGGTCTTGCCCTCCGCAACGCCCGCCTTTAGCGGCGGACAAAGATCGGCAAAGGACTGCGATGGCAGGTCGCCGAAACGGTGCGCGAGATGGGCGTTGAGGAGTCCAAAGGACACCTTGACGGCATGATCAAAGTCAACAGGCAGCTCCACTGTATCGATCGCAATCGGAAGCGTCGCAAGCAGGTTGCGTAGCGCATCGTCGGCGTCTGTCGTCACCTGGTCCCAGCCCGGACCGCGCACGAAGGCGAGCCGGGGAGGTCGACTGACGTAGATATGCGCCGTGGCGAGCGTGGGATCGAATGCACTGGCAAACAGGCAAAGATCTTCCACCGTCCTGGCCATGAAGCCGATGTGAGCAAGTCGCGGCACAAGAATGTTGGAGCCGTCCATGCTGGTGAACCCAAACGAAGGTTTGAACGCATGAGCGCCGCAGAATGAAGCCGGCAGAATGGTGGATGCGGTATGCTGCGTTCCGAGCGCGAGCGGAACCATCTCGTCGACGACGGCGGCTGCCGAGCCGGCCGATGAAACGCCCGGCGAATAGGTCGGATCGAGCGGATTGCGCGCGGGACTGGGATGATACATTCCGAATTCAGACGTTGTCGTCTTGCCGATGATGATCGCGCCGGCCTGCCGCAGGACGGCCACCGCAGCAGCATCGGCCTCCGGCTGCCGCCCGCGAAACAAGCGGCTGCCATATTCGGACGGCATGTCATTTGTATCGAAGACGTCTTTGACACCGATCGGCAAGCCGTGCAGAGGACCGAGCACGGTCCCGGTCGCCAGCGCCTCGTCCGCGAACTGCGCCCGTTCGCGGGCAGTCTCCCGGGCAAGATGGCTCCAGGCGTGGATTGTCGGCTCTCGTGCGTCGATTCGAGCGAAACAGGCGTCGAGGAGTGCCGTTGCCGACAGGCGCCGCTCGCGAATAGCCACGATGGCGTCGCGCGCGCTCAACGCGGATAGTTCACCATCTGCTATGCTGGACGTCCGGCGGGTTGACGACGTTGCTTGGGTCATGAGTTGCCCACTTCTTTGACAGGTTCAGCAGCGACAAATGATGGGAGTAGGCGGTCTCGGACCACCTTTGTCCAGATCGATGCGACTCGAGGCACCAGGCCGTCGCGGAATGCTAGCACGCAGATCATGAAGATGCTGCCCTGCAGCACGAGCACCCAGGCTCCAAACGGCGACAGGAAGTGCTCCATCGCGACCAGAACAGCCGCACCGGCGAGAGGACCCGTCAATGTGCCGATTCCTCCGATCAGCGACATGAGCACCGCTTCGCCCGAGAGATGCCAATGGGCACCGGAAAGCGTCGCGAGCTGGAAAGCGACGGCGCTCAGCGCGCCGGCGAAGCCGCTGCAACAGGATGCAATCCCAAACGCGAGGAGTTTCAGCAAGGCGGCATCGTGCCCGAGCGACAAGGCTCTCCGTTCGTCATCGCGAACCGCCACGAACATCATGCCAAGCTGAGAGCAGAGAAGGCGCCTGAGACCAAAGAACACCGCGCAGAAGGCAATCGCAGTCAGAGCATAAACGGAGAGATCATTGCGGAGATCGATCAACCCGAACAGGACTCCGCGCGGCACGTTCTGAAGGCCGTCTTCGCCATGCGTGAAGCTGGCCTGGACGAAAACGAAATAAACCATCTGTGCGACAGCAAGCGTGATCATTGCCTGATAGATGCCGCGGCGTCGGATCGCCAGCGCGCCCATGACCAGGCCGAGCAGGGTTGCCGCGGCAACTCCGGCAAGGATGCCGACCTCGGGTGGTGCCGACCATTGCTTCAGCGCATAGGCGGTGACGTAAGCCGCCGTACCGTACAGTGCAGCCTGTCCGAACGAGATGATGCCGGCAAAGCCAAGAAGGAAGTTGAACGATGTGGCGAGAATGGCGAAGCAGAAGATCTTGATCAGGAAAATCGGATAAAGCAGCTTAGGCAGAATCGCGAGCGCCATGATGATGATGGTGATCACGGCAATGCGGGTCATCTGCGATAATCGCTCGGCGCCGACGTCGCTAACCGCGGGAAGGGAGAGACCGGCAAACGAATGATCCCGCAAGACTGGTATGCCGAATAAACCCTGAGGACGGATCGACAGCACGATGCACATGAATGCGAAGGTCATGAAGTTCGTGGCCTGCGGATAGACGGCCAGGGTTACGCTCTCGATAAGTGCGAGACAGTAGGCAGCCAGAATCGTTCCGCCGATTGAGCCCATGCCGCCAATCACGATGATGGCGAATACAACGAGAAGAATGTCAGACCCCATCAGCGGACTGACTTGGTAGATCGGCGCCGCAAGCGCGCCGGCGAGGCCAGCCAGCATCGCGCCGATGCCGAACGTGGCCGTCATCACGACGGGAATGCGAACGCCCAGAGCGGACGCAATCACCCCATTCTCGGACGCGGCGCGAAGCGTGGCGCCGGCCTTGGTCCGATCGATCACCGCCCAAAGCCCGAGGCAGACCGCAAGGGCGACAAACACCACCCAAAGCCGATATGCCGGAAACAGCGTGAAGCCAAGGTCGATCAATCCCGACAGCCAGTCGGGCGTCTCGAACGGCAGGCCCGTGGAGCCGAACTCGACCTGAAAGGCTCCCTGAATCGCGGTTGCCATGCCAAATGTGAGCATGAACCCGTAGAGAGGATCAAGGTCGTAGGTCCGGCGCAACAGCAGGCGCTCCACCAGCATGCCGAACGCACCGATGCCAAGCGCTGCGGCCCCGAGAGCCGGCAGATAGCCGATGCCGAGGCGCGTGACGGCGGCCCAGGCGACAAATGCGCCCATCATGTAGAAGACCCCGTGGGCCATGTTGAGAATGTTCAGGAGGCCGAAGATCAGCGCGAGGCCGAGACAGAGCATCGCGTAGAACGAGCCGTTGACAAGACCAATCGTGAGGTACGAGAGGAGCAAATCCATCATGCTGCTCACAAGGCGAGGTATCTGGAGAGGCGGCGTTCGGTGCTCTCGAAGCATCCCACCTGGCATTGGTCGCCCACCAATCCGTTCTCGATGGCGATGACCCGGTCGGCAAGGCGCAGTGCGAATGCAAGATTTTGCTCGACAAGCAGGATGGTGTAGCCGCGCCGCTTCAGCGCGGTGATTGCATCTTCGATTTGGCGGATGATGATCGGCGCGAGCCCTTCGGTTGGCTCGTCGAGCAGGAGCGTTCTGGCGCCGGATCGCAAAATGCGTGCGATCGCCAGCATCTGCTGTTCTCCGCCGCTGAGCTGCCCGCCCAGATGCCGCGCACGCGCCTTCAGATTGGGAAACAGCTCGAATATCTCGTCATCGCTCATGACGTTCGGGCCAAGCAGCTGCGGCAGCGCGAGGTTCTCAGCCACCGTCAGGCTCGCAAAGATGGCTCTCTCTTCTGGGCAGTAACCGAAGCCGAGCCGCGCGCGCTCCGACGAGCGCAGCGCGCCGGCGTTCTGGCCGTACAGCATCACTTTGCCCGTGTGCCGCGCCAACAGCCCCATGATCGCCCGCAGAATTGTCGACTTGCCCGCGCCGTTGCGGCCGACGAGCACAACGACTTCGCCTTCGCCGACGTGGAAATCGATCCCGAACAACGCCTGGAAGTCACCGTACCAGCCGCGCAGGCCCGAGATGACCAGGGCCGCGCGAGGCTGCAGCGCAGGGGCCTCAAGCATCCGGAGCTGCTCCAAGATACGCCTTCCAGACGTTTTGATCCTGTGACACGTGCTGGTATGTGCCCTCGCTCAACACCGTACCGCCTGCGAGGACCGTGATATGGTCGGCGAGCCGTTCGACGACTTTCAGATTATGCTCGACAAGCAGCACGCCGCAGGTCTCGGCGGCATGCGCGATCAGTTCGACGACAGCTGGAATATCCTCGCGACCAAGCCCGGCCGTGGGCTCGTCCAGAAGCAACAGACGTGGTTGAAGCGCCAGGGTCGTGATGATTTCCAACAGGCGGCGCCGCCCATAGGGCAGCTCGCCGGCCCGCCGCCGTCGCTCCGCCATGAGTCCGGCCTTGTCCAGCAGATCTGCAGCCAACGGGTTGAGTTCACGGCCGCGCCGCTGCCGCACCAGGCCGATCGCTTTGCCGTCGCGAAGCTGCGCCACCAGGAGGTTTTCCTCGACCGAGAGCTCAGGAAAGACCGCACAGATCTGAAACGATCTCGCTAGTCCAAGCCGAGCCAAGCGATTGGCAGCCCATGCCGTCACGTCCAACCCGTGCAACGAGATCTGTCCCCGCGTCGGCTTGACGAAGCCGCTGATCGCATTGAACAAGGTCGACTTTCCCGCACCGTTCGGACCAATGACGGCATGGATGCCGCCGTGGTCGAGACTGAGCGAGACGTCACGCAGGGCAACGAACTCCTGGAAGTGGACGGTGAGACCGCGAACGCTCAGAAGCGGAGCCGTTTGATGTTCGGTAATGGGGAGCTCTGCGCGTTCGAAAGTCTGCGGTCTCGCATTCGGTCTCGCCGTCATCCTACTGGGCCTTCGCCGCCTTGAGACTGCAGCCGGAAGCTGATGCCGGGCGGAACGCGACGCTGGCGGGCACAGTCGCAATGTGCTGATAGTAATCCCAGGGTTCCTTGCTCTCGGTAGGCATCTTAACGCGATAGACGCCGATGTCATAGGTCACACGGCCGTTCACCTGGACATGAGCTTCATGGCCGAACCGGTCAACCGGCATTAGCCGCATCTGCTCGTTGACGGCCGAGGCGTCGTCGCTCTTGGCTGCACGCGCAGCCTTGAGGTAGTGAAGCACGCTCATATAGACGCCAGCCTGCTCGCGGGTCGGCATGCGACCGTGTATCGCGAAGAAACGCCGGGCGAATGAACGAGTCTGCTCATTGTCGTCCCAATAGAAGCCGGTGCTGATGATCAGGTTTTGGGCAGTTTCCAGGCCGATGCTGTTGATATCTGTCACGAAGGCATGAAGAGCGGCGAGCCGCTGTCCGCTCCGCGCAATGCCGAACTGACCGGCCTGTTTGATGGCGTTGACCGTGTCCGACCCGGCGCTCGCCAGCGCGATGACTTGAGCGCCCGAACTGCGCGCGCGGATCAGCAGCGTGGAGAAATCCGCCGTGCCCAGCGGATGACGGGCACTTCCGAGCACCGAGCCGGACCGCTCGGTCACGACCTGCTGTGCCACGTCTTCGAGATCGTGACCGAACGAATAGTCGGCTGTGAGGAAAAACCAGGACTTGAGGCCCTGATCCAGCAGCGAGATCGCGGTGCCCTGGGCCAGCGCGTAGGTATCGTCAGTCCAGTGTGTCACGTAGGGCGAGCACTGACGTCCCGTGATCTCGGTGCTGGCAGCTCCGGAAATCAGGAGCGATCGCTTTTTTTCCGTCGCAAGGGGGATGAGGCCGAACACGACGCCGGAATGGGGGAGATCGACGATCGCATCCACGCCACGCTGGTCGAACCATTCCCGGGCAATCGTGGAGGCGACATCCGGCTTGTTCTGGTGATCCGCCGTGACGATCTCGACCGGTGTTCCGTCGATCGCGCCGGCATCGGTCACGGCTAGCTTGGCGGCTACGATGGAGCCGGGGCCGCCGACGTCTGCGACCACGCCGCTTTGATCGCCCATCACGCCAATGACGATCTTGCCGTCCGAGAACTCAGCCAAAGCCGGCCAGGTCGAGAAGGACAGAACAGCAAGAGACAGCAGAAGGCTTCGTCGCATGGTTGGCTCTCCTCGTTGGCGCTCGCGGGCTGCTTAGCTCTCTTGTCTGACGCATTTGTGACAGGTGTGGCACATATGGGACTTTGCCAACAGTTGCGAACGCAGGGAATGCAGTGCACAGAGGCAATTGGTGAAATGAGGCTGGCTGCGAGTGACCAACTTGAACGGGAGAGGGCGTGACGCCGAGGCGGATCACGGGGAAACGCTGCTCGAAGACCGCGTCTTGGTAGCGAGAATATGCTGGTACTACTTCAAGGAAGGGCAGACGCAGGAGAACATTGCGCAGCGGCTCAACATGACGCGCAAGCGGGTGAATCGTATTCTCGGGCTCGCGCGCGATAGCGGCTTTGTTCAATTTACCATCGCGGATCCGGCCGGGCAGCGTACCGCGCTCGAGGAACAGCTCGTCACCCGCTACGGGCTGCAACACGCCATCGTGGTTCCGACGCCCATGAGCGACATGGATGTGAGATCGCTCGTTGGAGCGGCGGCGGGCCATTATGTCGGCGAGCGGCTTCCGATTGGAGGTTCGCTGGGTATCAGCTGGGGCGGCACGATCAACGCGGCTGCGCAAAATCTCAGACCGCGATCAGGCCAGGACACCAAGGTCGTTCTCTTGTGCGGCGGATTGGCAGAAAGTGCTCCGATCAATCCGTACGACAATGCCGCAATGATTGCGCGCGCGCTCGGCGCCCGTTGCTACTACCTGACTGCTCCGATGTTCGTGGAGAGTGAAGAGTTCAGGGACCTCATTGTGCGCAGTGAGCCGGTACGATCGGTGCTTGCGATGGTGCCGGCGCTGGACATGGCGCTGTTGAGTGCAATCGATCTCTCCGAGCAATCCAAGGCCCTCGAATACAACGTGATCTCGCGCAAGACCTGGGCGTCGCTGCGGGCAGCCGGGGCGGTCGGCGACATCTGCGGTCACTATCTGGATCGCGATGGCAAGCCCGTGGATCATCCGCTTTGCCAGCGAACGATCAATCCATCCTTGGCGCAGATCCACCGGATCAGGACCCGGGTCCTGGCTGCGGGCGGAAAGCAGAAGGTCGATA
>Ga0209677_101466_pt1 | contig 10177 bp, 1 predicted proteins | sample AraplaCvi_mCL_r2_2_FD_184285 | JGI IMG/M metagenome (GOLD analysis project Ga0209677, IMG submission 184285) | Arabidopsis root microbial communities from North Carolina, USA - plate scrape CL_Cvi_mCL_r2 (SPAdes) (version 2) | ecosystem: Host-associated > Plants > Roots > Endosphere | place: USA... | reverse complement strand
CACGACGCTGCTGCCGCCGTTCTGGAGGATCGCCCCGGTGCCGCTGTCGACCGTGAGCGCGCCACCGACGTTGGTGGTGCCCGCGCCGAACGTGACACCGGTGCCGGTCGCGTCGAGGTTGCCCGACGTGCTGCCGCTGACGGTCAGCAGGCCGCCCGCATCCAGGCTGGCCGACGTGGCGCCGGCGAGCGCGACGGTCAGCGCGTTGGTGTCGTGGAGCTGGACGGTGCCGCCCTGCGCGGTGACGGCGCCACCGAAGTCGTTGGCGCCCAACAGCGTGATGGCGTTGCCGCCGGCGTTCAGGTTGCTCGTGCCCGTGACGTTCAGCACGCCGGTCTCGCCGATCGCGCCGGTGCTGGTCGCGGCCAGCGCGTTGCCCACCGTGGTGTTGCCGAACGTGATGCCCACGCCGCTGGCGGTGAGGTTGTGGCTGGCGCTGCCGTCGACGGTCAGCGCGCCGGTGGATGACGTGACGCTCGCGTCCGTGGCCGACACCGTCGCGGTGAGCGCGCCGGCGTTGACCAGCGTGACGGCCGGGCCGCTCAGCGTGACCGCCGACTGGAACACATTGGTGGCGTCCGCCAGCAGGACGCTGCCGCCGGTGGTGCCGATGTTGCTCGCGCCCGTGACGCTGACCTGGCCGGTTTGCGACACGCCGCCGGTGCCGCCGGTGACGGTCAGCGTGCCGCCGACGCTGGTGGGGCCGAACGAGACGCCGTTGCCGTGGGCCGCGAGGTTGCCGGTGGCGGCGCCGTTGAGCGCCAGCGTGGTACCGGCGGTGAGGTTCGCGTTGCCGACGCTGCCCAGGTGCACGTGCAGGGCGCTCGCGTCCTGCAGCGTCACACTGCCGCCGTTGGCGCTGACCAGGCCGCCGAAGTCGTTGCCGGCCGCGGCCAGCGTGACGTTGTTGGTGCCGGCATCCAGGCCGCTGGTGCCCGTCACGGCCAGGCCCGCGGCCTGCGTGATCGTGCCCGCGCCGGCCGTGGCCGTCAGGTTGCCCGTGACGGTGGTCGTGCTGGTGGGGCTGGAGCCGAAGACGATGCTACCGGCGTCCAGCGCCAGCGTCCCGCCGCCGACGGTGCCGTCGACGGTCAGCGCGTTGCCGGCGCCCGCCGTGAGGCTGGCGCCGCCGGTGCTGGCGACGTGCGCGGTGAGGTCGTTGCTGTCCTTGACCGAGACCGCGCCGCCGGTGACCGACAGCGTGCCGAAGTCGTTCGCGCCGTTCAGGGTGACGGCGTTCGAGCCCGCGTTGACGGTGGCTGCGCCTGCCGCCACGACGGAGCCGCCGGCACCTTCGACGATGCTCGAGGACGACGTGGCGCTGAACGTGCCGGTCGCCGAGATCGCGTTCTCGATGTCGATGGCGCCACCGCCCAGCGTGACGTTGTGCGCGTCGATGGTGCCGGTGGTGGTCAGGCCCGCGCCGGCCGACAGGGTGACGTCGCCGGTCGTGCTGATGTTGCCCAGGCCGTTGATGGTCAGCGTGCTGCTGCTGCCGTTGGCCACCAGGGCGAGGCTGCCGCCGACACCCAGCGTGGGCGTGACGTCCAGGCTGGTCTTGGCCTCGATGTCCAGCGACGCGCCGGAGGCCGTGACGGCGCCGACGAAGCGGTTGTGGGTGCCGTCGGCCAGCGTGATGGCGCCGGCGGCCGTCAGGCCGGTGGTGCCCGTGACGTCCAGCTTGCCGGCTTGCGTGATGGTGCCCGAGCCCGCGTCGGACAGCAGGTTGCCGCCGACGGTCGTGCCGGCCGCCCCGAACGCGAGGCCGTTGCTGGTGGTAGTGAGACCCGAAGCAACGTTGCCGTCGACGGTCAGCGGCGCGCCGGCGATCAGCGTGGCAGAGCCGGTGGTCGTGGTGACGTGGGCGGTCAGCACGTTCGTGTCGCGCAGCGCCACGCTCGTGCCCGAGGTCGTCACGTCGCCATGGAAGTCGTTGCCGGCGGCGCTGACGTCCACGGCGCCCGTCGCCGTGATGCTGGACGTGCCGGTGGCCGAGACGACGCCCGCAGTCTGCGTGACATCGCCGCCCGTGGCGTGCAGCGTAAGGTTGCCGCCAGCGGTGACGTCGTGGCCGAGGCCGACGGTGGCGCCGGTGAGCGACACGTCGTGGCCGCTGAGCGTGCCGCCGGTGCTGAGCGCGGCGCCCGAGCTCAGCGTGATGTTGCCGCTGGTGGAAACGGCGGCGGGGCCGGTGAGCGCACCGGTGGCGACCAGGCTCAGGTTGCCGCTGCCGCCATTGAGCGTCACGTCGGTGTCGAGCGCGCCTGTGGCCGACACGCTGACCGACGTGCCATGGGCCGTGACGAGGCCGCCGAACGTGTTGGTCGGCGTGGCCAGCGTGACGTTGCCGGTGCCCGCGTCGAACGAACTGGCACTGCCGACCGAGACGGCAGCGCCCTGCGTGATGTTGCCGTTGTTGCTGGTGACGTCCAGCGTCGTGGCGGCGGCGAGCGTGTGGCCGGCGGTGCCGAGCTGGACGCCGGTGCCGCTCGCCTGGATGCCCGCACCGGCGCTGCCGTCGACGGTGAGTTGGCCCGTGGACGTCAAGGCCGCGCTTCCCACGTTGTTCAGGCGAACGCTCAGCGGGCCGCTGTCCTTGATGGTGACGTGGGACGCGCTGCCCGCGACGGAGACGAGTCCTCCGAACGTGTTGGCCACGGTGTCCAGCGTGATGTCGGCACCGCCGGCGTTGAAGCTGGAAGTGGTGGCGACGGCCTGCGTGCCGGTCTGCGTGATCGCGCCGCCGGCGACGACCTGCAGACTATTGGCGGTGTTCGCACCGAGCACGATGGCGCTGCCCGACTGGAACGTGGTCGTGCCCGAGGTGTTGGAGCCCCAGGTGCCGATCGAGTTGCCCGCGTGGACGACGTTGACGCCGCCCGTGCCCGCGCCGAAGTTCACGCTGCCGGCCGTGATGGTGGCGGTGCCGTTCTGCGACACGCCGCCGGTGAGGCCGGTGACGGTGGTCAGGCTGGTGGCGTTGATGGTGTCCAGCAGCAGGCCGCTGGCGGCGGTCTTGTCGGCCGTGACGCTGACGACGGCGCCATCGGCACCGAAGCTGCCGAAGCTGTTGGCGGCGTTGAGCGTGATGTTGAAGCCGGTGGCCGTGATGTCGGCCGCGTTGGTGACGCTCAGCGCGCCGCTCTGGGTGACCGCACCGCCGGCGGTGACGTCGAGCGAGCCCGCGCTGGTCGTCGACAGGATGACCGCGCCGCCCGTCGCGAAGGAGACCGCGCCGGTGGTATTGGCGCCGAAGTGCGCGATGGCGTTGCCGGTGTTGTCGACGTCGACGCCGTTCGAGCCCGCGCCGAACGTGGCATTGGTGGCGGAGATCGTCTTGCCGGCGACCTGCGAGACCGAGCCCGCCGAGCCGGTGGCCGTGGTCAGGCTGGTGGCGACGATGTCGTCCAGCACGAGGCTGGAGGACGACGCGGCCGTCGCGTCGAGGGTGACGGCGCCGCCGTGGGCCTTGACGCTGCCGAAGCTGTTGGCCTTGTCCAGCGTGATGGTGTTGGTGCCGTCCTGGATGTTGGCCAGGCCGTCGATGGCCAGCGTGGTACCGGTGGCCTGCTTGACCGTGCCGGCGGCGTTGACCGTCAGCGCGGCGGCCGAGACGTCGCCCAGTTGCAGCGCGCCGGTCGTGCTGAAGACGACCGCGCCCGTGGTGTCCGCCGACCAGGTCCCGATCGAGTTGCCGCCGTTGCCGACGGTGACGCCGCCCGTGCCGGCGCCGAACGAGGCGGTCGTGGCCGTGATCGTCTTGGCGGCCGTCTGCGTGACGCCGCCGCCCGAGCCGGTGGCCGTGGTCAGGTTGGTCGCCGTGATCTTGTCCAGCACGATGCCGTCGGTCGTCGCCTTGCCGACCGTGACCGACACGTTGTTGCCGGTGGCGCCGAAGCTGCCGATCGCGCTGCCGTGGGCCGCGCCGGTGCTGCCGACGGCGATGTCGTCCGTGGCGGCGGCCGTGATGGCGACCGCGCCCGCCACGGTCAGGCCCGTGTTGCCAGCCTGCGAGACCGCACCCGAGGTGCCGCCGGTGGTGTTGACGGTGAGCGCGTGCGTGCTGATGTCGCCCAGGACGAGGTCGTGCGGGTTGGTCACGTGGACGAACGCGCTGGCGCCGGTGGTCGACGCCGACAGCTTCGTGATGCTGTTGGTCTGCGTGTCCAGCGCGACGGTCGCATTGTTGCCGGTGTCGATGATGTTGGTCGCGACCGTCGTGTTGATCGGCCCGCCAGCCTGCGTGATGTTGCCCGCCGCCGTGAGGTTGAACGTGGTGCCGCTGACGGTCGCCAGGTCCACGGCGCCGGGCGCCACGTAAGTGACGACACCGGTCGAGATCGCGCCGAACTGCGCGATCGCGTTGGTCGGGTTCTCGAGGTCGACGCCCAGCGTGCCGGCACCGAACGAGGTGGTGGCCGCCGTGATGCTGCCGGCGTTCTGCGTCACGCCGCCGTTGGCGCCGGTGGAGGTGGTCAGCGAATGGACATTGACGGTGTCCAGCGCGATGCCGTCGGTCGCCGACTTGCCCACGGTGATCGACACGTCGTGGCCGGTGGCGCCGAAGCTGCCGACACGGGTGCCGTTCGTCGCGCCGCTGCTGCCGATCGTGATGTCGTCGGTCGCGTTGGCCGTGATGCTCACCGCGCCTGCGACCGTCAGGCCGGTGTTGGACGCCTGCGTGACGGCGCCGGTGGCACCGCCGCTGGTGTCGACCGTCAGCGCGTGGGTGCTGATCGTGCCCAGGGCCAGGTCGTGCGGGTTCTTCACGTGGACGAAGGCGTTGGAGCCGGTCGTCGTGGCGGAGAACTTCTTGAAGTTGTTGGACTGCGAGTCGAGCGCGACGGTGGCGTCGGTGGCGCTGTCATCGATGCTGGTCGACGTGGTGGTGACGATGGCGCCGCTTTGCGTGACATTGCCGGCCGCCGACACGTGCAGGGTCGTGGCGTTGATGGCGCCCAGGTCGATGCCCGTGCTCGTGGCGATGTCGACCGCTCCGGCGTTGCCGACCGTCGTCAGCTTGCCGATGACGTTGTGGGAATTGGTCAGCGAAATGCCGCCGCCGCCCGCGTCGATGCTCAGCGTGTTGCCGACGCTCCAGTCCACCGTCGACGACGACGTCGACGTCTGCGACACGGCGCCGCCGTTCGAGACGATCGTGGCGTTGCCGCCGACGGTGATCCTGGACAGTTGCACCGTCCCGTTGGCCGTGGCCGTCAGGTCCCCGCCGGGGCCCGTCTTGATGAACGAGGCGCCGTCCATCGAGATGTTGGTGCCAGCGGTGGTGCCGGCGCCCGCCGGACCATCGCCAGACACGCCGGCGTTCAGGTTGACGTTCAGCTTTCCGCCGGAGGCGCCCGCGGAAATGGATCCGCCCGTGAAGAGGATGCTGCCGCGCGCGTTGAGGTCCAGCGTCGCCGACTGGCCGCTGGTCAGCGGCGCGACGACGGCGCCGCTGACGGTGATGTCGCCCGCCGCGCTGGTGTTGGCGCTGGTGTTGACGTCGATGACGGCGTTGTTGAGCAGCGCCGCGTTCAGGCTGGTGACGCTCAGGGTCGACGGCGTTCCGTTGTTGGTGAACGTGCTGCCGGTGTGGTCGATGTGCTGGTCGGAGGTGCCGGCGATCGTCAGGTTGCGCGGATCGATCAGCCAGGTGCCGCCACTGCCCGCGGCAGCACCCAGATCGATCTTGCCGTACACCTCCAGCACGTCGTGCGACGAGGTCTCGAGCTGTCCGCCGTTGCCGCCGGCGCTGCCGCCGCGCGCGACGATGCTGCCGCTGACCTGCGTGTGATCGTCCGACCACACGACGACGTTGCCGCCGTTGCCACGCGTGATTGCGCTCGCGTTGACGACGCTGGTGCCATCGACGATGGCCTGGCTCGCATTGGCGTCGCCATCGGCGCCCGCGCCGTGCCAGTCGCCGCCGATGCGCACCACGCCGCCGCCCGCGTCGCCGGAGGCATCGATGGCGCCGTTGAACAGGCCCACGTTGGCGCCCACGACCTTGACCGTGCCGCCCGTCTGCCCCGCGGCCTTGCCGCTCGCGTCCAGCTTGCCGGACACGCTCACGACGCCCGAGTTGCCGCCGTCCAGCGTGATCACGCCGTTGCGCGAGCCGATGGAATGCGCCTGCACGATGCCGTCGACGTTGACGACCGTACCGAGCAGCGCGTCGGCCGCCTTGGCCGAGATCAGCACCTGGCCGCCATCGGCCTTGACGATGCCGCCGGAGTGCACGAGGGCCGCGGCCAGCGGCGCGTCGACGGAGACCGACACGAGGTCGCTGCCGGTCAGGTTCAGCGTGACGCGTCCGCCCGCGGCCAGCGCCGCCGTGCCGCCGTCGGCGTCGATTGTGCCGGTGTTGGACACCTGCGCGCCAGCCAGCGCGACGAAGCCGGCCTTGAGCACGCCCTGGTTGTCGACGGAGCCGCCACTGCCGCTGAACGAGTAGTGGCCCGCGAGGTAGTCGCTGTCGGACATCGCCAGCGTGGAGGCCACCAGACCCGCCGCATTGACCTGCGCGCCCGGCGCGAAGTACACGCCGGAGTTGTTGATCAGGAACACCTGGCCGTTGGCATTGATCTGGCCGAAGATGCTCGTGGGGTCGCTGCCGATCACGCGATTGAGCGTGGACGACGTGGTGCTGGGCTGCAGGAAGTTGACCTTCTCGCCGGCGGCCACGTTGAACGACTGCCAGTCGATGATGCCCTTGCTGGTGGTCTGCGTGACGTTCAGCGAGCCGTTGGCCGGCGTGCCGATCGTCACGTTGCCCGAGGTGACCTGGCCACCCTGCGGCAGCGCCATCGCCGTCTGCACGCCGGCACCGGCCAGCAGGGCCAGCAGCAGCCGGCTGGGCGCGGGCGTGCGCACACGCGCCATCGTCAACTTGAACTTGAAGCCGATGCGCAGAACCATCTGGCGCACGCAGAACATGGACGACGACAACAACGAAGACTTGGACTTTTCCACGACAACCCCTAAGCGTTCCACGGCACGGCGGGCATCAGTACCCGGCGGCGCACCTCGAATGATCGAATCGATCCTGCGGGACGCGCGCGGCGCGCACATCCCGCTCCCCCTCAAATCAGAACCACTTCTGCAGCGAAGCCCACGCCCGCGTCTTGCGGTTGTCGGAGCCCGGCAGGTCACCCTTGTTGATGCGGCGCGCGACGTCCAGGCGGAACTGGAAGTTGTCGCGGCTGGTCATGTTCAGGCCGATGCCGTAGCCCGCCAGCGTGCGCATGTTGTCGTTGTCGCTGGACAGCGGGTCGTGCCAGTCCTTGACGCGGCCGCCATCGATGAAGGCGCTGGCCACGAACGGCGCGTTGAACACCGTCCACTGCGGGACGCGCTGGCGCAGCTCGAAGGTGGCCTGGAACAGGTCGTCGCCCACGCCGTCGCCCACGGCGTACGCGCGCACGCCGCGCGGACCGCCCAGCGAGGATTTCTCCGACGTGTCCAGGTTCTGGAACGCCAGCTGGCCGCGCATCGACACCAGGAAGCTGGTCGTGTCGGTGATGGCCTGCAGGCGCTGGAAGTCGCCATCCAGGTGCTCGAACATGCCGCTGACATGGTGGCCGCTGGCGTCGAGGTCGGCCTTGAGCGCGTTGCTGGTCTTGATGCGGTTGTCGCCCGCGTTCAGCGTCAGCGTGAAGCTGTTGAGCGAGCCGCCGAAGCGCTCGTCGCGGAAGTCGCCGGTGACGCCCAGGTGGCCGATCGCGAGGAAGCGCTTGTCGTGCACCTTGGATTGGCCCGCGCCGCCCGCGATGCGGTCGTCCAGGCTCTTGAGGTCGCCACCGCCGATGGCGAACAGGTTCAGGTTCCGCGAACGGATGACCGGGTGTTGCACCATCAGCGACCCCACCACGGCGTCGCCGTCGGCCCCGAGGGACTCGAACTGGTGGCCGACGACGTTGTAGTGCAGGTAGGTGAAGCTGGTCGTGGCCTTGGTGCCGTACGGGCCCACCGGCGCGGTCACGCCGGCGCGCACGAGGTCGATGCCGTTGTGCTCGGCGGCCAGGCCGCCCAGCGTCCACGATTCGCCCTGGCCCAGCAGGCCGTTGGCCACCAGGTCGGCGCCCACGCGGATCAGGCCGGTGCTCTCGTTGCCGGCGTTGTCGATGTAGCCATCGCCACCGAACGAGTTGCCTTCGTCGACCATCTTGACGAGCAGGTCGGCCTCGCCGGTCTCGGCGCCGGGACGCAGCACCGAGCTGACCTTGACGCCGGGCAAGTCATTGAGCAGCAGCAGCGGACGCTCGACGCTCTGCTCGGTCACCGGCGTGCCCTTGGGCAGGAGGTGCATGTAGCCGTCGACGAGCGCGGGGCTGACGCGCTGGGTGTTGACCTCGGCGCGGGTCTCGCCGATGCGGGCCTCGACGATGCGCAGCGTGACGACGCCGTTGGGCACCTCCTGCGCCGGCACGAACACCTGCGTGAGGAAGAAGCCGGCGTCCTTGTAGCGGTTCCTGATGGCCTCGGCGGCGTCGAGCAGCTGGTCGGTGCCGGCCTCCTTGCCGACCCACGGGCGCACCAGGGCGAGCAGTTCGTCGCTGGAGAAGACGGTGTTGCCGCTGAGCGCGAAGCCCTTGACCATCAGGGTGGGCCCTTCGGCGCCCGAAGGCGCGCGCGGCGCCTCGGCGGGCGGCAGGACGTTGGCGTCCTTCTTGATCTCGAGCGGCTGGGGTGGCGTGGTGGCCTCGAGGGCGCGGCCCGCATTGGCGTTGGCCGGAGCCGTCTGGGCCATCAGCGGCGTGCTGGCGCAAAGGCTCGCAAGGGCCACGACGACGTAGCCCAACCCGAAATGGGTATGAGATTTCAACTTGCTCTCCTTCCTCTGTGGCGCTCGACGGTGCGGCGCCTTTGGTCTGGGCAAGCCTTCGGGCAAGCTTGCGGTTGCGAGGAATTGTTACCTGAACGGGCCCGGAGCGCATCCCCCTCCAGGGGGTTTTACAAGGCGCGTTGCGCGTGCCTCAGGGGGTATTAGCGACAACCCCTATTCCTTCGCGCCGACGACACGCGACGGTCATCGAAAGACGGTACGCTGGCTCCGGAAACCATGTGTCCGAAAACGGCGAGTAGCGCCGGACCGGCCGCCTATCATGACGGCATGGAACTCGATCCGGACACCGCCTGGAAGGCCCTCGCCGCGCACGACGCGCGCTTCGACGGCCGCTTCTTCGTCGGCGTCACGTCGACCCGGATCTACTGCCGCCCGGTGTGCCGCGTGCGCACGCCGCGGCGCGAGAACTGCCGCTTCTACGCCAACGCCGCCACGGCCGAACAGGCCGGCTTCCGACCGTGCCTGCGTTGCCGGCCCGAACTGGCGCCGGGCCTGAGCCTGATGGACTCCTCGCACGTGCTCGCCCAGCACGCGGCACGCATGATCGACCATGCCGTGCGCGTCGGCGCGGCCGTGCGCGTGCCCGAGCTCGCGGCGCGCCTGGGCGTGACCGAGCGCCACCTGCGGCGCGTGTTCGCGCAGGCGCACGGTGTCAGTCCCATCGACTACCTCACCACGCAGCGCCTGCTGCAGGCCAAGCAGCTGCTGACCGACACCGACCTGCCCGTCACCGAAGTGGCGCTCGCCTGCGGCTTCGAGAGCCTGCGCCGCTTCAACGCGGTCTTCGCGGAACAGGTGCGGCTCAAGCCCACCGAGCTGCGCCGGATCGGCACGGCGTCGCGCTCGTTGCCGGGAGGCGGGTCGGCCGCCGGCGGCTGCACGCGCGTGCGCCTGGGCTACCGTCCGCCGTATGACGTCGACAGCATGCTGGCGTTCTGGTCGCAGCGCGCCCTGGCCGGCGTCGAGGAGGTGCACGGCCGCACGCTGCGGCGCACCTGGGTCGCCCCACCGCCGGGCAGCGACGAGCCGCTGCGCGCCGGGGCGCCGTCGAGCTCTGCGCGCGGCTGGATCGAGATCGAGTTCATCGCCGACCGCCCGGAGGTCGAACTGCGGGCCAGCACCAACCTGGCGGCACACGGCGGCCAGCTGGTGGAGGCGGCGCGCCACGCGCTCGACCTCGACGCCGACCCCGACCACGTCGCGCCGCTGCTGGCCATCCTGTCGCGGCTGCACCCCGGTTCCGCCCACGCGCCCGGCCTGCGCATGCCGGGCAGCTTCGACGGCTTCGAGACCGCCGCCCGCATCGTGCTGGGGCAGCAGGTGACCGTGGCG
>Ga0209677_101465_pt1 | contig 10191 bp, 13 predicted proteins | sample AraplaCvi_mCL_r2_2_FD_184285 | JGI IMG/M metagenome (GOLD analysis project Ga0209677, IMG submission 184285) | Arabidopsis root microbial communities from North Carolina, USA - plate scrape CL_Cvi_mCL_r2 (SPAdes) (version 2) | ecosystem: Host-associated > Plants > Roots > Endosphere | place: USA... | reverse complement strand
TCAAGGGGTGGTCCTATCCGCAATCCGCCATGGTTCTGAACCTTGCGCACTCCCTGCCGCATCAGAACATCTCGACGGAATTTCACACCGAAAGCGGCCCCTTCACGCAGGTCCCCTTGCCCGGCAACCGCTCCAGCCTCGTCTGGGTGCAGAAGCCGGCGGAAGCTGCCGCCAACGCTGAAAAGTCGCCCGAAGACCTCGGAAGACTGGTCGAGGAGCGCATGCAATCGATGCTCGGTCGGGTGACGATCGAGGACAATGTCCAGGTCTGGCCGCTCTCCGGCATGACAGCCCATCGTTTCGGCAAGGGCCGTGCCGCCTTGATCGGCGAAGCCGCCCATGTCTTTCCGCCGATCGGGGCGCAAGGCCTGAACCTGAGCCTGCGCGATATACTGGCGTTGTCAGACATCCTCTGCACCCGCGCTGACCAGCCGATCCCGGGATCGGCCGGCGACAATTTCGACCGCAAGCGCCGCGTCGACATCATCAGCCGGACGACGAGTGTCGATCTCCTCAATCGCTCGCTTCTGTCGGATTTCCTGCCGGTGCAAATGCTGCGCGCGGCGGGGCTGCATGTGCTCTCCGCCATCGCGCCGCTCCGGAACATCGTCATGCGCGAAGGTATCGAGCCCGGCGGCAGCCTGCGCAACCTTCCCTCTCTGTTACGGGAAAAGCTGCGCCGGTAAGGCGCCGGAGTTTATCAGATAGAGCACCAGCGAGACCGTCACGACGGAACAAGCCGTTGTGATCAGGATGGTGGCAGAGGCTCGCTCCTGCCAGACACCGTATTGCTGCCCGATGACGAAGACATTCGTTGCCGTCGGCAAAGCGGCGAGCAGCATTGCCGCTTCGATCCAAATCGGATCGAAGCCACCGACAGCCTGCAGCACGATATAGACGACAAGCGGATGCAGGATGAGTTTCGCCGGCACGATATAGCCGATCTCGACCGGAACCCGCTTCAACGGCCGCAAGGCAAGCGTCACGCCCATGGCAAATAGTGCACAGGGCGCAGCCGCTTGCGCAAGATAATTGACAAATCGCACGAAGGCGACCGGCTGCTGGAGCGAAAGTGCTGCCACGGCAAAACCGAGGGCAGTCGACAGGATGAAGGGGTGCAACAGCACCTTTCGGGCGATATCCGCGGCAAGGCGCCAGACGGAGCGCTTGTCTCCACCTTCCAGAGCCATCAGAGCCGGCGCGACGATGAAGTGCAGTGCGTTTTCGAAACACACGATCAGCGCGACGGGAACGGCTGCCTTCTCTCCCAGAGCCAGAAGCGCTAAGCCCGGCCCCATGTAGCCGATATTGCCGTAGGCTCCGGCAAAGGCCTGGATCGTGCTGTCGGCGAGCGAATTGCGTCGCAGGAAACGCCCGATCAGAAACAGCAGGAGAAAGATCGAATAGGTCGCGGCGATATCGGTGGCGATGAAATCGATTCGCGTCAGCTGTTCGATCGGCGTTTGCGAAACGAGCTTGAAGAACAGAGCCGGCAATGCCGCATAGATGATGAACGTATTGAGCCAGCCAAGCGCTTCCGCCGGTTGCTTCGTGATGCGCGCTGCAATGTAGCCGATCAGGATCAGGCCGAAGAATGGCAGCAGCAGACCGACAACGTCAGCCATCGGGCATATTCCATTTTACCGTGAAAAATGAAGGCGAAGGATATCGCCCGACTTAGCCGATTTTCATCAGGATTGGAAAGGTCTGCTGAAACCAGATCGCCATGTCGCTGATATAGCCGAATATGAAGGCGAGCCCGGTCAACACCAGAAGTCCGCCCATGACTTTCTCGACCGTGCCGAGATGACGGCGGAAGCGAGACAGAAAGCTCATGAAAGCGCCGGAAAAGCCGGCGGCGATCCAGAACGGAATGGCAAGCCCCAGCGAATAGACCGCGAGCAGACCAGCGCCCGCACCAACCGTCTCACGAGAGGCGGCGATGCCGAGGATGGCGCCGAGAACCGGGCCGATGCAGGGCGTCCAGCCGAAGGCGAAGGCAAGGCCCATGATATAGGCGCCCGTCAACGTCGCCGGCTTGCCGCTGCCGTGGAAACGCGCCTCGCGAGCAAGAAGGCCGATGCGGAAAACACCGAGGAAATTCAAGCCCATGATGACGATAATCAAACCGCCGATCTTCGAGAGAACATCGAGATGCTGGCGCAGCAGCAGGCCGATCGACGAAGCACCGGCGCCGAGCGCGACGAATACGGTGGCGAACCCCAGCGTAAAGAACAGTGCCGACATCAGCACATTGCCGCGGACGCTCGGCCCTGCGGCGACAGCTGCTCCACCGCCGCGAAACTGCTCGACCGAAATCCCGGCCATGTAGCAGAGATAGGGCGGCACGAGCGGCAGCACGCAAGGCGAAAGGAACGAAAGCGCCCCGGCGATCAAGGCACTGAGAAGCGAGATATCGGCAAGCGACACGATGGACTCCGGCTATGTCATTTCCCCATCTTCCTAGCTTCGCGAAAGCCTGAAAGCCAATCACCTTTTCGAGGGCGACGGCTGCAAAACCTTTATAGTGAAGCAACCGGAACACACATCTTGCCGCCCGAGACAGGCGGGCAAAAGGCGCGACCAACAGCCGCAGAGCAGCCCAACGAACAAATTGCTTTTGCTTAAATATTGGTTCAAGCTGTCAACGTTCGTCGAACAACGTACATTCCACCCAAGTTAGTTAGCGGAGGAAAAGCCCCATGCGAATTGCTACCATGTTCACGACTGCAGCCTTTGCCGCCCTCTTCAGCGTAAGCGCCATGGCACAAACGGCGACACCCAGCACAACAACGACGACCCCCAGTGCCACGACGTCGACACCTGCGATGAAGTCGACGACCAGCACGGTCAAGCCAAAGGCGATGAAGCCTGCTCAAACGTCCGTTTCCAAAGCATGCTCGGCTCAGGCCGACGCAAAGGGCCTGCATGGAAAGGCACGCGCCAAGTTCCGCAGCGACTGCAAGAAGAACGGCGGCAAGGCGGCATAGCATCCGAGGTTCTTCTCCCTCAATGATCAACCTTGCCGTTGAAATGACGGTAAGGTTGATCGCTGCGACGCGTGAGTCGCTCCCGTCAGATATTCCGGATGAAAATGCGCGCGTATGGCTTTGAAGGGCCACACGTTTGGGGAAGTTTATCGTTCCCTGGCTATTCCGGAAGAGTGGCGCCCTTTTCATGGTCATCGCACACAGCTCCGTTGCCACCGAGGTCTGTTTTCTACCTCTCAGACAGGATCGTCGCGAACGGCTATGTCTGCCGGCATCCCGGAGACGACGAATGATCGCACTCCAGCTACGACAGCAACGTTTCGCAATAAAGGAGCAAAACCTGGGAAACCTGCTGAAATTACAACTCATCCCTGTTCGATCGAATAAATGGACGGAGCAGGAAATTGAAAGCAGCCATAAATCCTCCCCCTTCGGAAGAAGCGTCGCAGGCGAGATATCTGGCCGCCTGTCTTTTCGCCCTTGAACCTTCCATCGAGAGCCTTCTTGCCGCGGCCTTGAAATCCGGCTGGAAACGCGAATATGTTCTCCTGGCGATCATCGCCATCGCCATGAATGACGGCAAGGAGACGGTGCCGCCAAAGCTGCTGCATTCGTAATATGCGGAACTAAATTCCCCGATCCCTCGAGCCTACTTCTCCTTCGGCTTGAGCTCCTTCGTCGCCGGATCGATTTTGCCGTCCGCAAGCCTGTTGCGGGGATCGGCAACCAGCGGCGCCTTGTCGTCCGCGTCCGCCTCCTGTTTTACGCCATGCGCCTTGCTGTGCTGTATCTTCGCGAGCGCCTGCGTATTTTCCTTTCCGCGACGCGGATCATGGGATTCTTCGTCTGCCATCGTATCTCTCCTATTGTCTCAGTGGGAAACACGAGTGACTCGATTAGGTTCCAGAAAACTGGCACGCTGCCGACGCGCGTCGCGCTCTTGAGCGAGCGCCATTAAACTAAATTAGTTTTCACAAAAATAATTCGGGCGCACTGAAACTATCCGTGAGACCGCACCGTATATCCGGAAAAGAATGGAACCGGAATCTGCAAAGACAACCGGACACCTCTACCCGTCCCCGGCGACCCGCCCGGCACCGGAGACGGCGGAAACGGTCACCTCTGCACCGTTTCCGCAGCGTCCGGCGGCGCGGAAGCGCAAAGCCCGCCGTCGGGCGCGCTTTTTGTCCGCTGAGGCCGGCGGCATCGCGAAAATCAAGCGGACATTCGCGCCAACCGCGCGACAAACGGCGTTGTCTCAAATTAATGAGATTCAACTTAAGTTTGAAAAGACTATGGTGAGAGCGATGGGGCTCGAACCCATGACCTACTGATTAAAAGTCAGTTGCTCTACCAGCTGAGCTACGCTCTCCCTCTCCGCGGGCGTTTTTTCACCCCGGCTGGAAGTGCGCGGAACATATGCAGACGCCCTATTGCGGTCAACCCATAAAATCGAGGCTGTGGCACCCGCAAGGCGCTTTTCCTCATCTCCAGGCGGTCAAAACGCTGCGTTTCGCCGACCGGATTACCCGGACGGCATGCCAAAGCTTGGATTCGAAGCGATGAAGAGGCCGTAATGTCGGAGAATCAGCTCCAACACACCGGAACAATCGTAACAATTACCCCTAATAATCAGGGTTGCGCTCAAGGGATCCAGCAGTTTGCCGTTCGCAATTGTTGGGGGGCGAATCGTTTTTCGTGTATATCAGACATTGTTAACAACCCGTCGGGTCCTCAGGAGGTTCTTTTTATGGAAGATGCACACGTCGGTTGGATTGCAGCAATTATCATTGGCGGCCTAGCAGGCTGGTTCGCCGAGATGATCATGAAAAGCAACACAGGCATCATCATGAACATCATTCTCGGCATTATCGGCGCACTCGTCGCCAGCTGGTTATTTGGCGTGCTCGGTATCCAGCTGCCTTTCCATCTATGGCTGAATTACCTGATTACGGGCTTCATCGGCGCCTGCATCCTGATCTTCATCGGTCGATTGATCAGGAGATAGCGGCGTATCCGGGCGGAACCCGCCCGAATAGGGACGGAGAAAGAGGGAAGACGGGATTCCGCCTTCCCTTTTTTGTTGCATTCTGCTGGCGCAACGCACGCCAAAGACCTTTCCAACTCCATCCGCGACGCTATCTAGCAAAGTGGAACCGAAAAGGAGGTTGGAAGGATGACGGAAGACGCCAATCGGACGCCAGCCCGCAAGGTCATACGCGGTCGCCCCTACAGCATCGCTGAATTTGCACGGAAATATCGCCTCGACGACGAGGAGGCGAAGCGCCTCTTCTATAAGTTCGGCCCATCGGCCACCGAGCTGGACCTGCTGATGGCCGCCAAGCGGAAGCCGCCAACCTTGTCCTCGGCCATCGAACACTGATGCGATGGCGCCTGCCTCTCCGCCTTAATTCGGCGAGCCGGCGCGACCCGTGACGCCAGCCGCCGGCACTGATATATCACAATTGGTTGCCTTCGACGGCGCGAGGTGACACTGTGCGCCATATCTGTTCGGTCGGACGTCTTGCATGCGGAACTCGCTTAGCCACCTCGCCTATCTGGCGCTCGAGTACCAGATCGTGACGCTCGAGCTTAAGCCTGGAGCGCTCGTCACCGAGAAGCAGTTGATTGAGATGGCGGGGCATGGGCGGACGCCGGTGCGCGAGGCGATCCAGAAGCTCGCATGGCAGGGGCTGATCCATGTGCGGCCGCGCGTCGGTCTGCAGATCGCGGAGATTCGTCCCGACGACCATCAGCATGTCATGCAGGTCAGGCGCGAGCTTGAGCCGATCGCCGCCACGCTTGCCGCTGTTCATGCGGATGAGCAACAGCGCGAGCAGCTACAGGAATGCGCGCGCCTGATGGCGGATTGCGCGATGACGGGCGACCTGCCCGGCTTCTTCGCGGCAGACAAGACATTCGACGAGATCTTGGAAGTCGCCTGCCCGAACAACTTCATCATGGCCGCTCTCGGACCGGTGCAAACACATTCGCGGCGGCTCTGGTATTCCGGTGCGACGCCCGATCGCACCGATCATTCGATTGCGATGCATATTCGCGTCATAAAGGCGATTCACGATGGCGATGCCGACCAGGCTCGCGTGGCTATGGCATCGCTGATCGATTATCTCGGCAGCCTATGAAAAAAGCGGTCCCGTTGCCGCGACCACTCTTCCATCTCTGCATGCCAGGCAATCGATCCAGAGCATTTGCGCCTTTCTTCGAATCGCGAAAACGCTCCAGTTTCTTGCCTTTCGCATTCCGGACGGAAAACCGCTACGCACTCTTCCTGGAAATGCTTCAGCCGACGAAGGCGCGTTCGATGACGAACTCAGCCGGCTTGCTGTTGGCGCCTTCCGTGAGGCCCGCCTTTTCGAGAAGGTCCTTGGTATCCTTCAGCATTGCGGATGAACCGCAGATCATGCCGCGATCAACTGTTATATCGAGCGGGGGTACGCCCAGATCCGCGAAAAGCTTGCCGTTCTCGATGAGATCGGTGATGCGGCCCGTGAAGGGGAAGTCCTCGCGGGTAACAGTCGCATAGTGGCGCAGCTTGTCGCCGACGACCTCGCTCAGAAGTTCATCGTTGCGAATTTCTTCGACCAGATCGAAACCGTATTTGAGTTCGGCCACATCCCGAGTGGTATGAGTGAGGATGACCTCCTCGAACTTCTCATAGGTTTCGGGATCGCGGATCAGGCTCGCGAAAGGCGCGATACCCGTGCCGGTCGAGAACATGTAGAGCCGCTTGCCAGGCGTCAGCGCATCGAGAACCAGTGTGCCCGTCGGCTTCTTGCGCATCAGCACTTCGTCGCCCGGCTTGATATTCTGCAGATGCGATGTCAGCGGGCCATCGGGCACCTTGATCGAAAAGAACTCGAGTTCGTCGGCCCAGGCCGGGCTTGCGATCGAATAGGCGCGATAAAGCGGCTTGCCATCTACCATGAGGCCGATCATCGCGAACTCGCCGGAGCGGAAACGGAAGCCTTGCGGCCTGGTCATCGTAAAGCGGAAGAGCCGGTCGGTATAATGCGTGACGCTCAGCACCTTCTCGGCGAAAACGCCTGCCGGTACTGCGGAAACAAATTCATCTGTCTTGGCGGGGGCGTTCATTCTGTCTCGGATCCCGTATTCGTCTTACACGTCATTCCTGGCAGGCTCATTGCGCGAGGCTAATATTACAATATAGCCCGATTTGAAAGGTATTCCATTTCGTCCGGCCGCACGCGACTAAAATTTGTATATTTCAGTCAAGATTACTTCCAGCCGACGTTACATGCATCGATAGGCGCAAATACGGCAATCAGGCCGACTTTGCCGGCAATCGCCGCCAGCTATAGGCCTGCCCGGCTTCGGCCGGGCGGGCGGTCGGCTGGTAATAATGCGGAATGCCCGGCAACCGGTTTTCCGACAGCCGCTTCAATGCGGTTTCATTGGTAACAGCGAAACTGTCGATGCCGACCCGCAACATCAACGGAATCTGGTCGATCAGCACGTCGCCAACGGCGCGCAGCTCATTGGCGTAGCCAAGGCGCTCGCGAAGCAGCGAGGCATGGCTGAAGGCGCGGCCATCGTTGAAAGCCGGAAAGGCAACTGCAACGATCACGAGGCGATCGAGATAGGGCCGCAGCTTCGTCACATCGTCGGCCGGCTTGATTACCACGCCGAGGCCGACATCGTTGCTCTCTTCAGCCTTGGCGATCAAGGCATCGAGGCTGAGCAGCGGCTTCTGGCTCTCGCTCGCCTTGACCTCATCGGTCTCGATGACCCACGGATCGTTTTCTACAAAACCGGCTTCCCGCCAAATCTTCGTCATGGTCATCTCCTTACGCCGCTTCGGCTGCAGCCGCGGAAGAGCCATAAAGCGCTTCCTTGAAGGGCTGCGGTCCGACGCGCCGGTAGGCATCGAGGAAAATCTCGGTGGGATCAAGGCGCAGGCCGATATAGGTGTCGACGATGGTCTCGATGGCGTCGGTTACCTTGTCGGGCTCGAAGCCGCGGCCGATGATCTCGCCGATCGAGGTATGTTCGTCACCAGAGCCGCCGAGCGTGATCTGGTAGAGTTCCGCACCCTTCTTCTCCACGCCAAGCAGGCCGATATGGCCGACATGGTGATGGCCGCACGCATTGATGCAGCCGGAAATCTTGATCTTCAGCTCACCGATCTCGGCCTGGCGCTCGGCCGAACCGAAGCGCGTGGAGATCTCCTGCGCAACCGGGATCGAGCGGGCATTGGCGAGCGCGCAATAGTCGAGGCCGGGACAGGCAATGATATCAGTGATCAGGCCGGCATTCGCCGTTTCCAGGCCTACAGCGACCAGACCGCGATAAACCGCTTCGAGATCGGCCAAGGCCACATGCGGCAGGATGAGGTTTTGCTCATGGCTGACGCGGATTTCGTCGAAAGCGTATTCCTCGGCGATGTCGGCCACCGCATCCATCTGCGCATCCGAGGCATCGCCCGGAATACCGCCGATTGGCTTCAGCGAAATCGTCACCATGCCGTAGTCGGGGTTCTTGTGCGGCTGCACGTTCTGCTGCACCCAGCGGGCAAAGTCCGGATCGGTCTTCTTCCAGCGGGCGAGGCTTTCCCAGCCTTCGGCCCTTTCCGACAGTGCCGGCGGCGCGAAGTAGGCCGATATCGCCTGAACGTCCGCTTCCGGCAGCTTCAGCTCGGTATCCCTAAGCTTGTCGAACTCGACCTCGACCTGACGCGCCAGTTCCTCGGCGCCGGTCTCGTGCACGAGGATCTTGATGCGCGCCTTGTACTTGTTGTCGCGGCGGCCGTGCAGATTGTAAATGCGCATGATCGCGGTCGTGTAGGACAGCAGGTCCTCTTCCGGCAGGAAGTCGCGGATCAACTTGGCAACCATCGGGGTACGGCCCTGCCCGCCGCCGACATAGACGGCAAAGCCGATTTCGCCCTTGTCGTTCTTCTTCAGGTGCAGACCGATGTCATGCACCTGGATCGCGGCACGGTCACGCTCGGCGCCGGTGACGGCGATCTTGAACTTGCGCGGCAGGAAGGAGAATTCCGGATGCACGGATGACCATTGGCGCAGGATTTCTGCATAAGGGCGCGGATCGGCGACTTCGTCAGCCGCGGCGCCAGCGAAATGATCCGCCGTGACGTTGCGAATGCAATTGCCCGAGGTCTGGATGGCATGCATCTCGACGGAAGCAAGTTCGGCGAGCACGTCGGGCATGTCCGAGAGCTTCGGCCAGTTGAACTGCAGGTTCTGGCGCGTGGTGAAGTGGCCGTAGCCACGGTCATAGGTGCGCGCGATATGGGCGAGCATGCGCATCTGGCGCGAGCTCAGCGTGCCATAGGGAATGGCGATGCGCAGCATATAGGCATGCAGCTGCAGATAGACGCCGTTCATCAGACGCAGCGGCTTGAAGGCATCCTCCGAGAGCTCGCCCGCAAGGCGGCGCTCCACCTGATCGCGGAACTGTGCAACGCGCTCCGCGACAAAGGCGTGGTCAAATTCATCGTAACGATACATGATTTCCTCGGGACTTCCTCAGACTGCAATGAATTCCGGATCGGCGGCGGCATAGCCGGGCGCGTACTCCATGGTGGGGCCTTCGGCGCGAATACGCTCGCGCAGACGCAGCGGCCAGAGCTTGCCGCCAGTTTCCTGAACATCGATCAGATTGACGTCGACGACCTTGTTGTCTGCATAGGCTTGCTTGCCGATGGCTTCAAGTGCCGCTTCCGCTTCGGCATGGCGCGCGACCAACGCCTCCTGCAACGATGTCACCCACTCACCATTTGCGGTCAGCCAAACGGCAACGCCATCGGTGAGCCGGTTTGCGGTCAGAACCTTGTCGACCATGAATCAGCTCCTCGCATAGTCTTGAACAGCGGTCTCACGGCGGACCAGCGGCTCGGATTGTTCGAAATTCGCACCGGCGACGGCCTCGCCGATGATGACCATGACCGGACCGCTCAGTTCATCGCGATGCTCGAGGTCAGGCAGATCCTTCAAGGTGCCGTGCATCAGGCGGCGGTCGCGGCGGCTCGCATTCTCGATGACGGCGACGGTGGTGTCTGCCGGAAGCCCAGCCTCCATCAGGCGGCCAGCAACGGAGGCAGCAACCGTGCGGCCCATATAGACGGCGATGGTCGCGCCGGAAATGGCGAGGCTCGCCCAGTCCGGGAGGACATCGCCGGTAAGATCGTGGCCCGTCGTGAAGA
>Ga0209677_101464_pt1 | contig 10197 bp, 9 predicted proteins | sample AraplaCvi_mCL_r2_2_FD_184285 | JGI IMG/M metagenome (GOLD analysis project Ga0209677, IMG submission 184285) | Arabidopsis root microbial communities from North Carolina, USA - plate scrape CL_Cvi_mCL_r2 (SPAdes) (version 2) | ecosystem: Host-associated > Plants > Roots > Endosphere | place: USA... | reverse complement strand
GATGGACCTGTCCTTCGCGCTCACCGACTTCGCCGTGGCACGCGCGGGCGCTGCGACCGTGTGCGAGTTCGCCGCCCTCGGCATCCCCGCCGTCTATGTGCCCTTCCCGATCGGCAACGGCGAGCAGCGCTTCAACGCGGCCGGCGTCGTCCAGGCCGGGGGAGGGCTCCTCATCGACGACGCCGAGTTCCTTCCCGCCTGGGTGGATGCGCACCTCCTGCCCCTGCTCGCCGACACGACCCGCGTCGCCGGGATGGCCGCTCGAGCCGCCTCCTCGGGCGTCCGCGACGGCTCCGACCGCATGGTCGCCCTCATCCATAAATCGCTCTGACCCGGAACCGCCGGCGTCGGCGGCGCCTCGAAGGGTTATGGAGGTTCGCCGCGTAAGCTGCATGGGTGACGATCAAGCCAGACCCGAATCTCACCCTGCCCGACGAACTCGGAAAGCTGCACTTCGTCGGCATCGGCGGCTCGGGGATGAGCGGCATCGCCCGCCTGTTCCTCGAAGCCGGCTACACGGTGACGGGATCGGATGTGCGGCATTCCGCCAACATCGACACCCTGCGCGGCCTCGGGGCGACGATCACCGTCGGCCACGACGCGGCCAACGTCGGCGACGCCGACACGCTCGTCGTCACGGGTGCCCTGTGGCAGGACAACCCGGAGTACCAGCTGGCGCTGGCGAAGGGCCTTCCGGTGCTGCACCGCTCGCAGGCGCTCGCCTGGCTGATCAAGCGGTCCCGCCTGGTCGCCGTCGCCGGCGCCCACGGGAAGACCACCTCCACCGGCATGATCATCACCGGGCTGCTCGGCCTCGGCGAGGACCCGAGCTTCGTCAACGGCGGCGTGATCGCTTCCCTCGGAAAGAGCTCTCAGACGGGCACCGGCGAGCTGTTCGTGGTGGAGGCGGACGAGTCCGACGGCTCGTTCCTGCTGTACGACACGGCCGTCGCCCTGATCACCAACGTCGACCCGGACCACCTCGACCACTACGGCTCGCTGGAGGCGTTCGAGGATGCGTTCGTCACGTTCGCGCGCGAGGCCGACGAGTTCGTCGTCGTGTCCTCCGACGACCCTGGCGCCGTCCATGTCACGCGCCGCCTGCGCGAGGAGGCGCCGGACAAGCGCATCGTCACCTTCGGCGAGGCCGAGGATGCAGAAGTCCGCGTGCACTCCATCGTCACCGACGGTCCGGTGTCCTTCGTGCTCCGCTACCGCGGCGAGGAGTACGCGGCCCGCCTGCGCGTTCCCGGCCGCCACAACGCGATCAACGCCGGGGGAGCCTTCGCCGTCCTCACCGGCCTCGGCTTCGACCCGGCCGCAGCACTCGCGGCCATCGCCGAGTTCGGCGGCACGGAGCGCCGCTTCGAGCTGCACGGGACCGTCGGCGGCGTCAGCGTCTACGACGACTACGCGCACCACCCGACCGAGGTCGCCGCGGCCCTCTCGGCCGCCCGCACCGTGGTCGGCGACGGCCGGATCATCGCCGTCCACCAGCCGCACCTCTACAGCCGCACGCGTCTGTTCGCGCGGGAGTTCGCCGAGACGCTCGAGCAGTACGCCGACGAGACCGTGGTGCTGGACGTCTACGGCGCTCGCGAAGACCCGGAGCCCGGCGTCACCGGAGCGCTCGTCGCCGATCGTTTCGCGCATCCCGAGCACGTCGCCTTCATCGCGGACTGGCAGCAGGCCGCCGACCACACCGCGCAGATCGCGCGCGAGGGCGACTTCGTGATCACGCTCGGCTGCGGCGACGTGTACCGCATCGTCCCCCAGCTGCTGGACTCGCTGCGCCGGGAGCACCCGGACGCCGTCTCGGCGGAGTAGGCGTCCCGTGAAGCGTCCTCAGGGTTTCGACCGGCAGGAGGCGCCGGCCGCGGCGTCCGCCGCGCCGCGTGGAAACGCAGAGGAGCGCGGCGGGCGCGGCGGGCGAGGCCGGGACGAGGCCGCGCCGCGGACCGTCGGAACCGTGACCGAGCCCATCCCCGTGGTGAAGCCGGAGCAGCGGGATCCCGTCCGGTCGCCGCTTCCCGCTCCCACGTCCCGCACGGAGAGCTCGCCCTACTCGCGGCTGCCCACGAACCGCGAGATCGACAAGGCGCTGCGCACGGCCCGTCGCGAGCGCAAGCGCGTCGAGCGCGGGGAGGTCCGTCGCTTCACCAAACGGTCACGGCGACGCCGCCTCGCCTGGCTGGCCGCGGCGGGAGTCGTGGCCGCCCTCGTGCTCGCCGTCGCGATCGTCGCGTATTCTCCGCTGCTCGCGCTCAAGCACATCCAGGTGACGGGGACCTCCCGGCTGGATGCGACCGCCATCGAGAAGAAGCTCTCGGATCAGCGGGGCACGCCGCTGCCGTTGCTCAACCAGGCGGGGATCTCCAGCGACCTCGCCGCCTTCCCGCTGATCCGCAGCTACACGGTCGAGAGCCACCCGCCGGACTCGATCGTCGTCCGGGTCGTGGAGCGGCAGCCGGTCGGCGTCATCCAGCAGGGCGGCGCCTACACCCTGGTGGATGCGGCCAAGGTCCCCATCGCGAGCAGCGAGAAGCGGCCGGACGGCTTCCCGCTCATCGCGGCCAGCGGCGGAGCCGCGGATGTGGATGCGGACTCGGGCTTCGCCGCGGCCGCGAGCGTGCTGAGCGCCCTGCCTCCCGGCGTCCTGGCGCAGGTCGACACGATCGCCGCAAAGACGAAGGACGACGTCAGCTTCACCCTGCGGGGCAGGCATGCGACCGTGGTCTGGGGGAGCGCAGAGGACTCCTCGCTGAAGGCCGCGGACCTCGCTGCTCTGCTGAAAAGCGCGGCCGACGCATCCCGTTACGATGTCTCGTCGCCGCACAGCGTGACGACAGGGTAGCGCCGAGATGGACGGCACTTTTCCGACACGCCTGCCGGGTTACCCGGGCGGGGCCACGGCGCACCTAACGTCGGATCGAGAATTGCATACTGAGCAAGACTTTAAGCCTCAACTTGAGGTCGAAGGTTCCCGTGGAGGCCGGACGTGACAGCACAACAGAACTACCTCGCCGTGATCAAGGTCGTCGGCATCGGCGGAGGCGGCGTCAACGCCGTCAACCGCATGATCGAGCTCGGCCTCCGCGGCGTCGAGTTCATCGCCATCAACACGGACGCGCAGGCGCTGCTGATGAGCGACGCCGACGTCAAGCTCGACGTCGGGCGCGAGATCACCCGCGGCCTCGGCGCAGGAGCCGACCCCGAGGTGGGCCGTCGCGCATCGGAGGACCACGCCGAGGAGATCGAGGAAGCGCTCGCGGGCGCCGACATGGTCTTCGTCACGGCGGGTGAGGGCGGCGGCACCGGCACGGGCGGCGCCCCGGTCGTTGCACGCATCGCGAAGTCGATCGGCGCGCTGACGATCGGTGTCGTCACCAAGCCGTTCTCGTTCGAGGGCAAGCGCCGGCAGCAGCAGGCCGAGATCGGCGTCCAGCGGCTGAAGGAAGAGGTCGACACCCTCATCGTGGTGCCGAACGACCGGCTGCTGGAGATCAGCGACCGCGGTATCAGCATGCTGGAGGCGTTCTCCACCGCCGACCAGGTGCTCCTCGCCGGTGTCCAGGGCATCACGGACCTCATCACCACCCCGGGACTCATCAACCTCGACTTCGCCGACGTCAAGTCGGTCATGCAGGGAGCGGGCTCGGCGCTCATGGGGATCGGCTCCTCGCGCGGCGCCGACCGGGCGATCAAGGCCGCGGAGCTCGCCGTGGCCTCGCCGCTGCTGGAGGCGTCCATCGACGGCGCCCACGGCGTCCTCCTCTCCATCCAGGGCGGATCGAACCTCGGCATCTTCGAGATCAACGACGCCGCTCGCTTGGTCCAGGAGGCGGTGCACCCGGAGGCGAACATCATCTTCGGTGCGGTCATCGACGACACCCTCGGCGACGAGGTGCGCGTGACCGTCATCGCGGCCGGCTTCGACGGAGGCGAGCCCAACACGCGGCCCGCGACGGTCGACGGCCGGCGCGCCAGCTACGTGGAGGCCGGGTCCGAGCAGGCGCAGGCGGCCTCCTCCGCTCCGTTCGAAACGGGCGAGGCCGCGGCTCCCGCTCCTGCCGCCGACAGCTGGCAGACCGGCGAGAGCCCGGCCGCAGAGGCAGCACCCCAGAAGGACCCGGCGTTCGACGACGAGAATGACGACCTCGACATCCCCGACTTCCTCAAGTAACGGGCTGGCCGAGCGGCTCGTAGCGGTCCGGGAGGGCGTCGAGGACGCCGCCCGGGCCGCCGGCCGTTCGCCCGGGGAGCTCACGACCATCGTCGTGACGAAGTTCCACCCGGCGTCGCTGGTGCGCGAGCTCGCCGCGCTCGGCGTGCGCGACGTGGGGGAGAACCGTCACCAGGAGGCGCAGGCGAAGGCCGCCGAGCTGGCCGACCTCGACCTGACCTGGCACTTCGTCGGGCAGCTGCAGAGCAAGAAGGCGCGGCAGGTGCGGCAATACGCGTCCGTCGTCCACTCGGTCGACCGGCTGTCCCTGGTGGATGCGCTGGCCGCCCGCGAGGGCGAGGCCGAGCCGGACCTCGACGTGTTCGTCCAGCTCAACCTGACGGACGACCCCGGCCGCGGCGGCGTCGCCGATCGCGACCTGGAGCCGCTGGTGGAGCACGTGCTCGAAACGCCCGGACTGCGCCTGCTGGGCGTGATGGCGGTGGCTCCGCTCGGAGAGGCGCCCGCCAGCGCCTTCGAGAGGGTGCGCGCCGCCTCCGGCCGCGTCCGCTCGCTCGCCCCGGACGCCTCGGCGATCTCGGCCGGCATGTCGCAGGACTACCGGGAGGCCATCGCCGCCGGCGCGACACACCTTCGGATCGGGACGGCCATTACCGGGAATCGGCCAGAGGTTCGTTAATCTCGAAGCACGAGTTCACGTGCGTGGCGAGGCGTCGCGCAGGTCTGTACGGAGGAAGCCATGGCCAACCCGCTGAAGAAGACGATGGTCTACCTGGGCCTTGCCGACGAGGAGCTGGAGTTCGAGGAGCAGCAGGAGCACCACCAGCCGCGCCGCGAAGCCCCCACGCCGGCTCCGTCGCCCGTTCAGGCCGTCCCCCATCCCGCTCCGGTCGCACCCGCGGCCGGCCGCGCTCCGGTCACGCCGCTGCGCAAGTCGTCCACAGCACGGAATGCATCGGTACAGGAAATGAACGAGATCCTCACGGTCCACCCCCGCCAGTACCGCGACGCCCAGGCGATCGCCGAGTCGTTCCGGGAGGGCATCCCGGTCATCATCAACCTCTCGCAGATGAGCGAGGGCGACGCCCGGCGCCTCGTCGACTTCGCCAGCGGCCTCTCCCAGGGGCTCTACGGCAAGATCGAGCGCGTCACGCCGAAGGTGTTCCTGCTCTCGCCGAGCCACGTCGTGGTCTCCGGCGAGCACGGCGGTCAGGACGCCGACGTGGACGCCTCCTTCTTCGCCCAGGCCTGACGGCACGCGACGCCCGGCTCCACGCGGCGCCTGGCCCTCCGCCTGGCCCTCCGCGACGCATAAGCGCATCGGCTCCCTCCGCCTCCTCCGTGGCTGGCAGGGGAGGCGGTGCGCTTTCGTCCATACTGGGTAGGTGTTTGCCGTCTCGATCATCGCGACCGTCGTCTACTACGCGCTGCTGATCTACTTCTTCGTGCTGTGGGCCCGGTTCGTGCTCGATCTCGTCCGGGTGTTCGCCCGCCAGTGGCGGCCGCGCGGCTTCGGACTGGTGCTGGCCGAATCCACGTACGTGGTCACCGATCCGCCCATCCGCTTCTTCCGCCGGATCATCCCGCGCGTCTCCATGGGTCCTGTGGCGATCGATTTCGGGTGGAGCCTCACGATGCTGGTCGTCATCATCGGGTTGTACGTGACCCTGGGATTCCGCTGAGTGTTGCTGATGCCCGCACGTGAGCGCCCGTTGTATCGTTGACGAGCCGACGCGCGGACCGCGCGGATGGCTGCGCGAGTCCCATCCGCTTTGCTAGCGTTGGCTGAACGCGTTTCTGTTCCAATTTTTCACGAAGGTGGCTTGCCATGGCGCTGACTCCGGAAGATGTAGTCAACAAGCGGTTCCAGCCGACGAAGTTCCGCGAGGGCTACGACCAGGACGAGGTCGACGACTTCCTCGACGAGGTCGTCGTCGAGCTGCGTCGCCTGAATCAGGAGAACGAGGAGCTCAAGCAGCGTCTCGTGGCCGCCGACTCCCGGATCGCCGAGCTGCAGCGCAGCGGCGGCCAGGGCGGCGCCGTCGCCGCTCCTGCGCAGGCCGACAACGGCGAGACCGAGCGTCTCCAGCGTGAGAACGAAGACCTGCGCCAGCGTCTGGCCCAGGCGCAGCAGGAGGCCGCACAGGCCGCTCAGCAGGCGCAGGCTCAGCCCGCTCCGGCCTACCAGCCGCCGGCGGACGACGCGAACGACCCCAACGCCACCAACAACCTCCTCCAGCTCGCCCGCCGGCTCCACGAGGAGCACGTTCGCGAGGGTGTCGAGAAGCGCGACCAGCTCATCGCCGAGGGGCACGCCACCGCAGCCCGCATCGTCGCAGAGGCCGAGTCGAAGCAGCGCGCCCAGATCAGCGCCCTCGACCAGGAGCGCACCGGTCTCGAGCGTCGCATCGACGAGCTCCGCACGTTCGAGCGCGACTACCGCAAGGGCCTCAAGAGCTACATCGAGAGCCAGCTCCGCGACCTCGACGCGCCCGTCCAGGGTGGCGGCGCCAACCCGGGCCAGAGCCGCGCAGCGGTTCCGGTAGGCGCCGGAAGCGCCGTTCCGGCTCCGGTGCCCGCGGGTGGCTCCGACGACGGCAACCAGGGCCAGCAGGTTGGCCAGCAGCCTCCGGCCTTCCCCGGCTTTGGAGGCTAGTCCCTCCCGGTCCAAGGTCAGCGTCCGGGCCTTGGTGATCCTGGGCGTGGTGGCGCTGTGCGTGTACCTCGTCGACCAGATCGCCAAGCTCCTGGTGGTCGCCCACCTCTACGAGGGCCAGCAGATCCAGGTCCTCGGGCAGCTGCTGCAGTTCCACTTCGTGAAGAATGCGGGCGCAGCGTTCTCGATCGGCACCGGCTCCACGTGGATCTTCTCCATCGTGGGGGTCGGCGTCCTCGGGTTCGTCATCTGGTACGCCCCGCGGATCCGGTCGATGGCCTGGGCCGTGCTGTTCGGGCTGCTGCTCGGCGGGCTCCTCGGCAACCTGACCGACCGGCTGTTCCGCGAACCGGGCTTCGGCGTCGGCCACGTGGTCGACTTCCTGCAGATCCCCGTGCTGCCGGCGATCTTCAACCTCGCCGATGTGGCGATCGTGTCGAGCATGGTTCTGTTCCTCCTCCTCACACTGCGCGGCGTCGGCCTCGACGGCCGGCACGCGCCGGACAGCGACGTCGAGCCGGAGAGCGAGCCGGGGAGCGAGCCGGTCGCGGGCGTGCCGGTGAGCGATGAGCCCGTCGCGGACGGGCCGGCGGCGGATGAGCCGACGGGCGAGCCGATCTCGAAGCAGCCCATCGCGAATCAGCACGACAAACCTCAGAGCTAGATGGAGTCGCGCAGCATCCCGATCCCGGACGGGCTCGACGGCTCGCGCGTCGACGCGGGTCTCGCCAAGCTCCTCGGCTTCTCGCGCAGCTTCGCCGCCGAGATCGCCGAGGCGGGCGGCGTGACGGTGGACGGCCGCGAGGCCGGCAAGTCCGACCGCCTCACGGCCGGCTCCTGGCTCGAGGTGTCGTGGCAGCCGAAGTCCGAGGTACAGATCGTCCCCATCGCCGTCCCCGAGCTCACGATCGTGCACGATGACGACGACATCGTGGTGATCGACAAGCCCGTGGGCGTTGCCGCCCATCCTTCGGTCGGCTGGGAGGGCCCGACGGTGCTGGGCGCGCTGGCCGCCGCGGGCTTCCGGATCTCCACCTCGGGCGCCGCCGAGCGCGCGGGCATCGTCCACCGCCTCGACGCGGGCACGAGCGGCCTCATGGTCGTCGCGAAGTCGGAGCACGCCTACACGGTCCTCAAGCGTGCCTTCCACGACCGGACCGTGGAGAAGATCTACCACGCCGTCGTGCAGGGCCACCCCGATCCGCTCACGGGAACGATCGACGCGCCGATCGGCCGGCATCCACGATCCGACTGGAAGTTCGCCGTGGTCGCGGGAGGGAAACCGTCCGTCACGCACTACGAGACGATCGAGGCGTTCCCCTCGGCGAGCCTCCTCGAGATCCACCTGGAGACCGGCCGGACGCATCAGATCCGCGTCCACATGGCGGCTCAGCGGCATCCCTGCGTGGGCGATGCGATGTACGGGGCCGACCCGGCGCTGAGCGCGCGACTGGGCCTCTCGCGCCAGTGGCTGCACGCCGTCCAGCTGTCCTTCGACCACCCGGCGACGGGCGAGTGGGTCACCTTCACGACGACCTATCCCGCGGACCTGCAACACGCTCTGGACGTGCTCCGCCTGTCGTAGGTCGCGGTTAGGCTGAAGGGGTCATGAGCGACTCCTTCGTACATCTCCACGTCCACAGCGAGTACTCGATGCTCGACGGCGCGGCGCGGGTCAAACCGCTGGTCGAGGCGGCGTCGGCGCAGGGGATGCCCGGGGTCGCCATCACCGACCACGGCAACATGTTCGGCGCGTTCGACTTCTGGCGCACGGCCGTCGATGCGGGCATCAAGCCGATCATCGGCACCGAGGCGTACCTCACACCCGGCACCCATCGCACCGACAAGACCAGGATCCGCTGGGGCGACGGCGGCGGCGACGACGTCTCGGGCTCGGGCGCCTACACCCACATGACGATGCTCGCGGCGACCACCGAGGGCATGCACAACCTGTTCCGGATGTCGTCGTACGCCTCGATGGAGGGCTACTACTTCAAGCCGCGCATGGACCGCGACCTGCTCAGCCGGTACTCGAAGGGCATCATCGCCACCACGGGCTGCCCCTCCGGCGAGGTGCAGACGCGCCTGCGCCTGGGCCAGTACGAGGCGGCACGGGAGGCGGCGGCCGAGTTCCGCGACATCTTCGGCCGCGAGAACTTCTTCGCCGAGATCATGGACCACGGCCTCGGCATCGAGCGCCGGATCATGTCCGACCTCATCCGGCTGGCGAAAGACCTGGGCCTGCCGCTGGTGGGGACCAACGACCTCCACTACACGCACGCCGAGGATGCGAAGAGTCACGCCGCCCTGCTCTGCGTGCAGTCCGGCTCCACCCTCGACGACCCCAACCGGTTCAAGTTCGACGCCGACGAGTTCTACCTCAAGACGCCGGAGCAGATGCGGCAACTGTTCCGCGACTATCCCGAGGCGTGCGACAACACCCTGGCGATCGCCGAGCGCTGCGACGTGCAGTTCGACACGGCCGCGAACTACATGCCGCGCTTCCCCGTCCCGGAGGGCGAGACGGAGCAGACCTGGTTCGTGAAGGAGGTCGAGCGGGGCCTCGAACAGCGCTACCCGGGCGGCATCACCCCCGAGGTGCGCAAGCAGGCCGACTACGAGATCGGCGTCATCTCGCAGATGGGCTTCCCCGGCTACTTCCTCGTGGTCGCCGACTTCATCAACTGGTCCAAGCGCAACGGGATCCGCGTCGGCCCCGGGCGCGGATCCGGCGCCGGCTCGATGGCCGCCTACGCCATGCGGATCACCGACCTCGACCCGCTGCAGCACGGTCTCATCTTCGAGCGCTTCCTCAATCCCGACCGCGTCTCCATGCCCGACTTCGACGTCGACTTCGACGACCGCCGCCGGGGCGAGGTCATCAAGTACGTGACCGAGAAGTACGGCTCGGAGCGCGTCGCCCAGATCGTCACGTACGGCACCATCAAGGCCAAGCAGGCGCTGAAGGACTCGGGGCGTGTGCTCGGCTTCCCCTTCTCGATGGGTGAGAAGCTCACCAAGGCGATGCCGCCGCCCGTGATGGGCAAGGACATCCCGCTCACCGGCATCTTCGACAAGGACCACCCGCGCTACAAAGAGGCGGTCGACATCCGCGCGGTCGTCGAGACCGACCCGGAGGCGAAGACCGTCTTCGACACGGCCCTCGGGCTCGAGAACCTGAAGCGCCAGTGGGGCGTGCACGCGGCCGGCGTCATCATGTCGTCCGACCCGCTGATCGACATCATCCCGATCATGAAGCGGGAGCAGGACGGCCAGATCGTCACCCAGTTCGACTACCCGGCCGCCGAGTCGCTGGGCCTGATCAAGATGGACTTCCTGGGGCTCCGCAACCTCACCA
>Ga0209677_101463_pt1 | contig 10197 bp, 9 predicted proteins | sample AraplaCvi_mCL_r2_2_FD_184285 | JGI IMG/M metagenome (GOLD analysis project Ga0209677, IMG submission 184285) | Arabidopsis root microbial communities from North Carolina, USA - plate scrape CL_Cvi_mCL_r2 (SPAdes) (version 2) | ecosystem: Host-associated > Plants > Roots > Endosphere | place: USA... | reverse complement strand
CCGGCATTCCGCGTCCCTCCTTCTTCGGCATCCCGCTCGACAACAGCGATAGCGGGCTCGCCGCCAGGCTCGGCATCGAATACTCGCCGACCCATCGCATCGTCTTCCTGTTCTATCTGATCCTGGCGCTGGCGCTGCTCACCAACTGGGTGACGATCCGCTTGCGCCGCCTGCCGATCGGGCGCGCCTGGGAGGCCCTGCGCGAGGACGAAGTCGCCTGCCGCGCGCTCGGCATCAACACCACGACGACGAAACTCACGGCGTTCGCGACCGGCGCGATGTTCGGCGGCTTCGCCGGTGCGTTCTTCGCAACGCGCCAGGGCTTCATCAGCCCGGAATCCTTTACTTTCCAGGAATCGGCGCTGGTGCTCGCCATCGTCGTGCTCGGCGGCATGGGCTCGCAGCTCGGCGTGGCACTCGCCGCACTCGCCATGATCGGCGGCTTCGAGCTGTTCCGCAGCCTCGAGACCTACCGCATGCTGGTGTTCGGCATGGCCATGGTGCTGATCATGATCTGGCGGCCGCGCGGTCTGATCGGCCATCGCGCGCCGACCGTATACCTGACCAAGGCGCACGCGATCTCCTCCGACCTCGTCAAGGAAGGCCACGGATGAGCGGCGCCAAGATTCTCAGCGTCGAACGGCTCACGATGCGCTTCGGCGGCATCGTTGCGGTGCAGGACCTGTCCTTTGCCGCCGAGCGCAACAAGATCACCGCGCTGATCGGGCCGAACGGCGCCGGCAAGACCACCGTCTTCAACTGCATCACCGGCTTCTACAAGCCGAGCGGCGGCGCCATCCGCCTCACCCATGACGACGGCAAGGTGATCGCGCTGGAGCGGCTGAACGATTTCCGCATCGCCAAGCAGGCCAAGGTCGCCCGAACCTTCCAGAACATCCGGCTGTTTCCCGGCATGACGGCGCTGGAAAACCTGATGGTGGCGCAGCACAACGCGCTGATGCGCGCCTCCGGCTTCACCTTGCTCGGCCTGATCGGCGCCCCTGTCTACCGCGACGCCGAGAAGCACGCGATCGATCTTGCCACAGACTGGCTCAAACGGGTCAATCTGCTCGACCGCGCCGACGACGCAGCCGGCAATCTTGCCTATGGCGACCAGCGCCGGCTCGAAATCGCGCGCGCGATGTGTACCGAACCTGCACTGCTGTGCCTGGACGAGCCCGCCGCCGGCCTCAACGCGCGTGAGAGTGCCGCCCTGAGCGAGCTGCTGCTCTCGATCCGCAATGAGCTCGGCACCTCGATTTTGCTGATCGAGCACGACATGTCGGTGGTGATGGAAATCTCCGACCACATCGTGGTAATGGACCATGGCGTCAAGATCGCGGAAGGATCGCCCCGCGCGGTTCGCGACGATCCCAAGGTGATCGCCGCCTATCTCGGCACCGACGAAGACGAAGCCGTGGCGGTAATGGAGGGCGGGTCGTGACGTCGCCTAATCCCCTGCTCGCGATCCGGTCCTTGCGCGCCGCCTACGGCAAGATCGAGGCGCTGAAAGGCGTCGACGTCGAGATCAATGCCGGCGAGATCGTGGCGCTGATCGGCGCCAACGGTGCCGGCAAGTCGACGCTGATGATGACGATCTTCGGCAAGCCGCGCGCCCGCGCCGGCCAGATCCTCTACGAAGGCCGCGACATTACCGACGTTCCGACCCACGAGATCGCGCATTTGCGCATCGCGCAATCGCCGGAAGGCCGCCGCATCTTCCCGCGCATGAGCGTCGCGGAGAACCTCCAGATGGGGGCGGATGCCACCGAGTGCACCGATGCCGAACGCGAGGCGACGCTGGAACGCGTGTTCTCGCTGTTTCCACGGCTGAAGGAACGCTACGCCCAGCGCGGCGGAACGCTGTCCGGCGGCGAGCAGCAGATGCTGGCGATCGGCCGCGCCCTGATGAGCCGCCCCCGCCTTCTTCTGCTCGACGAGCCCTCGCTCGGGCTGGCGCCGCTGATCGCCCGCCAGATTTTCGACGCGATCCGCACCCTGAACCGGCAGGACGGCCTCACCGTGCTGATCGTCGAGCAGAACGCCAACCACGCGCTCAAGCTCGCCCATCGCGGCTACGTCATGGTCAATGGCCTGATCACGCTGGCCGGGACCGGTGCCGAATTGCTGCAGCGCCCCGAAATTCGCGCCGCCTATCTGGAAGGCGGCCGGCACGGCTGAGCGGCCCAAAGCCGGATTAAGTGCGGCCGAATGTGGCGAGATATCTCCGCCAATGCCCGTATTTTGCCGGTGACTTCTCACCGAATTCATTCAAGAATGGCGCCGGTTTGGACCGGGCGCACCCGGCAACTCCCACAGGCGACCACCCGCGAGGTATCTCATGAAATCACTGAAGCTCATCGGTCTGGCATTCGGCGCGTCGATCGCGCTGTCGAGCGCGGCGTTCGCGCAGGATGTCACGGTCGCAGTCGCAGGCCCGATGACGGGCGGCGAGTCCGCCTTCGGCCGCCAGATGAAGAACGGCGCCGAGATGGCCGTGGCTGACATCAACACCGCAGGCGGCGTCAACGGCAAGAAGCTCGCGCTCTCCGTCGAGGACGATGCCTGCGATCCGAAGCAGGCCCGCTCGGTCGCCGAGAAGATCGCGAGCGCGAAGATGCCGTTCGTCGCTGGGCACTATTGCTCGTCGTCGTCGATCCCCGCCTCGGAAGCCTATGCCGACGGCAACGTGCTCCAGATCACCCCCGCCTCCACCAATCCGAAGTTCACCGACAGCGGCCTGTGGAACGTGGCGCGGGTGTGCGGCCGCGACGATCAGCAGGGCCTGGTCGCGGCGCAGTACATCGCCAAGAACTTCAAGGGCAAGAACATCGCGATCCTCAACGACAAGACCACCTACGGCAAGGGTCTGGCCGACGAGACCAAGAAGGCGCTCAACAAGGCCGGTATCACCGAGAAGATGTACGAGTCCTACAACAAGGGCGACAAGGACTTCAACGCGATCGTCTCGCGCCTGAAGCGCGACAACATCGACCTCGTCTATGTCGGCGGCTACCATCAAGAGAGCGGCCTGATCCTGCGTCAGATGCGCGACCAGGGCCTCAAGACGATCCTGATGGCCGGCGATGCGCTCGCCGACAAGGAGTACGCCTCCATCACCGGCCCGGCCGGCGAAGGTACGCTGTTCACCTTCGGCCCCGATCCGCGCAACAAACCGACCGCGAAGAAGATCGTCGACGCCTTCAAGGCCAAGAACATCGACCCCGAAGGCTATACGCTCTACACCTACGCGGCGATGCAGGTCTGGTCGCAGGCGGCCAAGAAGGCCGGCACCACCGACGCCAAAAAAGTGATGGCGGCGATCAAGGCCGGCAAGTGGGACACCGTGATCGGCCCAATCGAGTACGACGCCAAGGGCGACATCAAGCAGCTCGACTACGTCGTCTACAAATGGGACGCCAAGGGCGGCTACGCCGAGATCAAGGGCAACGGGACCTGAGACAGCCAGGCTGACCTTTTAACCCGACCAACCAACGCCCCGGCTTGCCGGGGCGTTTCGTTTGACGGCACTGTCAGACGGCAGCCGACAATTCCCCACCCGCCGCAGCCTGCGCCTTCCGGAGCGCTTGCAGCAGATCGTTCGGCCGAAAGGGCTTCTGCAGACAGACGACGCCCTCCAGATCGGGCGCCTCGCCCACGAAATCCAGCGCGGTCATGCCGGAGACCGCCACGATCGGAAACCCCGGAACACGCTCCCGAATGGTTGCCATGACATCGACGCCGCTGGTCTCGGCCAGAAAAATATCGACAATCGCAGCGTCAAAAGGGCTCTCGCCGAACGCCCTCAACCCCTCGGCGCCACTTTCGGCTTCGACTACGTCATAATGGTTGACCCGAAGCACCATCGCGACCATGGCACGGACGCCCTTCTGGTCGTCGATAACGAGGACACGAGGCATGGGAACAACTCCCGAATTCGCATCATTAATTGATTCAATTTACCGCAGAAGGGCGGCAAGGCAGTATGAGTCTGTCCAGTAAATCAGCCCTTACCAGATACCTGTTCCGAGTCCCCCTCCAAGTTAAGTAAGCTGTAACCCTCGGTTGAGTCGCAAGCGCTTTCTGTCAGGATGCGCGCCCGGAGCCGGCTACCATGACGGAAGCTGCTGTCCCGGACGGAAGAGATTGACGTACGAGGTCACCATGCCGGCTTACCAGAGCTCAACGTGCTAGCCCCCGCCGACCGGAGTACCTTCCTTTCGACCTTGCCGGCGACGCAAAGCGATCGCAAGGCGGCCTTGGCGATCGTCGGCATCTCCGCGATCCTGTTCGCGCTGGCCGTGCCGTTTGCGGGCACGCCGCTGGCGCAGGTGCCGGCGTTCGTGGCGAGCTATCAGTCGGCGCTCGCGGTCAACGACATCATCACCGCCGTTCTGTTGCTGTCGCAGTTCGCCGTGCTGCGCAGCCGTGCGCTGTTGCTGCTGGCGACCGGCTACCTGTTCACGGCGGCGGCCGCGGCGACGCACGCCCTCACCTTCCCCGGGCTGTTCGCCCCGGCGGGACTGCTTGGTGCCGGCTCGCAGACCACCGTCTGGCTCTACATGATCTGGCATGGCGGCTTCCCGCTGTTCGTGCTGGCTTACGGCTGGCTGAAGGACGGCAATGGCGGGAACAGGGTCGCTGGCCCGACGGCATCCGCGGTCGCACTCTCCGTCGCCGGCGTGCTGGCGGCGATGACCGTGTTCGGCTGGCTCGTGACTGCGCAGCACGGCCTGCTGCCGGTCCTGCTGAAGGATGGCCACTACACCACCACCATGATCGGCGTGGTCTCGTTCGTCTGGTCCCTGAGCTTCGCGGCGCTGATCACGCTGTGGTTTCGCAGGCCGCACACCGTGATCGACGTCTGGCTCATGGTCACGATGTGCGCCTGGCTGTTCGACATCGCACTGTCGGCAATCGTCAACGTCGCCCGCTACGATCTCGGCTTCTACGCCGGCCGCCTCTACGGCCTTTGCGCTGCGAGCTTCGTGCTTGCCGTACTGCTGATCGAGAACGTCCGCCTCCAGGCGCACACGATCGGCCTCGTTGGCAGATTGCGGCAGCAATCGGCCTCGGATCGCGACTTCTACGGCAAGCGCCTGGCGCTCTACGGCGCCGTGGTCGAGTCCTCCAACGATGCCATCATCACCGAGTCGCTCGACGGCGTCATCACGGGCTGGAACAAGGCTGCCGAGCATCTGTTCGGCTATACCGCCGCCGAGGCCATCGGCCAGTCGATCTATCTCGTCGTGCCGCCGGACCGGAAAGCCGAAGCCAGGGGTATTCTCAACCGCATCAGCAGCAACGAGACGATCGCGCAGCACGAGACGGTCCGCGTTCGCAAGGACGGCCGCCAACTCGACGTCGTCCTGAATGTCTCACCCCTGAGATCGGACAGCGGCGAGATCATCGGCGCCTCCAAGATCGCCCACGACATTACCGAGGAGAAGCAAGCCAGAGAGAAACTGCGCCGCGAGACCGAAGAGCGCCGGCGCATCTTCGAGACCTCGCAGGACCTGATCCTGGTCACCGACGGTTTTGGCAATTTCGTGCAGGTCAGCCCCAGCGTGAAGGACATTCTCGGCTATAACCCGGACGACATGATCGGGCACAGCGCGACCGAGTTCATTCACCCCGACGATCTCGACAAGACACGCAACGAGATGCGCGCGGCGCGGCGTGGTGCGGTCAAGCGCAGCTTCGAGGCGCGCTACTATCACGACGACGGTCACGAGGTCACGCTGAACTGGATGGGCACCTGGTCGGAGCCGGTGAAGCGCCATTTCTTCATCGGCCGCGACCTGACCGACAAGCAGGCCGCCGAGGCCCAATTTCGACAAGTCCAGAAGATGGACTCGATCGGCCAATTGACAGGCGGCGTCGCCCACGATTTCAACAACGTGCTGACCGTCATCACCGGCACGATCGGCATCCTGGCTGACGCCGTGGCCGACCGCCCGGAGCTCGCCGCCATCACCAAGCTGATCGACGATGCCGCCGAGCGCGGCGCGCAACTGACCAAGCACCTGCTCGCCTTTGCCCGCAAGCAGCCGCTGCAGCCGCGCGAGATCGACGTCAACGCGCTGACGCTCGAGGCCGCCAAGCTGCTGCATCCGACCCTCGGCGAGCAGATCACCATCATGCCGCAACTCACCGAGGATGCCTGGCCGGCACTGGTCGACCCCGGCCAGCTCTCGACCGCAATCCTCAATCTCGCGCTGAATGCGCGTGACGCCATGCCCAACGGCGGCACCCTGGTGCTGGAAACCCGCAACGTCTTCCTCGACGACGGCTACGCCAGCATGAATCCCGATGTCCTTGCCGGCAATTACGTGATGATCGCAATCAGCGACACCGGCACGGGCATTCCGCCCGAACTGATCGAGCGGGTGTTCGATCCCTTCTTCACGACCAAGGAAGTCGGCAAGGGCACCGGCCTCGGGCTCAGTATGGTGTTCGGCTTCGTCAAGCAGTCGGGCGGCCACATCAAGATTTACAGCGAGGAAGGCCACGGCACGAGCGTGAAGATCTACCTGCCACGCTCGAGCGGCGTGCAGGAGACCGAGTTCGAGGCGCTTCAGAACGTGCCCATCACCGGCGGCGACGAGAGAATCCTCATCGTCGAGGACGACGCGCTGGTGCGGCAGTACGTCATGACCCAGGTCAAGAGCCTCGGCTATACCGCGCTGGAAGCAGCCAACGCGGCCGAAGCCCTCGTTATCATCGACGCCGACGAGGACATCGACCTGCTCTTCACTGACGTCATCATGCCCGGCAACATGAACGGCCGGCAGCTCGCCGACGAGGCGGCACGGCGGCGCCCTGACCTGAAGACTCTGTTCACCTCGGGATACACCGAAAACGCCATCGTCCATCACGGCAGGCTCGATTCCGGCGTGCTGCTGCTGGCCAAGCCCTACCGCAAGTCCGAGCTCGCCAAGATGCTCAGGACGGCGCTGGCGAGTTGAGCCTTCGGCCTCGGTGCGCTATCGCTGACGGCTGCAGCGCATGGAGTGCCGGCCTTGAAAAATCTGCTCACCGATGTCGCCGGCGTCCGCGTCGGCCATGCCCATGATGCGAAGCTCGCTTCGGGCACGACCGCGATCATTTTCGACCAACCGGCGGTCGCGGCAATCGACGTGCGCGGCGGCGGCCCCGGCACGCGCGAGGACGCGTTGCTCGATCTTGCCAGCACGGTCGAGCGCGTCGACGCGATCGCGCTGTCCGGCGGCTCCGCCTTCGGCATCGAGGCCGGCGGCGGCGTCCAGGCCTGGCTCGCCGAACAGGGCCGCGGCTTCCGCATCCGCGAGGCGGTGATCCCGATCGTGCCGGGCGCGATCGTGTTCGACCTGCTCAATGGCGGCGACAAGAATTGGGGGCGCTTTGCGCCCTATCGCGACCTCGGCTACGCCGCGGCAGTGGCCGCTGGCGACGATTTCGCGCTGGGCAGCGTCGGTGCGGGCCTGGGGGCCACCACGGCGACCTTCAAGGGCGGGCTCGGCTCGGCTTCGGCCGTGCTGGCCAATGGCATCAAGGTCGCCGCGATCATCGTCGTCAACGCCGTCGGCAGCGCGACCGTCGGCGAAGGGCCGTGGTTCTGGGCGGCGCCGTTCGAAGACAACGGCGAGTTCGGCGGGCGCGGCCTGCCGCCCAAATTCACGCAGGACATGCTGGCGATGCGCATCAAGGGCGGCCCTACCGCGAGCGCGCGCGAAAACACTACGATCGGCCTCGTCGTTACCGATGCCACGCTGACCAAGGCGCAGGCCAAGCGGCTTGCGATGATCGCGCATACCGGATTCGCCCGCGCGATCTATCCGGTGCATGCACCGACCGACGGAGATGTGCTGTTTGCGGCCGCGACCTGCGAGAAACCGGTCGAGCCGCTGGTCGGTCTCACCGAGCTCGGCACGGTCGCCGCCAACGTGGTTGCGCGTGCGATCGCGCGCGGCGTCTACAACGCCACCGCGCTGCCATTCCCCGGCGCGCTACCTGCTTGGAAGGACAGGTTCGGCGGATGACAGCGGCGATGCTGAAACGTCAGACACTCATCGACATCGACGAGCCGGCAGCCGCGGAGGCGCCTTGCCCCTGCCCGCCTTGCCGCTGCATCAACTGCGCGAACAGATCATAGGCCGAATTGCCGGAGGAGCCGGAGGCGCCGGGGACCGTCGTCGACATCTTGAAGCCGTCGGCATAGGTGACGGTGGTGGTGGTCGAGCCGTCGGCGGCGGTCGTCGTGGTCGATGTCGACCCGCCGTTCGACGACGACGAGGAATCCGATCCATCGCCCGAACCGCTGGCACCTTGCGCCTGGTGACCGTGATGGCCGCTCTTCAGCGCCTTCGACATCTCGTCCAGGCTGACGCTACCGTCGGAGTTCGAATCCATTTTCGAGAAGACGTCGTCGGCCTTCGCGAGGTTGGTGCCCCCGGCTCCCAGCGCGTTCTCGAACTCGGATTTGGTGATCTTGCCGTCGCCGTCGCCATCGATCTGCGAGAACAGGTCCTTCAGCGACGCATCCCGACTGGTCGATGTCGAGGAGGTCGAGCTGGATGAGGTCGAACTGGCGGTGCTGTTCGTGCTGGTGGACGACTGGCTCTGCGCGGCGAACAGCGCGTTCATCGTCTCCGGCGAGAGCTGTGGGCCCTTGCTTGGGGTCAGCGAGCTCACGATGTTGCCCGGATTGTCGACCGCGAACGCGCTGGTCGTGCCTTGCCGGGCCCCGGTCTTCTGCGCCGAGTCGGCCTTCTGCGTCGACGATGACGATTTCGAGTTCGTCAGCGACTGGATCGCGTCGAGCGCGCTCGATACGGCACCAAGGGCGAGCAACATTGCACAACTCCAACCGATGCGGCACGCCGCAACCAATGTTCTGGCGGTGAAGTCAGCAAGCGTCGTGCCAGCGCGAAAAGCTCAATGAAATCCGCCTTCACTGCGCCCCGGGCGGACCGGAAACACCGGCAATTCGTGCCGGGCGCGGCAGAAATTTCCGCCCACAGGAAGCTCACCGCCCCTGCATTGCCCGGCTGAGAGGCCCATGTTAGGCGAGCATCATCTTTCACGGCCGCCACGGGACACCGCGCCATGACCCAAGCCTTCGCCCCCCGCCCCCTGGCCATCGCGCCCTCGATCCTGGCCTCGGACTTCTCCAAGCTCGGCGAAGAGGTCCGGGCGGTGGACGCCGCCGGCGCCGACTGGATCCATCTCGACGTGATGGACGGGCACTTCGTTCCGAACATTTCGTATGGTCCCGATGTCATCAAGGCGATGCGCCCGCACACCAGGAAGATCTTCGACGCGCATCTGATGATCTCGCCCTGCGACCCCTATCTCGAGGCTTTTGCGAAAGCCGGCTGCGACCACATCACCGTGCATGCGGAGGCCGGTCCTCATCTGCACCGTTCGCTCCAGGCCATCCGCGCGCTCGGCAAGAAGGCCGGCGTCTCGCTCAACCCGGGCACGCCGATCAGCGTGCTCGAATACGTCATCGACCTCGTCGACCTCGTGCTGGTGATGTCGGTCAATCCCGGCTTCGGCGGCCAGGCCTTCATCCCCTCCGCGATCGGCAAGATCCGTGACATCCGCGCGATGACCGCCGGGCGTCCGATCGACATCGAGGTCGACGGCGGTGTCGGCCCCGATGTCGCCGGCCCTCTCGCCGCGGCCGGTGCCAACGCGTTCGTCGCCGGTACTTCCGTGTTCAAGGGCGGCACGCAAGAGGCCTACAAGACCAATATCGCAGCGATCCGGAGCGCAGCGCTGGGGGCTCGCGGCGAAGCGATCTGAGCCGCATCAGCCACGACACCGGCTCCCGCAGAACTGCGGCTCCTACGGGAGTTGCGGCGCGCAATGCCTAAAATTGCAACTAAGGTCCGTACTCCTCCGGGCTTCCCTGATTCGCGCAAATCACCGTTAGTGATCCCTGCCTGTTTTCGCGGGAGCACATCATGACGACGACCCTGGTTTGGACTGGCGTGGCGTTGTGGATCGGTTTCAGTGCGTTTGTCGTGTTTGGCCCGTCGGCCGGACCGGTACAGGTCCCGGCCCGTTCGGCCCGTCACATCCGTCGCCATCGGATCTGACACCGTGCAGATCGTACTCGTGAAGCGTCAACCGAAGCGCCGGTGTCGCATCCCGCGACGTCCGCATCCGAGCCTCGATGATTTCTTCGGCCGGCTCGAACGCACCGAAGGC
>Ga0209677_101462_pt1 | contig 10208 bp, 11 predicted proteins | sample AraplaCvi_mCL_r2_2_FD_184285 | JGI IMG/M metagenome (GOLD analysis project Ga0209677, IMG submission 184285) | Arabidopsis root microbial communities from North Carolina, USA - plate scrape CL_Cvi_mCL_r2 (SPAdes) (version 2) | ecosystem: Host-associated > Plants > Roots > Endosphere | place: USA... | reverse complement strand
AGGCGATTGGCCACCACGCAGCCGGCGGACCCTGCCCCCACGATCACATAGTCGAACGTTTCCATCTTGGTCTTCTGCTCTTTTTTCGCTCGGGTCGCGAGGCGCGTAGCACGGCGCGCGCCCCGCGCAAAGGTCGGATCAGCGCGGCTTGTCGTTGAGCTGGAAGTCGAGATGCGCCCGCACCGTCGGCCATTCCGAGGCGATGATGCTGTAGACCACGGTGTCACGCAATGTGCCGTTCGGCGTGACCTGGTGGCTGCGCAGGATACCGTCCTGCTTGGCGCCGAGCCGCTCGATGGCGCGGCGGCTCTGGTGGTTGAAGAAATGGGTGCGGAACTCGACGGCGATACAGCTCAATGTCTCGAACGCATGCGCGAGCAGCAGCCGCTTGCACTGGGTGTTGAGCGCGCTGCGCTGCACGCGCTTCGCGTACCAGGTCGAGCCGATCTCGACGCGGCGATTGGTGGCATCGACGTTCATGTAGGTGGTCATGCCGGCGACCCGGCCGTCGGCATCGAACACCGTGAACGGCAGCATCGTGCCTGCGGCGAGCAGGCCGAGCCGGCGCTCGATCTCTTTTGCCATGTTTTCCGGCTTGGGAATCGCGGTGTACCAGAGCTTCCACAGCTCGCCGTCAGCCACGGCCTCGACCAGGGCGTCGTAATGGTCGCGCGACAGAGGCTCGAGGCGCGCGTGCTGGCCGCGCAGGGTCACGGGTTCAAGAAACGACATCGGAGTCTCCCCTCACCCTGAGGAGCGCTTCGCGAGAAGCGCGTCTCGAAGGGTGAGGCCACGGTTGGACCTCATGGTTCGAGACGCGCCGCGACTGCGGCGCTCCTCACCATGAGGATCACCTGTAGACTGCTTTGTCACTTATTCAAGAAATTCAGCGGCAGGCCTGGCCGCTTCCAGTCCATCGCCACCAGTTCGCCGCGGCCGGACAGCGTGATGTAGGCGGTCTTCAGCTCCGGCCCGCCGAAGGCGATGTTGGTGGTGACGCGGTCGCCGGTCGGAATCTGCTCCACCACGGTCCCGTCGGGCGCGATCACCGTGATGCAGCCGGTGACCAGCGTGGCGACGCAGACATTGCCGCCCGCCTCGACCGCGAGCGAATCGAACATCTGATAGCCGCCGAGGCCCGCGATCGGCTTGCCGCGCTCGCCGCGATAAATCACCTCGCGCGGCTTCACCGTTCCAGGCGCCGACAGATCATAGGCCCACAGCCGCGCGGTCGGCGTCTCCGCGATGTAGACGGTGTTTTCGTCGGGAGACAGGCCGATGCCGTTGGCCGGCAGCACGCCATGCGCACCCTCGACGATCTCGCTCATGCCCGGCTTCAGATAATAGAACGCGCCGACATCCATCTCGCGCGCCCGGCGCTTGCCGAGGTCGGAGAACCACAGGCCGCCGTGCCGGTCGAACACCAGATCGTTTGGGCCGCGCAGCTCATGCTCGCCGCATCTGGTGACGACGGTTTCCACCTTGCCGGTCTGGAGGTCGACGCGCTGGATCGAGCCGCCGAGATAATCTTCGGGCTGCGGCCCGGGCATGATCATGTTGCGCGTCGGAATCCAGGAGAAGCCGCCGTTATTGCAGATGTACATCTTGCCGTCGGGGCCGAGCGCCGCGCCGTTGGGGCCGCCGGGAATCTGCGCCACCACCTCCTTGCGGCCGTCGGGCCAGACCCGCGTCAGCCTGCGCCCGCGGATTTCGACCAGCACCACCGATCCGTCCGGCATCACCACTGGCCCTTCGGGAAATTCGAGATCGGTGGCAAGCACGCGCATATTCGACATCGGACGACCTCCCGCAAATGAGCTGCAGGCCTGTCTTCCAGTGGCGTTCGCCTGCATGCAGATTGTTCTGCATCTGGTTATGGCAAAGCGCACTGGGCTTGCCAAGCAATCGGCCGGCAACGCAGCTCATTGCGCGCGCAATGCTGCCCTGCTGCAGCGTTAGCCGCGCCAACCATCAGCGCATGTCCCGCGTGACGAAATTGAAATCGTGCCTAGACGCTACTTCGCAGCATCCTTTGCAGCATCCTTGGCGCCATCTTTCGCGCCGGCAGCCGGCGCATCCTTCGTTGCGGGCGCATCGGCCTTCTTCTTCAGATCGTCGGCGAGCTTCGCTTGGGCGGCCTTGAGCTCCTCGATGCCCTTCTGCTGTGCCAGCGCGTAGGCCTTCAGTGCCTCGATCTGCCGGTTCGCGCCATCGAGCTTCTGCTGATGATCGAGCTGCAGCTTGGTGATCGTCTTCTGCAGGAAGTCGACATTGCTCTGCAAGCAGGAGGTGCGCCGCTCCATCGTCTTCTCCGCCGTGCAGATCTCGATGCCCGGGATGTCCTGCGCATGCGCCGCCGGATGCGCGAGCACGACAATCACGATCGATACAGGCAGAAACAGACGCATCACAATTTCCTCACCGTCTTGCCAAACACATGAAATTGCATGGAACCGGCATGATCGACCGAAAGATACCATACTGAGACCTCAATCGGGCATTGTGCTCCAGCCTTGTGCAGCGGATTTGAAGTCCCGATCAAATGTCACCGCACGCTCGTTATCGGAACTTCAAATCAAAGCTGCACTAGACCATAGCCTCCTGGTGCTTTTCGATTCCGAAGCTCGCAACGAGGATGCCGCGACATGACGTGAACTTCGGATTCGGAGCACCAGGCGACCCGTTTTAGGGAGATGGACAGAATGGCTACACGCGAAAAACGGCTGGCGCAATTCGACGGCAATGGTGAACCGCCGCCAGGCCAGGCGGTCGAGGTGCTGTGTGAAGACCACAGCGGTACCTATCAACTTCCGTTCCAGTGCTTCTTCGTCGACGGTCAATGGCACAACCAGGAATCCGGCGGGCGGTTGGAAGCCACCGTGGTCGGCTGGCGTTTGCCGCGCGTGCGCTTCGAGGAGCGCGGTGGACGGCACGGGCGCATCGGCCCTGCCTTCGCCTCCGATCGCGTGCCCTCTTATTAGTTCATGCAATTGACACGGACTGCACTGCCGTACGTTTCGGTCCGGCGGATGACGGTTTCGACATCACCTCCGCCGCGCTTTGCAGGTGCGGACCGGGATCACGACGGGACGGGTCACGCCCGACACGCTTTGGCCGGAATGGCCGTCCCGCCACCGCAACACGTATGCTGCAGGCGTCAGCTGTCTCAAAACGTGACGACGTCCCGCGTCGCTGTTAACGATCAGAACGCGGCCGGAACGAATCGCGCCCGAATCGGATGAAATGATTCGTACGAAACCCGTTCACACCGGATATCGGTGTATGGTCGCGCGACCCACCAGATCCAGACAGACCGCTCCGAACATGCAGTCGGTCAAGACCGTCAAAGGTTAAGGCACGAAGCGGCAAGAACGAGCGGATCCGCCGGGTCGATTTCGGGCCAGGATGATACCGGCAGGAGCCGCAATCCTCCTGACGGATCGGCCTCAAGCGAGAGCGCTCAGCTCTGCCCGGATGCAGCAGCCTGATCGGAGCCCGACAACGAGTCTTCGGGAGAATCGAGCGGATATTCCTTCGCTCTCATGGACAATTGCCAAACCATCAGCGGCAGGCTGACCAGGATCAACGGCCCGAAATAGACGAAGATGATCCACCAGACCCCAGTCGCATCGGCGCGCGCCGGTTCGCTGATCCGCAAATATGTGGCGCCCACGAAATCCAGAACGGATTCCGCCACGACGAGCCAGGACGTGATCAGACCAAGACGCCAATTGAAGCGTAATGCGACGATCGACACGATGGCCAGAAACGCGCCTGCGAGATCGCCGATGACAAGCTCTTCGGTTGCGATCCCCGAGATTGGATAGCCTTCGTGCTGCGCGACGTAGATGTAGAGAACGCTATAGCGGAAGACGTGGACCCAGAGCAGAATGGTCAACGCTCGGGTAAACGCCAGTCGTCGCAGCCATGGCCCGACATACCACCATGCGATCAGCATGTAGGCCATCATCGTAATTAGTTGTGCTTGCCTCATCGTCCTCGCCTTTCAATTCGATTGCGTCGCCGGCCATTCGGCTACGCCTTGGATCGCGAGGGCCTGAGGGCGCTCAGAGGGAGTTTGATGGACAGGTGCGGCTTCCATATCGCGACGGGAATGCTCAGCAGAAACAGAGCGAAAACAATCGCACCGTAGAGACTGCCGAGCGCGGCGCTGGCCTGGAATTGCGGTGCCAATTGATCGTGTGCGACGGACCAGTGCGCCCAGGAACGCGCAGCCTGGAGCGCGGGCGCAACCAGCGCGGTCGCGATAAACATGCCGACCGCGTTGAGTGCGATTTTCAGCCAGATCCAGCCCGGAGGACGCGATCCGTAACGAAGCGCTGTCAGGCCGATGCCGCTGCCGATGAGCAGAAGAAAGCCCGGCAGGACGAGGCTTCGCGCCAATTCGTTGGTCAGATCACGTCCCAGACAAAGGCTCTGAAGATCAGCACCGCTCGTTGCGTGATTGATCACGAGATCTGCCAATCGTGTTCCAACGGACGTCGCCAGGCCGATAAAGTGAAGAAGTAGCAGAGTTCGGCCGACATTCCGCTTCACGCCGACAGCCTTCATGACATGCACCTTCTGAGCGAGTTCTGCAGCGAACTGCTTCGCCGCACGGCGCCTCCGCCGACGTGTCCAATCTATTCAGGCTCTCCGGGCTCAGTTACCCTGGCACTTGGACAAGGACTTTTGCCTGGAAGGCCGGAATGACGACGATCCTGGAGAAAACCGCGGGCCTCGCGGCCTTCGTGCGCACGGTCGATACAGGGTCGTTCAGCGAGGCGGCGAGAGCCATCGGATCGACACCATCGGCGGTTTCCAAAAGCGTTGCTCGCCTCGAGCGGCGGCTTGGGGTGCGCCTGCTGCAGCGATCGACCCGAACACTCGGCCTCACCGCCGAAGGCAGCGCTTACTACGAGCGCGTCGCGCCCTTGCTTCGCGCGATCGACGACGCCGAGGACGTGGTCCAGCAGGCAAGCCGTGCAAGCGGTCTGCTTCGCATCACGGCCTCTCTCGATCTCGGCCGGACCCTGATCGCCAAATGGATCGGGTTGTTCATCGATCGTCATCCCGACCTGAAGGTTGAATTGAGCTTGACCGAACGAAATGTCGACCTGGTTCGCGAGGGCTATGACCTGGCCATCCGCATGCGCGATCTGCCGGATGCCGAGTTGGTCAGGCGCAAGCTTGTCGACCTGCGCACATTGCTTGCTGCCTCGCCTGACTATCTTACCCGCCACGGCGTCCCGGAACGACCGGAAGACCTTCGCCGGCACGCCTGCCTGCGATATCTGTTGAGCGGCCGGCCCTTTCCGTTCGCCTTTTCAGACGGCTCCAGCATCACTCCCGACGGACCGTTCGATTGCGATGATGGCGGAGCCGTAAGAGAGGCGGCGCTTGGCGGTGTCGGAATCGGCTATTTCCTGTACTTCACAGTTGCCGAAGCCTTGGCAGCGCGGCGGTTGACTCATGTCCTTCCGCATTTGGCCTGTCCCACCATGCCGGTCTATGTCGTGCATGCCTATGGACGACAACTTCCTCTGCGCGCCCGACTGTTCATCGATTTTCTCGTGGAACGAGTCAGCACGGCGGACCTCTGACCGGCGATCGGGCTCACGCCATCTGTCTCAAAAAGCAACGCCGCCACCTGACGTCCTTAACCTCTGGAACGTGGCCGGAACGAATCGCGGTCGAATCGGACGACACGATTCGTACGAACCTTGTTCACGCCAGATATTGGTGCGGGCCCGCGCGACCTACCAGATGCAGGCAAGGCGCCTTGACCGCGAACGCAACCAAGACGCGGAAGGTTAAGAACGAACGGTCAAGCCGCACGCGATCGATGATCGCCGGAAGGTCACGCCCAAGGCGTGACCGGTGGGACATTGTCGGTCGCAGGCGGCATATCGACGGTCTTGAAGTCGGCGGGGCTCACGATCTCCAGATATTCCATGTCGGGCGAGTAATCGAACAGGTAGTGCACGATGCCCGGGCGCTGATGCACGACATCGCCAGCCGTGACCAATGTTGGTGTGTCCTCGTACATGAAGCGCGCCCAGCCCTTCATCATGATCACGATCTGGAAATCGCAATCATGCCGGTGCCAGCCGGTGCCCGTCTCGGGCGGGCAATCGGGGTTGGCCTTGACCAGATGGCAGATCACCTGGCCGCCGGTCGCATCGGCGATGCCGAGATCGCGATAGAGGAAGAAGTCGCGCAGGCCACCGCCCGTGTAGTCGGTGTCACCTGGCTTGACGTGCGAGAACTTGGTGACGACTGCATGCTGGTTCATCACGACCTCCACTTTCTGTGGTTTCCAGGGCCGACAACCGCAGGCGTCCAAACTTCTGGGTAGTTGCGGCCACCTCGCCCGACACCGATTGTGTCATGCGAAAACCACGCCAGCAGCGGGAGTCATAGGCGCGATGGTGATCGATGGACCTGAAGCGCTTGGCCCGTCTGCCGGAATTCAGCGCGAGCAATACATTGGCGGACCGGCGCACGCGTCACATGCCCGCGCAGAAAATGCGCGGCTGGACGCGGAAACAGGCACACGCTGCCCTCTCGGCGGGCGGCCCGCGCCCGCAATTGCGCGAACGGCGCGATCAATACTCGACCTCGAGCTCCTCGATCTCGGCGGGCTCTGCCCGCGCCGCTTCCACCCACTCGACCATCTCCGGCATCTTCATGATCAGGTCGGCATAGGCTTTCAGCCGCGGCTCCAGCCTGACGTCATAGGTCGTGAAGCGGGTGACGACCGGCGCATACATTGCGTCCGCCATGCCGCGCGCGCCGAACAGATAGGGACCGCCGGACTCGTCGAGGCACTCGCGCCAAATGGTGCAGACACGGTCGATGTCGGCCTGCGCCCTGTTCCAGACCTTGAAACCAGGAAAGTGGCCCTTGAGATTGACCGGCAGCGAGGCGCGCAAGGTGGTGAAGCCGGAATGGATCTCGCCGCAGATCGAGCGGCAATGCGCCCGCAGGACGCGGTCGGCGGGGAGCAGGCCGGCATCAGGGAAGTTTTCATTGAGATATTCGCCGATCGCCAACGTGTCCCAGACGATAGCACCCTCATGCCGCAGGCACGGCACCAGGATGGTCGGCGACAGCAGCAGGATTTCCGCGCGCGCCGACGGATCGTCGGTCGCGGTGACGATCTCCTCGAAGTCGAGTCCGGCGAACCGGGCCAGCAGCCAGCCGCGCAGCGACCACGACGAGTAGTTCTTGCTGCTGATGGTCAACGTCGCTTTGGCCATGTCGCCGGCCTCCCCTCGTGGTCAATGCCGTTCGAGCCGATATTCACGGCCTTCGCGCAGCAAGCGACGTGCCAATTTTCCGGGCAGGCTGGCGCCGCTCTGGCTCCGATATTGCATGCTTGAAGCCGAGAGCGACGGACGAACCGATGGCGCTGCTGTACCAGGCCTACCAGAACCACATGGACCTGACCGAGCCGTGGCGTCAGGGCGCGGCGGCGGCGTTGCGCTATCTGAATCTGGTCCCACAGGGGTTGTCGCAGCGGGCCTGGGGACGGCTGGCCGCGGCGCTGGAGCTGATCTCGCGCTCGTCGCTGACCTATGCACGCCCGGCTTACGGCATTGCCAGCGTCATGGTCGGCAACCATGAGGTGCCGGTCCGCGAGGAGGTCGCGTTCAAGACCCCGTTCGGCTCGCTCTTGCACTTCAGGAAAGACAATGCGCCAGAGCAGCCGCGGGTGCTGCTGGTGGCGCCGATGTCCGGCCATTTCGCCACGCTGCTCCGTGGCACGGTCAAGACGCTGCTGCAGGATCACGACGTCTACATCACCGACTGGCACAATCCGCGCGACATTCCGCGCGCCCATGGCCGGTTCGGACTCGACGACTATACCGAGCACCTGATGACCTTCTTGGGCCAGCTCGGGCCGCGTCCGCACATGATCGCGATCTGCCAGCCCTCGGTGTCGGCGCTCGCCGCCACCGCGATCATGTGCGAGGACGATCATCCGTCGCGCCCGGCGAGCCTGACGCTGATGGCGGGGCCGATCGACACGCGGATCCAGCCGACCAAGGTCAATGACTTCGCCAAGAGCAAGCCGCTCAGGTGGTTCGAGGACAATTTGATCCACTACGTGCCGATGCAGTGCCAGGGCGCGCTCCGCAAGGTCTATCCCGGTTTCGTGCAGCTCACCGCCTTCGTCTCGATGAATCTCGAGCGCCATCTCAAGCAGCACATGGACCTCGCCAATCATCTGGCGAAGGGCGAGATCGAAAAGGCCGAGAGCATCAAGACCTTCTATGACGAATATTTCGCGGTCATGGACCTGCCGGCCGAGTTCTACATCGAGACCGTACGCGATGTGTTCCAGCAGCATCTGCTGCCCCAGGGCAAATTGACCTATCGCGGGCGCGTGGTGAATCCGGCCGCGGTGCGCCGCATCGGGCTGATGACGGTCGAAGGCGAGAAGGACGACATCTGCTCGATCGGCCAGACGCTGGCCGCGCAGGAGCTCTGCACCAGCGTGCGCGCCTACCGCCGCGTGCATCACATGCAGGCCGGCGTCGGCCACTACGGCGTATTCTCAGGCCGCAAATGGAATAGCGAGATCTATCCGCTGCTGCGCGATTTCGTGCACGTCAATACATGACGGCGGCGCTCAGCTCGGCAGCGGGCCAGATGCGCCGCAGGCACGCCGCCGCGTCGCAGACGGCGCTTCCCCGAACTTCTGCCTGTAAGCACCGGCCGTCCGGCCGAGATGGGTGAAGCCAAGATCAAAGGCGAGATCGATAATGTGTGCCTCCGGCGGTGCATTCATCAATTGCGCGTTCAGCTGCGAGAGCCTGATGCCGAGCAGCATCTCCGAGATCGAGTTGCCGAAATGGCGGCGGAAGCCGCATTGCAGCGCGCGGATCCCGATGCCGGCGGCGTCAGCAACACGCGCAAGATCCAATGGCTCCGTGACATGTGCATGCAGAAACTCCCGCGCTTTTCGGAGCGCATGCGGCAGCGCTTCTGATGTCCCGGAGAACTTTCGGATCGCATCCGACAGATCGTGGCTCCGATGAACGAGCAGCAGCTCGAGCAGCGCCTCCCGCCAGTCCGCGGCCGCCACGGCCGGCAGGCTGCGACCCGGTCCGATCCGCTCGGCGAGAGCGGCCAGCGCCTGCATGCGCGCCGCCAGCATCGATCCGGAGCCATCCGACACGTCAATGACCGGATCGAAGGCGACTGGCTGCACCGGCTTGCCGGATAAGGCCGCGGCGCGTTGCTCCACCAGACGGCGATCGACCAGCAGGATCAGCTGCGCACAGTCGTCCCAGACCATGTGCGTCGGCACCGTTGGTGACAGCAGCGATGCGGTTACGCTGGGCCGGCTCGCCACCTCGCGCGAGCCGGTATGGATCAGCGCCGCGCCCGAGAGCGGCAGCTGCACCAGGAAGAAGCGATCGAGGCAGCCGGGATCGATGGCGACCGCGCCGCCATAGGCCACGTAGTTGATCGAGAAGCCGTCAAACGCTGCACAATTGTGCACGGCGTAGAAGCCGTGCGCCTCCCGGCCCCGCGGCGCGAGCCGATGCGGACAGAAGATGCGTCCTATCTGTTCAGCCGCATCGTCCAGAGCCGTTGTTGCAACGCGGCCGAACCGCACGAGCCGCTCGCCTGCGGATCTGCCCTTCGCGCGATCAACGCCCGCCTCTGCAGACAACATCGCCGCCATCGCCTCTCACGAGATCGTTTTAAGCCTATAATAATTAGAGGAAGCGGTCGAGGGATTCGTTTTCCGGATAGACAGCGCGTCTCAGTCGTCCGATCCTTACGCCGTGCATAAGGGGAGATAAGCCATGACAGCGTTGGAGAAGGGCATCACGGCAGCCGGCACCGGCTATGGCGGCAAGAGCTGGAATATCCTGGGCCAGCTGTATTTTCCGAAGGCCATTACGGATTCCACCTTCGCCTTCGAGACCAACAGCGAGCCTGGCCAGTTCGTGCCGGTCCACATCCACCCGACCCAGGATGAATTCATCCTGGTGCAGGAAGGCGTTCTCGATCTCAAGCTCGACGGCGTCTGGGTCAAGGCGCAGGCCGGCGATCTCGTCCGGATGCCGCGCGGCATTCCGCACGGCTATTTCAACAAGTCGGACAAGCCGGCGCGGGCGCTGTTCTGGGTGTCGCCGATGCAGAAGCTCGAGGCGCTGTTCGAGAAGCTGCACAATCTGCAGGACCCC
>Ga0209677_101461_pt1 | contig 10209 bp, 10 predicted proteins | sample AraplaCvi_mCL_r2_2_FD_184285 | JGI IMG/M metagenome (GOLD analysis project Ga0209677, IMG submission 184285) | Arabidopsis root microbial communities from North Carolina, USA - plate scrape CL_Cvi_mCL_r2 (SPAdes) (version 2) | ecosystem: Host-associated > Plants > Roots > Endosphere | place: USA... | reverse complement strand
GGGAACATGTACAGCGCGGCCTTGGGCTTGACCACCGACACCCCCGGGATCTGCGTGAGCAGGTCGTAGGCGAGGTCGCGCTGGCGAGCGAGACGGCCGCCCGGGGCCACCAGGTCCTTGATGCTCTGGTAGCCGCCAAGCGCCGTCTGGATGGCCAGCTGCCCCGGCGTGTTGGCGCACAGTCGCATCGAGGCCAGCATGTTCAGGCCTTCGATGTAGTCCTTGGCGTTCTTCTTGGCGCCCGACACCACCATCCAGCCCGCGCGGTAGCCGCACGAGCGGTAGTTCTTGGACAAGCCGTTGAAGGTGACGAACAGCACGTCGTCTGCCAGCGAGGCGATGCTGGTGTGGGCGGCGCCGTCGTAGAGCGTCTTGTCGTAGATCTCGTCGGCGAACACGACCAGCTCGTGCTGGCGCGCGATCTCGACGATCTCCTGCAGCACGCTCACCGGGTACAACGCGCCGGTGGGGTTGTTCGGGTTGATGATGACGATGGCCTTGGTGCGCGAGGTCACCTTGCGGCGGATGTCGGCGATGTCGGGCATCCAGTCGGACTGCTCGTCGCACGTGTAGTGCACCGGGGTGCCGCCCGACAGCCCCACCACGGCCGTGTACAGCGGGTAGTCCGGCGACGGGATCAGCACCTCGTCGCCGGAGTCGAGCAGCGCGTTCATGCTGAACGAGATGAGTTCGGAGGCGCCGTTGCCCAGGTAGACATCGTCCACCGTCACGCCCGACACGTGCTTTTCCTGCGTGTAGTGCACGACGGACTTGCGCGGTGCGAACAGGCCCTTGGAGTCGGTGTAGGCGGCCGCGTGCGGCAGGTTGCGGATCATGTCCTGCACGATCTCGTCGGGCGGCTCCAGGCCGAACGCGGCGACGTTGCCGATGTTCAGCTTGATGATCTTCTGGCCCTCGTCCTCCATCTGGCGGGCCTTGTCCAGGACCGGGCCGCGGATGTCGTAACCGATGTTGGCGAGCTTGCTGGACTTGGCGATCGGCTTCACGGCCGGGTTCCTGTGGCGAGAGGGGATCGGAGACGGGCGCAGGACCTCGTCTTTCTTCGTTGCCCCAAGTTTCTCATAGGCACTCCCCGAGTCGGCGCGTTCCCCGCCGCGCCGGACCCGCGTGGCGACAGGCTCACGCCGCCGCCGCGCGAGGTGAAGTCCACGCCGGGCGACCGGGGGCCGATGAACCATTCCTTGCGCAATGGCGAAGGCTGGCGGTTGCTGCGCGACCACCCCGGGACCGGCGACGCTTGCAATGATCCGGGTTCCGTACCTGCAAGTTTGGGAGGCACGTCGTCTGCCTCGCGCAGGCACGGGGCGCGCACCAGGCGCAGGAGACCACATGGACATCGGGCAAGCCTGCAAGATCATCTGTCAATGGGACCATCTGTTCGTCACGGGCAAGACCGCGCCCGTCCAGCCCGCCCAGCTCGTTCGCGCGGTGGCGACGCTCAAGCGCTATCTCGAGGAGCGCCAGGACGGGCTGCCGATCCCTGAGCTCGCGATCGCCGACCACCTGCTCGTGACGCCCGATGGCGTTCGACGGGCCATGCAATACGTGGCGCGAGCGGAGGCCCTGGACTACGCGGCGCGCCGCGAGCGCGGTCCCGGCGAGTGAGTCGGCGCCGCCGACGGGCCCGCCCCGCCCGCGGCACCGCCCGCTTCAGCGCGGCAGCATCAAGCCCTCCTGTATCGCGACGCGTTCCAGCGCGACTTCGAACAGCGAGCGGGCCATGCCCGCGATTCGCTTGAGATAGGCGTGCAGCGCCGCATCCTCCGGGCCCTGGTTTTCGCAATCGGCGCTGTAGGCCTCGAAGTGCGACAACTGCATCAACAACTCGGCGACATGGCGCGGGCATTCGCAGGCGATCGTCGAAGACAGCCCCGCGAAGTCCGTCAGCGCGGCGTCGTCGTAGCGGCGCGGCCCGAGCGGCGCATCGGCGGACGGCAGCCACGACGCCACTGGCCCGCCCGCCGCTTCGTCCATCGGATCCGCGCTGGCCAGGCTGCCCAGCCAGGCAGCCAGGGCACGGTCGTCCTGCGATTGCCGCAGCAGAGCGACACCGGCGGACGAGATCGCCTCGCACTCGGCGCTCGCCGCAAAGCCGTAGAGCATCGCGGCGCGTCGCGCGCCGCCCCGGGCCATCGCCTTCCTGATCTGTCTCAACGTCTGCGGACCGACGTGCGGCGCGTGGATCAGGAGCGCGTCGAGCGGCTTGCCTGCGCGGGAAGCGGCAACCTGGTCGAGCTCCTCGTGCACGGTGACGACCTGCATCGCCCGACCCACGCGCTTGACGAGCGCGGGCCGTTGCAGCCGCTGTGCGAGCGCCTGTCCCACGATCGCGACGCGCCAAGGCTCGGCCGGCGCCGCGGGCGGCGCCCGGCGCGCGGCCAGCGACGTCGCGTGGGTCGACGCCACCTGTCGCAACTCGTCCTCGTCCAGCGCCGCGATGGACCCGATCGCATGGCCGGTGTCCGTCAACTGCTTGAGCTGGACGAGGCGCCGGACGTCGCTGGCCGAGTAGAGGCGATGGCCCGACGCCGTCACGGCCGGTTGCGCGACCTGGTAGCGACGCTCCCAGACACGCAGCGTCGAGACGGGCATCCGGATCATCCGTGCCACCGCGCCGCTGCGATAGCGCGGCACCGCATCGGCCGCAGCCGGGGATCGATCGACGGGTTTCTTGGGTGTCTTGGAGGTCATCGCTCGATTTGACCTCGTGTTGACGCCGATTACAACGCGCGGAGCTGGTGTCAATCGACGCATGCATCAGAGTTGACGCCGATCATGCCTATATTCGACGTCATCGAGCCGGCAAGGCCGGCGCGCACGCATTGACGACCCAGGAGTTCTCCATGACGACCACCCGCCGCATCTTCATCATGGCCACGGCCCTCGGGGGCACCGCGCTCGCGACGGTCGCACGTGCCCAGGGCAAGCTGGACGAGAAGGATCCGCAGGCCCTCGCGCTGGGCTACGTGGCCGACGCGACGCATGCCGACGCCAGGAAATTTCCCAAGTACGCCGCCGGCCAGAATTGCGCCAGCTGCGCGCTCTACCAGGGCAAGCCGGCCGATGCCGCGGGCCTGTGTCCGTTGTACCCCGGCAAGCAGGTCCTCGCCAAGGGATGGTGCAGCGCGTGGGCCAGGAAGGCATGAGCGTGTCCGGGGAGCCCTGTCGTCGCCGTGGACGGCGGCTTGGCCACCGTGCGATAGCGGGTCGAGTCTCCGAGCGTCCGCGATGAGCCGCGTGCCCATGGTCAAGGGGTTGAAAGCCCACCTGCCCAGCAAGCCTTGCGCGGTCTGCGGGCGCCCCATGGGCTGGCGCCGCGCCTGGGCCAGGAACTGGGCGGAGGTGCGCTACTGCTCGCAGGCATGCCGGAGCCGCCGGAAAGCTGCGCCCCATGCTTAGGCGACTGGTGCTGGTGCTGGGCGACCAGCTCGATCTCGAGGCCGCGGCTTTCGACGGTTTCGATCCCGCGAGCGACGCCGTGTGGATGGCCGAGGTCGACGAGGAGTCGACGCACGTCTGGTCCAGCCAGCCGCGCACGGCGTTGTTCCTGGCGGCCATGCGCCACTTCGCGGTCGCGGCACGCCAGGCCGGCCGCACGGTGCACTACACCCGCCTCGACGATCCCGGCAACCGCGGCACGCTCGGCAGCGAGCTCGCCGCGGCGATCGACCGCCTCGGACCGCAGGAGCTGGCCATGACGGCGCCGGGCGACGCCCGTGTGCTGAAGACGTTGCGCGAGGTCGCGGCAACGCGCGAGCGGCCGCTGGTCGTCCACGAGGATCGCCATTTCTACTGCACCGTGCGCGAGTTCGCGGGGCACGCCCGCAAGCGCAAGCAGTTGCGACTCGAGACCTTCTACCGCGAGCTGCGGGTTCGCCACGGCGTGCTGATGGAAGGCGGCCAACCGGCGGGCGGCCGCTGGAACTTCGACGCGGACAACCGCCAGGCGTTCGCCAGGACGGGCCCCGTCGACGTCCCACCGCCGCCCCGCTTCGTGCCCGATGCCCTCACGCGGGAGGTGCTGGCGCTCGTCGCGACGAGGTTCGTCGAGCACCCGGGCCGGCTCGAGTCGTTCGCGTGGCCGGTCACGCGCGAGCAGGCGCTGCACTGCCTGGATCGCTTCGTCGCGGAGCGACTGCCCGAGTTCGGTCGCTGGCAGGACGCGCTGTGGCCTCGCGAGCCCTGGCTGTGGCATTCCCACCTGTCGGCCGCCCTCAACCTCAAGCTCCTCGATCCGCGCGAGGTCGTCGCGGCCGCCGAGGCAGCCTGGCGCGCGGGCAAGGTGCCCCTGCACAGCGCCGAGGGCTTCATCCGCCAGATCCTGGGCTGGCGCGAGTACGTCCGCGGCATCTACTGGACGCGCATGCCGCACTACCTCGAGCTCAACGCCCTCGATGCGCACGCGCCGCTGCCGGCCTTCTACTGGCATGGCCGCACGCCCATGGCCTGCATGGCCGACGCGATCGGGCAGACGCTGGAGCACGGCTACGCGCATCACATCCAGCGGCTGATGGTCACGGGCCTGTACGCCCTGCTCTTCGGCGTCGAGCCGCGCGCGGTGCACGAGTGGTACCTGGCCGTGTATGTGGACGCCGTCGAGTGGGTCGAGCTGCCCAACACGTTCGGGATGAGCCAGGCCGCCGACGGCGGGCTGATGGCCAGCAAGCCCTACATCGCGAGCGGCCGCTACATCGAGCGCATGAGCGCGGGCAGCCTGTGCGCCCGCTGTCGCTTCCGCCCCGGAGAGCGCGTGGGCGAGCGCGCCTGCCCGTTCACGACCCTCTACTGGGACTTCATGCTGCGCCACGAGACGATGCTCGCCGCCAACCCGCGCACCATGATGCAGGTCAGGAACCTCGCCCGGATCGACGGCGATGAACGCCTTCGCATCGCACGCCGGGCCGACGACATCCGCGCCGGGGCCCTGGACGCATGAACGCATCGATCGAGGACGGCCCGGCGATCGTGGCGACGCGGCGTGGCGCGCGATCGGTCCGCGGCATTTTCGATCCGCACCTGGGCCCCGCATTCGCAGCGCTCGCGCTCGCGCCGCCGATGCCCGCCTTCGAGGAACCCGGCGCCCTGTGCCAGTCGTTCTCGGCGTGGTGGGCGCGCGTGGCAGGGCGACGTCCAAGCGCCCGCCCCTGGCAATAGGCGCCGTCACCGCAGTGACGCTAGCGGGTCAGCAGGTCGTCCAGCGCGGTGGCCAAGGTCGGATGCCGGAAGGTGAAGCCGGCATCGAGCGCCGCGCGCGGCACCGCCCACTGTCCTTCGAGCAGCAGCGCGGATCGTTCACCCAGAAGCAGGCCAAGCGCCGCGCGAGGCACGCGAAGGCAGACGCGCCGGCCGAAACGCGCCGCGACGGCGTGAATGAAGTCCGACTGGGTCGGCGTCTCCGGGGCCACCGCGTTGATCGGCCCGGCCAGCGTCTCGCTGTCCAGCGCGAACCGGATCAGCCGGACCGCATCGTCCAGATGGATCCACGACACCGGCTGCTGCCCGCTCCCCAGCTCCGCGCCGAGCCCGAACCGTGCAGAGGCGGCCAGCGGAGGCAGCGCGCCGTCCTCACGCGCCAGCACGATGCCCAGCCGGAGCGGGACGACGCGCACGCCGAGGTCCCGCGCGCGCGTGGCCGCGGCCTCGATCTGGACGCAGAACTGCGAAGCGTCGTCGCGTCCGGTCGGCAGGTCCGATTCCACGCGATGGGCCGCGCCCGACGCGCCGTAGTAGCTGACGGCCGACGCGCTGACCAGGACGCGCGGCGGCCGTTTCGCGCGGCGCGCGAACGCCACGATGTCGCTGGCCAGGTCGGTGCGACTGCGCAGGAGCACCTGCCAGCGCGCCGGCGTCCAGCGCTTGTCCAGCACCCTGGCCCCGGCGAGGTGGACCACGGCGTCGATCGCGGTGTCGTCCTGCAGGTCGGTCAGCCGCGGGATGCAGCGCACCCGGGGATGTCCGATCACGTGCGCCGCGTTCCGCACATCCCGGGTCAGGGCAATGACGGTGGTGCCCGATGCCGCCAACGCGGCCACGAGCGCGCGTCCGACCAATCCGGTCGCTCCCGTGACCAGGATCGTGCGCCCTGCCGACTCGTGTTCCATCTGCTGCGACCTTCCTTGTTCGTCCGGTCCGGTCATTGTCGAGAAACCAGGGCCTCGCGCGCCGGCGAGTGCGAGAGTCCGCAGCGAACGCTCGATGAATCCCGCTCAAAAGCGCTTCAACGGTCCCCCGACGGCCGGCGCCTCACCACCGCTTCCACCACGGGCGCTTGCCGGTGCTTACGGGCGTCGCCGCGGCGCGCGCATCGGCGAACGCCTCTTCGTCCACCGGCGTTCCCGACAGTGCCGCGTCGCGCACCCGCGCGTCGGCGTAGTTCCACGGACTGGCGAACGCCGGCTCGCGCAGGGCCTTGCCTTCGTTGGGCCCGAGGTACAGGAGCTCGGCAGCATTGCGCACGCCGATCTCCAGGCCCTGGTCGGGCGCCCAGTCGCATTCGCCTTCCACGCGCACCAGCCGGCTGCCCTTGGCGGCGAGGTCGGGCACGTGCATCTCGTTGAGCCAGACGGCCGACCAGACATCGGCCAGCGCGCCGGGCGACGGCGCGTCGCGCACCGCCAGGCACTCGGTGGCATACCAGTAGGCGCGCAGCGACTGGGCCAGCGTGTCTCGCAGCGCGGGCCACGCGTCGACGAACTCGCGCACGGCGTCGACCTGGGCCTGCGACGGCATGGCCGCGCGCGCTTCGAACTTCAGCACGAGGCCGCCCTCCATGCCCGGCAGGTCGACACGCCCCGTGACACGACCCTCGCCGTCCGACTCCAGTGACCAATCCTCGCTGTGCATGCCTGCCTCTCTCCCTGCTCGAGGGCACTAGTTTGCCAGCCCGGGCGAGTGCCACGCGCCGTCGGTCGCACGCGGGCGCACGGCGCACGGTCGCATGGCCACGGCGGCATGACGCCGGGCGAAGCTTTCTATAATCCGCGGTCCGCCCGCGATGCCCGTCGCGACGCCCAGAACGCTCAGGAAATCCCTTGAAATTCCAGCCCGACACGCTCGACGGGGTGAACAACATCACCCACTACGACGTCGACATCCTGCGCGTCAACGCCGAGTCGCACGCCACGAGCATGCTGGTGCCCTGGGTGGGCCAGGCAAGGCCGTGGGACGCGCGCAGCATCGACGAGCTCACGCAGGCGCACTTCGACGCGCTGCTCGAGTACGAGCCCGAGGTCGTGATCTTCGGCAGCGGCCCGAAACTGCGCTTCGTATCGCCGGCGCTCTACCGCAACCTCATCGCGAGGCGCATCGGCGTCGAGACGATGGACAGCGGCGCCGCCTGCCGCACCTACACCGTGCTCGCCAACGAGGGGCGCAAGGTGGTCGCCGCGATCCTGCTGGCGCCCGGCGGCTGACGCCTCGCCAACGCGCGCATCCCGCGCGCCTGGCCTGTCAACCCCGGCCCGCGTGTCATGCCCGGGCTGTCCCCACCGGGAAGGCGGGCAGTTCACTCTATAATCGATGGTTGTGCCTGATCCGGGACGATGTCATCTCGAAACGGATCACGAGACTCCACCACGTCAAGCACCCCAGATCGACCGACGGTTCGACCGAGACCCTACATGACGCCTGCACTGAACAAAGCGCTCCCCGAATTCGAAGCACTCGCCACCCATGGCGTCAAGTTCACGCCGCATGCCTTCCAGGGCCGCGCCGTGGTGCTGTATTTCTACCCCAAGGATCACACGCCGGGTTGTACCACCGAGGCCATGCAGTTTCGCGACATGCATGCCGAGTTCGTCAAGGCCGGCGCGGTCGTATTTGGCGTTTCGCGCGACAACATGGCCTCGCACGACAAGTTCAAGCAGACGCTCGAACTGCCGTACGAGCTGATCGCCGACACCGAAGAGAAGCTGTGCCACATGTTCGGCGTGGTCAAGAACAAGATCATGTACGGCAAGAAGGTCAAGGGCATCGAGCGCTCGACCTTCCTGATCGACGCCAACGGCGTGCTGGTGGCCGAATGGCGCGGCATCAAGGTGGCCGGGCACGTCGAGGAAGTGCTCAAGGCCGTCAAGGATCTGAAGGTCAAGGCCTGAGATCGGGCTCTCGAACGAAGCCGCCTGCGGGCGGCTTTTTCTTGGCCGCTTTTGAGTTCGACCGTGCTGCGGCCGCCGGCCTCTGCGCGCCGGTCCCTGAGCCGGCGACCGCCGCCGCCGACAACCGGCGTTGTCCCATCGGAACCCGCATGCGCCCTGCCCTTGCCCTGCTGACGATCGCCGCCTTCCTGCCCGGCGCCGCCCCCGCCGCTCCGGCACCCCTGCTGGCCGAGGAACAGGTCGCCATCGCCGTGCACGACGCCGCCATCGGCAGCGTGGTGCAGGTGGACGTGGACTGGCAGGCCAAGGACGGGTCCGCCTCGCCCGAGTTCGAGCAATTCTTCGGCAAGATCATGCCCGTGCAGTCGCCCCGGCCGCCGCACCGCGATCACGTCGCGGGCACTGGCGTCGTCTGGGACGCCGCGGGCCACGTCGTCGCCATGATCGAGATGGCGGGCAAGACCGACGCACGCATCGCCCTCACCTTCAGCGACGGCAGCCGACGCAGCGCCAGGCTCGTCGGCACCGACCGCGCACTGAACGTCAGCGTGCTGCAGATCGACGGCGCCCCGTCCGGCCTGCACCCGATCACGCTCGGTTCCAGCGCGGGCCTGCGTGTCGGGCAGCAGGTGTTCGCGCTCGGATCGGCCTGGGGCCGCGGCATCGTCATGATGCAAGGCATGCTCGGCGCCACGAGTGCGGACTTCGACAACACGGGACGCACGAGCCTGCTCGTGAACTCGCCCGTCAATCCGGGCAACACGGGCGGGCCGGTGCTCGACACGAGCGGCCAGGTCATCGGCCTGATCCAGGGCATGTACACGAACAACGGCTACGCCGGCCTGGCCATGGCGATGCCGTCGGACACGCTCGCCTGGGTCGTGCCGCGGCTGATCGCCGACGGACGCGTCGCGCGTGGCCAGTTGGGCCTGACCATCGTCGACTCCAAGCGTGACTCGGACCAGGCGGCGCTGCCGGAGGGGCTTCCCGGCGGCGTGGCCGTGGCAACGGTCTCGGCCGGAGGCCCGGCCGAGCGCGCGGGCCTGCGGGCTCGCGCCGGTGACGCCGTCGATGTCATCACGGGCATCGATGGCTCGCCGGTTCGCGGATTCCCGGACCTGCGGGCCGTGCTCGACCGCCTGCGCCCCGGCCAGACCTGCACGCTGACCGTGTGGCGCGCCGGAAAGACGATCAGCGTGCCCGTGACGCTCGGCGCCGAGAAAGCCGACTGAGGCGTTTCACTGCCCGGCGTCGCGCGCTTGCACCTTCACCGGCACCGTGATGTTGCACAGGTCGATGGCGCCGGCCCGATGCACGTACCAGCCGTCGCGGCGGTTGCGGCGCGACTCGACGATCTCGCGCCACTGCGGCACGTCGGTGCGGAACACGCGCACGTCGGGCCGCGTGGCCTCGGGCATGTCGGCCAGGCGCTCGACCTTGGTGATGCGAACGTTCTGCTCGGGCTTGTCGTAGAAGCCCATGTTGGCCCCACCGCGCGGCAGCGACGACAGGAGTTCCATGCCCTGCAGCACGCGCGCCACCGGCGCGATGTTCAGGTCCAGGGCGCGCGGCGACTGGCCGATCACCGCGTAGAGCTCGGCGCCGTTGCCGCTGTCGAGCGTATCGCCCCGGCCGGCGCCGATGGTGCCGTAGCAGTGCGCGATCCACGCCTGGTGCGTCTTCGGGTCGGCCGCCACCGGGAACCCGTCGACGAAGCCGGTCACCGGGGCCCACACGTCGCGATCCTTGAGCCGGTCGATCTTCAGGCCCTTGTCGCTGATGGAGAACTCGGGCGGCAACGTGCCGGCCGCATCGCCCAGCGAGCGCAGCTTGCTTGGGTCGTCCTCGTTGGCCGCCGGGTCGCCCCACTGCGCCACGAAGTTGTCCTGCACGCGGATGACGGCCAGGCCGTCGAAGTAGTGCTGGGCGACCAGCTTGCGGATGTTGGCCGCGTGCAGCGGCGCGAAGCGGGGCGCCAGCTCGATCCACACGATGCCCGAGGGCAGCGTCATGGCCAGGACGTCGTTCGGGTCGGGCCGGCGCCACGCGCTGGCGGGCGCCTCGCGCACGATGTCGGCGGTGGTGCGCAGCT
>Ga0209677_101460_pt1 | contig 10212 bp, 12 predicted proteins | sample AraplaCvi_mCL_r2_2_FD_184285 | JGI IMG/M metagenome (GOLD analysis project Ga0209677, IMG submission 184285) | Arabidopsis root microbial communities from North Carolina, USA - plate scrape CL_Cvi_mCL_r2 (SPAdes) (version 2) | ecosystem: Host-associated > Plants > Roots > Endosphere | place: USA... | reverse complement strand
CGGCAGCGGCAGCGGCTCGCTGAGCCACGGCGTCGGCGGCCTGGCCGGCAACGCAACCGGCAGCCTGAACGGCAACGCGTCGGGCGGCCTGCCCGCGGGCACGCCGATCAAGGACGCCGTCGGCTCGGTCAAGGGCGACGCGTCCGGCGTCGTCGATGCCACGAAGTCGACGGCCGGCGACGCCGCCGCCAACGGCAAGGCGGTCGCGGCCGGGGCGCAAGCCACCGCGGCGAGCGCCGCGGCCGGCGGCAAGGCCGTGGCCGGCGCCGGCGTGCAGGCGGCGCGCGACGCGAAGGACCAGTCGGGCGCGGCCGCCGGCACCGTAAAGTCGGCGGCGGGCAACGCAACGGCCGGCGCGAACGGCAGCCTCGGTGCGAATGCGGCCTCGGTGGCCGGCGGCGCGGACGGCGCGATGAGCGGTGGCACCTCGCAGGGCGCGATGAGCGGTGGCGCATCGCAGGGCGCGCTGTCGGCGGCGGGCCATGGCACAGCGTCGGCCACGCGCACGGCACCGGCGGGCACCACGCCGGCCAAGACGTCGTCCACCTCGCCGTCCGCCACCCCCGCGCCGGCGACGACCTCGGGCAGCCGTTCCGTGAGCGGCAACGTGGCGGCCACCGGCTCGGCGACCGCCACGCACGCGGGTGCCACTTCGACCCGCTCGGTCTCGGCCAATGGCACGGGCAGCGGCGCGCTGCAGGGCTCGGCCTCGCGGGAAAACGGCGTCAACGTGAGCGCGAACGGCTCGGGCAACGGCTCGATCCAGCACGGCGCGCCGTCGCAAGGCACGAACTGATCGCGCGATCGACCCGACGACTTGCTCATTGGGCGCGGCTTCGGCCGCGCTTTTTTTTCCGGTCCAGGCACAAGCAAAGAGGGTCACGTCTTGCAAGTTGCATCGATCGGACGGTTGCCGCGTCGCCTCTGCAATTTGCAAGACGTGACCCTCAAGACGTGACCCTCAAGGCGTGACCCTCAAGCCGGCCAGCGCCACCCCAGCACCTGCTCGCGTGGATACCGGTGTTCGCGCACCTCCTCGAGCTGGTTGCCGCCCAGCAGCACGACGTCGTCGCCCGCGAGCCGCACGAAGAAGCCGACGTGGCCCTTCCAGCTTTGCGGGTCGTCGCGCCACAGCACCGCGATGCAGCCGTGGCGCGGTTCGTCCAGCGGCTGGCCCCAGGCGAGCCAGCTGCGTGCGAGCGCCGAGCCCGTTCCGGCGACGCCCGCGCGGCCAAGGCACCACTGCGCGAACGACGAACACCAGCTCGCCTTGTCGTCGTAGCCCTCGATGTTGGTGCCTGCGTGGTACGCGGTGATGCGCGGATTGCTGCGGCCGGCCGGGAAGCCGTGCACGCCGAGTTCGCCGCGCGCGATGCGCATCCACGGCGCCGCGACTTCGTCGGCCACGCGCATGCGCAGCGACGTCATCTGGTCGGACCACCACATCGCCATGCCCGCGATGAAGCGTGGCACCGGCTGGCCGTGGCGCACCGGATGGTCCGGCGGCAGCGCTGCGAAGCCCGCGTGCACCAGCGTCACCTGCGTGCCGCCGCGGCGCGATTCGAAGGCCACCGACAGCGTCGTCTTCTCGTGCGGCGCGAAGTTGACGCCGCGCCACTCGATCTCCAGCGCGTGCGGCGGATTCCAGCCGGTGACGGTGCCGGTCTGAACGACGTGGTCGCCCGCGAGCGTCTCGAACAGCCGCCCACCCAGCCCCCGCTCCAGATGCAGCACGCTCAGGCCGCGGCCGCCGGCGCGAAACTTCAGGCCGTGGCGCCACCACGTGTCGATCTGTTCGGTGAAGACCTCGAAGGCGATGTCGGGCGGCGCGTCGACGAACACGCTCGCGCTGACGCGGTCGCCGCTCATCGCGCGCCCCGTTCGCGCGCGACGCGCTCGGCCTGCTTGCGGAACGCCTGCATCTGCGTGCCCCAGAACGCCTGCACGTCGGTCAGCCAGGACTGCAGGTCGGCCAGCGGCTGCGCCTCCAGGCGGTAGGTGCGGGCGCGCGCGTCGTCGTCGGCGCTGGCGGCGGCCACCTCGTGGATCACGCCGGCCTGGCGTAGCACGCGCAGGTGGCGGCTCATGGCCTGGCGCGACATCGACAGCGCGTCGGCGATCTCCCCCGCGCGGCGCGGGCCGTCGCGCAGCAGGCCCACCACGGCGCGCCGCGTGGGCTCGGCCAGCGCCTGCAGCGTGCGGTCGAGCGCGTCGGCGTCCGCCGGGGCGGGAGCGGTGCGGCGCGTCACTTGGCGCGCTGCTCGCGCACGCGATGCATGAACCACCAGGCGTGGCCCTCGGGATCGGAGGCGCCGTAGCTGCGATCGCTCCAGTAGTCGTCGCCGTAGTCGTGCGTGGCGGGTTCGGACGTGATGACGGCCCCGTGCGCGCGGGCCTGCACGCAGTGCGCGTCGGCGTCGTCCACGAACACGCACAGCGCCTGCGTGACGCGGCCGCCGACGTCCAGCGGGCTCGCGTGCCTCTGCTTGAACTCCCGGCCCGGCTCGAAGGTGTCTCCGGGCCTGGCCGCGCTGCTGACCGAGATCATCGCGCCGCCGTACACCAGCTCGCTGTGGATGACCTGCCCGGGCTCGCCCTCCACTTTCAGGCGCAGCTCGAAGCCGAACGCCTCGCACAGCCAGTCGATGGCGGCGGAGGCGTCGCGGTAGAAGAGGCAGGACGTGGCCTGGGGCCAGCCCGAGGGCGGGGGTTTGCGCATGGGGCACCTCGACAGGAAGATCAACCAATGCGTTGATGGTAAACGTATCGGTTAACCAAAAGCAAGCGCCGCAAGGGGTATCCCTAGAATGCCGGGGCCATGTTCAAGACTCTCCTCACCGCCGCCCTCGCGCTGGCGGGCGCCGGCGCCTGCGCCGCGCCCGCGAACCGCATGCTCTTGCCCGACGACGTGGTGCCCGACGCCTACCGCATCGCCATCACGCCGCATGCGTCCGAATCCACGTTCGACGGCACGGTGGAAATCGACGTGCGCGCCGTCCGCCGCACCGCGCGCATCGTGCTCGACAGCGCCGACCTCGCGATCGAGCGCGCCACGCTCGACGACGACGCGACGCCGGCCACGGTGGCGCTCGACGCGGAGCGCCAGCGCGCCACCTTCACGTTCGCGCACGCCGTGGCGCCGGGCCGCCACACGCTTCGCATCGCCTACAAGGGCAGGATCAACGACCAGGCCGCCGGACTGTTCAAGCTGCAGTACGCCACGCCCGCGGGCCCGGCCACGTCGCTGTTCACGATGTTCGAGGACTCCGACGCGCGCCGATTCGTGCCCAGCTGGGACGAGCCCGCGCGCCGCGCGACGTTCGACCTGACGGTGACCGTGCCGTCCGCGCTGATGGCCGTCGGCAACATGCCCGTCGCGTCCACCGAGCCGCTGCCGGGCGGCCTGCAGCGCGTGCGTTTCGCGACGACGCCGCGCATGTCCACCTACCTGCTGTTCTTCGGCCTGGGCGACTTCGAGCGCGTGCATCGCGACGTCGCCGGCGTGGACGTGGGCGTGATCGTCAAGCGCGGCGACACCGCGCAAGCCGCCTACGCGCTGGACGCGGCCGCGCGCCTGCTGCCGTACTACAACCAGTGGTTCGGCACGCCGTACCCGCTGCCCAAGCTGGACATGCTGGCCGGCGCCGGCGGCAGCGTCACCTTCGGCGCGATGGAGAACTGGGGCGCGATCTTCTACTTCGAGCGCGACCTGCTGGTGGACGACAAGCTCGCCACCGAGGACGACCGCCACCGCGTGTTCGAGACCGTGGCGCACGAGATGGCGCACCAGTGGTTCGGCGACCTCGTCACGATGGCCTGGTGGGACGACCTGTGGCTCAACGAAGGCTTCGCGTCATGGATGGAGGTCAAGGCCACGCAGGCGCTGCATCCGGAGTGGAGCGCGTGGCCGCAGAAGGCCGCGGCGCGCGAGCACGCGATGGGCATCGACGGCCGTGCAGGCACGCATCCGGTCATCATGCACATCGACGATGTCTCGCAGACCGAGGGCGCGTTCGACTCGATCACATACGGCAAGGGCTCGCAGGTGGTGCGCACGCTGGAGGACTACCTGGGCGAGGACGCGTTCCGCGACGGCGTGCGCCGCTACATCGCGCGCCACGCGTACGGCAACACCGTGACCGACGACCTGTGGCGCGCGCTCGACGAGCACGCCACGCGGCCCGTGCGCACCATCGCGCGCGACCTCACGCTCAAGGCCGGCGTGCCGTTGATCGTCGAGCACGACGCGCGCTGCGTGGACGGCCGGACCGAGGCCACGTTGTCGCAATCGCAGTTCGGCGTCGATGCCGCCCGGGCCGGCCGCTGGCACGTGCCCGTCACGCTGGCGGTGCTGGGCGGCGGCACCGCGCGCACGGTCGTCGACGGACCGGCGCGGCAGCGCGTGACGGTGCCCGGCTGCGGGCCGCTGGTGATCAACGCGGGCCAGGCGAGCTGGCTGCGCGTGCGCTACACCGAGGCGGGCTTCGCGGCGCTGTCCGCGAACTTCGCGCGCCTGGGCATCGACGACCAGCTGGGCCTGCTCGCCGACACGCAGGCGCTCGCGTATGCGGGGCGGCAACCGATGGCCTCGCTGATGGACCTGCTGCGCCGGGTGCCCGCCGGCGCCGAACCGCTGGTGCTGCAGGCCCTGGTCGACCAGATCGACGCGCTCGACCGCCTGCACGACGGCCTGCCCACGCGGCCCGCGTTCCGGGCGTTCGCGCGCGGCCTGCTGCAGCCGGTCATGGCGCGCGTCGGCTGGCACGAGACGGCCGGCGAGAGCGCCGAGCTCACGTCGCTGCGCGGCAGCGTCATCGAGACCCTGGGCGAACTCGACGACCCCGCGGTGGTGGCCGAGGCCGGGCGCCTCTTCAAGGGCTATCTCGCCGACCCCGATTCGCTGCGGGGCGACCTTCGCGAGGCCGTCCTCGACGTCGTGGCAGGGCGCGCCGATGGCGCCACGTGGGACACGCTGCACGGCCTGGCGACCTCCGCCACGTCCGAGCTGGAGAAGGCGAGCTTCTACGGATGGCTGGGCGCCGCGCGCGACCCCGCGCAGGCACGGCGTGCGCTCGCGCTCGCGATCTCCGGCGAGCCGCCGGCTACCGTCGCCGGCTCGATGCTGCGCGCGATCGGGGTGCAGCACCCGGCCCTGACGCTCGACTTCATCGACACCCACTGGCCGCAGGTCGAGCCGCTGTTCGGCGCCGGTGCGGGCGCCACGATCGCCGCGCGCTTCTTCGACAACGGCGCTGACCGCGCGATGCTGCCGCGCCTGCAGGCCTTCGTGGCTGCGCACGTGCCGCCGGCGACCCGGGCGCGCATCGACAAGAACCTCGCGCGCATCCGCGAACGCGTCGATGTGCGCGAGCACCGCCTGCCCGAGGCCGACCGCTGGATCGCCAAGACCCGTTGACGTCACCGCCGTCCCCAGAACAGGGGTCGCCCGGTTGACGCCTGGCTACATTTGGATACGATGGATCGGATCCGATACAGGCCTCGTCGAGGCCCGGATCAGCGGGAGCAGGCGAATGAGCAAGTCGGCATCCTCACCCACGGCCAGCCTGTCGGCGGCCGAACGCGCGCAGGTCCAGCGCGCCAACGTGTCGGGGCTGCACCCCGTCGTCTTCGTCCACGGCCTGTGGCTGCTGCCCTCGAGCTGGCAGCGCTGGGCCGAGGCGTTCGAGGAGGCCGGCTACATCGCGCTCACGCCGGGCTGGCCCGACGACCCCGCCAGCGTGGCCGAGGCCAACGCGAATCCCGGCGTGATGGCCAACAAGACGCTGGGCCAGGTCGTCCACCACCTGTCCGCCGTCATCGGTCAGCTCGAGCGCAAGCCGGCCATCGTGGGCCATTCGTTCGGCGGGTTGCTGGCCCAGATCCTCGCCGGCCGCGGCCTGTCGGCGGTCTCAGTGGCGATCGACCCCGCGCCGTTCCGCGGCGTGCTGCCGCTGCCGCTGTCCGCGCTCAAGGCCGCGTGGCCGGTGCTGGGCAACCCGGGCAACCGCGGCCGCGCGGTGCCGCTGACCTATGCCCAGTTCCGCTTCGCGTTCGCCAACGCCGTCAGCGAGGCCGAGGCGCAGGCGCTGTACCGCGACTACGCCGTGCCCGCGCCGGGCGCGCCGCTGTTCCAGGCCGCTACCGCCAACCTCAACCCGTGGACGCAGGCTCAGGTCGACACGCTCAACGACGAGCGCGGTCCGCTGCTGATCGTCTCGGGCCAGAAGGACAACACCGTGCCCTGGTCGGTGGCCAACGCCGCCTTCCGCCAGCAGCAGATGAACCCGGGCCTGACCGAGATCGTCGAACTGCCCGGGCGCGGCCACTCTCTGGTGATCGACAGCGGGTGGCGCGAGGTCTGCGACACGGCGCTCGCCTTCGTGCGCCGCTTCGCGGTGGCCGACACGTGGGAGTCGGCGTACCTGCATGCCGAGGACGTGGACGTCGATCGGCGCGTGACGGCGTCGACGTTCTAGGCGGCAGCCGGCTTCAGGGCCGGGCGTGGGTCTCGACGGTCTGCGAGGAGCAAGACGCCAGCGCGCGCCGGCCTGCCCAGTGCGCGCACTCGAGGATAGGCATGGCCGCCTGCGCCAACGTCGGCGCTGCGTGCGTGGCCGTCAGCGTGGTCTGGACGGTCGATTCGCTTTGGGCACCGCCCTGCGTGGTGCGAACCTCCATGCTGATCTGTGCGCCGGCCGCGACGAGTTCGCGCGCGGCCGCGTTGATCGCGACGCTGTCGGCAGACTTCAAGGTGAGCGTCACCGTGACGGACTTCAGCGGCAGGTCGGCCGGGGACTGCGCCTGCGCGACCAGCGGCAGGCACGCGAGCAACATGGTGAGCTGTTTCATGCGGGCCATTGTCGTGCCGCGCGGTGCCGCTGGCTGTCGCGATCCTGGCGGTGTACCGTGGTTCACCGCAATCCGGTCAAGAGGCTCGCGTGACGCACTTGGCCGCGCCCACGCCGGGGCATGGCTTCGTGTCGCTGTACATCTCCGACGCGCGCCCGCCGTGCGACCGGCAACTGGCGACTTTTCGCGCCGGCGTGATGTCGCGGCTCGGTGCCGGCACAGGGCTGTCCGTGCTCGAACTCGGCGCGGCGAGTCCGGCGCGCTAGGCCGACTTGCGCACGATCAGTCGGTGCACGCGCTTGCCCGACGAGCCGCTGACGCGCTGCTCGTCATGCAGGATCGCATCGCCGGGTGCGAGCGCGTCCATCACCAGCGCCTTGTCGAACGACGCGTAGAGGCGGCCCGCGCCGTCGCGCTGCGACGCGCCGTCGGTCACCCGCCAGCTCAGGTACAGCGTGCCGCCAGGACGCAGCAGCGCGAGCAGGCCGCGTGCCGACGGGCCGATCTGGTCGGGCGCCAGGTGCATGAGCACCGTTTCGCACAGCACGTTCTGGAAGGCGCCGCGCTCGACGCCGTCCAGGGCGGGCAGGACCGCCAGGTCGAAGCCCAGCGCCGGATGCGTCGCGCGCGCCTGTGCGAGCAAGCCCTCGGAGGCGTCGACGCCGCGTGAGTCGAAGCCGTTGGCCGCGAGCCAGGCGGTGTCGCGGCCGGCACCGCAGCCGACGTCGAGCGTGGGGCCGGGCGCGAAGTGGCGGCGCAGCAGCGCGTACATGTCCTCGGGCGCGTCCTGTGCGATCCAGTCGGCGGCGTAGGCCGCGGCGTCGGCGTCGTAGGCGGCGAGGGTGCGTTCGTCCATTCGGGGCTCCTTCGTTCGCGCTTCGCTCCGCGCAGGATGACCGAGGGTCAGACGTCCACGCTGCCCTTGGCGATCCGCGCCGCCAGCTTCATCAGCGTGGGCAGCCGCTTGCGCCCGTGCATCATGCGCACGCGCGCCTTGGCCGCGCCCAGGTCGATGCCGGCGCAGGTGATGATCAGCGGCGGCGTCTCGTCCTCGCGGAAGATGCAGTACTGGTCGGGCGTGTCGGTGCCCTTGAACACCGATTTGGACACGCCGATGACCGCGCTGCGGCCGCCCAGCGTGTCGTGCAGGCGCAGGCCCAGGCCGGGGGTGTCCTGCGGGTCGAGGTGCACGAAGCCGTCGAGCACGATGGCCTCGGGCTGCAGGCGCTTGGCGTCGAGCAGCTGCACCAGCCATGGCAGGGCGCGCAGGTCGAGTTCGCCCTTGGCGGGCTTCTCGACATGCTCGATGCGCAGCGCGTAGTTCTTCGTGCCCTCGGCGGCGCCCCAGTCGTCGAACGCGACGGCGCCGACGCGGGCGGTGTCGCCGTCGATCTGGAAGTCCATGACGAGTTTCATGGACGCGATTCTCGCCGGTTCAGCGCGCGCGGCCCTTGGGCCAGCGGCCCTGCGCCTGCAGTGGCGCGACGGCGGCCGCGAAGGTCTCGCCGACGTCGATGACCAGGTGCAGGATGGCGGCCGAATCGGCGCTGGACTTCAGGCCTTCGCGCGCCTCGGCGATGTGCTTGCGCAGGCCGGCCAGCTTGATCGGCAGCTCGATGGGCGGCGAGATGGCGCGCAGTGCGGGCAGCTTGCCCGACAGGGCCAGCAGGTCCTCGCGCGCGTCGAGCAGGCGCGAGATCGCGATCGCGGTGGGCTGTTCGTAGCGGGCCTGTTCGACCAGCTCGACCAGGTCCTTCACGTTCGCGCCGAACTCGTCCACGACCGCCTCGAACTCGCGTTGATCCATCGTCGCTCCCCTGGGTGAAGGCTCGGATTGTGCAAGCTTACGAGCTTGCGCCAACCCGCGCCAACCCGCAATAGCCGAGCGGCGAAGGCCGGACGGCCCGTTCAGCCCTCGCGGCGGCGGCGGCGGGCGAGGCCCGCGGCGGCAAACACGCCCGCCAGCATCATCGAGACGGTCGCCGGCTCGGGCACCGCCGCGGCCGTGGCGATCAGCTGCGACGGGTGGCCGTAGTTGTATTCGAGCGAGCTGAACACGTCGGTGTCGGTGCTGCGCAGGTTGAAGGCCACGTACGGCGCCGTCACGTGGTTGACGAAGGCCGTGACGTCGAAGAACGCGTCCTGGCCGAAGCCCAGGTCGTCGGGCAGCACCAGCGTGCCCAGGAACGTGCCGGCGTTCGCGTCGGAGACGTCGAGCGCGGCCACCGACGTGCCGTAGCCGTAGATGTCGACCTGCTTGCCCCACAGCGGCTCGGCGTACGGGTTGAGCGTCAGCAGCACCTGCGCCTGGCGCGCGTGCAGCGTGGCCATCGAGAACTTGATGTCGCCCTGGATGTAGCCGCTCGCCAGCACGTACGCGCCGTCGGCGACGGTGTTGCAGCCGTCGCAGGTATAGAGCGAGCCGTCGCTGGTGGGCGTGACGACGTTGGCGGCCCGTGCCGCGGACGCGGCCTGCAGGGCGGCGATGGCGAGGGCGATGGCCGCGATGGAACGAGATTTCATGGAGTTTCCCCGAGCTGTGCGTTGTGTGCCGCGCCTCTTCGGACGCGGGGTGCGTGCGGATCTGCACGTCACAAGCACAGTGTCGGGGACGCCTCGCTCAGGGCGTGAGCCAGTGCCTGGCGAGGGTGCTCAGCCCGGCCCGCGCCGCGTCGCCACCAGCGGCTGCACGCGGCCCGCGTTTAGTCGCTGGCGACCCGGTTCCTCGGCGGCCAGCGGCGCGCATTCCTTCATCGTGGCCAGGCAGCGTTCGGTCAGGCGCTGGTACGTGGCCGTGCCCTCGCGCTTCCATCCGAGCTCCTGGTCGGTGAGCTCGCGCATCACCTTGGCGGGCACGCCTGCCGCGAGCGAGCGGGCGGGCACCTTCAGGCCGGCGCGCACGAACGCGCTGGCGGCCACGAACGCGCCGGCGCCGATCTCCGCCTCGTCCATCACCACGGCGTTCATGCCCACCAGTGCATCGGCGCGGATCAGGCATCCGTGCAGCACGGCGCCGTGGCCGATGTGGGCGTTGTCCTCGAGCAGCGTGTCGGACGCGGGAAAGCCATGGATGACGCAGGTGTCCTGCACGTTGCAGCCGTCGCGCAGCACGATGCGGCCGAAGTCGCCACGCAGGCTGGCGCACGGGCCGATGTAGGCGCCGGGGCCGACGATGACGTCGCCGATCAGCACGGCCGTGGGATGGACGTAGGCGGTCGGGTCGACCACGGGGCGCAGGCCGTCGATCTCGTAGCAGGGCATGGTGGGGCCTCGGGGGAAAAGTCGAGTTGGGTGCGCGGGCTTGCGCCGGATCAATGCAGAGTCTAAGATTAACCGACCGGTCGGTCAAAGAATTGATCGGGG
>Ga0209677_101458_pt1 | contig 10217 bp, 9 predicted proteins | sample AraplaCvi_mCL_r2_2_FD_184285 | JGI IMG/M metagenome (GOLD analysis project Ga0209677, IMG submission 184285) | Arabidopsis root microbial communities from North Carolina, USA - plate scrape CL_Cvi_mCL_r2 (SPAdes) (version 2) | ecosystem: Host-associated > Plants > Roots > Endosphere | place: USA... | reverse complement strand
GACCGCCGGCTCGATCCAGTTGAATGGCCAAGAAATCGCCGATACCGATCCACGCGCCTTTGCCAAGTCCACCAAGCGGCGGCAGGTTCAGATCGTGTTCCAGGATCCGGCCGCAAGTCTCGACCCGCGGCGGACAGCATTCGAGGCGGTCGCGGACCCGCTGCTGCGGCTGGAGGGATTGAGGCAACCGGCCGAACTGGCGCGCCGGATCCACGAGATCTGCGAACTCGTCGATTTCCCTCACGCGCTGCTCGGTCGATACCCGCATCAGCTCTCGGGAGGTCAGAAGGCCCGCGTGGGAATCGCCCGAGCGATTTCCGTCAATCCCGCCCTGGTTGTGCTGGATGAACCGACCTCGGCGCTGGACGTTTCCGTGCAGGCGGTCGTCCTCAATCAATTGGACAAGCTCAAACGCGTGCTCGGACTGTCTTATCTGTTCGTCAGCCATGATCTGAACATCGTCAGGCTGATGTGCGATCGCGTCATGGTCATGAAGGCTGGCCGCATCGTCGAGCAGTCCCGCGCAGACGATCTCTTCAGGAATCCTCAGCACGCCTATACGAAGGCTCTGCTCGATGCGATCCCACGTATCGAGTTTGCCAAAGGAGCCAGCGCGGGTGTCGGACTATGATCCGGCCGACTTGGGAGTGGCGCCGTCCGGATTCAGGTCGAGATGCGATGCTGTCGGATGCCAATGGCGGTATCTCACCCGTAAGTCGCTGATAGTAAACCAGATAGATGCCGGCGACGATGAGCGCTGTACCCGCGAGGATCTGCGGCGTGACCGGTTCGGAGAGCAGCAGCGCGCCTGAGATGGCCGCCGAGATCGGAGCCGCCGTCACGAAGACGGCCACCCGGCCGGCCGAGGCATGTTCAATCGCCCAGGACCACAGCAGCAATACCCCGGCTCCTCCGATCGTGCCACAGAACAGGGCAGCAGCCCAATCGACGGGCTTCAGCAGTGCAATGGTCCCCAAACTGTTGTCAACCGCAGCGAAACCGAAGAGGACAACGAGACCTCCAAAGCTTGCTATTGGTACGATCGTGGCTGCCGGATGGCGCGCTAACATACGTCCTGCACAGACATTGAAGAGAGCGAGCAGAACCGTTGCCGACAGAGCAACTGCATCGCCGGGATTGACAAAGTATCCCGCGGCGCCTGCGCGGAGTTCACCAGACAATCCGACGCTGACGCCCAAAAGGGCGCAGCACGCGCCCATCGCCCGCCGGATCGTGCATTTTTCATGACCCAGGACCGAGGCCAGCATCAAAGTCAACAACGGGCTGATGCAAATGACCAGGGCTCCTCGAGCAGCAGTTGTGTAGCGCATGCTGATGGTCAGCAGCCAGGGGCAGACTCCCGCAACAACAGCGCCGAGCCCGAGCATGATCGTGCAGTCCCGGACCGGCGGCCAGCGCTTTCGGTGCAGTAGCGGTGCCAGACACAGGAAGGCAATGAGGTAACGAATTGAGGCAAATGCGAGCGGGTCTTGGTGCTGGACGACCAGACGCGTGGCCGCAAGCTGGGCTCCATTGGCGACGCTTGATATTGCTGCAGCCGTCGCCGCAAGCACCGAGGCGCGACCAACGGATCGAAGATCGTCATTCATGCACGGCTGTCTCAGTAAAGCATGCGACCATGCAGCGCGTTCCGCGCCGCGCGCCAGCAGGACGCTACGTTCGTGCGCGCCCTCCGAGGCTCCTGCAACTGACGATAGTTAATCGGCCTGCTCAATCCAACTACCGACATTGGTAGTGCGTCGAGCGGAATGTCGTGCGCCACAGAAGCGCACCGGCTTCTTCGGCGGTCAAAATCGGGGGATTTGGCGTCGGCCGATCGCTTTGGCGTCGATTAATGACTGCGCCGAAGGGCAGACCTGCCACGGAGTTGCCGCAGGTGGCTTCGAGCAAACCGGATTCTCGATCGCTGACGGATGACCCATTATCTACGCCCGTCCTAATCTAATCGACGTCGCGCGTACGTAACAGTTGGGCGACTTCCATCACCTTTCGCCGCAAGCGCTCATCGGCAATGCCAAAATAGAGTTCGAGCAATTGCCGCGACTCCCGCCTGTTCACGAGCTCGCTCCAATGCGGCGTTTTCCCGATAGCTTGGTCCAAAGGGGCCGAAACACACCCTTTCTCTGCCAATTCCTCGAAGAACCATGTGATTGGCACCGCCAATTGTGTGGCGACGTCGTACAGCCTGGACGCGCTGATCCGAGTTTCACCGGCTTCATATTTCTGAATTAGCTGAGCTGTCAGGCCGAGGCGTCTGGCAAGTTCATCCTGGCTCAGATCGAGCAGGCTGCGTCGCAGCCGCAACCGCTTTCCGACGTGCTGATCAACATGGTTCGGCTTTTTTGACGAATGCCTCATTCGACTGCGCTTGGTCGCCGGCACCGACTTCACGGAAAAATCTCTGGTGTCAGTCAATGCTGTTTCCCCGGTCAAGTGAAGACTATCGATCTATCCGCGTCAACCTTAGCTAGAAATAATGAACCGAATAATGTCCTTCGAGACACTGGCAAACTGATGGGGGTGCAGCCTGAACGATACATCGGGGCTGCAGCCTGGCCAGGGGAATAGGAGAGGCGCTTCCACTATCCAACTTGGTAGCTGCAAAGGACGGCTAGAATGGTGTAATGAGACGCTGGCCAAGGGCAGCTTGGCCGTCGAGTTGATGGATCTGACGCGCTAACCTATTCGCCCAATTCGGTCGGCTCTTACATCTGGGCCCGGCCGGGTTGCTTCCGCAGTAGTTGTGTTCCGCTGAAGTGAACTCGCTGCCGCCGCCCTAACTCAATGGCGACGATATGATGCGCATTGCCTACGATATCGAGTAAGGGGAGAGGAGCGGCGCTTCCTCGAGAGGAACTGCATCGGGGTAGGCGGTCATTGATACTTTCGCGAGCGGATCGCTATTGGGCTTCAAAAACAATGATTTAAAAGTCCGCGCTGTCGCGACGCGAGCCGGAAATGTATCTCAACCACAGCGAGCAGTGCCGGATCGAGACACTGCCGTTCTGATTACGGTGCTGAAACAGATCTTGTATTGAAGTAGATACGACTGAGCGATAATAATTGCCCGAGAGAGAGGATGCAGTGCACCGGCCGGATCGTTGATAGGCGCCGTGTTCCTACGGTCGACCTGCAGAACAAGTGCCGCGCAGTTATTGATAATTCTCTGATCGGAGATCGACAAATGTCTTTCGATGAAGCGCCGCGATCCGTGGTGACAGTCGATCAGCTCGGATTGGCTATCGACCAGGGCACGTCTGACGGGAGTCCTGACGCCGTGCTGGTCGCGCTCGGTCGTAAGTTCGATGCACTCTCGGCTGAACTCGCAATGCTGCAGAAGCAGGATGATCCGTTTTCGTCGGCCGATATGCCAGGCAAGACTTGCGGTCGCGATGAAATAACGAGGCCGCCGCTTGAGCGTATTGAAGCGGTCTTGACGTCGCTTGATCCCATAGAACGGGCTATCATCGCGATTCCTGCCAGAACGGTTGTCGGTCTCGGTGTAAAGGCACGCCACGCTGCGCATGTGCTGTCGAACTATTGGACCGATGCACCCGACCGGCTGGATTGGGACGCGCGAACGGTTCGCCTTCTGATCGAATCGGCCTGCAGCGTCGCCGGTGTCGGCCTGCTGCCAATGCCGCGCTGAACTCCAACATCTTCAAGCCGCCGCTGAGCATCTGCGAAGAAGCCGCTGCTCTCCTTGCTGATGGCGCCTCCACGCCCTAAGCGGGGCGTCGGGCGATCAGGGCCTGGGACTCGATAACTTCCACAACGTTACCATTCGTCGCAAAATGCGCCATTTCGGTAAGAAGGTCTTGCGCAAGCCGATCCGACAACGGGCCGAGCCGTTCTGGTGACGAGGTCGACATCGAAAGCGCTCGGTCGACGAGGCGTTCGACCGGCACGACACGTCGTTCGATCACACCGGTCCTCACGAGCCGATCGAAGGGCGAATTGAGCAGGACAGCCTCGTGCCGCAGATGCTGTGCCGGAATGACTGCGTCGCTGTTAGTATAGCCGTCGACCAGTTCCGAGTAGCGCTTGTACCAGGCGTTTTCCGGGACATCTGGATGGGTGTCGTTGAACAGGACGATAGCACCAGCCGGCTCGATCAACGTATCGAGCCTGCGCAGCGTATCCTGCCGATCCATCCAGTGGAAGGCGCGGCCGATTGTGACGACGTCAAACATCCCAAGATGGGCCCCGAGATCAAAGGAGCTTCCTTCGATCAACTCAATGCGCGCATTGGCGTCGGCAGCAACTTGGCGGGCCGCCTCCAGCATGGCTGGCTCGGGATCAACCGCAACCACGGTCCCCACGATTGGCGCAAACGCCACGCCAAGCCAGCCGGGCCCGCAACCGAGATCGAGGAGCCGGCATGTATCGGCTAGCTGCAGCTGTTCACTCACGATCTGAATGAGAGCGGGAGCGTAGTTCGGTCGTCCGGCCAGATAATGCGGGACGGTCGATTGGAAACGAGGAAAAGAGGCGACTGGTCTGTCTGTCATGCCTATGTGTGTTCTGCTCGCTGGGGCTTGTGGCGACTCAGACGTTTGAGATGGGCTTCTGCCGAATGACTGCACCACCATGTAGAAAGGCGTGGAAGCAGGTGGTCGGAAGGTATCACGGTTAGCACAGGGACTTCCGCAAGTGCTCGAGCTCAGCGATGAGCCTCTCCAATTGCGAAGCGTGAGACGAACTCATCGCTCGAGGTCCTTGAGCGGCATGCGTAGCTCGTATGTTGCCGGCGCAGCCAACAGCTCGAAATACTGAATGGGGCGCCCTTCGGTATCGTTGTGCATGCGTATGACCTTCAGCAGCGGTGCGCCGATCGCTACATTGAGGCGCTCAGCAACGATAGGATCGGCAGCCGCGGCGGACACGACCTGTTCGCCGGAAGCAAACGTGATGCCGAAGCGCTGCAGGATCGCGTAAAGTGAGCCTCCTTCCATCTCCTCCGGACCAAATTGGCGTCCTATGACTTCGGGGATGTAAGTCGTAACCTGCATGATGGGCCAGTTCCTCACGTATCGAATGCGGACGGCTCGCTGGAACAATTCATCAGGTTGCACTTGAAAATAGCTGCGGACGTGGCGAGGGGCCGGTGTGAACCCAAACTCGACAACATGAGCGCGGGTCGTGCGAACGATCTCGCGATTCCGCGCAGCGAGATCCATCATGGGGACGGTGAAGGGCTCGGGCCTGGAGAGCTCTCGTACAAAAGTACCAACCCCCTGGCGCCGCTCGATCAGCCCCAGTGAGTCGAGCGTCTCAAGGGCGGCTCGGATCGTCACGCGCGAGACGCCGAACAGCTTTGCAAGCTCGTCCTCCGTAGGAAGCGCCTCTCCGGGAGAATAGCGTCGTTCGGCTATCTCATCCTGCAGGACGAGGAACACTTGATGATGGAGCGGAATGTTGCGGCGCTTCTTGGCGAGCAGGGTGGGGAGCGCCTCCATTCGCTGCGACGGCTCACTCGCAGCTGCTGCTCTTAGTTTTCTCGCGCCTGAACGAGAGGCGCCCGGAGCGGCATGAGGGCGACGTACCACGATTGACTTCCAGCTGGACTATCGGACGGATTCAGATCCACTGCGCAGTCCGTTGCTTCACTTTTGCAGGATTGCGGCGTTGGCGTTGTCGACGAAGGTGTTGGTGAATGTAGCGGGCAGATCGATCGTTACGCCACGTAGTCGGGGATCTACCGTTGAGAGGACATGAAGCGCGACGTTGGCCTCGTTGAGGCTGAACCTGCCGTCCGGTGAGAACATGTCTCTCGTTTCACGGATTGACGCCAGGTAGAGGTTGCGATCGGGCTTCACCCACTCTGGCGGCAAGACCCCCGCGATGTCTTCAGCCGAGGCGTGACTGATCCATACGAGCGCGCGCACCATTGCCCGGACGAAAGCTTGAATTGTTCTTGGATTCTCGTCGATGAAAGTGGATCGCGCGTACAATGTTCCCGACGGATAAAGCCCTCCGAAGATCCTGGTTGTGCCTTCATTTGTTCGAGTGTCGGCGACAACCTTGGCGTCGCCAGCGGAGGTGAGCGTGGTAAGGGCAGGTTCTCCGGTCACCACGGCATCGACCGCGCCGTTTTTGATCGCCGCTACGGCACCCGAGCCTCCACCGATACTGACGAATGATATCTCCGATGGGTCGAGCCCCGCTTGACGAGCGAGATACTCGATCATGAATTGTGTCTGGGACCCCAGAGCCGTGACGCCGACCCGCATGCCTCTAAGGTCACGGGGATCGTGATAGGTTGAAGCCTTGTCACGCCGAAGCGCCAGCGCGAACGTGGGGTGCCGGCCGAAGAGGAGGATGCCGACAATCCGCTGCCCTTTCGCCTGCATCTGAATTGTGTGGTCAAAGGCACCGGCAGTGACGTCGGCGCTTCCCGCGATCAGCGCTTCAAGGGCCTTCGCGCCACCCGGAAGATCAAGGATCTCGACTTGTAGGCCGGCGTCTTTGAAGTAGCCGAGCCTCTCGGCGATCGTCAGGGGAGCGTATTGTAGGAACGCTGCGCCGCCGACGGTGACTTTGATTGAAGGCTTCTCTAGCCGGGACTCGTCCGCCCAGATTGTATCTGGTAGTCCGCACATCAACGAAATCGATAGAGCCAGAAGATTGCGTCGATGCAACACCGGTCTGCTCTCACTTTGTGCCAAGAGGGATTCAGGCCCGTCTCAGGTCGAATCGCTGCGGGCAGCCTTGCGAGTCTCACTATACGAGCTTCGTTGACGAGAGCAAGCAAAAGCGCGCTAAGGTTGCAAGCTCGTGATGCACGAAGCAACGTCGGCACGAGCCGATCGTAGCGGGAGAAGATCTCGAGTTTAACACAACATTGCCTTTAATGCGGTTGTACGACGGCAAACATGCTCGCTTCGAGGCTGTATTTTTCGTATAAATCAGCCTCGGCGGCGTTGCTCAACTCGTCGCTGCGCGGAAGACCAAGCATCAAAACCCATCGCTTCGTTGAGGGCCGCTCTAGCGCTATGTGAATGCGCGCACAGATTGTATTTTGTCGGATCGGCAGAACCGGCGGTACCCCGGCAGCTGCGTAGCCACTCACGCTCCTGAACGGATGGAGCGAATTGCATTGCAGCCATTCCGAAAAGCTGGCTTGGTTCGGAAGCCGCTCCTTGCTTGCTCGTGCGTAAAGCTGAGCTGTTAGTCTGGCTGCGCGGATCGCGCGCCGATGGTATTGCGAAGCCGTCCGAACGTCATGGTCATTGGAGCCGCTCAGCTAGGTCAGGATCGTGAACCCTGGGATTGAAACATCACAACCGGCGCAGCTAAGGCGTCCGTTTGGTTCAAGCGGGTTTGATATGGCGCTTGCGGCCGATATGAATTGCAGCAAATGGCCATTGATCTTGTTGTGCTGCAACTGGTCTGATCGCCTTGAACGATCATCTCCGGTAAGCCTGAGTTTAGTCGGCGTCTCGTGCCTGCAGGAGTTGGGCAACCTGCATTACTTTTCTTCGTAGGCGCTCGTCAGGTATGCCGAAGTAGAGTTCGAGCAACTGGCGTGACTCTCGCTTTGTAACGAGGTCGCTCCAATTCAGCGTCCGCTGCAATGGGGCCCTGGCTGACGCTGCAGGCCGTGACCTCTGCTCCAATTCCTCGAAAAACCACGTGATCGGAACAGCAAGCTGCGTGGCGACGTCGTATAGCCGCGACGCGCTGATCCGCGTTTCGCCGACTTCGTACTTCTGAATGAGCTGCGCCGTTAAGCCGAGCTGCCTCGCAAGCTGATCTTGGCTCAAATCAAGCAGGTTGCGTCTAAGCCGCAATCGCTTCCCGACGTGCTCGTCGACATGGTTCGGCTTCTTGGACGAAAGCTTTAGTCCGATGCGCTTCTTCGCATGGAGCGATTTATGTTCGGGGAGGCGTCTGGAAATGGTCAAGTCCAATGCCTCGTGCTGTGGAGGACGAACAATGGCTATTGCATCAACCGCAGCTTGAGACACTCAACCAGAATTATGTCATGCGTACTACAACTGAAAAGGTTATGGAGAACGCGCGACATCGTCGGGCGGCCCGAAGGGTGGGGCAGCCGCAAATGTAGGAACTATTTGATGTTCGATCGCTGCCCGCAAGCAGGGCGTGTACCCGCCAATCTCAAACTCAATCACGGCCCGATCGGCGTGCTTGGACGCTTCTTTCTGATGGCTGATACTGCCGCACGAGAGCGTGGTGTGACACTCCATTTCGCAAGTTTGCAGGAACTTCTTGAGACCAACAAGGCGAATCCCGACAGCTGGCGGCCGCTCGTTCCGATCTTTGACCCTACGCTCGGCGGAGTTACAGCTGAGACCGCGTTTGTGATCCTCGGGAGGGATAAGACAGGACAGGTGGTCGCGACGCAAGCGGCGCGGTACTACGATTGGACTGGTACGACGTTGCTCGAGGAAGCGCGCTCGCTTCGCATGTTCTTTGCTGATCCTGACGCAGCAATCGCGCGGGGAGATCGATGCGACATTTTGACTCCGGTTGCGGCTGCGATCTCCGGGCGCGTGGTGTTCTCCGGCGCAGGATGGTATCGGCGCGACTACCGAGGGAAGGGGCTTGCGACAATTCTGCCACGCATCTCTCGGGCCTATGCCTTCACGCGGTGGAACACGGACTTCACGATCAGCATGATGGGTGACGCGGTGATCTCCGGCGGAATGGCGGACCGCACCGGATACACCAAAAAGGAGCTCTCCAGCGTCGACCTCGTGGCCTCGCCACTTGGAACGATGCGATGCGGCCTCGTCTGGATGCCGAGCCAGGAGATGCTGGCCGATCTCGAAGCGGTCATGGTCTCAAGCTCTGCCTGGGAAGCCGAAGCACGCGTCGTCGGGATTTGACAACTCAGCAGACCAGCGAGGTCCATATGCATAATCAGCCGCAGCAGCAGGACTCGGAACTCTACGTCAAGGAACTGTTCAGATGCATTGATGACCAGGATTGGTCGGGCCTCTCCAAGTTTCTGCACGAAAACGCGATCTACGAGCGACCCGGCTATGAGCCGTTCGTCGGAAAGCCGGCCATCATGCAGTTCTATCTGAGCGAACGCATCATTGCTTCGGGCCAGCATGTCGTCGAGCGGGCACTGAGCAACGGCCAGAACATTGCCTGCTGGGGCAGCTTTTCGGGCACGGACAAGAATGGACGAGCGCTCGAGGCGAGATTCGCCGATGTCTATCGCCTGAAGGACGGCCGCATCGACCTGCGACGAACCTTCTTCGACAGCCCGGCGATCTGACAAGCAAGTGAACGTCGAGCACGCCGTAGGAATCTATCCGGAGACCCTGCTCGATTGCTTAACAAGCGATGCTCCGATCAAGCGGGTCGTCCCGTGCTTACCTTCTCTGAAGGGCAGGATCAGGCGTCGATAGCAGATACGAACCTTGTCGTTCAGGTGCGGACGGCGGATGGTCGCATCGATGTCATCCAGGCGCGGCTGGCGGGTCTCTAGCACCGCCCGATAAATGCTTTGGACCCACCGGCCGTACTCGTAGTCCGGCTGCTCCTCGACGGGCAGACCGACAGCATTCTCCTGCCAGGTCTTGCTATAGCTGTCGAAGCCGGATCCGAGATCGATAATCGTTAGCCGATCATCGACGAGCTCCAGCGCCATGAACCTGACGCCGGCTGTCGGGAACAAAGTCTCCTTCAATTTCGTCAAGTCCGCTGCTCGGTCTGAGCAGGCCCACAGCGAGAGAAGGGTGCTCAGCGGGCTTTCGCAGCTTCCCAATGCCTCGGTCGACAGTTGCCGGCTCTGCAGGCTTGTGGCCGCCTGCCATTGCGGTTTGGTCACGCGCTGATCGATGTATGCCACCGCCTGCGACACGCTCGAGAACAGCCTGTCGATGAAACTTCCGTCCGAATGCGACACGACGATGCGATCGAGCCCCATGTCTCCAAGTAGATAGATTGCTGCAGCGACGCTCGCCGGCGCGGCTGTTTCGAATTTCATCCGGATCCGCGCAGAACCAGGACGCGACGAGGTCACGCTCACAAACCCCAGATTGTCGATGAGATAACTGAGCAAATCGAAATCCGGCAATGGGCAGTGCAACAAGCTGCGTAGTGCTGTGGATCGAGCGTCCCATGCCTGGCCGTGATCATCCAGAATGATTGTTGTCATGGCAGTCCACCACGAGTTTGCTGTGCGACCGTTGCAGCGCAGCATGTGACTCGCCTGATGC
>Ga0209677_101457_pt1 | contig 10221 bp, 6 predicted proteins | sample AraplaCvi_mCL_r2_2_FD_184285 | JGI IMG/M metagenome (GOLD analysis project Ga0209677, IMG submission 184285) | Arabidopsis root microbial communities from North Carolina, USA - plate scrape CL_Cvi_mCL_r2 (SPAdes) (version 2) | ecosystem: Host-associated > Plants > Roots > Endosphere | place: USA... | reverse complement strand
TTGTTGGTGATGTCCTGCGAGTCGAACGCGAGGCTGGCCGCGACCGGGTCCGCCACGGTGGTGTCCGCCGGTGGGGGCAGCGGCGTGCCGGGGGCCAGGTCCGCGAGCAGCAGCACGGGCGCGCCGCCGGCCGTGGTGGCGGGCGTCAGCGTGATGCGCTCCAGGCCGCTCAGGTGCGTCGTCAGCGCGGCCCCCTTGCGCGCCAGCGCAACCGGCTTGCCGGGCATCAGCGCCGCGTCGCCGGAGGTGCCGAAGTCGGCATCGGGCGACCAGTCCTCGTCACCGATCTTGAACGTGACGTCGCCGGCCAGCTTGCCGGCGTACTCCCAGTGGTCGCAGCGCCAGTCCAGCGCGGTGTCATCGTCGGCGCGCCAGCCGTTGTGCGTGCCGCGCAGGAACAGCGGGCGGCCGGAGAGCGGATCGGGGCCGCAATCGGCGGCGAAGCTGGACGATGCGAGGAGCGTGAGCGTGGCGGCGGCGAGCGGGCGGCGGATCATTGGATGCGCTTGTAGTTGGTGTAGCCGCCCGGCGGCGCGACGTCGGGCGCGAGCACGACGAAACCGTGGGCCGGGAGCGTGAGGTGCATCAGGGCGGCGAACAGGCGCACGTCGACGAGGTCGCCCTGGCCGGCGAGCAGGTTGACCATGCGCGTGCCGTCCATCAGCTTGGAATCGGGCACCAGGACGGTGTCGGTGACGTCCTGGTCGCTCGGGTTGAGCAGCACCACGACGCTGTCGGCCGCGTGGTCGGTATAGCGCTCGAAGCCCACCAGCCGGCCCGTGACGACGCTGCGGTAGTTGCCGACGCGCAGCGCGCGATGGCCCTTGTGCAGCGCGATGAGGCGCTTGTTCCAGTCCAGCACGGCGTTGCCGGGCTTGACGAGGTCCCAGCGCATCGGAGCCCGCATCTCGGGATCGTCGCCGCCGGTCATGTCCAGCTCGGTGCCGTAGTACAGGTCGGGAGAGCCGGGCAGCGTGAACTGCAGGACCTGCGCAAGCCGGCGCGCGCGGGCGTCGGGCAGCGCGGTGGCCAGGCGCGGCGTGTCGTGGTTGTCCAGGTACACCCACGACTTGAGCAGGTGCTCGTAGTCGGCGTCCTGCACGATGCGCTCGATCATCTTCTGGCCCGACGCCGGATCGATGCGGCCGGCCGCCATGTTGATGATCACCTGGCGCAGCGTGAAGTGGATCAGGCCGTCGACCGACGGGAACCACGCGCTCGGAAAGTTGGCGATCTCGCCCACCACCAGCGAGCCCGGCTTCTCGGCGTGCGCGGCCTGCGTCAGCTCGGCAAGGTACCTAAAGCCGATGTCGAAGGCGACGTCCAGGCGCCAGCCGTCGACGCCGTCGCGCAGCCAGCCGCGCACCACCGAGTCGTGCGCGTTCCACAGGTCGTCGCGCACGGCCGGGTTCTCCAGGTTGAGCTCCGGCAGGTTCTCGGCCAGCGCCCAGGCGCGTGCCCCGCCCGCGTACTGGGGGCCGAACACGAACCAGTCGCGATACCGGCTGTGCGGATCGGCCTGTGCCTGCTGGAAGGGCGGCGCGTTGCGGCCCATGTGGTTGAACACGCCGTCCAGCACAAGCTTCATCCCCCGCGCGTGCACGTCTCGCGCGAGGGCGCGCGCGTCGTCGCGCGTGCCGTATTCGGGCGAGACGGCGCGGTAGTCCAGCGTGTCGTACTTGTGGTTGGTGGTCGCGAGGTCGATGGGATTCAGGTACAGCACGTCGGCGCCGAGCTGCTGCACGTAGTCGAGCTTGCCGCGCAGGCTCTGCAGGTCGCCGCCCCAGAAGTCGATCTCGTGGCTCCAGACCTTGGCCTCGGGCAGGTAGCGGCCGTGGGTGGGCAGGTCGCTCCACGCGTGCAGCTTGCGCGGCGCGGGATACAGCGCGCGCTTGGCGTCGAGGTTGGCGGGCGGCGCGAAGCGGTCGACGTGGACCTGGTAGACCACCGCGCCGTTGCGCCAGTCGCGCTCGCGGGCCTCGAAGACGCCGGCGAGCGACAGGTCGTCGGCGTTCTCGAAGTTCTCGCGCGACGCGGGCGCCTGCGCGAGCGCGGACGTGGCGGCGCAGCACGCGCCCGCCAGCAGGGCGACGAGCCGCAGGCGGGTCATTCCTTGACGCCCCCGGCCGTGAGCCCCGACACGATCCAGCGCTGCGCGGCGAGGAACACCGCGGTGATGGGCAGCCCCGACAGCACGGCCGCGGCCGCGAAGTCGCCCCACAGGTATTTCTGGTCGGCCAGGTAGTACTTGGAGCCGACGGCCAGCGTGAGGTTGGACTCCTCGCGCAGCAGGATCGACGCGACCGGGTACTCGATGATCGTGCCGACGAAAGCCAGCACGAACACCACCATCAGGATCGGCACCGCCATGGGCAGCAGCACGCGGAAGAAGGCCTGGAAGTGGCTCGCGCCGTCGACCTTGGCGCATTCCTCGATCTCGACGGGGATCGTCTCGAAGTAGCCGCGGATCGTCCAGATGTGCGTGGCGACGCCGCCCAGGTAGGCCACGATCAGGCCGCCGTGGGTCTCCAGTCCCAGCGCGGGCACGTAGTTGCCGATGGTCTCGAAGATCGCGTAGATGGCGACCAGCGCCAGCACCGGCGGGAACATCTGCAGCAGCAGCATGCTGTTGAGAATGGGCATCTTGAACGCGAACCTCAGCCGCGCGAACGCGTAGGCCGCCGTGGTGGAGAACGCCACGATTAGCGCCGACGCGATGGTGGCCACCTTGACCGAGTTCCACAGCCAGCGCAGCACGGGGAAGGGCGGATGCATGACCAGGCCGTCGGCGGTGGTGACGTCGAACCCGAGCGCGAGCTTCCAGTGCTCCAGGCTGATCTCGCGCGGGATCAGCGACCCGTTGGCGAAGTTGCCGGGCCGCAGCGAGATGGAGATGACCGCGGCGAGCGGGAACAGCGTGAGCACGAGCAGCACGATGAGGAAGGCGTGGGCGCCCAGGACGCGCCAGCGTTGGTTCTTGCCGGTGACGATGGCCATGCGGAGGTCCTTAGCGGCGTGCCGCGTTGCGCGCCGCGACGCGCAGGTTCGCGAACGACAGCAGCGCGACGAGAAAGAAGATCACCGTCGAGATGGCGGCGGCCAGGCCGAAGTTCTGGCCCGAGTCGAGGAACGCGATGCGGTAGGTGTAGGACACCAAAATGTCGGTGGTGCCGGCCGGGATCTTCGTGTTGAGGAAGTCGGGGCGCCCGTTCGTGAGCAGCGACACCAGCACGAAGTTGTTGAAGTTGAACGCGAACGCCGAGATGATCAGCGGCGACAGCGGCTTGACGATGAGGGGCGCGGTGATCCTGAAGAAGTTGGTCAGCGGCCTGGCGCCGGCGATCGCCGAGGCCTCGTACAGGTCCACCGGGATCGCCTTGAGCAGGCCCGTGCACAGCACCAGGAAGTACGGATACCCCAGCCAGGTATTGACCACCAGCATCATCGTGCGCGCCAGCATCGGGTCGGCGAACCAGGCCGGCTTGATGCCGAACACGGCGTTCAGGATGCCGTTGATCTCGCCGAAGTTCTGGTTGAACAGGCCCTTGAACACGAGGATGGAGATGAAGCCTGGCACGGCGTAGGGCAGGAACAGCAGCGTGCGGTACAGCGTGCGGAACCTGAGCGCCTCCCAGTTCAGCAGCACGGCCAGCGTGCAGCCCACGGCCAGCGAGAACGCCACCGACAACGCGGCGAACGCCACCGTCCACACGAAGATCGAGACGAACGGACCGCGGAACTCCCGGTCGGCCAGCATGCGCGCGTAGTTCGCGAAACCCACGGCCACCTTGTAGCCGGGCTGCAGTCGGTCCCCGTCGGCGGCGACGTAGAAACCTTCGGCGTCGTTGGGAGCGTAGGTCTTGTTGTCGTCCAGGCGCGTGAGCGAGCCGTCGGCGTTGGCCTTCCAGACGGCGGCGGACGGGCCGAACTCGTGGACGCCGGCGTAGCCGAGGACGCGGCCGTCGGGCATCTTCAGTTGCAGCTTCATCAGCGCGTCGCGGTGCGCCAGCGTGTCGCGCACGGCGAGCGCGGGCACGAGTGCCTGGTCGGCGGGCAGGGCGGCCATCGTGGCGACCTGCGCGTCATCGCCCTGGAGCTTGAGCGGCGGCGACACGAAGCGCACCGCGCTCGCGGCCGCATCGTGCGGTGCCAGCAGCACGCGCAGCTTGTCGCCATCGGGATGCAGCGTGAACTGAAGCGAGTGATCCTCGTCCGGCACCGTCTGCTCCAGCAGGTAGGCCTTGACCCGCGCCTGGCTCAGCAGGTGCGTCGACGAGTAGTTCGTGAAACCGATCCACATCGTGTAGACCAGCGGGAACGCCACGAACAGCAGCATGCCCACGACGCCCGGGAACAGGTAGCGCCAGGCGATCGCGGCGCGCGAGAGGTACACGTACAGGCCCGCGCACAGCAGCGCGAGTGCGCCCAGTGCCAGCAGCGGCTGGTGCGCGGCGTAGATGGCAAAGACCAGCCAGAAGCCGCCGGTGCCGGCCAGGGCGCCGGCGGCGGCGACGAGCCCGCGTTTCCAGGGGGAAGAATGCATGGCGCTCACTTGACGAGGATCCGTGCCTTGGCGCCGTCGAGGGCGTCCTGCGGCGACTGGCGCATGTTGGTCACGGCTTCGAGGGCGGCGTCCATGGCGGTCCAGAACTTGCCGACCTCGGGGATGTTGGGCACGGGCTCGCCGCGCCGGGCGTTGTCCATGGTCGCGGCGATGTGCGGATCGCTCCGGAGCTCGTCGAAATAGGCCTTGTTGGCGGGTGTGCCCAGCGGCACGTCGGCGTTGATGGTGCGCAGGCCTTCGAGCGTCAGCACGTAGTTCTCGAGGAAGTCGCGCGCCAGGTCCTTGTTCCTGCTGGGCGCCGCGATCATGCAGCCCAGCACGCCGACGAAGGGCTTGGGCTCATGGCCGTTGACCGACGGCAGGGGCGCGACGCCGAAGTCGATGTGGCTCTTCCTCACGTTGTCCCAGGCCCACGGGCCGGAGATCATCATCGCGATCTCGCCGCGGTTGAACGCGCCTTCCATCTCGGAGTAGCCCGCGCCCTTGGGCAGCACGCCGGTCCTGATGAGGTTCTGCAGCATCGTGGCCGCCTGCACCGCGCCCGGCGCGTTCACGCCGACGGCGTCGGTGTCCAGGCTGCCGTCGGCCTTCCTGCCGAAGATCGTGCCGCCCGAGCCGGCCAGCAGCGGCCAGGTGAAGAAGCTCTTGTTGTAGTCCCACAGGATGGCCTTCTTGCCTCGCGCCGCCAGGTCCTTGTCGATGGCGACGACCTGGTCCCACGTGGTGGGCGCGGCCTTGAGCATCGCCTTGTTCCAGATCAGGCCGATGGCCTCGATCGACAGCGGGTAGCCCCAGGTGCGGCCCTGGTAGTGGAACGCGTCCCAGGCCGAGTCCTCGATCTGGTCGTGGAGCGCCTTGCGCGGCTTGACCGGCACGATCAGGCCCGACTTGGCCCACTCGCCGGCGCGGTCGTGCGGCCAGCAGAAGATGTCGGGACCCTTGCCGGCGCCAGCGGCCGCCTGGAACTTGGACGGCGCGTCGTCGGGATGCTGCACCACCACCTGCACGCCGGTGTCGGCGGTGTAGCGGTCGCCGTCCTTCTGCAGGCCGTTATAGCCTTTGTCCGGATTGATCCAGACGAGCAGCTTCAGCGGCTCGGCGGCGTGGGCGAGCGACGCGGTCGCGAGCGCGGCGGCGGCCACGCACGCCGCGACGCGGCGCAGGGCAGGGTGGCGCATGCTCATGCGGCCTCTTGCTGCTCGTTCGGCGCGTGGCGGCGGAACGCCTGGCCGCCGGCGTCGAACAGGTAGCCGCGTTCGGCCGGAACGGCCAGCGACAGCGCCGCGCCGCTCTTCAGGCGCGTGGCGCCGTCGAGCTCGCACACCAGCGTCTCGGCCACGCCCGGGTAGTCGCAGTACGCATGCGTGGTGCTGCCCAGCGATTCGACGAAGGTGACGGTGGTGGCGATCACGTTGTCAGTGCGTCCGGGCGCGGCGGCCTCGAGGTGCTCCGGACGCACGCCAAACGTGACCTTGTCGCCGACGCGGGCGCGCGCGGCGTCGACCAGGCAACGGATCTGCGCGCCGCTTTGCAGCTGCACGACGGCCGCCGAAGCATCCGCGGAGACGATCGCGGCCTCGAGGAAGTTCATCTTGGGCGAGCCGATGAAGCCGGCCACGAACACGTTGTCGGGATGCTCGTAGAGCTCCAGCGGCGAACCGACCTGCTCGATGCGGCCGGCGGCCAGCACGACGATGCGGTCGGCGAGGGTCATCGCCTCGACCTGGTCGTGCGTGACGTAGATCATCGTGGTCTTCAGGTCCTCGTGCAGCTTGGCGAACTCGTAGCGCATGCGCACGCGCAAGGCCGCATCGAGGTTGGACAGGGGCTCGTCGAACAGGAACACCTCGGGCTTGCGCACGATCGCGCGGCCGATGGCCACGCGCTGGCGCTGGCCGCCCGACAGCGCCTTGGGCTTGCGGTCGAGCAGGTGCTCGATGTTGAGGATCCTGGCGGCCTGGTGCACCAGGCGGTGGATCTCGCCCTTGTCGACCTTGGCGATCTTGAGCCCGAACGCCATGTTGTCGTACAGGTTCATGTGCGGGTAGAGCGCGTACGACTGGAACACCATGGCGATCCCGCGCTCGGCCGGCGGAATGTCGTTGACGACCTTGCCGCCAATCGACAGCGTGCCGCCGGTGATGTCCTCGAGGCCGGCGATGGTGCGCAGCAGCGTGGACTTGCCGCTGCCCGAGGGGCCGACGAACACCATGAATTCGCCGTCGCGGATCTCCAGGTCGATGTCGCGCAGGATCTGGATGTCCCCGAACGCCTTCTGCACCTTCACGAGCTGAACGTGTGCCACTTGGTCTTGTCTCCTCGGGCTGCCAGCGTGCGCCTGGCCCGATTGCTTGTCTCTTGGGGTTCGCCTCGACTCGGCCCGGGGCGTCGTCGGCGACGTGGAATGTAGAGAATATACAGTCATCTTGTCCAGTCAACAATGCGTAACTACTTCAAGTACACACCTGCCTCACCTGTGAAAAAGAAGATTTCCTTCATGACTCAGGGATAACCCTTTGTAGGAGAACTACACAAAGCTGCGCCGAACCGCGATACTGCGTCCAGTTCAGCCGGACGGCCGACCCACGTCCTTCCTGTCCGGCTCTCCCAAAGGATCTTCCGCAATGAGCAAGTCAACCGTCGCCGAGCTGGCGCACGAGCCCGTCGTGGCGCGCGCAGGCGACCCAGCAGACCCCGCCTTGACCCAAGAATTCAACACCGCCTGGACCCGCGAACTCTCGCAGCGCAGCGACGCGCCGTCGCCCGAAGCCTGCCTGCGGGCCGCCGTCGTGGCCTGCCGGCCCGTGCTGGCCGATCGCTGGGCCGCCACCCAGGCCGCCGACGCGCGGCGCGCGCGCGGCGTGCGCCGCGTGCACTACCTGTCGATGGAGTTCCTGATGGGGCGTGCGCTCGGCAATGCGCTGTCCGTCATGGGCCTCGCGGACACGCTCAAGGCCGCGCTCGAATCGAGTCCCGACGCGGCACCGCTGGCCGCCATCCTCGAGCACGAGCCCGATGCCGCGCTGGGCAACGGCGGCCTCGGCCGCCTGGCCGCCTGCTTCCTCGACTCGTTCGCCACGCTCGGGCTGCCGTCGTTCGGATACGGCCTGCGGTATGCGCACGGGATGTTCGCGCAGGCCATCCAGGAGGGCAAGCAGGTCGAACTGCCCGACGACTGGCTCAAGCACGGCAACCCGTGGGAGTTCGTGCGCGCCGAGCTGCGCTATCCCGTGGGCTTTGGCGGCGTCGTCGAGAGCTCCGGCGGCCACCGGGCCTGGAAGCCGGCCGAGGTCGTGGTGGCGCAGGCCTGCGACTTCGTGGTGCCGGGCCACGCCACCGAGCGCGTGTCCACGCTGCGCCAGTGGCACGCGCAGCCGTCGCGCCCGATCGACTTCCCGCTGTTCTGCCGCGGCGAGCACATCGCCGCGGGCCAGCACTACGAGGCGGCCGACACGCTCAACTGGGTGCTGTATCCCGACGACAGCACGGCCGCGGGCCGCCAACTGCGCCTGAAGCAGGAGTTCTTCCTGTGCAGCGCGTCGCTGCAGGACATGATCGCGCGCCACCTGCGCGAGCACGGGCAGGTCGACAGCTTCGGCCAGCACAACGTCGTCCACCTGAACGACACGCACCCGGCGCTGGCGCCGGCCGAGCTGATGCGCCTGCTGCTCGACGAGTACAACATGGGCTGGGAGCAGGCCTGGCACGTCACCACGCAGGCGGTCAGCTACACGAACCACACGCTGATGCCCGAGGCGCTCGAGACCTGGCCCGTGCGCATGTTCGAGGAGCTGCTGCCGCGCCACCTCGAGATCGTCTACGAGATCAACCGCCGCTTCCTCGACGAGGTGGGCGCCAGGTTTCCTGGCGACTCCGGCACCATCGCGCGCCTGTCGCTCATCGACGAGAACGGCGAGCGCCGCGTGCGCATGGCCTCGCTGGCGATCGTGGCCTCGCGCAAGGTCAACGGCGTGTCGGCGCTGCACTCGCGCCTGATGGTCGAGACGATCTTCGCCGACTTCGCGGCCATGTACCCGCAGCGCTTCCTCAACGTCACCAACGGCGTCACCCCGCGCCGCTGGCTGATGCAGGCCAATCCGGCCCTCGGCGCGCTGCTGGACCGCCACATCGGCCGCGCCTGGCGCAACGATCTGGGCGGCCTGAAGGCGCTGGGCGCCAAGGCGGCGGACAGGAAGCTGGGCGAGGAGTTCCTGGCGGCCAAGCGCGCCAACAAGGAACGCCTGGCCGAGCGCGTGCGGCGCGACTTCGGCGTCACGATCTCGCCCGACAGCCTGTTCGACGTCCAGATCAAGCGCATCCACGAATACAAACGCCAGCTGCTCAACGTGCTGCACGTGGTGGCGCGCTACCAGGCCATCGTCGCCAACCCCGACGCCGACTGGGTGCCGCGCACGGTGATCTTCGCGGGCAAGGCGGCGTCGGCGTACCACGCGGCCAAGCTCACGATCCAGCTGATCCACGACGTGGCGCGCGTGGTCAACGCCGATCCGCGCGTGGGCAGCAAGCTCAAGGTGGTGTTCCTGCCCAACTACGGCGTCAGCCTGGCCGAGGTCATCCTGCCGGCGTCCGACCTGAGCGAGCAGATCTCCACCGCGGGCACCGAGGCCTCGGGCACCGGCAACATGAAGTTCGCGATGAACGGGGCCCTCACGATCGGCACCTGGGACGGCGCCAACATCGAGATGGCCGAGGCGATGGGCGTGGAGAACATGTTCGTGTTCGGCCTGCGTACCGATGCGGTCGCGAAGATGAAGAGCTGGGGATACGATCCGCGTCTGTATGCGGAAGAAAACCAGGCCCTTCAACAAGTCCTCGACGCCATCGGCGGCGGGGTGTTCTCGTGGGGCGAGCCCGATCGCTACCGTTCGCTCGTGCAGCCGCTGCTGCACCGCGATCCGTACATGCTGCTCGCCGATTTCGCCGACTACGTGCACGCGCAGGAGCAGGTGGACGCGCTGTACCGCCAGCCGGCCGCCTGGGCCGAGCGCGCGCTGCGCAACATCGCCGGCATGGGCGCGTTCAGCACCGACCGCACGATCGCCGAATACATCGAACACGTGTGGGCGGATCCGACGGCGCGCTGACGGCTTCCATGACCAGGTGCATTTCGTGAACGCGTCGGACGAGGGGTTGTCATGATTTCCGATGCCGACCTGAGCGCGCTCGTTCGCGCGCGCCACGCCGATCCGTTCGCCGTGCTGGGCATGCACGCCGACGCGCACGGGCGTCTGTGGGTCAGCGCCATGCTCCCCGGGGCCGAGACGGCGGCGGTGCTCGATGGACAGGGCGCCGAAGTCGCCAGGCTGCAACGGCGTCCCGGCACCGACCTGTTCGATGGCGAGCTGGCCGGTCGCAGCGAGCGTTTCGACTACCGGTTGCGCGTGCGCTGGGATTCGGGCGTCGAGGGCACCTACGCCGACGCGTACGCGTACGGACCGCTGATCTCCGACGACGACCTGCACCTGCTCGCCCAGGGCACGCACGTGCGCCCGTACGAGGTGCTGGGCGCGCAGCCGCTCGTGCTGGGCGAGGGCGAGCGCGCCGTCGCCGGCGTGCGCTTTGCCGTCTGGGCGCCCAACGCGCGCCGCGTCAGCGTGGTGGGCGACTTCAACAACTGGGACGGCCGCCGCCACCTG
>Ga0209677_101454_pt1 | contig 10243 bp, 7 predicted proteins | sample AraplaCvi_mCL_r2_2_FD_184285 | JGI IMG/M metagenome (GOLD analysis project Ga0209677, IMG submission 184285) | Arabidopsis root microbial communities from North Carolina, USA - plate scrape CL_Cvi_mCL_r2 (SPAdes) (version 2) | ecosystem: Host-associated > Plants > Roots > Endosphere | place: USA... | reverse complement strand
GCGGGCGACAACCAGGCCCAGGCCGGGCAGGACGCCATCCAGCTGATGACCATCCACTCGGCCAAGGGACTGGAGTTCGACTCGGTCTTCATCACCGGCCTGGAGGAAGGCCTGTTCCCGCACGAGAACTCGCTGCAGTCGAACGACGGCCTCGAGGAGGAGCGGCGCCTCATGTACGTGGCGATCACGCGCGCCCGCAAGCGGCTGTACCTGAGCTTCTCGCAGACGCGGCTGCTGCACGGCCAGACGCGCTACAACGTCAAGAGCCGCTTCGTCGACGAACTGCCCGAGGCCAACCTGCGCTGGCTCACGCCGCGCAACCAGGCCTTCGGCTCGGGCTACTCGCGCGAGTACAAGGCGGCGTGGGAGCGCGGCTCGGGCCTGGGATCGATGGTCGGCGCGGGTCGCGTCGAGTCGCCCCCGGTGCCCAGGGCGATGCAGGAGAACCGCTCGGCCACCAGCAGCGGCGGGCACGCGCTGCGCCAGGGCCAGTCGGTGTTCCACAACAAGTTCGGCGAGGGCGTGATCGTCACGCTCGAGGGCAGGGGCGACGAGGCGCGGGCGCAGATCAACTTCGGGCGGCATGGCATGAAGTGGCTGGCGTTGTCGGTGGCCAAGCTGACCCCCGTGGATTAGGGGAGCATCGGCGCGCGCAGGTCCTGCGGCTGCGCCTGGCGCCGCGCAGAATGACGAACATCGCCACCCTGCGCGAGCCGCAGGGCCCACCGCCGCCAAGGCTTCACGAGTTCCCCGATGACCCCCATCTTCGACGCCAACGTCCGCCTCGTCGGCTTCTTCGACGGCACCTACCTGTTCGACCCGAACAACGAGTGGATGGCCTTCCACGATCGCGAGAACGTGTTCGCGCCCAGCGGCCGCTGGCTCGGGCCGCTGAAGGACGGCACGTTCCTGGATGGCGATGGCAAGGCCGTGGCCTGGTTGTCGGGATCGCGGCCGACCACGGGCATGAAGCCCAAGCCGCCGATGAACCCGAAGCGCCCGCTGCCTCCCAAGCGCCCGCTGCGCCCGCGCCTGCCGTTGCCACCGCCGGTGCCCATGCTGCCCGGCGGCGGCTGGTCGCCGCTGACCTGGGCGCAGTGGATGGGCCACGAGCCCGTGGCCGCGCCCGTGGTCGACGTGGCGACGCTGGCCATCGAGCCGATCGATGCATCCGACCTCGACGCGTTCTTCGCGTACCTCGGCGAGCAACTGGCCGAGAACGGCCGCGACGGCAAGTGGTTCATGCCGTTGGCGCCCACCGCGGCCGGCGTGCCCGCCGCCCGGCGCGCCGCGTTCGAGGCGGGTTTGGACACCCCTTTCGGCGCGCCGGGCTGGCGCCGCGGCTGGATCGCGCGCGACGCGCACGGGCGCGTGGCCGGCCATGTGGACCTGCGCGCGCACGCCAGCGAATTTGCCGCGCATCGCTGCGAACTGGGCATGGGCGTGCGCCAGGACGTGCGCCGGCTGGGCCTCGCGTCACGCCTGCTCGCGCACGCCAACGCGTGGGCGGGCGCGCAAGGGCTGCGCTGGATCGACCTGCAGGTGCTGTCGGCCAACGAACCGGCCGTGGCGCTGTACCGGCGCGAGGGCTTCCTGATGCAGGGCGGGCGGCCGGACATGTTCGTGATCGACGGCCAGTCGCTGGGCGAGATCTGGATGGCGCGCAAGGTGGCGGGGTGAGCCCACGCGGCGCGCTGGTGGCGCTGGATCCTTGATCAGCCCTTCCAGGTGAACGGGAACTTCACCTGCTTCCAGAACGTCTCGGGCACGTAGTCGCCCACCACGCCGTACTGGTCGGGCCACTTGCGATCCGACTTCACGGCCGTGCCGAACAGGTAGTCGATGAACGCGAAGTGCGCCGCGTAGTTCCTGTCGATCGCCTCGTCGTCCTGCGAGTGGTGCCAGTGATGGAAGTTGGGCGTGACGATGAGGTAGCGCAACGGTCCCAGCCTGACGCTGACGTTGGCGTGGTTGAACACCGCCTGGAAGCCGACGATCACGATGTAGGTGTCGATCACGCCCTTGTCGAACCCGAGCACGAAGATCGGCGCGAGCACCAGCGTGCGCGTGATCAGCAGCTCGAGCACGTGCTGGCGCGAGCCGGCCAGCCAGTCCATGCTCTTGACGCTGTGGTGCACGGCGTGCAGCCGCCACAGCGCGGGCACCTCGTGGTACGCGCGGTGCGTGGCGTACTGCACCAGGTCGGCCACCAGGATGATGAGGAACAGCGCCACCAGGTAGGGCAGGTCGCGCACCCAGGCCTGGATGCCGTCGCGCGCGGCCCAGCCGAACAGCTTGTGCATCAGCAGGTTGGTCGCCAGCAGGATGAAGCCGACGATCATGTGGTTGACGATGAAATGCTGCATGTCCACCTGCCACTCGGCGCGGAACACCGGCTGCGTCTTGCGCAGCGCGAACAGCTTCTCGATGAACACGAAGATCAGCGACGAGCCCAGCAGGTCGAGGATGAACCAGTCCAGGCCGATGTAGGGCGTGTGGTCGGCGAAATCGTTGACCGGCACCTTCGCGCCGCCCAGCAGCGCCGAGGCGGCCACCAGGAAGAACGCCGACGCCGCGAGCCAGCGCGTGCGCGCGAACAGGATGTTGTACAGCGAGATGCCGCCGGCCACGACCATGGCCCAGTACATGATCAGCCGGATGGTGGCCACGTCGTAGGACTTGCGCAGCTCCGGCGTCGTCAGGTACTGCGGGAAGTGGAACGCCAGCACGCCCAGGAAGCACAGCAGGCCCAGGATCAGGGCGACGACCCCCGAGCCCATGCCCAGGCCGGTCGGCAGCGGGCCGTGCGAATGCGCGAGGGAGTCGAGCTTCTTGATCGTCCTGATCGTGTGCGGAGTCTTCATCGCGTGATTCGAGCCGAAATGGGGCGGGTTGTCGACCCTCCTTCAGAGGGGCTGGCGCTTCAGGCGGCGGGCGGGTCGTCGCCGGGCGCCACGCCGCGGTACGGCAGCGTGGAGGCGATCTCGAAGGTGTCGAGGAAGCCGAACCAGATCGACACGTAGAAGGCGGCGGTGAGCATCACCAGGCACGTGAACGCGGCAAGCGTCATCGCGGCGGCGCCGACGATCACCGTCACCAGGCTGAGGGTCGTCAGGAACAGCAGGCCGATGGTGACCCAGCCCAGGATGTACGCGCCGAACGCGGCACGCGTGCGCCAGATCGAGACGACGCTGGAAAACATGGCCTGGGCGATCCCCTGGCGGCCCCAGTGCACCAGCGCCGGCGCGTGCCACAGCGGGATCGACACCAGCGCCAGCCCGAACGTCTTGAGCAGCAGCACGCCAGTGCCCAGGCCGGACAACGGCGGCATCTCGGGCATCTTGCCGTCGGTGCGCGGGGTCATCAGCTTTTCCATCCAGCGCGTGGCCTCGCCGCCGTCCACCCAATTGGCGGCGACGGCCAGGCCCACGGTGGCCGCGACATACACCAGGCCGATGCCCAGCAAGGCGCGGCGGGCGGCGGGCGACAGCGTGAGGGGCGCCCAGAAGACGCTGGCGCGCAGGGGCAGGTCGTTGAGCACGTCCTCGGTGGCCAGCATGAAGCCCAGCGAGATCATCGGCAGCAGCGCCATCATCAGCAGCACCGCGATCGGCGACAACGCCATCGAGACGATGAGGCACGCCACCACGAACAGGTACAGGCCGCAAAACCCGAGCGGCCGCCGCCAGAACGTGCGGAACCCGCGGCGTATCCACGACACGCCCGCCGCGGCGGGAAGGCTGCGCAACCGGATCTTGACGGGCGCGGACGCGTCGACCATCAAAGCTGGGGATGCCACGGGTTGTCGATGCAGTCGGCGAGCACGCGCTCGAAGTGCGTCGGATCCTTGGCCTGGAGCAGCGCGGCCTCGCGCGGCAGGTACCAGTCGGCCAGGCGCGACAGCCAGAACCGCAGCGCCGCCGCGCGCCGCATGCCGGGCAGCGCGCGCAGCTCGGCCGGGCTCATCGGGCGATGCAGGTGGTAGGCGCGCAGCAGGGCCTGGGCCTGCTCGGGCTCGAGGCGGCCGGTGGTGAGGTCGATGCACCAGTCGTTGAGCACGACGGCCAGGTCGAACACGTGGTGGTCGACGCCCGCGAAGTAGAAATCGAACACGCCCGACAGGCGCGGCGATTCGGGCGGCCCGTCGAACAGCGCGTTGTCGCGGAACAGGTCGGCGTGCACCGGTCCCTTGGGCAGCGACTGCGTGCTGGCGGCGGCGTGGAAGCGTTGCTGGAAATCGAGCTCCTCGGCCAGGCGCTGCGCCAGCCCGGCGCCCACGTGCGGCTGCACGACGGGCACCGTCTGCGCCCACCAGGCGAGGCCACGCAGGTTGGGCTGGTCCGCCGGATAGTCGAGCGCCGCGGTGTGCAGGTGCGCCAGCGTGACGCCCAGCAGCGAGCAGTGCGCCAGCATCGGCGCGTCGATGCTCGCGCCGGGCAGCAGGTTGACCAGCGATGCCGGCTTGCCGGCGATCGAGTGCAGGAAGTTGCCCGAGGCGTCGGTGCGCGGCTCGGGAACCGGCAGGCCCTTGCGCGCCAGGTGCTGCATCAGGCCCAGGTAGAACGGCAACTGCTCGAAGCCGAGGCGCTCGAACACGGTGAGCACCCAGTCGCCCTTGTCCGAGTGGACGAAGTAGTTGGTGTTCTCGATGCCGCCCGCACAGCCGCGCATGGACGTGAGCGTGCCGGCGTCCAGCGTGCGCAGCAGCGCGGCCGCCGTGTCGACGTCGACTTCGGTGTAGACAGCCATCAGGAGTTCCGGTGGTGGAGGGCGATGGCGGCAATGTCGCGCAGGGCGACCGCGGTCAGCTCGCCGGGCACGGTGTCAGAAGCCCCAGGTGAACGTGCGCATGCCCGCGGCCTTGTCCTGCTCGGGAGGCAGGCGGTTGTCGCGCGGCTGGATCTCGTAGCTGTCGCCGGTGATCTTGGAGTGCACGACGATCTTGGTGGTGGCGCCGCGCACGCGGGTCTCGTCGATGCGCACCTGCGAGTCCTCGGCCACCAAGTGCTCGACCTTGGCTTCCTTTGCGGGCACCGGCGGCGCCTCGTCCACCAGCGCGCCCGTGACCGGGTCGATGCTGGCCTTCGGTGCCGAGGCCGCGACCGCCGGATGCGCCGGAGCGGCCGCGGGGGCGTGCTGCGCGATGGCGGACGGGCCGGCCAGCGCCAGGAGGGCAGCGAGGGCGAGGGTCGAGGCGGTGCGGGCGGTCATGGCTTCATTCTAAGCGAGCGGTCTGCCGGCGCCGCTTCGCGGGTTTCGAAGGCTTCCTGTCGCGGGCGAGGCCGCGACAGGCCCGGCACAATGTCGGCATGACCCAGAAAACCCTGCTCCTGGTGGATGGCTCCAGCTATCTGTACCGCGCCTATCACGCCATGCCCGACCTGCGCGGTCCCGACGGCGTGCCCACGGGTGCCATCCGCGGCATGGTCTCGATGATGAAGCTGCTGCGCGAGCAGATCGGCGCCGACTACGCGGCCTGCGTGTTCGATGCCAAGGGCAAGACCTTCCGCGACGACTGGTACCCCGAGTACAAGGCCAACCGCTCGTCGATGCCCGACGACCTGGCGCTGCAGATCGAGCCGATCCACGCGGTGGTGGAGATGCTGGGCTGGCCCATCATCATGGTGCCGGGCATCGAGGCCGACGACGCCATCGGCACGCTCGCCCGCGCGGCCACGCGCGCCGGCTGGAAGACGGTCATCTCCACCGGTGACAAGGACATGGCGCAGCTGGTCGACGAGCACGTCACCCTGATCAACACGATGAGCAACGAGACGCTCGACGCGGCCGGCGTGCTGGCCAAGTTCGGCGTTCCGCCGGACCGCATCATCGACTACCTCTCGCTCATCGGCGACACGGTCGACAACGTGCCGGGCGTCAACAAGGTGGGCCCCAAGACGGCCGTCAAGTGGCTGCAGGAGCATGGCTCGCTCGACGCGATCATCGAGAAGGCGCACAGCATCAAGGGCGCGGTCGGCGAGAACCTGCGCCAGGCGCTCGACTGGCTGCCCATGGGCCGCAAGCTGGTCACCATCGTCACTGATCACGACATGACGCCGCACGTCGAGAAATGGCCGGCGCTCGACGCGCTGGCGTTCCGCGAGATCGACCACCAGAGGCTGCTGGAGTTCTACAAGCAGTACGGCTTCCGCGGCTGGCGCGAGGAGATCGAGAAGCAGCTGGGCGTGGCGGCGGCGCCGGCCGCGCCCGCGCGCGGGGCCGCGGGCGGCAACCTCGGGCTGTTCGACGAGCCGGCGGCGCCCCCGGCAGTGGCGCTGGCGCGCCAGTACGACACCATCTTCACGTTCGAGCAGCTCGACGACTGGATCGCGCGGCTGCAGGCCGCCGAGCTGTCCGCGCTGGACACCGAGACCGACTCGCTCGACGCCATGCGCGCCCGCATCATCGGCATCTCGTTCGCCGTGGAGCCGGGCAAGGCCGCGTACATACCCCTGCGCCACGACTACCCCGGCGCGCCCGACCAGCTGCCCTTCGACGAGGTCATCGCCCGCCTGCGCCCGTGGCTCGAGAACCCGGCCGCCCCGAAGGTGGGCCAGCACATCAAGTACGACTCGCACGTGTTCGCCAACATCGGCATCACGGTGCAGGGCTGGGCCCACGACACGCTGCTGCAGAGCTACGTGCTCGAGGCGCACCGGCAGCATTCGCTGTCGAGCCTGGCCGATCGCCACCTGGGCCGCAAGGGCCTCGACTACGAAGACCTGTGCGGCAAGGGCGCCAAGCAGATCCCGTTCTCGCAGGTGGACATCGAGCGTGCCGCGCTGTACTCCGGCGAAGACTCCGAGATGACGCTGCAGGTGCACCAGGTGCTCTACCCGCGCATCGCCGCCAACCCGGGCCTGAAGTTCGTCTACGAGTCCATCGAGATGCCCACCAGTGCCGCACTGGGCCGCGTCGAGCGCCATGGCGTCCTGATCGACAGCGCCCGCCTGGCCGAGCAGTCGCGCGTGCTGGCCGAGCGCATGCTGGCGCTCGAGAACGAGGCCTACGAGATCGCCGGCCAGCCGTTCAACCTCGGCTCGCCCAAGCAGATCGGCGAGATCCTGTTCAACAAGCTCGGGCTGCCAGTCAGCAAGAAGACGGCCTCGGGCGCGCCGTCCACCGACGAGAGCGTGCTGGAGAAGCTGGCGCTCGACTACCCGCTGCCGGCCAAGCTGCTGGAGCATCGCGGCCTGTCCAAGCTCAAGGGTACGTACACCGACAAGCTGCCCCAGATGATCAACCCGGACACCGGCCGCGTGCACACCCACTACGCGCAGGCGGTGGCCATCACGGGGCGGCTGTCCAGCAACGACCCCAACCTGCAGAACATCCCGATCCGCACGCCCGAGGGCCGGCGCGTGCGCGAGGCGTTCGTGGCGCCGCCGGGGCACGTGATCGTGTCGGCCGACTACTCGCAGATCGAGCTGCGGCTGATGGCCCACATCAGCCAGGATCCGGGCCTGCTGCGCGCGTTCAACGACGGCATGGACGTGCACCGGGCGACCGCGGCCGAGGTGTTCAACCTGGCGTCCGAGGAAGTCACCGGCGAGCAGCGCCGCTATGCCAAGACCATCAACTTCGGGCTGATCTACGGCATGGGCGCGTTCGGGCTGTCGCAGTCGCTGGGCATCGAGCAGAAGGCGGCCAAGGACTACATCGACCGCTACTTCTCGCGCTTTGCCGGCGTCAAGCGCTACATGGACGAGACCAAGGCCGACGCGGCCGAGAAGGGCTACGTCGAGACGCTGTTCGGCCGGCGCATCGAGCTGCCCGAGATCCGCGGCGGCAACGGCCCGCTGCGCGCCGGCGCCGAGCGCCAGGCCATCAACGCGCCCATGCAGGGCACGGCGGCCGACCTGATCAAGCTGGCGATGCTGGCCGTGCAGAAGGCGCTCGACGACCACGGAAAGAGCACGCGCATGGTCATGCAGGTGCATGACGAACTGGTGTTCGAGGTGCCCGAGGCCGAGGTCGAATGGGTGAAGGCCGAGATCCCCAAGCTGATGGGAGGCGTCGCCCAGCTGTCGGTGCCGCTGATCGCGGAGGTGGGCGTGGGGTCGAACTGGGATGAGGCGCACTGAGGTGGATCGCTCCGGACCTCACTTGAACGAGACGGCCGTGCATCCGGCCACGCGTGTCCGCCCGCGTCTGCGCTTGCTCGCGGGCGCGCTCGCGCGTCGGGTCCATGCGCAGGGGCATCGATGATCGGCTCCGAGGAGCGAGACAGCGGATCGTCGGGCCGTTGGCTGGCGGGCGCGGCGCTGGCCGCCGTGGCCTGGATCGCCTGGGGGCTGGCGCGCCACCCCGGCTTCCAACCCGCCGCCATGCTGCGCACCGCCGCGCCGGTCCTCGCGCTGGTGATCGGCGGCGCGTTCACGCGCGGCGTGGCGCTGGTGCGCGCGCGGGCGGACGCCGAGCGCGAATTCGACCGCGGTGGCAAGGCGCTGTTCATGGGCTTCGTGATGGTGGGCGCCACGTTCGTGGGCTGGCTGCTGGTGTCGCAGGCCGTGCCGTCCACGTGGACGGCGCTGGTCGGCGCGCCCGGGAGCCGGCCGGGCGTGGTCGTCGACCGTCCGGCGCCGGGCAGCGACGCCGACTGCCGCTACCGGCTCGTGGTGGCGGCGCAGGCGGCCCCGGCCGCCCCTGAGGCGTCGGCAGGTCGCGGGCTCGAAGAGTGCGTGGACGAGGGCCTGTGGCGCGCTTCCGTTGCCCAGGGGCCGGTGACCCTGCAGGTGATCTCCAGCGCGCTCGGCGCCGAACTGGTCGGCGTCGGCGCGGCGCATTGATGAGCGGGCAGCCGGCCTGGCGCCGGCCTTGGCCAGGGTAAGCCCGGGCCCTTGTCTCGAAATTGTCATCAAAGCTTCATAAACTGGGGCGATGACCGACGTTCCCACGGCAGCGCCCGACCTTCGCCTGCCCCTGCTCAATCGCGAGCGTTCCATCCTCGAATTCAACCGCCGCGTGCTGGCCCAGGCGCTGCGGGCCGACGTGCCGCTGCTCGAGCGCCTGCGTTACGTCACGATCGTGTCGTCCAACCTCGACGAGTTCTTCGAGGTGCGCTTCGCCGACGCGCTGGAAGCCGCACGCATGCCCGGCACCGGCGACGCGATGCGCGACCTGATCGCCATCTCGGCCGAGGCCCACGGGCTCATCGAGGAGCAGTACGCCATCTTCAACGAGCAGGTGATGCCGTCGCTGGCCCTGCACGGCATCCGCATCGTCAACCACGCCGAGCGCACGGCCAGGCAGCGCGAGTGGGTGCAGCGCTTCTTCGAGCGCGAGGTGCGGCCGCTGCTGGTGCCGGTGGGTCTCGACCCCGCGCACCCGTTCCCCCAGGTGGCCAACAAGTCGCTGAACTTCATCGCCAAGCTGGGCGGGCGCAACGCGTTCGGACGCGAGAACACCATCGCCATCGTGAAGGTGCCGCGCGTCCTGCCTCGCGTCATCAAGCTGCCGCCCGAATGCACGCCCAAGGGCGAACAGCATTTCGCCCTGCTGACCAGCGTCATCCGGGCGCACCTGGCCGAGCTCTTTCCGGGACGAGTCGTCGAGTCGTTCTCGCAATTTCGCGTCACCCGCGACTCCGATCTCGAAGTGGACGAGGACGACATCCGCAACCTGCGCCAGGCGCTGCGCCGCGGGCTGACCACGCGCCACTACGGGCGGGCGATCCGGCTGGAAGTGGTCAACACGTGCCCCGAGGCCTTGTGGCGCCTGCTGCTGGCGCAGTTCGACCTGCCCGAGGCGGCGCTGCACCGCGTCAACGGGCCGGTGAACCTCGTGCGCCTGACCGAGCTGATCGACCAGGCGACCGATCCGCGCCACGGCCCGGAGCTGCGGTTCCCGGCGTACGAGCCGTCGTGGCCGGACGGCCGGCTGCCGCGCACGGGATCGATGTTCGAGCAGCTGCGTGCCAACGACGTGCTGCTGCACCATCCGTTCGAGAGCTTCGAGCCGGTGGTGGAGTTCCTGCGCGAGGCCGTGCAGGATCCCGACGTGCTCGCCATCAAGCAGACGATCTACCGCACCGGCGCGAAGTCGGTGCTGATGGACCTGCTGATCGAGGCGGCGCGGCGCGGCAAGGAAGTGATGGCCGTCGTCGAGCTGAAGGCGCGCTTCGACGAGGAGGCCAACATCAACTGGGCCGAGCGGCTCGAGGCGGTGGGCGCGCAGGTGGTCTACGGCATCGTGGGCCTGAAGACGCACGCCAAGCTGCTGCTGGTGACGCGGCGCGAGCAGA
>Ga0209677_101453_pt1 | contig 10244 bp, 10 predicted proteins | sample AraplaCvi_mCL_r2_2_FD_184285 | JGI IMG/M metagenome (GOLD analysis project Ga0209677, IMG submission 184285) | Arabidopsis root microbial communities from North Carolina, USA - plate scrape CL_Cvi_mCL_r2 (SPAdes) (version 2) | ecosystem: Host-associated > Plants > Roots > Endosphere | place: USA... | reverse complement strand
TACACGGCCGCCACCATCCAGTTCGAGCCTGTCATGTTCAAGAAGGAGCGCAACGTCGCGCGCCTGCTCGAGCTCTGCGAACAGGCGGCCGTGTCAGGTGCGAAACTCATCGTCACGCCGGAGATGGGAACGTCAGGCTATTGCTGGTATGACCGCGCCGAGGTCGCGCCTTACGTCGAGACAATCCCCGGTGCGACCACATGGCGCTTCGAAGCGTTGACGCGCCGGCACGGCTGTTATCTCGTGCTCGGCATGCCGGAGGTCGACGAGGACGGCATCTATTACAACACGGCGGTGTTGATTGGTCCCGAGGGCATCGTTGGCCGACATCGCAAGACTCATCCCTATATCTCCGAGCCGAAATGGGCTGCGGCAGGTGACCTGCACAACCAGGTGTTCGAGACTGCGATCGGACGCATCGCGCTTCTGATCTGCATGGATATCCATTTCGTCGAGACCGCGCGGCTGATGGCGCTCGGAGGCGCTGACGTGATCTGCCACATCTCGAACTGGCTCGCCGAGCGCACGCCGGCGCCATACTGGATCAGCCGCGCCTTCGAGAACGGCTGCTACGTGATCGAGAGCAATCGCTGGGGGCTGGAGCGCACGGTGCAGTTCTCCGGCGGCAGTTGCGTGATCGCACCCAACGGTCAAATTGTCACCGTGATCGACAAGGGCGATGGCGTTGCTTATGCCGAGATCAGTCTCGATGCCGCGCGGGCGCGCCGTGTGCTGGGCGAGCCGGTCTTCGCGCAGCGGCGTCCGGAGCTCTATCCGGAACTGCTCACCAACACCTTCAGCTGGAATCCGCGAGATTTCTTTGGCCTCTATGGCCACGAGCCGTGGCCGAAGGGAAAGCGCTCGCGCGTCAGCGTCGCGCAGTTCGCGCCCACTGCCGACATGGTGACCAATTTTTCTGGGATCGCCGAGCTTGCGCGCAATGCGAAGGCTGACGGCGCCGAGTTGGTGGTGTTTCCGGAGCTGGCCGCCACCGGGCCTGCCGATCCGAGTAGGTCTGCGCAGCAGATCCCCGGTCCGGCAACCGATTGGCTGATAGCGCTGGCCGCGGAGCTCGATCTCTATCTGGTATGCGGGCTTGCCGAGCGCACTGCCGATGCGCTCTATAACAGCGCCTGTCTCGTCACGCCGGACGGCACACTACAGGTCTATCGCAAGACGCACCTTTCGACTGAGGACCAGGGCTGGGCGCGCGCCGGTGACGACTGGGTCGTGGTCGACACGCCGATTGGTCGCATTGGCCTGCTGATCGGCCATGATGCGCTGTTTCCAGAAGCGGCGCGCGTGCTGGCGCTGCGCGGCTGTGACCTGATCGCCTGTCCGGCCGCCATCAAGGGGGCGTTCAGTTCGTCGCACACAGGAACGGCGGTCGCTCAACACACGCCAATTCCGACCGGCGCGGACCCTTTCCATTGGCATCATTTTCGGGTTCGCGCGGGCGAAAACAACACATTCTTGGCGTTCGCCAATGTGTACGATCCGGCTCGGGGCTACCTAGGCCTGAGCGCTGTATTCGGGCCTGACACGTTCGAGTTTCCTCGCCGCGAAGCGATCGTAACCGAGGGCGAGGGGGTTGCCACTGCCCAGATCGATACCAGCAATCTCGACAGAGTCTATCCAACGAATGTCGTCAGGCGAAAGGATCTGGTCGTCATGCGCATGCCTCACAGCTATCGCGGTCTCATCCAGGGGCGGGCCAGCAATGGATGACAGCCTGTGATTGCCGCGGGCGGAAGCGGCAAGGCGGTGTTCTAACTTTGATCTCAGGCAGGCTCAGAAAAAAAGGAGTTGGCGATGGATCTAGGGTTGAAGGGAGCGAAAGCGCTGGTCACCGGCGCCACCAAGGGAATCGGTCGCGCGATTGCGGAGACGCTCGCCGCCGAAGGTGTCGATGTCGGCATCTGCGCACGCAACGCCGAGGGTGTCGCGGCGACTGTAGCCGGGCTCAAGGCAACAGGCGTGACGGCGGCCGGGAAGGCAGTCGACGTGGCCGATGCGGTCGCCCTGAAAGCTTGGGTCGCCGAAATGGCTGATACGCTTGGCGGCATCGACATCGTCGTCGCCAATGTGAGCGCGCTCGCGATCGGTCAGGACGACGAGAGCTGGAGCAAGGAGTTCTCGACGGATATGATGGGCACGGTACGGCTCGTCGATGCGGCCATGCCATATCTCGAGAAGAGCAAGCGAGCCGCGATCGTCGCGATATCCAGCGTATCGGGACGCGAAATCGATTTCGCCGCGGGTCCTTACGGGACGTTCAAGGCGGCGATCATCCATTATATGCAAGGGCTGGCTTATCAGCTGGCATCCAAGGGCATTCGCGCCAACACGGTGTCGCCGGGCAACACCTATTTCGAGGGTGGAGTATGGAACGCGATCAAGGATAACAATCCTGATCTCTACAAGGCGGCCCTGGCGCTGAACCCGACCGGACGAATGGGCGCGCCGCAGGAGATGGCCAACGCGGTGGTCTTTCTGGCCAGCCCAGCCGCCAGCTTCGTTTCCGGCACCAATCTGGTTGTCGACGGTGCCTTGACGCGAGGCGTCCAGTTCTGACACACGGAAATCGGTCGCTCGTTCCGATCACATGCGTAGGGTTGGAGAGAGAATTTTCTATCTCGGCCTGCCATCGGTCAGCATTCCCTGCGGCTTCGACCCGAACGGCCTGCCGATCGGCCAGTAGATCAACGGCCGTCGATTCGCCGAAGGAATGGTGTTGAAAGCTGCCGATGCCCATCAGCGAGATACCGACTGGCACACGCGCCGGTCATCCATTATGACCGCCTGAGCCATCGAATCCAGCGACAAAGAGGATGACAATCATGCCGGAAACGCCAGACGAGGCCGCCTTGGCCCTTGAATTCAACGTGCTCGCCAAGCGCGCCGGGCTGAATATCCCCGAAGATCGCAAAGCGGTTTTGTTCGAGGGCTTCAAGGATCTGCGTCGCATGAGCGCATTGATGCGTCAGCCACGCAGCGCGGCTGACGAGCCGGCGCCCACCTTCTCGATCCTCAGCGTGACGCGAGGCCTCTGATCATGGCGGACCCCGAACTGTTCGAACTCAGCATCGCCGAGGCCGGCCGCAAGCTGCGCGATGGCACCGTCACCTCGGCCGCGCTGACCGAGGATGCGCTCGCGCGCATTGCCGCTGTTGATCCCAAGCTCAACAGCTTCATCACCGTGACATCAGATCGCGCACGGGCCGATGCGGCGGCGGCCGATGCCGCCTTCGCGGAGGGAATCGACAAGGGGCCGATGCAGGGCGTGCCTTACGCGCTGAAGGACATCTACGACACCGCCGGCATCCGTTCGACCTGCCATTCCAAGCTGCGGGTCGATCACGTGCCGGCCGTCGACTCGGTGGTCGAAACCAAGTTCAAGGCGCAAGGCGCGGTGCTGCTCGGCAAGCTCGCCACCCACGAATTCGCGCTCGGCGGCCCGAGCTTCGATCTGCCGTTTCCGCCGGCGCGCAATCCCTGGAACTACGCGCACATTCCGGGCGGCTCCTCTTCCGGCTCAGGTGCTGCGGTCGCCGCCGGCCTGGTGCGCATGGCGATGGGCTCGGACACTGGCGGCTCGATCCGCGGCCCCGCCGCCTATTGCGGCACAATCGGCCTGAAGCCGACCTATGGTCTGGTCTCGCGTCGTGGCGTGTTTCCGCTCTCGACCACGCTCGACCATTGCGGTCCGCTGTCATGGACGGTCGAGGACTGCGCGATCACCTTGCAGACCATTGCAGGCTATGACGCGCTTGATCCCGCCAGCGTCGATATCCCCATCCCGAACTATCTCGACGGGCTCGATCGGGGCGTGGAGGGCCTGCGCATCGGCCTGCCCAGGCATTTCTTCGCCAAGGCGGAAGATGTGTCGCCCGAGGTGATCGCGGCGATCGACCGCGCCGTGGCGACGCTGACCAAGCTCGGCGCTGATGTCGAAGAGATCACGCTTCCGGACTACGACCTGTTCAATGCATGCGGCCGCATCATCATGTACGCCGAGGCGTACGCGATTCACGAGCAGGATTTTCAGACCCGGCCGCTCGATTTCGGCCTGCTGACATATTTGCGCATGACGCTCGGGGCCTTCGTTACCGCCACCGATCTGCATCAGGCGATGAGGCTGCGCCGCGAGCTGTCGCATGCGGTGAATCTGAAGTTCAAGACCTACGACGCGCTGATCACGGCGAGCGCCCTGGTGCCGGCGCCTGCATTCGCGGACCTCCCGCGCGACGCGCCGCCCACCATGCCGGTGCAGACCATGCCGTTCAACATCACCGGCAATCCTGCGATGTCGATCCCTACCGGCTTCTCGTCATCGGGATTGCCGCTTTCAATGCAGATCGTCGGCCGCGCCTTCGACGAGAAGACCGTGCTGCGTATCGGCGCCGCTTTCGCGGGAGCGACGGGGCTCAGCAAGCGACGGCCTGCGCTGGTCTCGTAAGCGAGTTGCAAAGAAGCGGCGCGCGATGGATTCGCGCGCTGCTCGTGTTCGTTGTATGGCGCTGCTGGCCGTCTAGTCATCGGTGCTTTTGGCTGGTTGCGGTATCTGCTTTATGAAAATCGAAATGATAATCCGGTGCGAGACGATCGAATGGGAGTAGGAGAAATAGCCGGCAGGCGTGAGTTCGCAGCCATCGGGGTAGCGATACGGCAAGTGATACGATGCAAAAGCTTACGCTGCATTTGAACGGCACCGAGCTGGAGCAATCGTCACCCGCCGTTTTTGAAACTTGCATGACGTCGACCGGAGCACCGAGGATTGTCCTGGGTGTGCCCAATGAGCAGGTTGACCTTCTTCGCCGGCTCACCGAGTTGCTTCCGGCTCCTTTCTATGTGCTATACGTCCTCCACACACCGAGAGGCGAAGGTCAGGCGGGGCGTTATCAAAGTCCCGAACTCTCGTGGCATGAACTGAATTATTTGTTGAGCAGGTACGCGCTCTTCTTTTCAAGTGACGGACGGCATGATCTATGGGTCCATTCACCCATTTCTGGCCACACCCTCGTTTGGGATCGTCACAATCTCCTGTTTGCCGAGGGGCAACCGCTTGAGGGGGTAACGGAGGCGCTCTTCAAGTTGGGTTTCAAGGAAGGTCAGCTCGAGCCGCTTGGCGCTCACGTGCACCATTATCGAGCTGAATTTGATCACGACGCGGCCGCTCTGCTGAATGAATTTGATTGGCGCTGGACGTCGCTTCGTCTGGAGGACGAACAGTAGGTGGCATTGCCGCAGTCACATTACCAATTTAGTATTAGCCTGCGCATGAGGCATCCCGATATTTCGCCTGAAAAAATAACTCAGGCGCTCGGCATCGAGCCGCGGCGATCGTGGAGGGCCGATGAACCCTGTACGCCGCGAGGGACACCGCTCACCGGCTCCAATCCAGAGACTTACTGGACCGCGGAAGTGATTTCCGGGCAATGGCCATCTCATCTCAACGCGGCGATTCATGATGCCTTGAGAAGACTCGCGCGTCATCGGTCCTTTCTGCACCAGATCCGCGCCGGAAGCAGAACAGTGGAGCTTTTCATCGGGTGGTTCTTCGACAAACAGAGCGGCGATGTTCTGACACACCAGTGTCTCGCGCTCGCTGGCGATCTAAAGATCGATCTATCTTTCGATGTGTACCCGCTCGATCAGCCTCAGAATGACCGCGAGACCAATACGGATACCTCCTCGCTGTAACCATGTAGGCCGGGCGTTGGGAGCGCAGCGCTCGACAGATGCATATTATTAGTCCTACGCAGAGTCATTGCCGCCGAGGCTGCATTTTAGTTACTACAGTCAAGGTTCCGTCCTGCTTGTGCAAATAGATGATCTGCGCCGTCAGTCCGATGATGAGGATGACGAGGAGGGCGGCCTGAGCTCCGAGCAGGAGCGGCGAATGCAGGTCGGTCACGAGAGGGTGGCCGTCCGGAACGCGCCGCAGGGTTTCGGTCACGGTCGGCAACATCAGCAGAAAGGCCGTGAGGCTCAGGCAGATGGTTTCGATGTATCTCGCCGCGCGTCCGAGCTCTTGAAGCCGTCCGGCGCCATAACCAGCAAGTAACAACACGATCGTAGCGATGCCGATGCCATAGCTGACCGGCTGATGTGCAACGAGGAAGACCGTGGCTGCGCCAATCAGCATTGAGGCGAAGTAGACGACACCGGCGACTGATCGCGGCACGATCCGACCATGACGGGCGAGCATGACCACGGCCGCCGGAATGGCCGGAAGACTGCCGAGCGTATGCACCCAGCCGAGCGGAGAGATACCAAACATGTCATGGACCTTTCATTACGGGATCGAGCGATGGACTGTGAAGAAGGGAACAAGGGATATCTACTAGTTGGTAGGTTAGGCGGCGAGCCTCTGGCTTTCTGTCTGAGTTTTACCGGCTTCAGTGTCTGACGATGAGGCGCTCCAGGATTGGACGGGTAATGAGCCCGAACATCTTGGCGTCCCCATAGGCGCGCGCCGAGAGCATGGCGCCGTGGACGGCCGCCATGAAGCCTTCAGCCTCGGCTCTGGGCGTTCCGATCAGCTGCAGGCTGCCCTGCTTGGCACCGCGTTCCAGCACAGAGGTCAGCCAGGCTGACAGCGCCCGGAAATGTGCGCGGACTTCGAGCGCGACGTCTTCGGGGAGCACAGGAATCTGGCCTGCGAGCAGGGCACAGACGCAGATGGGCGCGGTTGCATCTGTGATGCAGGTTTCCCAATAGTGGGTATAGGCGCGCAGCTGCTCGCAGGGGTCCGAGACGTTGCGCTCCAACGCGGCGATTCCCGCTTCGGCCTCTTCGCGATAGCGTGCGACGAGCGTGCGAACCAGATCCGATTTGCTCGGGAAATGGTGGTGAATGCTGGCGTTGCGGATGCCGACCACCTTGGAGATGTCAGCATAGCTGAAACCATTATAGCCGCCCGCAACGATCAGCGTGCGCGCGCAGCGGAGGATGTCCTCGGCCGTGGTCGAGAAATTGCTCATGTCCGTTATCTACCTGCTAGTAGGTAGCATGTCAAGCGTATTGGACGCATTAAAATGGCTCGTGTGAGACGGCTCGGGATGCCTTCCCGGTGTTGTTGCCGGTAAAGGCTGTCGGCGTGATGGGCGACGGCCGCACCTATGAAGACATCGTGAGCCTGCGCGCCATGACCCCTCGAGCCACGGCATGACTGCGGGACTCCTTTCCCTTCGAATTGACGTTCTTGGGCAACGCCGCCACGCACATCATCGATGAGGTCAAAGGCGTCAAGCGGGTCGGGCTGTTCATGCGGAAGAGTCAGGAAGGAGGTGGGCTGGATAAATCAGCGAGCATTCTTCGATCTCGATGGAATTGATGCCGCTTGCGGCAGGCGGAGAGTTGGGCCATTTCATCCGCAAGGGACCAGCGACAATAGCGGAGGTCCCGAAGTCCGACTAATCGCACAGGAGCATCGCATGACCACAGAGTCCACTTCTTTCGCTCGGGACGCGCGTGGCCAGATGGAACGCGTGTACAGGACGATGCGATTGCCGCGGGGACGTCTCCGCACTGGTCAATCTTTACGCCCCGGACGCCGAGATCGAGAGCCCCCTGATTTATGAATTTACAGGGTCAAAGATCGGCGTGTTGCGTGGGCGCGACGCCTTTCGTGCTCTCTATGAAGAAGTCGCCCGCAGCCAATCGACCGTCATTCGGCCGAAGCACCACGATGACTATCTTGCACGGGGCCACCGCATCGTTTGGGAGTATCAACGCGTTACGTCGTCGGGAGAGCGAAGCGAGTTTGTCGAGTCCTGGGACTTCAATGAACGCTATGAAATCCAATTTCACCGCGTGTATTGGGGGTGGTCGCGAATCGCGAGCTTATCGCGAAAAGGATTCGGCGTGTCCGCGTAGCGAAGCGATGTTGTGCCCCAGCAACTTGACAACGTCCTGTTATCGCACCGAGTTACAGTGATACTCAATCATGCTGCTGCGTGGGGGCGATCCGTTGCGCTTGCAACCAGCCTGCCTTCCTCCGATTTCGGTGACAGTGCTGGAAATGGCTTCTGTTTATCCACGAAGGGTTTGGTGCACTGTCACTGTAATACTTGTGTGTGTCTGTCCGCACCTCGGGAACGAACTGAGATTCACTGGATTATGCGACCATGACAGACCCGCTTCAACCGCTCAATCCTGCAGCCGGACTGACGCTCGGCCGACCTTCCATCCTCCTCGGGATGTGCGCGGGCGCCGCCTTGCCGGGCCCAGCAGGGGGAATGTCCTCCTCCACGCCGGTTTCGCACACTTTCAGTACGGCTCGTCAGACGACGCACTACATCGAGTGCGGGCCGGCCAACGGACCGTTGATGATCTTCCTCCACGGCTGGCCGAGCATCAGCTTGATGTGGCGCGCCCAGGTTGACGCGTTCGCCGCCGACGGTTGGCACTGCGTTGCTCCTGATCTGCGCGGCTACGGCGGCTCTTCCGCACCTGCAGCCAACGACGCCTACACCATCAAGGAAGTCTTGGCAGACATGGCGGAACTCCATGACCACCTTGGCGGCAAGGCTGCGATCTGGGTTGGCCACGACTGGGGCAGTGTTGTGGCCGGTGAGTTGGCCGCGCATGAGCCCAAGCGCAGCCGTGGCGTCGTGCTGACCTCGCTGGCGTATCAACCCGACGGGCACGCCCTGCGCACTGTCGTTCCTCTGATCGACCGAACGATTTATCCGGCTGAACAGTATCCGGATGGCCAGTGGGATTACTACCGCTGCTACACGACGCACTTTGAGGAGGCAGTAGCCGACCTCGATGCAGACCAGGAAGCATCGCTGGCGTCGATCTTTCGACCAGGCAACCCCGCCGCCGTCGGCAAGGTTTCGCCGAATGCGATGGTCACGCGCAACGGAGGGCGCTTCGGCGCCGCGCATCGCGCCCCGCCGACTCAACCTGACCCGGCTCTCTGGCCGCCGGCCGACTTCGACGCGCTGGTACAGGCGTTCAAGGCTCGTGGCTTCCGCCCCGCCTGCGCATGGTACCTGAACGATGACGCCAACATCGCCTACGCTCGCAAGGCGCCCAATGGGGGCCGCCTGTCGCAGCCGGTGCTGTTCGTCAACGGCGACTTTGATCAGATCTGCAGCATCACCGGGAATCGCCAAGGCGGCCCGATGCGCGCGGCCTGCGCAGACCTTACCGTCACGAGCATGCCCTCCGGACATTGGCTGCCGCTGGAACGCAAGGCAGAACTCATCCAGGCCATCCGCACCTGGCTCCAGACCAAAAACCTTTGATGGCGCCAGCGTGCACGCCCGCTCATACTCGTCGCGGCTGAATCCATTCGTCGATCGTGTGAGGCTCGTTCTGGCTGGTGCCGAGGGGCACGGTCGGAACGCTGTGGCGGATCATCGAGCTCGCGTCCAGCCCCGCATTACTCTGACAGTGCGCTCAATTTCTGCCGAATTGCCATCTCGGCCAGACACCATAGGTGCAGCAACTTGAGGCCCGCAAGCGGCAATTGCCTACAGCACCTCGGCCCTGACATCCACGACCCCGCGATCCCCGATCTTCAGGCTGCGTGCGGCGTCGAGTGACAGGTCGAGGATGCGGCCGCGGGCGTGCGGTCCGCGATCCGTGATGGTCACGACGACGGACTTGTTGTTTGTAAGATTGGTCACCCGCAATGTCGTGCCGAACGGCAGGGTGCGGTGGGCTGCTGTCGGCATGTTGGGGTCGAATGGAGAACCGCTTGCCGTCTTGCCTTTCGAGTAGGAGTAGAACGACGCCTTGCCGTAGAACGTCCGCTTGGCAGGTGGGGTGGCTGGATGATGAACCGAACCCATGCTCGTGTCAGCTGACGTCGGAGATTGCTGGTGCTGCTCGGATTGTTCTGTCTGGGTTTGCTCTGGCGGAGCGGGCGGAAGTGGCCTGTGCGGTGGCGGCTGCTCGGCGTGAGCCTTCGGAATGATGGACCATCTGTCTTCGAAGCTCTGGGCCGAAGCAGAGGTGGCGTGTAGCCCCGCCCAGGCAAAAAGGATTGCAATCGCCATGATTTGCATGGACGCCTCGCTCAACTAATAAACAAAACAGCCGGGTAACGTCGGGCGCCGACGTATGTTCCCGCTGTGCAGCTTTCTGGCTGCGATACCGGATTGCCTGATGGCGCTCTGCAGCAGAGCGCTCCCGGTCCGGCGTGAGCTGGTAACAGGATGCGGGGCACGTGGTGCTCGGCAGAAGCAAGTACATGCGGCCCAAGTGAATATCGGATGCGGCGAACT
>Ga0209677_101452_pt1 | contig 10253 bp, 9 predicted proteins | sample AraplaCvi_mCL_r2_2_FD_184285 | JGI IMG/M metagenome (GOLD analysis project Ga0209677, IMG submission 184285) | Arabidopsis root microbial communities from North Carolina, USA - plate scrape CL_Cvi_mCL_r2 (SPAdes) (version 2) | ecosystem: Host-associated > Plants > Roots > Endosphere | place: USA... | reverse complement strand
CGTCCGGCCCCGAGCACGTCAGCCCCGCGCTGAAGGACGACCTGGTGCGCGTGTACGTGCCCAACCTGCGCGGCAACTCGGTCAGCGTCATCGACCCCGCCAGGATGAAGGTGGTCGACACCCTCAAGGTCGGCCAGGCGCCGCAGCACGTCGTGGTCGGCTACGACCTGCGCACGCTGTGGGCCGCCAACAATGCCGAGCGCAGCAACAACGGCAGCCTCACGCCGATCGACCCGCGCACCGGCAAGACCGGCACCGCGATCCCGGTCGACGATCCGTACAACATGTACTTCACGCCGGACGGCAAGTCGGCCATCGTCGTGGCCGAGGCGCGCCACCGCCTCGACTTCCGCGACCCGCACACGATGGCGATGCAGTACTCGATCGACGCGCCCAAGTGCGGCGGCATCAACCACGCCGACTTCTCCATCGACGGCCGCACGGCGTTCTTCACCTGCGAGTTCGAGGGCTCGATCGCCAAGATCGACCTCGTCAGCCGCAAGGTCGAGGGCTACCTGGTGCTGCCGATGCCCAGCACGCGCCTGAAGGATCGCGTGGTGCCCGCGGGCGCGCCCACCACCGAGGTGTGCACGTCCAAGAAGGGCATGCCGCAGGACATCCGCTTCTCGCCCGACGGCAGGAAGCTCTATGTGGCCGACATGGAGGCCGACGGCGTGCACGTGGTCGACGCCGCGGCGTTCAAGGAAGTCGCCTTCATCGGCACCGGCGTGGCCGCGCACGGCCTGTATCCCAGCCGCGACGGCAGGAAGCTGTACATCGCCAACCGCGGCTCGCACCGCATCCACGGCCCGCGCAAGGGCCCGGGCAGCGTCACGGTGCTCGACTTCGCCACCGACAAGATCGTCGCCAACTGGCCCGTGCCCGGCGGCGGCAGCCCCGACATGGGCAACGTCACCGCCGACGGCAAGTACCTGTGGCTCTCGGGCCGCTACGACGACGTCGTCTACCGCTTCGACACGTCGACCGGCGCGGTGCAGCAACTGGCCGTCGGCCAGGAGCCGCACGGCCTGACCGTGTGGCCGCAGCCGGGGCGCTATTCGTTGGGGCACACCGGCAACCTGCGCTGAGATATCCTCGGCGTCGCCTGAGCCTCGCCCGACGAGGCAAGGTCTCGCGGCCGCGGAGCGCCACCCCTGCGGCTTTCTCTGCATCGATCGAAATCCCTGGGGAGGGATGCACATGACCAACACATCGCGATTTGCGAGGCCAGCCGCTGCGCTGGCCGCGCTCGTCATCGCCGCAAGCGCATCGGCACAGGGCGCCGCGTCCACCATCACGCCGGAAGTCGGCATCAGCTGGCTCAGCGGCAAGTGGATCAGCCACAACCCCGACACCAGCGGCGGCCATGGCATCGGCCCCAACATCGCGCTGGGGTGGCAGCACTCGAGCGGCTTCGGGGTCAGGGCCCTGTTCTTCCAGGACTTCGATCCGTACCGGAATCTCTTCCGGGAGCAGGACAAGTCGTTCAACGACTTCCTGGGCGTGCAAGCCACCGGCTCGCTGCCGCTGAGCGCGTCATGGAACCTCAAGGGCGGAGTCGGGCTCGGCCGGACGTCGCTCGACCAAGGTCCGGACGACAGCGCCAGGTCGGTCACCGACGGGGCGCTGTCGGTCGGCCTGCAATGGCGTCCGGGCAGGCACTACGCCATGGAACTGCGCGTCGACCACCTCACCCGCAGCGACGTCACCAGCGCGGGCCTCCTGTTCCAATGGCCGTTCTGAACCCGGCGACCCGGGGATTGCATGCGCCCGGCGGCGTGCGCATCATGGCGGCATGACCTCGACACCGACCTGCAGCTTCCGCGCCGCCACCGAGGCCGACGTGGCGTTCCTGCTGGAGCTGCGGCGGGCCACCATGGCGCCGCACTACGCGAACCAGGGCATCGTCCTCGGCGACGCGGAAGACCGCCACCGTGCGCAGTCCCATCTGGGCTCGGCGGCCATCATCGAGGTCGACGGCCAGGCCGTGGGGGTCATCAAGGTCGTGCACGACGGCACCACGTGGACCATCGACCAGTTCCAGATCGTCCCCGCCATGCAGCGCCGGGGCCTGGGCACGCTCGTGCTGCGCGCGGTCATCGCCGACGCGCGCCGCGCCGGCGCCCTGCTGCGCCTGAGCGTGCTCAAGCGCAACCCGGCCGCCGGGCTCTACGCGCGGCTCGGGTTCCGCACGCTGGCCGAGTCCGACCAGTCGTACAAGATGACGTTCATCGACACGGTCGACGAGTTGTAGGTCGCCCTACAGGCGGCCAGCCCAGCGCCAGAGGTGCTCCTCCAGCGCGCGGATCGGCGCCTTGTCCCCGTACATCGCCTCACGACGCACGGCCATGCGCGCCCGCACGTCCGCGCACGCGCCAGCGTCACGCGCGAGGCGCACGGCCAGCGCCACCATCGCGTCGTCGTCGGTGGTCACCAGGTCCTCGAGGCCCAGGTGCTCGAGGATGCCGCTGCCCAGGCGGCCACGCAGGAACTGCCCGCGCTGCGTCACCACGGGCAGGCCGCACTCCACCGCCTGCATCACGGTGTTGAAGCCGGAGAACCCGACGGTGTCCAGGAACAGTCGCGCGCGCATCATCACGCCGAAGAAGCGCGAGCGCTCCATCCATGGCGCGAGCACGAGGTGCGCCGCGGGGTCGAGCCCCTGCGCCGTGAACGCCGCGGCAAGGCGCGCCATCAGGCGCGCCGTGAGCGAGGCCGCGACCTCGCTGCGGAAGAACAGGAACTGTGCCGACGGCACCTGCTGCGCGATGCGCACGAGGACCGCGTCGTGCTCGGGCGCGTACTTGAACGGCGTGCCGGCGCACACCACCAGCGTGGCGTCCTCGCGCACGCCCAGCTCGGCCAGCGACACCTCGGCCGCCTGCTGCGCCGGCCGCACCGCGGCGGGCGCCACGCAGCAGCCCAGACCCGGCAGGCGAACCAGCCGTTCGCTGTAGTGCGACTGCGCAGCCGCGTCGTCGAAGCGCTCGGCCGACAGGTAGTGATCGAGCGTCGGCAGGCCCGTCGTCTCTGGATGGCCCCAGCTGGTCACCTGCACCGGCGCGAGGCGCAGCGCGGCCAGCTTGGGCGTCAGCGCGTCCATGCCCAGCTCGGGGTAGATCAGCACGTCCAGCTGCGCGGCGCGGATCTCGTCGACCCAGCCGGCAACGCTGCGCGGGCCGGCCACGAAGGCCTGCGCGCGCGCCTGCGCCACGGCCGTCTCGGCATCGTGCGTGTGGCCCAGGTGGAACACGACGACGTCGAAGCGGTCGCGATCGAGCTCCTCGACCCAGCCGCGCACGAGGGCCTGCCACACCGAGTGCGCGAACACGTGCGACGACGCGATGCCCACCCGCACGCGCGCGCCGGCCTCGCGCGCGGCGGCGACGGGCGCCGGGCTCGCGTCCGCCCAGCGCGCCATCAGCCCAGCGCACAACGCGCCGTAGCGCGCGAGCAGGTCGACGTTGTTGCGCGCCTGGTAGGCGATGTAGAACGGCTGCGCGGCGCCGACCGCGGCCTCGGCGCGCGCGGGCGGCGTCGTCGCCACGTCGGCCCGCAGCGCGTCGATCTCGCGTGCGAACGCGTCGCGGGCCGCATCGATGTCGTCGCCCGCCTCGCGCACGAGGGGCAACCAGGCCACCGCGTGCTTCAGGCGCGCCGTCATCGACGCCGGGTCGAGTGCGACGGCGCGTTCGAGCGCGGCCCGCGCGTCGGCGGCGCGGCCCATCAGCGTCAGCAGCGTGCCGAGGTTGCCCAGCGCGTCGGCGTCGTCGGGCCGCACCGCCAGCAGGCGCTCGAAGGCGACGAGCGCATCGTCGGCGCGATTGAGTTCGCCCAGCACGATGGCCCGCCGCTGCAGCGCCTCGACGAACGTCGGGTGGGCCGCCAGCGCCTGGTCGAGGCAGGCCAGCGAATCCTCGAGCCGGCGCAGGCCGCGCAGCGCCCAGCCCTTGTTGTTGAGCGCCTCGGGCAACGGCTGCAACGCCAGCGCGCGCTCCAGGGGCGCGAGTGCTTCGGCGTGGCGGCCCAGGTTCAGCAGCGCGAGCCCGTGGTTGGCGTGCAGCGACGCATCGTTCGTGCGCAGGGACAGCGCGCGGGCGAACAGCGGCAGCGCGTCGGCCGGCCGGCCGCGCTGGATGTGCGTGACGCCCAGGTAGTGCAGGCACTCGAACTGCGCGGGCTGGGCCTGCAGCACCTTGGCATAGACCTCCGCCGCCTCGGCCACCTTGCCCGCCTGGTGCAGCATCAACGCGCGCTGCACCTCGAAGACGAGCGCCGCCGGCGGGGCGGGCCGCGCGGCGGGGCGCTGGAAGATGTTGGACGGCATGGCAGGCGAGCGGATCGAGCGGGGCTCGATTATCGCGGGCCGTGCCGGGCCCTCAGGGCAGCAGCACGCTGCAGCCGGTGGTGGTGCGCGCCTCGAGCTCGCGATGCGCCTGCGCGGCCTGCGCGAGCGGGTAGCGCTGGTCGATGCGGATCTTGACCGTGCCCTTGCGCACGACGTCGAACAGCTCGTCGGCCATCCGCTGCGTGCGCTCGCGCGTGGCCAGGTGCGTGAACAGCGTGGGCCGCGTGAGGTACAGGGAGCCCTTGGCCGCCAGGGTGGCCGGCGCGACCGGCGCGGGCGGTCCCGACGCGTTGCCGAACACCACCATCAGTCCGAACGGGCGCAGGCAGTCGAGCGAGCCGTCGAAGGTGTCCTTGCCCACCGAGTCGTAGACCACCTTGACGCCCTTGCCGCCGGTGATCTCCTTGACGCGCTGCGCGAAGTTCTCGCTGCGATAGTTGATCATGTGCGCTGCGCCGTACTCGCGGGCCAGCGCGCATTTCTCGTCCGAGCCCGCGGTGCCGATCAGCTCCAGGCCCAGCGCCTTGGCCCACTGGCACGCGATCAGGCCGACGCCGCCGGCGGCGGCATGGAACAGCACCGTGTCGCCCGGCGCGAGGCCCTCGACCGGCAGCGTGCGCAGCAGCAGGTAGTTGACCGTCAGGCCCTTGAGCATCATCGCGGCGCCGGTCTCGAAGTCGATCTCGTCGGGCAGCTTGCACACGTGCAGGGCCGCGAGGACGCGCACCTCGCAGTAGCCGCCCGGCCTGGGCGCCGCGTAGGCCACGCGGTCGCCGACGGCCAGGTGCGTGACGCCCTCGCCCACCGCCTCGACCACGCCGGCGCCCTCGCCGCCCGGCGTGAACGGCAGCGGGTTCTGGTACAGGCCGGTGCGCTGGTAGACGTCGATGAAGTTGACGCCGCACGCGTGGTGGCGCACGCGCACCTTGCCGGGGCCCGGGTCGCCCACCGCCACGTCGACGAGGCGCAGCACGTCGGGGCCGCCGAATTCGGTGATCTGGATGGCCTGGCTCACGGGGTGTCTCCGGCGCGTCGTTGGGATGCTTTCGGTTTTAGCACGCGCGCCTTGACCGAGGCGGGCGCGGGGTCGCGCAGGCGATCGGCGATGGCGCCGGCGAGGAACTCGTAGACGCGCCTCACCACGCCGTTGCTGCGCAGCTCGCGGTGGACGGCCAGCCAGCACGGCAGCGCCGGGATCGGCAGTTCCGGCAGCACGCGGCGCAGCTGCGGCCACTGCGCGGCCCAGTAGTCGGCGCCGAACCCGATCCCCGCGCCGGCCAGCACCAGCTGCCCGTTGACGACCTGGTCGTCGGTGCGCGACGCGAAGTGCGCCGCCGTGACGGGCATGCCCATCCGGGCGAAGCCGCGCAGGATGGTGTCGTCCTTGTCGTAGCCCACGAGCCGATGGCGCGCCAGGTCGGCCGGCGCGCGCGGCATGCCGTGTGCGGCGAGGTAGTCCACGTGCGCATAGGCGCCCACCCCGACCTCGCCCACCTTGCGCGCGATCAGCGAGCCCTGGTCGGGGCGCAGCATGCGCACGGCGATGTCCGCCTCCCGGCGCAGCAGGTTCTGCACCGCGTTGGAGGCGACCAGCTCGATGGCGATGTCGGGCTCCGCGCGCTGGAACTCGGCCACCAGCGGCGGCAGCAGCCACGTGGCCACCACCTGGCTCGCGGTGATGCGCACGGTGCCGCGCGTGGCCTCGCGACCGCGCGCGACGCTGCGCGCCAGGGCCTCGGCCGCCTCCTGCATCTGGCGCGCCGCGGGCAGCACGGCCAGGCCGACGGCGGTGGGACGCACGCCGCGGCCGGTGCGCTCGAACAGGGACACGCCCAGCTGCGCCTCCAGTTCGGCGAGGTGGCGCGACAGGGTGGGCTGGTGGCCGCTCGTGGCGCGCGCGGCGGCACTCACGCTGCCGGCGTCGATCACCGCGAGGTAGCTGCGCACCAGCGTCCAGTCGAGTCCCTGCAAGCTTGCATCCATACGAAAGTGTATAGCTGGCATGCCGATCCAGCCAGTTCACGGATGACGGCGGATTTCGCACACTGCCAGCGAAGCCACCACCGGAGCCCCACATGCAACCCACCCTTCCCTCGCAACGCCAACACCGCGTGCTGATCCTCGGCGCCAACGGCCGCTTCGGCCTGGCCGCCGCCCGTGCCTTCGCCGCCGCCGGCTGGGACGTGCTCGCGCAGGTGCGCCGTGACGCGGCCCCGGGCATGCCCGCGCAGGCCCGGCTCGTCACGGCGCCGCTGTCCGACATCGACGCCATCGCCGCCCAGGCCGCCGGCGCCGACGTCGTCGTGCACGCCGTCAATCCGCCCTACACGCGCTGGGGCACCGACCTGCTGCCGCTCGCGCGCCAGGGCATGGACATCGCCGAGCGCCTCGGCGCCCGCTTCGCGCTGCCCGGCAACGTCTACAACTACGGCGCCGCGATGCCCGAGACGCTCACGGCCGCGACGCCGCAGTGGCCCAGCACGCGCAAGGGCCGCTGGCGCATGCAGATGGAGGACGAGCTGCGCGCCCGTGCCCCGCGGCTGCGCAGCGTCATCCTGCGGGCCGGCGACTTCTTCGGCGCCGGCACGGGCGTCTGGTTCGATGGCGTGATCACCTCGGGCATCGCCAAGGGCAAGCTCGCGTACCCCGGCACGCCCACGCTGGCCCACGCCTGGGCCTGGTTGCCCGACATGGCGCGCGCCCTGGTGGGCCTGTGCGAGCTCGACGACCTGCCCGCGTTCGCCGACATTCCCTTCGCGGGCTTCACGCTGACCGGCACCGAGCTGATGGACGCACTCGAGGCCGTCGCGCGCGAGGCAGGCGGGGGCGGCGCCAGGCCGTTCAGGCGCGGCGGGGCCCCGTGGTGGGTGATGCGCGCGCTCGCGCCGCTGGTGCCGATCTGCCGCGAGGTGGTGGAGATGCGGTACCTGTGGGAGACGCCGCACGCGCTCGACGGTCGCGACCTCGCGCGCTGGCTTCCGGGGTTCCGCGCGACACCGCTGCCGGCCGCCTTGCGCGCGAGCCTGGAGGAACTCGGCCGCCTGCCGGCCCCTGCGGCCGCAGGCCTGGCCGCGGCGCGCTAGAAGCCGACGGCCTGCCCGTCGCGCCGCGAGTCGCTGGCGGCCACGTAGCCATCGTCGCGGTCCTCGGTCATCCGCCAGATGAACTGGCCCGAGCCGAAGTCCATGTACGGATCCAGCGTGGCCTCGGCCTGGTGGCCCAGCGCGCGCAGGCCGGCCACGAGGCCTGGCGCCATCGTGTGCTCGAAGTCGATGGCGCGGCCGGTGGCCACCTTCCAGCGCGGCGCGTCGCACGCGGCCTGCGGCTGCTGGCCGTGGCGCAGCATGCGCATCAGCGTCTGCACATGGCCCTGCGGCTGCATGTTGCCGCCCATCACGCCGAAGCTCATGCGCGGCCGACCGTCGGCGTCGCACAGGAAGCCCGGGATGATCGTGTGGAACGGCCGCTTGCCGCCCGCCACCACGTTCGGATGCGCGCGATCCAGCGTGAACCCGTGGCCGCGGTTCTGCAGGCTCACGCCGGTGCCCGGCACCACCACGCCGCTGCCGAAGCCCATGTAGTTCGACTGGATCAGGCTGACCATGCGGCCCTGCGCGTCAGCCGCGGTGAGGTAGACCGTGCCGCCCGACGGCGGCGTGCCGTGCGCGAAGTCCTGCGCCCGCGCCGGGTCGACCCGTCGCGCGCGCTCGGCCAGGTAGCCGTCGGACAGCAGGTCGGCTGAGGTGACGCGCGTCATCGCGCGCGCATCGCCGACCCAGCGGTAGGTGTCCGCGAACGCGAGCTTCATCGCCTCGATCTGCAGGTGCTGGCACTCGACGCTGTCGACCGGGAAGCGGGACACGTCGAGCTTGTCGAGCATGCCCAGGGCCATGAGCGCCGCGATGCCCTGGCCGTTGGGCGGGATCTGGTGCACGACGTGCCCGGCGAACGGCATCGCGATCGTGTCGACCCATTCGGGCGCATAGCCCGCCAGGTCGGCCTCGGTCATCGCGGCCCCGCAGGCGCGCGCGTGCGCGGCGAGCGCGTGCGCGACCTCGCCGCGGTAGAACGTCTCGCCGGCTGTCTGCGCAATGGCGCGCAGCGTGCGAGCCGCCGCCTCGAAGGTGAAGCGCTCGCCCGGCAGGGGCGCACGTCCGCGCGGCATGAAGGCGTCGGCAAAGCCCGGTTGGGACGCGAGCAGCGGCACCTGGCGCGCCCATTTGTCGGCGACGATGCAGGCGACGCCGTGGCCGCGTTCGGCCAGCTCGATGGCCGGCTGGAGCAGGTCGGCGAAGGGCAGCTGGCCGCAGCGCCGCGACAACGCGACCCAGCCCGCGACGGCGCCCGGGGTCGTGACGGTGTCCCACCCGCGCATCGGCAACTGCCCGCCGTGCCGGCGCTCGAAGTAGCCTGGGTCCCATGCCGCCGGCGCGACGCCCGACGCGTTGAGCCCGTGCAGCCGCTCGCCGTCCCACAGGATCGCGAACAGGTCGCTGCCCAGCCCATTGGACACGGGCTCGACGATGGTCAGCGCGGCCGCCGCGGCGATGGCCGCATCGACGGCGTTGCCGCCCGCCAGCAGCATGCGCAGTCCGGCCTGCGACGCGAGCGGGTGCGAGGTGGAGACCACGTTGCGCGCGAACACGGGGCTGCGCACGGTCGGGTAAGGGTTGGGCCAGGTGAACATCGGCATGCCTCGCGGAACAAGCCCCGATGGTAGTTCGCCGTCCGCATGGGGGATGGCCCCGCGGGCACGTGCGCGATACGCTTGGCGTTTCGCCGCAAGTTCGACCCAACCGATGCCCTACGTCTCGCCCAACTACGCCGCCCATCCGAACGCCCCGAAGGACAACTGGGTGTGCACCCGCACCTCGTCGCTGGGCCCGTTCGCGGCACCGACCAAGCCCGCCGACGGCCAGCGCCACAACCCCGACTTCTGCGGCCAGTGCGTGTCGTACGTCGTCACGGTGTGCCCGGACATCCCGGTCAACACCGGCCGCTGGACCAAGGGCACGCCGGTCAAGGACGACAACACCATCGCCGAAGGCACCGCCATCGCCACGTTCGACGCGCAGGGCAACTACCTGGGCCACGCGGCCATTTACGTCAAGCAGGACGCGGTCGGCATCCATGTCTACGACCAATGGATCACCGGCACCGGCAAGGCGATCGGCCCGCGCGTGATCCGCTGGAAGGGCATCGGCGTCTCCAACAACGGCGAAGGCTTCCATGTGGTCGAGTGAGCGGCCGCGCCGCCTGGCGTTCCTCACCTTGGCCGTCACGCTCTCGGCCTGCGCCACCGAGCCCGCGCCGCAGCCGGCCCCGAGCTGGGCCACGCCGAGCCACGAGCCGGCGCCGAGCTGGGGCACGTCCGACAGCGAGCACCACTAGCCGAACCTGCACCGGTTCACCTGATCGAAGCCGCAGCGGACGCCGCTGCGGCTTTTTCCGTATCGGCCGTCCGTAGTTTTGCGGAGGCGCGATTCGCGTCGATACCGACCGCAGTATGTCGAACTGTTGCTCGAATCCGATTTTGCGTGCTGCTCAACCGGGGCGGGACCCGTGAGTCTTGTGGTGCAAATGCAACACCCGCCAACCAACGTGTGGCGAGAGTGCTGGAACGCCTAAAAAGTCGGCACATGCATGTCTTTTTGGCTTCACGGTCCCGTGCATGGGCCTCAGATTGAACCCACGCGATTTAGTCGCAGTCCGTTATCGCGCGCCCTGGGGGCCACCGGAGCTGGGCTGTCTGGAAAAGTAGATGGGGATCGTCATGAAGAAACTGGCTTTGTTAGCAACGGCGCTAGCAATGATTTCGAGCTCGGCAATGGCAGCTGACATGGCGGTGAAGGCCGTCAAGGCGCCGCCGCCGGCTCCCTTCGATCCCTGGGACGTCGCCTTTGGC
>Ga0209677_101451_pt1 | contig 10254 bp, 9 predicted proteins | sample AraplaCvi_mCL_r2_2_FD_184285 | JGI IMG/M metagenome (GOLD analysis project Ga0209677, IMG submission 184285) | Arabidopsis root microbial communities from North Carolina, USA - plate scrape CL_Cvi_mCL_r2 (SPAdes) (version 2) | ecosystem: Host-associated > Plants > Roots > Endosphere | place: USA... | reverse complement strand
ACTGTTTTTCGCATGTTTCCGTGTTCCCGCTTTTCATATCAAGTGCCGGCAATTTGCGGCACTATCTTCCTGATGAATTTCGCCGGCACTCCGCCAACAACAGTTAATTCGGCGACATCCCGGTTGACAACGGAATTCGCCGCAACGACTGCATTTCTGCCAACTGTCACGCCCGGGAGAATGACAGCGCCAACGCCAATCCAACAACCATCCATCAGCATCACATTTCCGCGAAAGATATCACCCTGCAGCCGGATTGGCACCGTGGTGTCAGCAAATGCGTGCTCGCAGTCACTAATGAACACTCTATCGGCGATCAGCACGTCGCGCCCGATGCGAACGTTACGCCACGCGTTGATGTGCGCGAACCGGCCAATATAGGTGCCATCGCCAATACGCAAGGTCGGCATGCCGTCTTTACGGTCATCCATTGCGTTAAGCCACGCATGCCGGCCGATCCCCACATTTGCGCCCACTTCTATCAACTCCGGGGATTCCAGGATCGCTCCCAAACCAAGCCGAGAACGGGGTCCCCACGCTGCGAAACGCGGCCGGGCGATGAAAGTGTGGATTAGAAGCGCTGCCTTTTCCAAACCTCGGAACAAAGTCCAAAGCAACTTCAACATTGCGATTCCAAGCTTTACTGTTTTATTCGTTCTACGTGATTCAAGATGGCTGCAGGGATATTTTTTTCCAACCCGCGCACAATTCGCTTGACGCTTTCTTCCTGATAGAGCTGAGTCAGGTCTCGGGTCACCCACTCGTGAAACTCTGGCACTGTGAATGGCGTGAAGATCCAGTTGCAACATTGAGTCAGGTAGTAACACATAAGTGCATCGTCCCGCATCGCGTCGTTGACGGCCAATCTACCGGCTAGAGCGTCGGATAAATATTCACGATACTGCGCAACGCTCGTCGCTTTGCGCACAAAACCAAAATTCGAATAGTAAGAGCCGGAAGCAGTAATTACCGGCTTGCCGTGCGCGGCCGCTTCGATACCGATCGTCGAAGTATAAACAACGACGGCAGCTACCTGCTCCAACAAGTCGTAGCTGTTGACTGCCTCGTCTGCTGCAATGAAATGCAGACGGGGATGTGCACCAAAATGTTTAGTAAGTAGTGCAGCATAGTCATCCGAGGTGCGCGCGATCGCAAGCCGTTCAACTGGGTGCTGGCGAATGATGACTGGCGCAGAGGTGTTATCGAGCAGGTAACGCGTCGTCTCAACGATCCATTCGCTATTGCTCTTGAATACCTCATGCAAGCCAAGGGCCGCAGAATCCCATGACGAATTCAGAGCAATGAGAACCCCTCCGTTAAATCGCGTACTCGAAGAGGACGAGCCTTGAATTTGAGAAGAAAATTTGTCCACGCCCGCACGTCGACGCGCCATTTCCTTCTGCGCTGATTCAACGACGAATGCATGTTGATGGTGCTTCTCCACATCAAGCTTGAGCATCTCAAACGCACGTGGAATATCTTGCAACTGGCAGGCGATGCCGTCTACAGCCAGGAGCAGGTTTCCATATCCTCCCGAGTCGAAGCTCGCAACACGTACTCCAGCTGCACGAGCGTGCTCAATCCAGAGACCCGAACTCCCCCAGACGCCCCCTGGCACGAACAACACGTCGAATTTCCCTCCCTGAATCACGTTGCCGATTGGATGGTAACTCGCCTGTAATTGGCGGCTCGAACGTTCAATAAGGTCTTTGCGGCCAGGGACCACCATATCACCACGCAATTCCCATATTGCATTCAACGCAGCGAGACGCTCGATACAGTCACGTTCAGTCTCGCTGAGCTGAGAATTCGAAGGGAAATCGGAAGCGGAAATGATTGCGAAGCGGGGTCCAACCGCTTTGAGCACCCAACGCAGGCACCGCAGTTGAAACCGCGAACTCAGCCGATTACCACCAAATGGCAAATCATCAACCAGGAACGTGACTTTATTACCGCTGGCAGCCAGGAAGAGTCCAGTCACCATGCAAAACCAGGGGACTGACGTACCCATCCAAGGCATCAACACGATCGCGAAATGTACAGCGCCTGGCTTGGGTGGCACGCTCGTATCAAAATTACCGACCAGCTCACGCATGCGGCGGGCATCACGGCGCCACCCAAGGAAGTCGATGCCAAAAAATTTACCACAAAAACGACGAATTAAGGATTGCATGGCTTGCCAAAGAGATTTCTGATGTAGAAAAAAATAAGTTGCCGTGATTATTAAGATGCAGATTACCGTTTTAAGGAAAAATAAGGCAGGCAACGGAATATTTTGACGCGCAAGAAGTGTAGCCAGGAGTGCTATCCCCCCAATCGCTGTCCACGACGCACCTAACAGTCCGAAATAAGAATATCCAGAAGCCCGACGAGCCAACCAATGGCTGAGCAACGTCATGCAGCAAATTGCTCCCACACTCGCGAAAGCGGCACCATAAAGCTGAAAACGCGGTATCAGCAACGTGCCCAAGCAAGCAGCAAAAACTGCCCCAAAGATTGACACAGCTGCCGAAGTCTTTGGAAGATGATGGTAGAGCAATGCAGTATTCGAGATTTGGTTAAAAGAATTCGCAAAGTTGGCGGCAAGGATAATCAGCATAATCTGGTATCCGCCACTATAGCTGACTGGCGCAACAATCGAAAAAATCTCGGCTCCAAACAGGAGCAATATGCTGGTTAAGGCAAAAGTCAAGAGCAGCAAAATCCTGGCCGAACGTCTAAGCAGCGGAACGACGTTTCCCGGTTCGGCACTGAATATAGCTGGTTGCATTGCCATTGCGAAAGCGGTAGAGGCAATCGTCACAATGGTGGCCAGCTGTTGCGCCAGACCGAAGACAGCGATCTGGTTAACCGCAACATGCCGCTGGAGTATCAGTGTGCTAATGCGATTAAGTACGAAAAAAGCAACGTACCCGACTAACACGGGTGATGCGTATCGCATGGAAACTATGACGTGTTCCCACTTTATCGCAAGTTTAAACTTCCGTCCGAACAAAATCGGCAGGACTGTCGCCGAACAGGCCGCACTAAATAACAAGGCAGAAAGCAGCCCAGGCAGCCCAGCGTTAAACTTGACCAGCAATAATGTCGCGCCCGCGGCAAGTACCGCCGCGCTCGTCACTTGTACGCCAGCGAAAGCGATTGCTCGTCCTTCCAAACGTAGCCACATTGTCGCGATGGCGGCGAAGAACCCTACGGCAGCGATCGCTACGCAATAGACCAAATACGGTTTAACCGGAGTAGTTGGGGACACCAAGCTCCAGAGTTGATCCCCTTTTGCTGCCAATACAACAACGAACCCGACTAGGCACAGCAGGAAGAACATCACTACTGAACTCAAATATTCAAACTGCTGACCAGTTTTCTTATAGACGAAATACACCCTCCCGACAGCAGAGGGCAAACCAAGATACAACAGATAGGTCAGTATCTCGACATTCGCCCGAACGATCACGTAGATGCCATAATCAGCTTGCGATAGTGTACGGGTGTAAAGCGGCAGCAGCAGGAAACCACCTACGACTAGCACGATCACATCGGCAAAACCGTACAATACGGCGCTCGACAGCAAGTTTCGGGTATTCATTAAACCTTTTGCACAAAATATTCGGCCTGTAAACAGTTCATACCACGCTCATTCATGCACTTAGGAGTTATCTAATGGCAAACGCGTCAAGGACGGACCAGGAAAGCGGCGCTAGCCCGACTACAGGGGTTTGGTCTCATTGGAGTGGAGACGTGCAGTAGCGAGGTCATCGGGCCGTCCTACATCAAGCCACGGCTCATGCATCGGGTATGCAACTGTACGTTTGGCGTTGCTCTGCAGCCGTTCGAACAAGGTCGGCATATCGCACATGGCGTTAGCAGCCAAGCAGTTGAGAGCACTAGGATCCAGCGCGTACACCCCAGCATTGATATGGCTACGCGCTACCGGTTTCTCTTCAAAGCCGACAATCTCAACTCCGTCGAGTTGGACTACACCAAATGGGTGCTCCCATTCATGTAAGCGAACTGCCATGGTTGCAGCTGCATTGTGACGCAGATGAAAATCGAGCAATTCACCATAGCGGATATCGGTGATTACATCCCCGTTTGTAACAACGAAGGAGGCGTTAGGACGTGGGCTGAGTAGGCTTAGAGCACCTGCGGTCCCCAACGGTGACGTTTCGCGAACGTAATCGATTTGGACGCCAAGGCGTTCGCCGTGACCGAAATAGTCCTCAATCATATGGCCCAGGTAATGTACAGCCAAGGCAAAATGACGGAACCCTTCCGATTTAGCGCGCTCAATGATGTGCTCAAGCATCGGCTTGCCCGCAAGATGCAGCATTGGCTTAGGGCAGTTCTCGGTGTGCGGTCGCAAGCGTGTGCCCTTTCCTCCCGCCATAATTACCATCAAGTTCGGGCGCTCGGCAGGTGTGGTGATTTCATCCCAGAGATGCAGGCCAACAATACGCCGGTTTTGATCAACAGCAGGAATCTGCTGGATCTTATTTGCAAGCATGAGCTGCATTACCATGTCGCGCCCCATTTCAGGCGGCACTACGAAGGCGTTGCGGTGGATGACATCTGTAATCGGGCTGCTCAGCGCAAGGCCCTTCAACAGACCCCGTCGAATATCGCCGTCAGAAATGGTTCCCTCTAGCTCACCATTGTCATTAACAACGAGAATAATCTTAATGGCCACCTGATCAAGGTTGCTAATGGCCTCCTGGATAGTAGCGTGGACAGGAAGAATGGCTCTACGCCATACTGGTTCGGTTGAGTTCACTGTTGCGACCTTGAATTAAGGAACAGAAATATCGTAAAAGGACTTCTTGGCAATTCCGTTAAGCTTGACTGACTTAATGGTCTGCACCGCTTTTTCGCTCGCGCCGCCGTCACCGTAAGGGTTCACGGTCGCGTCGAGCGTAGCCTGGAAACCAGCGTCGAACACCTGTGCTAGGGCTGCGCTGATGGCGTCCCGGGTCGGTTCGCAATTGATGACGCTGCTCGCCTGGAGGCGCCCCTTCTGGCCATCGGCTTGCCTGCAACAGGCAACATCGGCTTAGGGCAGTTTTCGGTATGCGGTCGCAAGCGCGTGCCCATGCCGCCGGCCATGACCACCATCAAGTTCGGCCGCTCGGTCGGTGCCGTAATCTCGTCCCACAAATGCAGCCCGACCACGCGGTGCTGCTCGTCGACGACCGGAATCTGCTGGATTTTGTTGGCCGTCATCAGCTGCATGACCATTTCGCGTCCCATTTCAGGGGGAACGACGAAGGCATTACGATGAACAACACTGGTGATGGGACTGCTCAGGGTAAGTCCCTTGAGCAAGCCGCGGCGGATATCGTCATCCGAAACCGTACCCTCGAGTCTTCCTTCTGAATTCACGATCAGCACGATCTTGATCGCAACCTGGTCAAGGTTAGCGATTGCCTGCTGAATCGTGGCGGTGGGCGGCAGTATTGCCTTGGACCAGACTGCTTCTGTTGATTTCACGCTTAAAACCTTTCACGCAACAACTGGAACGCCTCGGCGGCCTGATAGCCGGAAGCGGCACCTCGGAGAGTTGCCAATGCGCGCAGTGCTTCATCGCTGCGCGGGAATGGAAATGGCGCCATCTCCGATGCGTATATTTCCATTGCCGCGAGTTTGGTGTCCAGATAAGGAGCGATGTCGACGAACACATTCGGTTCAAAACCTTTGTTCGTGCCAAGGCCAAAATCGGTTTCCGACAGTGTCTCGTATGCCAGTACGCGCTTTACCGACGGATAGCGAAACCATTTGGTACAGCCGGACGTGGCATCGAACACGACGCGGTGGTCCGTATGCACGTCGGACGGATGTGGGACAAATACCTCTTCCGGCTGGAATGCCTTGAAGACGCCGGACAGTGCCCCGACCAGATCGCCCATCGGCACTCGGTCAAGTTGCGTAGTAGGGAAATCCAGCTTAAACACCTGGTCAAATCCGAACAATGCCGTCACACGAGCGATTTCGTCGGCTCGCTTGCTGACCTGCTCCGGTTTCCATCCGTTGGCTGTCGAAATACCGGTGACGATGGCCCAGGCCACTTCAGCCCCTTCAGCTTTTCGGCGCAACAGGGTACCGCCAACGCCGAGCACTTCGTCATCCGGGTGCGGAGCAATAACAATTGTCTTCATAAATAGCTGCCTTGAATGGGATCGAAAGCCGGTTCCGTGAGCAAAAGACACAATGCGCCGTCGCCGCATTTCACTACGGGAGCACCATTGCGCCTGCCAAGGACCTTTCCGGCCTCGATATTCTTTTCAACGTCTTCGACGACCTCGCATTTCCAGACCTTGACGTCCTTGCCCTCGACCGTGAAATGCGCGCCTACATAAGGCTTTGCCAATCCGCGTACCAGGTTATGTATGGTCCGGGCGGACATGCGCCAATCGATCTTGCCGTCCGCCATGCCACGCTTGCGCCAAGTGTTCGCCTGTGAATGGTCCTGAATTTTGCGCACGAACGTGCCGGCCTCCAGCAAAGGCACGAATTCTTCGATCTGATCGAGCGCTGTCGCGACGACCTTGTCGTACAGGTCGCGCGCGTCGTCCGCCGGATCGATGGCGACGGCACGTTGCGACAAGATGTCACCGCTATCCGCCCCGGCATCCATGAAGAAGAAAGTCGACGCAGTCTGCTCCAGACCGAGAACGAGCGCCCAAATCAAGGGATGTCGTCCGCGGTTCGCAGGCAGGGCGGCAGGATGGAATCCGACCACTCCCAACCGGGCAAGCTCCAGCAACTCCTGCTTCAGCAGGCGCGACCAGCCGAAACAGAAAATGACATCGGGCGCGCGATCCCGAATCCAGTCCAGAGTCTCCGGCGAATTGATATCTTTGGCATACAGTACGGGAATCCCATGCGCCTGGCACGTCGGACTCAGGTCCACGTGGTCGGCGTTGAACGCTGCGTCTTCCAGGGTGCAGACACCGACGACGTCCGCTTTCATCGCAACAAGGCGGTCAAGGGCGCGTTGCGAGAACTCCACGGTGCCGATAAACACTATGCGCATGGACCGGTCCAGTCGAAAAAGCGCTTCTTCAGGATGTCCGTCAGCTCAGCGGATTTGATGAGTTGCACAATTTTGTCGCTGGCCCCGCCGTCACCATATGGGTTGCGAACATTGGCCAGACCTGCCTGAAAGTCTGCGCTGTACAAGGTCTGCAGGGCTGCGCCGATACTGGCGCGGTCGGGAGCGCAGTTGATGACACTGTCCGCCATGAGGCGTCCACGCTGCCGGTCACCAATGTTGATCGTTCCCTTCTTAAAACTCGGCACTTCGGCCAGTCCGCTCGACGAGTTACCCACGACGCCGTCGACCTGAGCAACACAGGACAAATAGCGCATTTGTCCAAGAGAAGTGTAGGCCCGTGCGTTCGCGTGTTTCGCAGCAAATTGTTCGACCATCCTGATGAGCGCCCGGCCATCGGTATCAGCGTTGGGCAGGGTGAAAATCAACTGCGTATCCTCGAGCGCAGCCAATGCCGACAAGAGCTCGGCCATTTGGTCTTCCGCAGTCGATGTCTCGAGCGTCACCGGATGGAAGGTGATCAACAGGTTCTTCGCGCCCAGCTTGAAGTCGAGCGACTGTTCGAGCGCTTCACGGTCGAGCAGTTTGATACGCTTGATATTGTCGATACCTAGCCCTCCGACCAGATGCACATTGGCCGGTTGCTCGCCCAACTGGATGACACGACGCCGGTATTCTTCGGCAGCGACAAAGTGCAGGTGCGACATCTTGGTGATCGAGTGGCGGATCCCTTCGTCGATCAAACCTTCGGTAGCTTCGCCCCCGTGGAGATGGGCGACAGGAATACGTGCCACCAGCGCAGCAGCGACCGCCGCGAATATTTCGAAGCGGTCGCCCAGCACGACGATGAGGTCGGGCTTGAGCGCATCAAGCGCATCGGCAAAACCGATCATCCCCAGCCCCATTGATTTGGCAATACCGACCGACGTATCGGAGCTGGTCAGCATTTCAACCTTCCTGTCGATCGAAAAACCGTCACGCTCGATCTCGCGATAGGTCAGGCCGAATTCTGGAGACAAATGCATTCCGGTAGCGATAACTTGCAGGGTCAGCGCAGGATCGTCCTTGATGCCTTGCATTACCCAGCGCAGCAGGCCGTATTCCGCCCGGGTGCCGGTAATGACGCAAATTCTACGGTTCATAGATCGATCAACTCATCCGCCGCGAAATCGCGCTTGGCCACGCGGCCGACCACATCGTCCCAGCGCATGGGTGTAATGCCGCTGCCCGGACGCTTGCAGGTCATGTTCTGCGCACTGAAGGTCTCGCCTGCCTTGATCGCTTGCGATGCGACCAACGATTTACGTACCACGTTCTTGTTTCGCTCCTCGCTTGGCGTGAGTCGCTTGACGCCGTCACCAAGCGCAATCTCGATATTCCGGATCGCGCTGACCATTGCCTTCAGTTCATGCGGTTCCAGGCTGGCCTGATGGTCCGGTCCAGGGAGTGTACGGTCCAGGGTGAAGTGCTTTTCGATCACGGTAGCGCCCATGGCGACCGCAGCGACCGCCACCTCGATGCCTGCCGTATGGTCCGAGTAACCAACCGGAACACCGAAAGCCTGATGCATGCTCTGCATCGCGCGCAGGTTGACTTCGTTCATCGGTGTCGGATATTCAGTCGTACAGTGCAACACCGTCAACTTGGTGCGTGCCGTACCAGCCTGCTCAAGCGCCGCCAACGCGGCCTCGACGTCACCCAGCGTCGCCATTCCGGTGGACAGGATGACGTTCTTGTTTTGCTTACCAATATGTCGAAGGTACGGCAGGTTGGTGATTTCACCCGATGGGATCTTGAAATGATCCTGTCCGAGGCCGATCAGCATGTCGATGCTTTCGATGTCGAAACCCGTCGAAAAGAAAGCAATGCCGCGTTTGGCGCAATGCGCAATCAGCTCCTCATGCATGGCCAGGTCCAGCTCGAGACGACGCAGCATCTCGTGATGCGACTCGCCGCTGCCGATGGCCTGGATCTGGTAGTCGGCCTTTTTAGCACTACGGGTCACAAGACGGTCGGCATTGAAGGTCTGGAACTTCACCAGGTCGGCGCCGGCGTCGGCGGCAGCGTCGATCAGGCCTTTGGCCATCGCCATATCGCCATTGTGATTGACGCCGGCTTCGGCAATGATAAGAACTCGATGACTCATATTTATCCTAGAAATTTGGCATGGTCAGGCTGGTCGTGGCGCACCGCCAGGCCCATCCCGATGATACTCTGTTCGCCCAACCGCAGGCCCTGCGTGACGACGCCGGCGCTGCCCACGAAGCTGCCGGCCCCAAGCTGCACGCCGCCGTTCAGTATGGCGCCGGTGGAGACATGGCAGTGGTCGCCGACCACGGCGTCGTGTTCGACCAGCGCACGGGTATTCAGGATGCAGTTCCGGCCGACCTGCGCAGCGGCGTTCACTATCGCGCCATGCATCACCACGCTGCCGGCACCGATCGTGGCATGGCGGGAAACGTGCGCGCTTGGCGCGACGATGACGGGCAGGTCGAAGCCGAGCCGCAGCGCTTGCTCGAACATGCGCATCCGCAGCGTCGGCGAATGGATCTGCCCGACCGTGACGAGGGCATGGCGGTACCGGCCCGCCAGTTCGGCGAGCTGGTCGTCGGTGGCGATGACCTCGTATCCCAGCTGGCGCGTGTGCAGTTCGTTCGCCGTGCCCACCAGGCCGGCGATCTCGAACTGGCCATGCTGTTCGATCACGTCGATGCATGCACGGGCGTGTCCGCCCGCGCCGATCAGGATGAGGCCAGGCTTGCTCATGGCTTGGCGGGCACCAGCTCCGCGCTGCTCGGAACGTTGATCAGGCGCCGCTCGATCGATTCGGCAACCGGGGTCGCTGCGCGCGGTGCGCCGGCGTACATCGGCATGCGGTACATCAGCGTCCACACGGGACGCGTCATCAGGCCGGCGTCGTTGGTGGCGGTCAGCACGGCATCGCGCTGGCCGGCATTTGCCTCGTCCAGCAGCAAGGCCTGCAGCCAGTAATTGCTCACGCAGCCGTCCGGCTCGGCTACCAGGCGCACGCCCTGCACGTCCGCAAAGCGCGCCTGGTACTGTTCGAACAGGCGGCGCTTGCTGGCCAGGAAGCCGGGCAGCTGCTCCAGTTGCGCGCAGCCGAGGGCGGCGTTCAGGTTGGGCATGCGGTAGTTGTAGCCGACCTCGTCGTGCACGAAGTTCCAGCGGTGCGGGATCTTGGCGGTGGT
>Ga0209677_101450_pt1 | contig 10255 bp, 10 predicted proteins | sample AraplaCvi_mCL_r2_2_FD_184285 | JGI IMG/M metagenome (GOLD analysis project Ga0209677, IMG submission 184285) | Arabidopsis root microbial communities from North Carolina, USA - plate scrape CL_Cvi_mCL_r2 (SPAdes) (version 2) | ecosystem: Host-associated > Plants > Roots > Endosphere | place: USA... | reverse complement strand
GCGGGTGAAGCTGACCGCGCCGGCCGCCGGCTGGTCGCGCGCCAGGATCTCCATCTCGGCCTTCTTGCCGCGCGCCGCCAGCGTCGCGTCGAGCTCGTACATGAGATCGAAGTGATCCTCGATCGCATCCTTGTTGCGCCCGGTCACGAATACGAAATGCTCGATGCCCGCCTCCTTGGCCTCGTCGAACACATATTGGATCAGCGGCTTGTCGACGATGGTGAGCATCTCCTTCGGCATCGCCTTGGTGGCGGGAAGGACGCGGGTGCCGAGGCCGGCAACCGGGAAAACGGCTTTGCGAATCTTCATGGGGCGGGACGAGACCTTAGCAATGATATGAATGCGAAATCGATCGCATCTTGGTATCCGGTTTGCAGCCGAGAACAAAGGCGGATGTTGGTCGGTGGTTCCAGTCTCACGACAAAGGGACGCGGAAACTCCCTGATTCGAAATTGGGAGCCTGTTAATCCGCTGGTAACCAGGAGCGGGCCTCCTGAAAGCCTGATTTGCAGGCAATGGGTGAGCCAAATGGCACGACGGGAACCCTTGAGAATGTGGCAGGCCGCGACCGTGGCGGTCGCCGCTGCGATTGCCTGCGCCGCACCGGTGCGGGCGCAAGCAGGCGGCAGTCCGTTCAGCTTTCTCGATAATCTGTTCACAGGCAGCAGCGGCAACGCGGCCAATGCGCCATCGGCGCAGCCGACGCCCGGCGCTCCGGGGCAATGGAGCGGCGAGGACGGCGCCTCCGGCCATCCGCTGATGACGGCGTCCGCGATCCGCGAGGCGGCGGCGAATTTCGACAATTGCGTCGCCGGCATGTGGCCTGATGCCGCACGCCGCAACATCTCGCAGGAAAATTTCCAGCGCTTCACCGCCGGCCTCTCCCCCGACCTGCGCATTATGGATCTGCTCGATGCGCAGCCCGAATTCACCAAGTCGATCTGGGATTATCTCGACATCCTGGTGAACGACAATCGCCTCGCCAAAGGCAGAGAGGTGCTGGCCAAGTACAAGGCGCAATTCGACGCCACCGAGCGCGCCTATGGCGTCGACCGCTACATCATCGCGGCGATCTGGGGCATCGAAACGAATTATTCGACCCAGGTCGGCGACCGCAGCGTGCTGCAATCGACCGCGACGCTCGCCTGCATCGGTCGCCGCCAGGACTATTTCAGGGACGAGTTCCTGTCGACGCTGGAGATCCTCAACCGCGGCGACCTGCGGCCCGAACAGCTGCACGGCTCCTGGGCCGGCGCCTTCGGCGCAACCCAGTTCATGCCGACCGCCTTCAAGCGCTTCGCGGTCGATGCCGATGGCGACGGTCGCCGCGATGTCGTCGATGATCCGGCCGATCTGATCGCCTCGACTGCCAACAACCTGAAGAAGGACGGCTGGCAACCGGGGCAGAGCTGGGGCTACGAGGTCGTGGTGCCGCAGGGCTTCAACTACATGCTGGCCGACCGCGCGCGGAGCATGACCTTCGCACAATGGGAGCAGATGGGCCTGAAGCGCGCCACCGGCCAGCCGTTCCCGGCTTCGAACGAGAAGGTGTATCTGCTGGCGCCCGCCGGCGCGCAGGGCCCTGGCTTCCTGATGATGCAAAACTTCCGCGTCATCATGAAGTACAACCCGGCGGAGGCCTACGCGCTGGCGATCGGCCATTTCGCCGACCGGCTGCGCGGCGGACAGCCCTTCGTGCAGGCCTGGCCGCGCGAGGAGCGCACGCTGTCGCGGGCCGAGCGGCTGGAGATGCAGCAATTGCTGGCCCAGCGCGGATTTTACCGCGGCACCCCGGACGGCCAGTTCGGCGGCCAAACCCGGGAAGCCCTGCGGAACTTCCAGGCCTCGATCGGCGCCGCGGCGGACGGTTTTGCTTCGGCGGACGTGCTGGAACGGCTGCGGGGGCGGTAGGCCGGACGGTCGCCGGGCACCCCCTCCACTTGGATAGAGCCCAGGATCTGAAAGCTCGCAAGTTCCCGCCTGATTCCGCCCCAAAGTAACCGTGACGGCAATTGGTGGGCGTGCAGATCGGCTGGAACCCGCGAATGCCTGTTTGCGGCCCTTTTCCGCACTTACTATAACGTAACCGATGAATTTGCCGCGCGAGTGCGCATGACCAAGCTGAAGCCCATTTTCAAGCTCATCACCGAGCCCGGCCCGCTGGTCGTGCTGGCGGTCGCGATCGCGATGCTGGTCGGCATCATCAGCCCCGCATCCGCGCAGTTTTTCAACTTCAACCCGTTTTCCTCGCAGCCCGCGCCGCGCCAGGGCGGTGGCGGTGGTCGCGGAGGTGGCTGGTTCGGCAGCGACTTCTTCCAGCCGTTCCAGCCGCAACAACCGAAGCGCGTCATCCCGCAGGATTATTCCAAGGCACCGCCCCCGGAGCGGCACGACAATGCCAACGCGCCGGAGCGCTATGTCCTTGTGCTCGGCGATGCCATGGCCGACTGGCTCGCTTTTGGCCTGGAAGACGCCTACGCTGAGCAGCCCGACATGGGCGTGACCCGCAAGGCCAAGAACGGCTCCGGCCTGATCAAATATCAGCCCAAGGGCGAGCCGGCCGACTGGGCGGCCGCGGCCAAGGGTATCCTTGCCGCCGAACGTGCCGACGCCATCGTGGTCATGCTCGGCCTCAACGACCGCGTTTCCCTGCGCGAGCCGGCCGGCGAGAAGACCGACGACAAGAAGGCGGACAAGACCAAGAAGGACGCCAAGGGAAAAGATCAGCCCAAGGACCAGAAGCCCGGCGACACCGCCGCCAAATCCGACGACAAGCAAGCCGATACCGACCTGCCGCAGGACGATGCCGACAATGGCGACGGGCCGGCGGCCGCGCCGGAGAAGGCAGCGCGCTCGCCGAACGGCATCTACGAATTCCGCGATGACGGCTGGGTCGAGCTCTATACCAAGAAGATCGAGGAAATGATCGGCGTCCTGAAGAGCAAGGGCGTGCCGGTGATCTGGGTTGGCCTGCCGGCCGTGCGCGGCCCCAAGGGCACGGCGGACGCGCTGTTCCTGGATTCACTCTATCGTGACGTCGCCGGCAAGGCTGGCATCACCTATGTCGACGTATGGGACGGCTTCGTCGACGAAGGCGGCCGCTTCATGCAGAAGGGCCCCGACTTCGAGGGCCAGCCGCGCTCGCTGCGCTCGCCCGATGGCGTCTATTTCACCCGCGCCGGCGCGCGCAAGCTCGCCCATTATGTCGAGCGTGAGATCACCCGCGCGCTGGCCGGCCGCTCCGCGCCGATCGAGCTGCCGAGCGAGCCGGCGACACCGGATGCGAACGCGGTGCCCGGCCAGCCGGCGCCGCGCCCGATTGCCGGGCCGATCCTGCCGCTTGTCGCCTCCTCGGTCGGCACCGACCAACTGCTCGGTGGTCCCGGCGGACGGCCCGCTGCGGTCGATGCGCTGGCCGCACGCACCCTCGTCAAGGGCGAACCTTTAAGTCCGCCCGCCGGCCGCGCCGATGATTTCGTCTGGCCGCGGCGCGAGGTCGGCCGCGAGCAGGCCAAGGAGCCGCCGAAAGAACCGGGCAAGGAACAGACCAAGCCCGACACACCTGTCGCCGCGACCACGCCTGGAGAAGCGAGCCCGGCAGCGCCGGCGCAGCCGAAGCCGAAGCGAATGACCGTGCCGACCACGCCTGGCCAGCCACCACAGGCCCAGTCGCAGCCGCCTGGGGCCGGGCAGTCCATCCGCGATTTCTTCGGCTTTGGTGCGCCTCAACAGCCGCAGCAGCAGAAGCCATCGGCCGCGCATAATCCGGCGCCCGCAGGGCCGCCGAGGCCGCCCGGCAATGTCGGCCGCGCGGCGATGCAGGATCAGCCGGGGCGCTAGGCGCTTCCCAACCAAGCCAACAAAACGGCCCGCTTTCATCTCTCCTCCCGGAGCGACAAAAGCAGGCCGCGTCTCACCACCGGTTGATTGCGTGAGGTGCGCTCAGTTGTAGTAGCGCCACCGCGACGGCGGCGGACGGCGCGCCGGACGCGACATCAGAAGCGCCAGCGCAAAGCCGATGCCGCCGGCCACCAGCAGCGCGCCGAGCGGATTGTCCTGCACCTTCTGCGTCAGAGCCTGGGTGCCGTCGCGCAGCGTATCGGTGCTGTTGCCCAACTTGTCCTTGGCGAAATCCATCGCGGCGTCGCTGGCGTCACGCGCAGCGTCCTTGGCCTGGCCATAGAGATTCTGCACGACGCCGGAAGCCTCACGGGCACGCCCCGAGGCCTCGGTCTCCTTGTCACCGGTCATCTGGCCGATACCACCCTCGACCTTGCCTGCAACATCCTTGGCCGTCCCTGTAATCCGATCCGTGTCCATTGCCGCACTCCTTGTTTTGTTGTTTTGCCGATTGGGGATTTGCTGCTCAGCTAACCGGCAAAGACCGCGCGGGTTCCTCTGGCATTCGGTCGCGCGTTGACTTCGCGCATAGAGCGAGTCACTTTTTTCGGGAACGAGAGCGGCCGCCAAGCCGCCAGGACAGGAGAACGCCATGACCATCGCGATCCGGCAGGTCCATCCGCATTTCGTCGGCGAAGTCTCAGGCATCGATCTAAGTCGGCCGCTCGCGAGCGATGAGGTCGCGCAATTGCAGGCCGGGATCGACCGCTATGGCGTGCTCGTGTTCCACGGCCAGGACATCACCGACGAGCAGCAGCTGGCCTTTGCGCTCAACTTCGGCGAGCGCGAGAAGGCCCGCGGCGGCACCGTTACCAAGCGCGAAGACTATCGGCTGAGCACCGGACTGAACGACGTCTCCAATCTCGGCAAGGACGGCAAGCCGCTGCCGTCAGACCATCGCACCCATCTGTTCAATCTCGGCAACTGCCTGTGGCATTCCGACAGCTCGTTCCGGCCGATCCCGGCGAAATACTCGATCCTCTCGGCACGCGTGGTCAATCCGAAGGGCGGCAACACCGAGTTCGCCGATATGCGCGCGGCCTATGATGGGCTGGACGACGAGACCAAAGCCGGGATCGATGATCTCGTCTGCGAACATTCGCTGATGTATTCGCGCGGCTCGCTTGGCTTCCTCGATTACAGCGAGGAGGAGAAGCAGATGTTCAAGCCTGTCCGCCAGCGCCTGGTGCGCACGCATCCCTCGCATGGCCGCAAGTCGCTGTATCTGTCGTCGCATGCCGGCGCGGTGTGCGGCATGAGCGTGCCGGAAGGACGGCTGCTGCTGCGCGATCTCACCGAGCACGCCACGCAGCCGCAATTCGTCTACGTCCACAAATGGGCGCTGCATGATCTCGTGATGTGGGACAACCGCCAGACCATGCACCGCGTGCGCCGCTACGACCAGTCGCAGCCGCGCGACATGCGCCGCGCCACGGTCGCCGGCACCGAGCCGACGGTCGCGCAGCAGGCGGCGGAGTAGCGGCACACTGAGCTGTCATCGCCCGGCTTGACCGGGCGATCCAGTACTCACAAGCAGCCATAACAAATTGAGAAGTCGCGGCGTACTGGATGCCCCGCTCTCGCGGGGCATGACAGACCAGGCTACGCGTGGCCGGCTTCGTTCGACAGCATGCCGGGATCGATGCCGATCTTGCGCAATGCGCGATCATATTTGTCGTCGACATCGTCGCCGAAAATCAGGTCGGCGTCGGCATCGCAATGCAGCCAGCCATTGTCCTGGATCTCGGATTCCAGCTGGCCCGGACGCCAGCCGGCATAACCGAGCGCAAGGATCGCGTACCGCGGGCCGCTGCCCTTGGCGATCGCCTTGAGAATGTCGACGGTCGTGGTCAGGCACACGCCGTCATTGATCTTCAGCGTCGCATTGGCGATGAAATAATCACTCGAATGCAGCACGAAGCCGCGGCCGGTATCGACCGGGCCGCCCGACAGCACCTTCATGGTCTCGGCATTGCCCGACAGCTTGATCTCCTCGCTCTCCTTGATGATGTTGAGCTGCATCAAGAGCTGCGGAAAATCGATGCTGCCGGCGGGGCGGTTCACCATGATACCCATCGCGCCTTCCGCCGAATGCGCGCAGACATAGATCACCGAGCGTTCGAAACGCGGGTCGCCCATCACTGGCATCGCGACCAGCAACTGTCCGTCAAGATAGCCTTGACCGGAGGCGTGGCTGCCTGACGCATCGCTTCCGATGCCGGCCACCTTGCGACTGACGTCGCCGTGCCTTTTTCCCTCAGGATTCATCGGCAAGGACTCTCATGCTGCGTGATATCCTGATATTGGGATGCGCATCTGTCAATCAAGGTTCGCGTCCCGACATCGCTCACAAGCAATTCAATGGTTTAGGTTCGCACCCGGCATTAAAGACGTCTCATGAAGGCCTTGGTTCCTCCCCATATTGCGTTTGCGTTCGTCATTGCGCTGTGCGCGTCCTCGTGGCTGACGGCGGCGCGCGCGCAGGACGCCTCGCCCTGGCAGCGCGACGGCCATTCGGCACTGCGCCTGCTGGCGGGATCACGCAGTGGAACGGTGCTGCTCGGCGGCGTTGCGTTGCAGCTGCAGCCGGGATGGAAGACCTATTGGCGCAGCCCGGGCGATTCCGGCGTGCCGCCGCGATTCGATTTCTCGAAATCGGACAATGTCGAGGCGGTGACGGTGCTGTGGCCGGCACCGACCAAGTTCGACGACGGCGCCGGCGGCCATTCGCTCGGCTATCACGACCAGATCGTGCTGCCGCTGCGCATCGTGACCAAGAACGCCGACAAGCCGGTGACCTTGCGCGCGGACATCAGCTACGCCGTGTGCGAGAAGATCTGCATTCCCGTCGACGCCAAGGCGGAGCTTGCCTTCACCAGCGTCGCCTCGACCGAAGACTCGGCGCTGTTCGCCGCCCTCGACACCGTGCCGAAGCCGGCCAATATCGGCGATCCCAATCCGCTGACGATCCGCGACATCAAGCGCGAGGGCCAATCGGTGGCGGTCGATGTGGCGGCGCCCGAGGCGCGCGACGTCAGCCTGTTCGTCGAGGGTCCGACGCCGGACTGGGCGCTGCCGATCCCGGCGCCGGATGCGCACAGCCCGCAAGGCGTCAAGCGCTTCAGCTTTGCGCTCGACGGCCTGCCGCCCGGCGCCAAGCCCGACGGCGCGGCGCTGAAATTCACCCTGGTCGGCGCCGACAAGGCCTACGAGTTCAACGTCAACCTGCCGTGAGATCGTAGACGTTCGCAGGCTGCTGCGGCACTCACCGCTGTCGTCCCGGCCAAGCGAAGCGCGAGCCGGGACCCAAACGCCGCGGCCATCGTTGTGAAACCGCCTGGCCGACACCGTCATCCGACTCTGCACGTCCTGTGGTTATGGGCCCCTGCGTTCGCAGGGGCGACGGCCTCGCCGCGTCCAACTGAATCTTAACGATACGTTGATAGACGGGAGCTGTCGCCGCCATCTGCGGCTTGCGCAGTGGACCCGCCGTGGCCGTGATCGATGCCGAAACGTCCCGCTCTTCCGCCGGCCTGATCGCGCGGCTGAAGACAAGGCTTGCCGGCGGCGCCAGCGACGCCTCGCTGACGCGCAGGCTCGCCGGTATCATCTTCGTCATCCGCGTGCTCAGCGCTGGCCTTGCCTATCTCTCCCAGATCCTGCTGGCGCGCTGGATGGGCGGCTCCGACTACGGCATCTACGTCTATGCCTGGACCTGGGTGCTGCTGCTCGGCAGCATGCTGGATTTCGGCCTCGCCTCCTCGGCGCAAAAGATCATCCCGGATTATCGGACCCGCGGCGAGCAGGCGCTGCTGCGCGGCTTCCTCTCCGGCGGCCGCTGGCTGACCTTTGCAGCCTCGACCGCCGCAGCCCTGCTGCTGGCCGGCCTCGTCAGGCTGCTGTCGCCCTGGATCGAGCCGGGCGGGGTCGTGCCATTGATGATCGGCTGCGCGACGCTGCCGGCCTTCGTCGTCGCCAACACCCAGGACGGCATCGCCCGCTCGCACGACTGGATGACGCTCGGGCTGATGCCGCAATTCATCATCCGCCAGGCGCTGATCATCGGCATCACCGCCGGTGCCTTCGTGCTCGGCTTTCATCTCGGTGCCTCCGCCGCCATGCTCGCAAGCGCGGCCGCAGTCTGGATCGCGATGCTCGGGCAGATGCTGGTGCTCAACCGCAGGCTCGGCGCGCATGTCGAGCGCGGGCCAAAGGACTACGACATCAGGGGCTGGCTCGGCGTGTCGCTGCCGATCCTGCTGGTCGAGGGCTTCTATCTGCTACTCTCCTACACCGACGTGCTGGTGCTGCAGCAGTTCCGCCCCTCGGACGAGGTCGGCATCTATTTTGCCGTGGTGAAGACCTTGGCGCTGGTCTCCTTCATCCACTACGCGATGTCGGCGACCACGGCGCATCGCTTCGCCGAATATCACGCGCTCGGCGACAAGGACCGGCTCTCGGCCTATGTCGCACATGCGATCCGCTGGACGTTCTGGCCGTCGCTCGGCGCAACCCTGCTGCTGCTCGCGCTCGGCAAGCCGCTGCTGTGGCTGTTCGGCCCGCAATTCGTCGCCGGCTACGAGATCATGTTCGTCGCGGCGATCGGCCTTGTGGTGCGGGCTGCGATCGGCCCGGTCGAGCGCCTCTTGAACATGCTGGGCCACCAGCACATCTGCGCGGTCGCTTACGCCGCCGCCTTTGTCATGAATGTCGTGCTCTGCCTTGCGCTGGTGCCGCGCTTCGGCGGCCATGGCGCGGCGGCCGCCACCTCGCTGTCGCTGGTCGCAGAGACCGCGCTGCTGTTCTGGATCGTCAAGCGCCGGCTCGGGTTGCGCGTGTTGGCATTCGGTAAGATCAACTGACCTAATAGTATTTCCGTGAGTGCGGCCTCTCCTCGCGGAAGCGGAAAAGTTCCGCGATCACGCAACCGTTGATATCAACGCCTTGTTTTCGGCATGATTAGGCCCGCGAATGGCCGAATGCTGCGCACGGGGGAGCAAGCAATGTCGAGACTGGGACTTGCAGTGTCACTCATGGGGTCGTTGCTGCTGGCGGGATGCATGCAGGCAACGCTGTCGCCGTCGACCGATGCCAGCCTGACCCCGCGCGATCGGCAATTGTTGGCGCATCCGCCTTACGCGGAAGCCAAGGTCCCGGAGCAATATCAGCGGCACGTCGTCGACTATGACCGGCGCGAGGCGCCCGGCACGATCCTGGTCGATACCGATGCGCGCTATCTCTATTACGTGCTGCCGAACGGCAAGGCGATCCGCTACGGCGTCGCCGTGGGCGAGGAAGCCATGGCCTTCTCAGGCGTGGCCACGGTCGGCAAAAAGCAAGAATGGCCGGACTGGATTCCGACGCCGGAGATCCAGGCCCGGCTCGGGCCCTACCCCAAGCGGGTCGCCGGCGGCCCGGCCAACCCGCTCGGCGCGCGGGCGATCTATCTGTATGAGGGCAACAAGGACACGCTGTACCGGATTCACGGCACCAACCAGCCGGAATATATCGGCCAGGCGATCTCGTCCGGCTGCATCCGCATGACCAATGGCGACGTCATTGACCTCTACGATCACGTCAAGCAAGGCACGACCGTCGTCGTGCTCCCGGCAGGCGGGAGCAGCGTTTCGACGGGCGGTCTGTTCGGCAACCGGCGGACATGATCGGATAGTTCCAAGCACTGGCTCGGACCGCACGCGCGGCGTTCGGGACGTCGCTGAGGGATTGGAATTTTGTGCCCTTCTCTCTATATCTGGGAGATGGCAAGTGCTGATCTCAAACACCTGATCGAACGCGTCCAGCATTGGCCGCAGACTGCGCGCGAAGAGTTCCTGGCGGTCGCGGATCAGATCGAGAGCGAACTGCACGGCGGCGACTACGTCGCCTCTCCCGAGGAACTCGAGATCATCGATGCCGCTACTGCAGCAGTGGATCGAGGTGAGATTGCAAGCGATGCCGAAGTCGCAGCCGCTTTTGCAATATTCTCGCCCAAATGAAGGTCATCTACTCGCGGCAGGCATCGGCCGACCTCGAGCAGATCGCAAATTACTATTCATCTCACGCGAGCCCGTCCGTCGCGAATTCTATCCGACGCCGCATTCTCGGTGTGATCGAGCGTATCCGCCTCGCACGGAGATAGCTCCCCGCGTGACGCAACGTCCCGATATTCGGGTCATCTCCGTGATCCGATATCCGTTTCGGATCTTCTATCGCGTCCGCGGTGACACGATCACTATCCTGCATATCCGGCATATGTCGCGACGACCGGTCAACCTCGATCGAACAGAGTAGGTCGGTCAGCGCACAGCCTTTGACAGGTCGTCGATGCCGACCTCCTCTGGATTGCTTCGGCGCT
>Ga0209677_101449_pt1 | contig 10255 bp, 9 predicted proteins | sample AraplaCvi_mCL_r2_2_FD_184285 | JGI IMG/M metagenome (GOLD analysis project Ga0209677, IMG submission 184285) | Arabidopsis root microbial communities from North Carolina, USA - plate scrape CL_Cvi_mCL_r2 (SPAdes) (version 2) | ecosystem: Host-associated > Plants > Roots > Endosphere | place: USA... | reverse complement strand
GCCCGGCCGGATATTGCGTAATGCCCACACGCACGACAGCCTGCCCGACATACTCGCCGATCAGCGCCATTGCCTCATCGACAGTTTTCGCCTGCGGCACCAGAACAACGCTATTACCGGAGCGAACCGTGACGGTGAGCGGATCAGACGATCCGGCCCGCGCGATAAACTTTTCGACGATCGCGGGCTTTAGGCCCGGATCGGCGCATTGCTGGATAAGGGCGGCATCGACCATGGCTGTTATTCCTCTGCTTGGGTGTTGAATGCAGTGACGAGGGGCAAGTTGAACAGTCGCGCCCAAGCCGCGGCGCTGGCTTGCTGTATCGCGATGATCGAAGTGCCGGATGTCCACCAGCCATTGCCGGCGGCGACAATCATGTCCGGCCCATGCAGCATCGACTGCAGTACAGGCCACACGATCAACTGCTCGTAGCAGATCAGCGGCGCGATCCTCCTGCCGCCGAGTTCGACGACGGGGTTGGCGAACAAGCCAGCCTGTGCACCACCATCTTGTTCGTTCCATGCTAGCCATGGCTGCCACATCGAGACGGGGACCGGCATGCGTTCGTGGTAGAGGATGCGCCCGCCGTCACCGGAGATCGCCACCAGGACATTGTCGTAACCGGTGCGCTCGACGACTGCAGCGCCGGCAATCACGGTAAGGCGGCTGGTTGCGAGCTCGCGTTGCCAGAACTGCTCAACGGTCGGTGTCCAGAAACCAAGTGCGCTCTCGGGAAGGACGATGAAACGAGCGCCTTCGCGTGTGGCATGTTTCACTGTGGCCGACAGATCACGCTGCTGCTCGAGCGACGTGTCGCGGCCGAGCTTTTTCCCGTGTTCGAGGTCGACGCCTCTCCATCCTTCCGGTAGGTCCGGAACTGTCCACATTGCGGCGGACCAGAGCCAGAATCCTCCCAGGATGATGGCCGCAGCCGGCCACCACCTTGTCGTCATGACAATGAGGCCGGCTGCAGCGGCGCCGAAACCTGCCCGCCCCCAACCCGGAAACACTACGCCCGCCGCCGTGATCGGATGCGCCCAACCGACTATCCCGAACGGAGGGATCGCCATCAGCACAGCCGCCGCCCCATAGCGCAGCGCCCTTGCCTGTCCCGGACGATCCGTCCAGAGCGCCGCATGGAGGATGACGAAGGCAAGCGAGGCGACAATCCAGAGAAAAAGCCCCGACCATAGATTGGACGCATAGAAATTGGCGACGCCCTGCGGCAGGCCACGCGAAGCCGCCAGAAAATATCCCGCCGACACGAAGGCCGCCGTCACCCGTGATCGCGAGAATGCCCAGAGCATCGGGAACGTCATCGCGAGCGGCAGTGCCAGGACATCTCCGCTCCAACCGAGGACGCCGACGATGATCGCGCCGCCGATCAGAACGACCTGATGAAGACGATCAGGGATTGAAGGTAAGGACAGGCCGTGCCAGGCCGAGAAGACCTGAATCCGGAATCGGGCCAAAATATCGACTATCATAGGAGCTCGCAAAGGGTGAATGGAGAAACAGTTGGTGTGACGGCACGAAACCGCCGGGATCAGGCAAGAGCATCCTGCCCTCGCCATCCCTGTCCCACAGGGACGATGCGGGAACCGAACGGCCGTCGATGAGCACGTGATCGGTGATTTCGACACGTTGTCCGGCAAGTGCCGCGACAGTCTTGATCAGCGGCGCGAACCCGCCGGCGCACAGCCCTCGCCGAAGATATCCGCGCCGCCGCGCCTCTGCGAAGACAGCTGTCATGGGTGGGCATAAAAACACCAGATCGCCGACGGCGACCGGACGCTGAAGCTCTTCGATACGCCAGAGCCCAAGCGGCTCGCTTGGGGTCAGGTTGAGCCGATAACCACGCGTGAACGCAGCCGCCGCCAGTGCGGATATAACGACGGCGGTGCCCGCCAGAAACAGATGAATGCGCCTCCGTCTCATTGCTTCAGCACCGGCGTCTGGCGCTGGGCTAGACGCTGTTCCTCGGCTTGTCTTAGCGACTGGACGGTGCGCTCATGAGCCGCAAGCTGTTGCGCTGTCCGCATCACCGGCCAGGCTTGTTTCAGCTGCTCCTTCTGCTCCGGCTTCATGCCCTCGGAGAGTTTTTCGTACAGCGTTCCGGAAGGCTCGCGCGCCGCGTTGCTCAGCAGCATCCGTTCCCCGAACCGCTCGGTCACCGCCCGGTTGAGCCCGTCGATTTCGAGCTTGGTCTCACGATTGCTGAGTGCGTAAGCCATCGCCGCCGGAAGATCGTTGCGGTCGATGGCGTCACGCACCCGCTCCAGCACGACGCGCGCTGCCGGCGACAGCGCCGGAATGTCGAGCGAGACGCGCTGGCGCAACGCCTGTTCATCAGTCGCCATGCGTTGCGTCGCCGTTTCGCGCATGCGCAGATACTGCTCGAGGTCGCGCTTCAGGGCCGGAGCATTGACCTCTGCGATGCGGCGCGCCTCACGCTCCGCCTTGCTGGCAAGAATGCCGGTCTTGCCCTTCAGCGGGCCGATCGATGCCGGCTCCGCCTCGAGTTTCTGCAGCATCTGTTTCGCCTTATCCTTGTCCGCCAGAACCGCATCGAAGTTCATCGGACGGAAGGCGGCTTCCGGATCGGCAAAAACGTAGGAGAAGCGCGCCGAGACCTCCTCCCATTGCCGCCTCAGGGCCGGATCGGCGCCGAGCTTGTCACCGACCGTATCGGCAATAGAGCCGGAAAATGTCTTGATGCCTGCGACCATGGGTGTGGCCTCCTTCATCGCGTGAGTGTTCGGGGATTGGGTGAAGCCGAGGCGCGCGGCAAAGGCAGCAAGGCGCTGGCTGAGATCGACAAGTTTGGCCTTCTGGCGCAGCGTCCAGTCGAGCCGGTCGCGTACCAGCGTGCGAGCGACCTGCACGATGTGCAGGCCACGAGCCTCGGCAAAGCGCAGCGCCTCACGATAAAGCTGGCCGCGCTCGTAATCGAGCGTGGTCTCCTTGGCGTTCCTTCGGGAAACAACCTTGGCCAGCCCGCCATTGAAGGAGAAGGATCTCGTCCCGTAGTAGAGCTGCAGATCCTCACGATGGCGAGTCATCGCTACATAGGTCAGATGCCGATCCAGGGACAGGGAAGCGAGCACCTTGACCTTGTCGACGGTGGCGCCTTGGGACTTGTGAATCGTCGTGGCGTAGCCGTGGTCGAGATTGTTGTAGAACCGCTGTTCGACGATCACCTGTCGGCGCTGATCGCCCTCGCCCACCGTTGCGACGATGCGGTTTGCTGCGGCCTCGACGACATGACCGATCATGCCATTCTTGACGCCGAGCGATCCCTCGTTCTTCAGGAAGACGATCTGGTCGCCGGCATCGAAACGGCGTTCGCCGTCAGTCGTTTTGAAGACATGGCCTTCACCGACAATGCCGCGTTCGGCCAGCTTTTCGCGGGCCATGACATTGAGCATGCGAACATCGCGGCGCAGATGAGCGAGGATCAATGTTGTCCTTGTCTGATCGTAGTCGTGGTTCCAGTCAGCGATCAGGCGTTCGACGGCTTCGGACTTCAGGTGCGAGCCGAGCAGCCTGCCCTGGCCCTGATATGCGACGAGAGCCTTTTCGACATTCCCGCGCGCGAGATCGAGCGACGCCTTCCGCATCCAGTCCTCGCGCTGGCGATAGATGCTCTCGAGTTCGGCATAGCCAATGCGATCGACGATGGCGCGGAAGGCAGCACCCGCCTCGATCGGCTGCAGCTGTTCGGGATCGCCAACCAGCACGATCTTCGCGCCCGCCCCGACCACGGCATCGACGAACCCGGCCATCTGCTTCGAGGCGACCATGCCGGCCTCGTCCATGACGAAGATCGTCTTGTCGTCCAGAACGTCACGGCCGCGGTTCCAGCGCAGTTCCCATGACGCAAGCGTCCGGCTCTCGATGCGGGCTTCCTTCTCCAGGCTCTCAGCCGCTTTGCCTGCAAGCGCACCACCGACAACGCGATATCCGGCCATTTCCCAGACCTCACGGGCCGCCTTCATCATCGTGGTCTTGCCGGCGCCTGCGCGTCCGACGACCGCAGCTATACGGGCAGGTCCTGCAATGCGCTCGATTGCCGCTTTCTGCTCGTCGGACAGCCGCGCATGCCGCCTGAACGTGGCGTCGAGAGCGGAGTGGGAAACGCCCCCACCCTCTCGGCTCGACAGCCACGTTGCCTGCCGCGCCATCGTCGCTTCCAGCCGGATCATCGCCCGCGTGGCGTAGCGGGCCGGCACCCTGTCGCCAGTGGCGAAATCGATCGTATCGCTCTGCAAACGGAGTACATCGGGGATCTGGATGATGCGCGCTAACAACTGCTGAAACATGCTGGGATCGTCGATATAGCGATGCAGCACCTTCGCGACATCCCGTTCGTCGAAGACGCTCTTTTCTCGCGTGATCAGGTCGAGCACGATGGCCGGATTGCGCATGATCCGGCGGGCGTTTTCCGAGCGTCGCTGCTCGTTCAACTCGATCCGTTCCAACTGCGGCCTCACACCCTGTTGCTCCGCCTTGCGCTCGATGGCCTTGGCCCCGACGCCGAGATGGATGGTGGGCTCGAGATCGATTCCCTGCTTTTCGTAGGAGCGGCCGTCGACCCTCAGATCAATCCCGCCGAGCGCCAGATGATGGTTCAGCCGTTCGAACCAGCCATCCCGCAAGGCGTTAAAATCATCCGTCGAACCGGCCCATAGCTCGTAGAGGATCTTCCCGGACTTCGTCCGCACCGGCTGGCCATCCTCACCTGTCACAGCGACCTTCTTCGACCCGAACCCGTCCTTGGTGAGCGGGCGCAACGTGGTCATCAGATGAATATGCGGATTGCCGGGATTATCGTGATAAACCCAATCGGCGACCATACCTTTCGCCAGGATGTGTTTCTCGACAAAATCCCAGACCATGGCGATGTTCTGCTCCGCCGACAGTTCGAGCGGCAAGGCAATCGTCAGATCACGTGCAAGCTGCGCATCGGCACGCTTCTCAAAAGCTTCGACCTTGTTCCAGAAGGCTTCCGACGCTCCGGCGACAGAACGGTCAGCGGTCAGTGAACGAACCCATCTCGGCGCGCCGGTGGGCAGTACGAACTCCTCGTGGAGCAGGCCCTGCTTGCGGGTGTAATCGATGGTGCGGGCCTCACGCTCGTACTCCATCTTCGCGCAGTGCCGGTAGGCCGCAGACAGCACGGCACTGCGGCCGGAGCCCCGGCTGACGATGCTGGCTGAGAAATGGGCGATGGCCAAGGCGAAGGTTGCTCCCGGTTAGAACCAAGTTCGTCGGGAGTGGCGGTAGAGCCCGGTCCCACCGGACCGAAAAGCAAGCACGTCGCATCGCGACGTATAATTGCGCCCTTGGAGCCATTCCTTCGGAACGGCCGGGATCATCCACAAAAGCATCGCCTTTGGCGATCTGCAGATCTGCAGATGTCATTTCGAGCGCATCCGGGAGAATCTGGGCGTCGCAATTGCAACGCCCAGACTTCAAAGGAGCAACCGGAATGAAGAAGCCGTCATCGAGGATCAGGGAAGAAATCGCCAGACTGCAGGATCAGTTGAAACAGGCCGAGACCCGCGAGGCCGAACGCATCGGGCGCGTCGCGCTGAAGGCCGGTCTGGGGGAGATCGAGATAGACGAGATAGACCTTCAGGCGGCCTTCGAGGAGATCGCCAAACGGTTTCGCGGAGGCAGACGTGCTGCGAGCGGGAAGAAGAACGCTGGCGAAGGCAGGATTGGCAGCGAAACATCTTCGGTGTTCACGTCTGGCGCGGATGCGGGCGGGCCTGGTGAGGCTTGAGCGGATGGCCAAGGCGATGACATCAGATGCGCGCAAAAAGGACACGCGCGAAAAGATCGAACTCGGCGGCCTGATCGTCAAAGCCGGGCTGCGGTACGAGAAGCGTTCTCTGCTGCTCGGCCTGCTTATCGACGCCAATAGGCGGATCGGGGGCGACGAGACGGAAAAGGCCCGACTAGCGGCAATTGGCGCGGAGGCCTTTGGCAATGACGGCGAATAGGCTGCTTCTGGCAATCCTGCCGGCGGCGATCATGCTCGCAGCCGTGATCCTGACGTCAGGCATGGAACATCGGTTGTCGGCGCTCGGAACATCAGCGCAGGCTAAGCTGACGCTGGGCCGCGTCGGCCTCGTCCTGCCCTATATAGCTGCGGCCGCCATCGGCGTCGTCGCGCTCTTTGCCGCCAATGGTTCGGCGAATATCAAGGCTGCCGGTTTGAGCGTACTGGCTGGAAGTGCTGCGGTCATCATTATCGCCATTGCATGCGAGACGATCCGCCTTGCCGGTATTGCCAGCGACGTGCCACCCAAACAATCGGTTCTCGCATATGCCGATCCAGCAACGATGATTGGCGCTGGCGTCGCCTTCATCGGAAGCGTCTTCGCCTTGCGGGTTGCAATCAAGGGGAATGCAGCCTTCGCAATGACAGCACCGAAGCGGATCGGTGGCAGGCGCGCGGTCCACGGCGAGGCCGACTGGATGAAGATGCAGGAGGCCGGAACGCTGTTTCCTGAGCACGGTGGCATCGTCATCGGCGAGCGATATCGCGTCGATCGCGATGGTGTTGCCGCCATGCCGTTCCGGGCCGATGACAAACAAAGCTGGGGCGCTGGCGGCAAGGCGCCGCTCCTCTGCTTCGATGGGTCCTTCGGCTCGTCGCATGGCATCGTCTTCGCTGGTTCGGGTGGTTTCAAGACGACCTCGGTAACGATCCCGACCGCGCTAAAATGGGGCGGTGGTCTCGTTGTGCTGGATCCGTCGAGCGAGGTCGCGCCGATGGTCAGCGAGCACCGGCGTCGGGCTGGTCGGAAGGTTATCGTGCTCGATCCGACCGCGTCGGGTATAGGCTTCAATGCGCTGGACTGGATCGGCCGTCATGGCAATACGAAGGAAGAGGACATCGTCGCCGTCGCCACATGGATCATGACCGACAATGCGCGAATGGCGTCCGCTCGAGACGACTTCTTCAGGGCCTCGGCGATGCAGCTCCTAACGGCGCTGATCGCCGACGTCTGCCTGTCGGGGCACACGGCTGAAAAAGACCAGTCCTTGCGCCAGGTCCGCGCGAATCTGTCCGAGCCCGAGCCGCAGCTTCGAGCTCGTTTGACGAAAATCTATGAAGGGTCAGAGTCCGACTTTGTGAAGGAAAATGTCGCCGTCTTCGTCAACATGACGCCGGAGACGTTTTCCGGTGTCTATGCCAACGCCGTCAAGGAAACGCACTGGCTGTCCTACCCCAACTATGCCGCTCTGGTCTCCGGCGACAGTTTTTCGACGGACGATCTCGCAAACGGCGAGACTGACATCTTCATAGCGCTCGATCTGAAAGTGCTGGAAGCCCATCCGGGCTTCGCGCGCGTCGTCATCGGTTCTCTGCTGAACGCAATCTATAACCGCAACGGCGACGTGAAGGGTCGGACCCTTTTCCTACTCGACGAGGTGGCCCGTCTCGGCTATCTGCGCATCCTAGAAACCGCCCGCGACGCAGGCCGTAAATACGGCATCACGCTGACGATGATCTTCCAGTCGCTCGGCCAGATGCGCGAGGCATATGGCGGGCGTGATGCGACGAGCAAATGGTTCGAATCCGCATCCTGGATTTCTTTCTCGGCGATCAACGATCCTGATACCGCCGACTACATTTCGAAGCGATGTGGCGACACCACGGTCGAGGTCGACCAAACCAATCGTTCGTCCGGAATGAAGGGATCGTCGAGATCGCGGTCGAAGCAACTCAACCGCCGGCCGTTGATCCTTCCGCATGAGGTTCTGCGCATGCGCGCCGACGAACAGATCGTCTTCACCTCGGGTAATGCACCCCTTCGATGCGGGCGCGCCGTGTGGTTCCGGCGCGAAGACATGAAGGCTTGTGTCGGCGAGAACCGGTTTCATAAGAACTTCTCCGGCACGCATGAACCGGTTGTGCGATAGATCGAGGGCGCAACGATGAGATATTGGGAAGCATGCGAAGCACAGGTGACGGTAGCTGAAGCGATTGAAGAGTGCCGAAAGCACGGCGTCGATGCCGCGGTTCGCGACCGCGACGGCGCGCTGATTGACAAGGAAAGTGGAGACGTCATTGGTCTTCCCGACGACTGCGGAGAGTTCTGTGGCGGCGATATCCTCGGGTTCCTCGGATATTGATCGACGTCCGTTCGACTGATGGCGCTTGGTGTTTGCGGGAAGATCGTGACCCGCATGGGCGAAGACCGAAGGGCTTCGTTCGCCTTGGCGGATAGCGCCGAACGCCTCCGGCGGACCGCCCATAGCTCTCAAACGGAACTTCACGAAAATGAATCGGTCAGACGCAATCGATTCGTATCTCTCGTTGGACGAAACTTGGCGGCCGAGCGATTATGCTGTCATGCTCATTCAATCCTACCAGCTCTATGTCGAACGCACGGACGAAGCCCGCAACATGGCTCGCTTTTATGCCATGACGATCGAGCCCAATCTGTTTGGCGAGGTCTGCCTGACACGTCGCTGGGGCCGGATCGGAGCACAGGGCCAGATGAAGGTTCAGCATTTTGCCAAAGAGCGAGATGCTGTCGCAGCCTTCCTCGATCTTCTTCGACAGAAGCGAAGACGCGGTTACCGAGTCACCCCTTCGGCAACCCGTCATTGATAGTCGGCGAGTTCTTGCAGCCTCTGTATGACATCCCACCTCGACCACGATGAAACAGGAGCATTTGACGTTTGGCATATTCGCATGACCTCCTGCTTTTCTGCCGGGAAAGGAGGAGGCAACGCAAGCTCGCAATCCTCGCGATAGTCCCTGGCATCATAAGCGCCATCGCCCTGGCGGTCAGTGCTCCGCCAATGACACTGGCCGCACCGAATATGGCTTCGGTGAAATTTGAAAATGCACCAACAGCCAGCGGATCACCTGCGTCGTTGACGGCGATACACTGCGGATCGATGGCACGAAAGTCCGGGTTGCCGACATCGATGCACCTGAGATCGGCGAACCGAAATGCGCCTCGGAATTTGCTCTCGGTGATCGCGCGACCGAGCGGCTGATCGAACTGGTGAACCAGGGACCATTCGAATTGCAAGCGTGGCCGGGTCGCGACAAGGATCGCTACGGCCGCGCCCTTCGCGTTCTCTTGAGAAATGGCCATAGCCTCGGTGATATCCTGGTCTCCGACGGACTGGCCCGGACCTGGACAGGTCGTCGCGAACCCTGGTGCTAGGCGGCCCGGCCGGTCAAGGCCGAGCCCGCCGGCGCTCACTCGCGCCGGTCCCATTCGGTTTCGATGTTGAGCTCCAACGTCCACGAAGAACGGAATCTTAATCGCGATCTTCAGGCCGAGCTTGCCCTTGCGGAAGAGGTGACTGACTACCTCGCCAAGGGTGCGGAGACGGCGGCCGGTGGCACTGAGGAATTTTGCGAGTTGTTGCATCATGGATCTCCTGTTGATTGCGTTTCATTGCGGGGATGAAGAGCGAACCGGAAAGGAGGGGCGGCACCCGCAGGGCTGAAGCGGAGCGGAGGACCTGACGGAGACTGAATTTTGGTGCGCGAGGAGCCGCGGCCAAGGAAAATTCTGGCGTCATCAGGTTGCAGCCGGACGCGCGGGACGCACCATCCCTGATGTCGATGAAATGAGATCGACAGCGTTACGCAGTTCGGCACGAAGTTCTTCGATTTGGCGTTCGAGTTCGTAGGTCATCGTCTGATCTCCTATGTGAAAGACGATCAGCGGCGCCGGATAGGGAATGACGATGTCAGGGATCGCTGAAGCGACCGGCAGCGCCGGGGGGTGGGGGAGCCGATTTCGTGTTGGCGGCTCCGCTGCCAATTCGAAATTGGGGGCACCGCTCATCCTTGACGACGGCAGTCCCGTCGGCATCGTCATCGGATACTGAGCAGGTTTTCTTCATCTCCGTATGGCACCAAAAAAGCCGGACCGGGCTCGATGCCGGGTCCGGCTTTGATATCTCGGTAGAGGAGAAGGCTCCGCCGAAGGCGGAGCCCCGTGATGCCAATCAGTCCCGGTTCGGGCGGGACCAGATGAGCTGGAGACCGTCTTCGCCTTCCACCTCGGCGAGTGTTGCGTAGAGCGGAGCCGGGAAGCTCGGATCGTCAAGCTTGACTGAGAGATAGTCGCGACCTTGCTCGGAGGTCTTCTGCCAGGCGGCGCCCAGCTCGACGCTGCCGGCGTAGACGCGGAACTGTGGGCCCTTGTCTGAGGAGTTCTCCACCCGGGCGATGCGGGCCTTGACGTTGAGGGCGAGAGTGCGGAT
>Ga0209677_101446_pt1 | contig 10268 bp, 5 predicted proteins | sample AraplaCvi_mCL_r2_2_FD_184285 | JGI IMG/M metagenome (GOLD analysis project Ga0209677, IMG submission 184285) | Arabidopsis root microbial communities from North Carolina, USA - plate scrape CL_Cvi_mCL_r2 (SPAdes) (version 2) | ecosystem: Host-associated > Plants > Roots > Endosphere | place: USA... | reverse complement strand
GCTACTCCATAAGCTAGTCGAAGAGGTGTTAACAGGAGAAACATCCGATACGCCGCCAGAGCTTGAGCGGCGGGCGATTGATCTGCTGTCGCAATTGGGCCTTGAGGCCTCGGAAGACCCGAGCGCTGGCATTTCGCCTGTGGAGCTCGCGTCAACTGTTCTTCGAACCCTGATGCTTCCGGAGATCGTGACCTTGCGTCCACATCTAGTGCCGGAACTGACGGTGTTCGGTCGACAATCCGAGAATGGAGAGGAAACACTCGTCTCGGGTATAGCGGACGCCTTAGCTCGCGATGTTCACGGAAACGTTCAAACAGTTGTCGACTGGAAAAGCGACGTTCGCATGACTCAGGCGAAGCAAGCCGAATACAAGGCTCAGATTCGAGCTTACTGCAAATACACAGCGGCGGGCCATTCAATGCTCGTCGCAATGACCCCCGGTCATATCTTCTCTGATTAGAGTTGTCGCATGGTTGCTCTTAGTACGGTCGTGAAGGCCTGCTCTACCCGCACAGCCTACCGAGAAGAAGAGTGGTTTCAGGCTTACGGGCGAGGAGCAAATGAACGTAGATGAACTCACCGACGAACAGCTGGACACCTTCGAGGCGAACTATCGAAGAGTGAACAAAACCGAGGGGGGTAAATACTCGCTCAGCGAGATCTTGCTTGAGAAGCTGCGTCGGAAGCCGACAGTATTTGGTACTCGCGAAGTCGCTGCGAAAATCCTGGAGCTGGCCAGAGCGTCTGACGATGGGTTGTGTACTTACGGACAAATCTGGTCTGAGTTTCGACCGAACGCGCCTTGGGAGGGGCATAAGACGCTCTCAATCGTCGCCTCGAGTCTTGGACGCGTGGTTCACTATTGCGTCACGAACGACTTGCCAATCCTTACAACACTGGTTGTCCAAACCGGGACTAGACAGCTTTCTGAGAAAGCCATTCAGAACATCTACAACGATTGCAGAGAATTGGGCGTAAACGTCGGCCCAGATCCGGATGCGTTTGTGAGAAAGCAGGTCGACTTAGCACGAGCCCTAGCTATCAGTGATTTGCCCATCCCAGCGACTAACTGAGGAAGCTCCGCACAATGCGTGGGGTCGCTACACGCCGCAAAAGCAACCATGAAAAAACTCAGGGCTCTGCAACGAGCGCCGAAACACGTAGGCAATATGAATGGTAGGTACTTCTTTCCTTAGAGTGCATTGGATTTCGGGGGACTACAAGGGCGCAATTGACTACCTGCCTTGGAGTTGGTTTTCGCGAGAGGGAACGGCTAGTGATTTGACGCACGAATTTCTTGGTACGGATGGCGTCATCCGGTCCGCCCGCTGCTCGGTTATGGTCCGTGGAAAAAGTGTGACTCTAGATTATGGCGGCAAGTATTCTCGGGCAAACCTACGAAACTACTGCGAGCCGGGCCTGTTCAAAATTGTTTTCAAGAGCCACACCCGCAAAGTACCTGATCAGCTTTGGTGGGCCGAGGACGGAGGGGATTTCAAGCCGGGCTTCGCAATTCCAGGTATCGGACAGGAGGACCTCGAGGCTGAGGAAGGAGAGCCCAAGTTCGTAGCACACCTCAGAAGGGAACGCGCTCCTAAGTTGCGAGAGAGAAAAATAGAGCAGGTGCTCGGTGAGCTAAGAGAGCTTCGGTGCGAAGCGTGTAACTTTTCTTTCCGAGACCAATATGGCTCTTTGGCTGGAAATTTCTGCGAAGTACATCACCGAAAGGGTCTTGCGGCGACCGGTCCCACTGGCACTCGGCTCAAAGATTTGGCCGTTTTGTGCTCGAACTGCCATCGGATGATCCACCGGACGAATCCCATGATGTCGGTCGAGCAGTTCGCTAGACGGGTCGTTCAAGAGAGGTTCACACTCTCAGCTGCTCGGCGCGCCAGGCAGAGGAGGAGGAAGGATGACCAATCCGATCAAGTTGGGCGTCGGCATCGGTAAGCCGGATCCGGAGCCGCTGATGAACAAACTCATCTAAGCGCTGGCGGTCAGTGCCACGAAGCGAGCCATTCGAGTGCAGATAGGCCGATCGAATGTCTGTCGGTCCGGGCGCCGGAATCCACTTGGACCGAGTCACAGCAAAAGCATGCCCGCTGCGGCCGCGAATCCCGCACCGGCGTTCTCCTGATCTCAGGCCCCCGATCGAGACGGCAACAGACTCGGTGCGTGCCCATCAGGGCGCCCCAATCTGGCCGGCACCCGAGACAACCCGAGCAGCCACGGGGGCCGTCGCGTTCACTGCATCTAGCGGCCACCAGCGCTTGAGCGTGCCGTCGAGCAAGTCGTCGATGGGCACGCCAACGAGCCGGATGCGAACATGCTGCGCCGCTGCCGACGGAGCGAAGAGCAGTGTTGTGGCCCGCTCGAACTCGCCGCGCGCGAGTGGATGAAGGAGCAGCACCTCGCGCGGCTCCGGCATCGAGTACGCCAAGCCATAGGTCGTGAGCTGGTATAGCTCAGCCGCCGAAGGTGGGTTCTCGTGACGGTTCTTGTACTTCGCGTCTGCCACCGCGACTACCTTCGTACGCCGGCGGAACACAAAGTCCGGGCGGATGGTCGGCTGGTTCCATCCCCCAGCGTTCTCAAGGTAGCTAAACACGCCCGAGCGAACGTCCTGCATTCCAATGCGCACATCGTCGGGGCTTTTCTCCGACAGATAGCGCCCGAGGAAGCGTTCGAAGACCAGGTTCATGTTGAGCGTGAAACTGGAGAGCGGCATCGCGCCCGCCTCGACGTGTCCGCCAAGGCGCGCACCGTAGTGGATGAGTTCGATGAGCGTCAGCGCGGTTCGGTAGTGGCTCGACCGACGATCGAGGCCAGATAGCATCGTCTCGAGCCGGTCCGTGCTGAGCGGGCGATGTTCGAGGTCGCCGAAGAAGCGGTCCGCTGCGCGGGCCAGATCGAGCCGCAGATCGCGCGACTCCATCACTGACGCTGCGAGGCGAAGTCCAGCGGCCAAGACCAGGTTCAGCTCGTGGTCCACCGTCAGGTCCTCGTAGGTGCAGCGCACAGTCGCTAGGCGTGGGTGGGTCGCGATGTGACGCAGGTCGAGACGGCCACGCGGCGTGGCGAGGTCCTCATTGCGCGGCTGATACGTGGGCAGCAGCCCGCCACGGACGATGCGCTGGACGGCGCGAAGCAGTGAGAGACCGAGGAGGTCGATGAGCCCGTGTTCCGCGCTCTCGTAAGTCGTCCGCGTCTCGGTGATGACCAGATCCGATAGGTCGAAGGCGTACGCGACCATACGCATCAAATTGTCGAGGCGCAGCTTCGGCAGGATGACGAGTCGCAAAGAGCTGAGGTTCACGGTACCGATGTGCGGACCGACCGAAACCGAGAGGCCAGAGCGAAGCTCGGTGAAGCGCAGGCTGGCGCGGCCGTCCAATTCCGCGATCAGCTCGCGGTCCGCAGCGGAGAGCCGCACGTCGCGCAGGAGTTTGCCAGCACTCGGCGTTTCGGGCGTGGTGGTGCTCCACTCGCGAACCTGCAGGACAGGAGCCGCAGTCATGCGTTCAGACCCTGTTCGTCGTGCGGCTCTTCAAGATCCTCGTCATCCGGGAGATCCTCGCCAAGCACGGCGTCGTGCTTCTTGTCGTCCGGCGTGACGATTGCGGTGAGCGCCTGCGCGAGCGCGTCTTCGCGGCCCGGCTCGAACAGTTCGAATCGTAGATTCGCCGTGTCGCGATCGAACACGCCGCCCTTGTCCGCCGCGAGGATGTTCGCGAGCTTGTTCGGGTCCTCGTAGCAGTACTCCTGCAGGAGCGGCCAAAGCTCGTCACGCACGATCTCCCCGATACGGCTGATGGTGGCAGCAGGCTTGCCGCCCGGCATGAGGTACGCGTGACCGACCTGGAGATTGCGGCCATCGCGCCCGAGCTGCTCAACGATGCGCCGGTTCAAGGCGCGCAGCCAGGTGCTGAGCGCGACGTCCGCGATGCCGCCGGAGCGGAGAAGGTGCGGCTCGGGGAGCAGCTCTTTGAACGCGAAGCGCCGTCGAAGCGCAGTATCGAGCAGCAGGATGGACCGGTCCGCTGTGTTCATCGTGCCTATGACGAGCAGATTGTCAGTAACCGTGAACGGCTCCTTCGATAGCGGCAGCAACGCGCTCGTCGTTCCGCGCTTCGATGTCTCGATGAGCGTGATGAGCTCGCCGAAGACCTTGGGAATGTTCCCTCGATTGATCTCGTCGATGATGAGGACGAAGCGCTTGGCCGATTGCGCCTGCGACGCCGTCACCATCTTCTTGAAAATGCCGGGCTCCAGCTTGAAACCCTCGCCATCGGGCCGGTACCCCTCGATGAAGTCCTCGTAGGAGTACATCGGGTGGAACGTACAGGTCGCGATGTACGGATCGGTGCCGCCGCGCCCATAGACCATGTCTCGCTGCCGGTCCGAAAGCTGCGACGGCAGACAGTTGAAGTTGTGGCGAGCGATGACCTCGAGGGCGATGCGGTCCGCGTGATACGTCTTCCCGGTGCCCGGCGGGCCGTAAAGGATGACCTGCCGCTTCCGGTCGAGCATGTCGACGACCTGGCGCGCGATGCCTTCGAGTGGCGGCGGCGGATCGACCATCACGCCAGACGAGTGCGCAGCGCCGCTGACGACTGACTTGGGCGGTAGAACCGAAGGCGTGTCGGCGAGCGCGTTGAAGTTCGGCCAGGATGCGGGACCGATGCCGTTCACGAGCAGCGATGCCTCGAGATCTGCGACCGCGGGATGCGTCGGCTCGAGCGCGACCAAGCCCGTTCCGAGCCCGCTGATGGAGGTAGAGACCTCGAAGCTCCGGTTGTGGACCCATCGCACCGAAACCTGGTGCGGCCGTTCCGCTCCTTGCGCGAAGCGGTAGCTGCCCGTCACGGTGCCCACTGCGACGACCGTGGACGCGTCCGAGAGCAGCGCCACGAGGCTGCCTTCCTTCAGACGGTAGACGAACTCGGTCAGGTTGCGCGCCTCGGTTGACGAAGTGGGTAGCGAGGCGTCTTGAAAGGCCGTCTCGACGGCGAGGCGGATGTCGCGCTTCTTGTTCAGCGCGATGGCCTCCGCAAGGCTACCGACCTTCACAGGCCCCAGCGCAAGATGCTCGTGAGCGAGCATCTCCTTCCACGCCGAAACCTCGCCCGCGAGACCAAGGCACCAGTGGTCTCGCGGGATGAGACCCTTACCGACTCGATAGCGAAGTTGGACCGGCAAGTCGGCCAGCGTTGGGAGGCTGTTCCAGAAGCGGATGATCTGGATGTCGAGTGCGTAGAGCCCCTGCCACTGCGGCTTCTCGCCCACGTAGTAGAGGGTGGCTTCTGACCACGACGTCGTCGCGTTCCACGTCACGAGGTCAGGGAACACAAGGTGCAGGTACTTGTGCATCCATGCGCTCTTGCTCCAGCGCGGAGCCGCGTCCTCAACGGTATCTTGGAATTTCTGCGGGTCGATGTTCTTGGCGTCCTTGCCATGGAAAGCGCGCAACGCCTCGACCGCCTCAAGTAGCTCGGAGCGGCGCTCCTCCAGCGCCTTCAATGCGTCGGCCTCGCTTATGTTGGAGATCTCCCGTCCTCCCTCCAGCTTCGCGCGCCACGAGCCGGTCTTCTTCTCCTGCCACGGCCCAAACTTCGCCGCCGAGCCACCCGCGATGCTGCCGAAGAGCGCAAAGTTGAATTCGTCGTCGTTCTTGAACTCCAGCCAGTAGTCCATTGGCTGGTCGTTGCTCGCGTTGTGTGGGATCTGCCGCAGCAGTTCTGTGCCGCTCATCTTGGCGAGCTGCTCAGGCCCGAAGTGCGCGAGAAACGCCGAGCGCTGGCGCGAGAGCTCGGTGACGTCGGGAAGCACGAAGGAACGCCCTAGCTCCGCTGCGATGTAGCGATTGAGGGTATCGTGGACGTCCTTGTTCATGAGCGCTCCTACGCCTCTTCGATCTTCAGGAGTTCATCGGAACGGAACAGGTTGAAGAGCGTCTCCTTGACCGTGTCCTCGATGAGCGTGGGACTAAAGCCGTTCTCTGCGGACGCTTCCACCTGCACGGTGATCTTGATATTGTCGGCGTTGCGGCCGAGCGCATTGATGATGCCGGTGTAGAATGTGTGAAAGTCGGTGAACGGCACCTCGACGTCGAGCTTGACGCGACGCGCTTTGTTGCCCAACGCACCACCATTGACAGGCCTCGCCGTCGTGATGGAATCGCCAAACACGGTGGTCACGTCTCCTGCGCTGCCGGATGAGCCACCCGCCCCAGGGCCAGGGCTCGCCGGCTGCGCTACCACCGTTACGCCTCCGGTGGAGCCCGTACCGACGGTCGTTCCGCTTGGCGGCGGGGCCGCGAGCTTCTCGTCCGCGAGGCTGCTGCGGATGAGCAGATAGCCTTCTTCGAGAGAAACATCGGCGATGGCCAGTGCCGTCTTATAGTAGAGCACCTTCGCGTCTTCAGCGGTCGTACCCTCGCAAAGGGCGAATGTCCCTGCTCGTACGCCATCCGCGATCGACTGCTTCAGCACGTCGTCCTCCTTGAGGATCGGCAGGTGCGTGAACTGCCGGAAGTAGCCGGGGAGCGCCTTGAGGCTGAGCGCAGGCTCGTTCTCCGGCCACACCTGCAGCTTCGTCGGATGCACTAGCAGAATCGGGGCGACCTGCTCCAAATACTTCTGCTTATCTTTGAGGAAGGCCACGACGAGCTCCGTGAGGTTCTGGTCCGTCGTCGCCGGCGGCTGCCCCATGTCGAGGGCCTTCAACGGATCTCCGTTGCTACCGCCCCATGCGGCATGACGATACGCGCGAAGAATCTGCTGCCGAACTCCCTTCGCAGCGTTCGACTTCTCGGTTTGCAGCTGCGTGTTCTGAGTCTTCGAGAGGTTGTGGCGCTCTCGGTTGGTGTCGACGTTCTCGGTCGCCAGGAGGCCCCGCACCCTTTCCTTGAGCGCCGCCACCTCGCTCTCATCAGCGATGACGAACACCAGGGTGTTGCGACGAGTGCGCGTCGACGTTCCGCTCTTGTTGAGGATGTCTAGTAGCGCAGCCTGCGTCTCGGCACGGCCCGCCACCCCGAGAGTGCGCTCGGGCGGCATCACGACGAGCTTGTTGCTCGCGCTGTCAGCGATATCCCCGGAGCTCTCGGGCCAGACATAGGGAGACAGTGGAGCTGCAGAGAGCAGCTTGCGCAGCTCCCCGCCGAGTCGCTCCCGCACATTCTCGTCATCGACGCCGTTCTTAGCGTCGAGGAGGATGCGATTGAGGTTCGGCGTGGTCGAAAAGCGGAAGCGCTCGCCCTCAGTGTTGATGAAGTGGAAGCGCTCCTTCATCTGCAGCACGACGCCGGGGATGGTACCAAAGTCGATCTCGGGACGGGCCGACGCGAGGTGAAGCTCCGCAGGCGTTGCACCGCGCGAACCGTTTCCCGCTTCGCAGGTGAACAGGAATGTCGTGGTCGCGAGGCCCGCAGCGACGCGCCACTGCGTCATCAACGGACTCTGTTTGTCGAGCTCAGGGGCATTGGCCGTCGCGCCGATGATATCGGCCTCGAGCGCCGAGCGGAACTCGCGGTCGACGAGCTCCAGCAGTTCAGAGCGCAGCTCCTCGTTCGTCAGGTCGATGTCGCTCGCCTGGATGAGGCCTCCATTGTGGTTCTTCTTTAGTAGGTCCGCGACCAAGAGCGCGAGCACACGGAGCACGCCGCGCGTCCGCTGCAACTTCGGATTTGCACCGACGAGATTCAGGATGTCGAGCAGCGACGGATGGAACGGGTAGCTCTTCTTGAATCGCTCCGCGTAGTCGTGCTCCTTCGCCGAGTCGGGAATCTGCGGGCGGGCCTTGAGGTCCGCAATGTACGCGCTGATCGTTGCGTCGCGGCTGTTAGCCTTCTTCGTGCGCGTGCCCTTGTCGTCAGTGTCCTGCCCGAAGGGCACGAACAGCCGCCGACGAATGATCTCATGGACCTCGTCGCCCTGCACGGGCTCGCGGACCTTCTGCACGCGGCCGAAGACCTCTTGAAGGGCTTGCAGCACCTGCAGCGAGGCCGTGCCGTGCGTCTGCGTGCCGTCACTACGTGGCAAAGTCGCAACAACAATGACGCGCGCGTGCTGACCGGCGCGCGTGGTGAGACGCTGGAGGAAGGTGCGCGTCTGCGCAGCCAGGGTAGAGTCGGCAACTGAGACGGCGGCAGCCGTCTCGACGTAGTTTGCGACTTCGTCGAGGATAATAAGTCCGCCCTTCGACAGCTTAAGCAGCTTGTCTATGTCGTTGCCATCGGGCGAGACGCGGTCCGCATCGAAGCTCCGCACCAGCTCGTAGCCAGCCTTGCCAGCGAGCTGCCAGGCTAGGTGACCCCACATCGTTTGTACCGACAGGCCGGGTTCTAACTCCACGGCACCTACGCCGACTTGGTTCCCGTCGAAAGCGGCAACAGGAACCGCCGGAGGCGTCTTCCACCCGCGCTCGAACCAGTACTCTTTCAGAGCCGGGTGATCGAAACAGGCGGCCCCGTTCTTCACGAGATGATAGAGCGTGATGAGCGTGTGCGTCTTGCCGCCACCGAATGGCGTCTGGATCTGCATGACCGCGTCGCCATCGCCCTGCCCGGTGAGGCGCCCAACTACCTCGCCGGCAAGCTGACGAAGGCCCGCCGTGAGGAAAGTGCGGTTGAAGAACCGGATCGGCTCGAAGTAGTCTGGATTGCCGCTGCTGTTCAGCACGTCGGCAAGGCTGGCGGCGAAGTCGTTCTGCTTCACCTTGCCTTGCTTGATATTGTCGTGCGGGGTGACAACATTCCGCCAGGGCGTTGTGGTGGTGGTCATGGTTCGTCTCCTAGAACAGCTTCCGCTGCCGCTCGGCAGCTTCGTCCTTCTTCGTGGGCGCCGGCAGCGAACGTGCTCCGACTAGGAAGTTCTCGTACAGCGAGCGTTCTTTATCACCGGGAGGCAGCACGTCGACGATGCTTTGCGCGAGGCGCTGCATGCGGTCGATGCCTCCCGGAGGCAGTGCGGTCGCGAGGAAGTCGGAGAGGTCCTGTCGCTCGCCGGCGGCCCATATGTTCGCCGCGCGGTGGAGAACGTCGATTAGCGGGGCCAGCGTACCCGTGGGGGAGGGCTCACCGACACTCTTCGTCTTCTTGCGATCGACGGGCCCCTTGAGCGCGACCTGATCGCCCGACTTACGCAGCACGCCGCTTTCAGCGACCAACTCCGAGAACTCGCAGCCCATTGACTGCGCCATGTGTATCGCCTCACCACTTTCGACTTGCGACGTGCCGTAGGCCCACCGCCATATCACGTAGAACCGGCTGGCTTCATCGACATTGCCCGCGGCCTCACCACGCACGATGCGCTGCAGGGCGTAGTCGGCGACGACGCCGCGCACCTTGTCGAGCAGCTCGGCGATGGTAACTTCTTCGCCGCTCAGCTTCAGGACGCGCTTGTGGCGACCGAAGACTTCAACTGCGGGGCCGATGGCCGACATGAAGAAGTCGGCGCCGCGAATGCCCTGCGACCAGAAGTAGTCGAGGCGCTCGTGGAGGCGCGCCTTGAGGTCCGGTTCGATGTCGTCGAGGAAGCCCTCGTCGTGGGCCGACCGCTTACGGCACACGATGAATACGGACGACGCAAGGGCCGCGCTACCGATAGCACGAGTGCGCCCGGGCTTCTCGGTTTCGATCGGCCAGGAGGCCGTCACGACGAGGTCATTGTCGAGCAGCGCCTTAAGGAGCGTCTCCCACGCTGAGGTCGACTTATGCGCGAAGACGAGGACCATGATGCCGTCGTCCTTCAGCGTGCGGTGCATTTCGCCGAAGGCGCGCGACATCGCGGATTCGAAGTACTCGGCGGTCTTATTGTGCGCCGGGTTCTGCACCATCTCAGAACGCTTCGGCGTTACCTCGGTCGCGAGTGCTTCGGGGTGAACTTCGCCGATCGCCCGACGAAGCCAAACGTAGAAGTAGTCCGAGAGGTCGGAGTACGGAACGGCGTCGTAGTACGGCGGGTCAGTCACAATCGCGTCGAACGATTTCGGCTCGAACGGAAGGTGGTCCGCTGATGCGCGCCGCACACTAGACTTGCCGGTAAACACGAGCAGTTCTACTGTGCCGACGAGATCTTCAACGATCTTGGGCCATCCCGCAGCCGCCTTATTGAAGGGGTTGGTCTCGGCGTAGTCCCACGTCATCTGCACGGCTTGCATTCTGAACGTGTGCGCGACGCCGCGCCCGCCGGTGTAGTTGAGGACGCAAATCGTTGAACAGAAGTCGGACAGCTTGCTGACACAGAGGCCGAGGTAGGTGACGACTG
>Ga0209677_101445_pt1 | contig 10272 bp, 11 predicted proteins | sample AraplaCvi_mCL_r2_2_FD_184285 | JGI IMG/M metagenome (GOLD analysis project Ga0209677, IMG submission 184285) | Arabidopsis root microbial communities from North Carolina, USA - plate scrape CL_Cvi_mCL_r2 (SPAdes) (version 2) | ecosystem: Host-associated > Plants > Roots > Endosphere | place: USA... | reverse complement strand
GACGGGCAGGATGCGCGTCGCGTTACGGCGCGTTGCGGGATGCGTTCCCAGCGTCGGTGGTCGTCGTTAGCGTGAGCGGGTGACCACGACCGACCTCACCTCCAGCCTTCCGTCCGACTCCTCCGCCGTCCCCGCCGCACCTGCGGCGCTGGCCGCCGCACTCGACGGGCCGCTGGTCTCGACGCAGTGGCTCGCCGACCACCTCGGCGCCGAGGGGCTGGTCGTCCTCGACGCGACCGTCGTCCCCGCGCAGGGCGCCGACGGACGGCCGGTCTACCGGACCGGACTCGACCGGTTCACCGAGGAGGGACACCTCCCCGGTTCCGTCTTCGCCGACCTGCTGGAGTCCTTCAGCGATCCGGCCGCCCGGTTCCCCTTCACCCGTCCGGACGCCGACGCGTTCGCAGCGGCCGCAGCGTCGGTCGGCGTCTCGGCGGAGACGACGGTCGTCGTGTATGACGCGGCGGTCGGGCAGTGGGCCTCGCGCCTGTGGTACCTGTTCCGGGCGTTCGGCCACGACCGCGTGGCGGTGCTCGACGGCGGCGCCGTGAAATGGACCGCCGAGGGCCGCCCTCTGGATCACGGGCATTCCGCCGCGGTCACCGCGACCGGCGATCGCTCGCCCGTCCCGCTGACGGCGATCGAGCGCGCCGGGTTCTGGGCCGACACCGCCGACGTCACGGCCATCGTCGACGGCTCGCGCACCGGCACGCTGGTGTGCGGGACGCCGCCCCGCGACTTCGCTGCCCGCCACATCCCGGGCAGCGTCAGCGCGCCTGCGGTGCGGCTGGTGGATCGTGAGAGCAACGCCGTTCTTCCGGTGGATGCGCTGCGCACGATCTTCGCCGACGTCCTGACCGCGCCCGGCCCCATCGTCGCCTACTGCGGTGCGGGGATCGCCGCGGCCGCCGACGCCCTCGCGCTGGCTGTGCTCGGGCGCACGGACGTGCTCCTGTACGACGGTTCGCTGAGCGAGTGGACGGCCGATCCGGACGCGCCGCTCGCCTCCGCCGCGTAACGGCCGGGGAACTCCGAGCCGGTTCGAAGCGAACGACCATACGCTTCCCTCATGACCGTCATGGATATCCCCTTCCACACCATCGACGGCGACGAGACCGCCCTGTCCGCTTATGCAGGCAATGTGATCCTCGTCGTCAACGTCGCCTCCCGCTGCGGGCTCGCACCGCAGTACGAGAAGCTCGAGAAGTTGCAGGAGACGTACGGCGACCGTGGCTTCACGGTGGTCGGGTTCCCGAGCAACCAGTTCCTGCAGGAGCTGAGCTCGACCGATGCGATCAAGGAGTACTGCTCGATGACCTGGGGAGTGACGTTCCCGATCATGGAGAAGGTGCGGCTGAACGGCCGCAACGCCCACCCGATCTACCAGGAGCTGACGAAGACCGCGGACGCCGAGGGCAAGGCGGGCCGCGTCAAGTGGAACTTCGAGAAGTTCGTCATCACGCCAGAAGGCGCGGTGCACCGCTTCCGTCCGCAGACGGAGCCCGACGATCCCGCGATCGTCGGCCTCATCGAGGCGTCGCTGCCCGCTTCGGTGTAGCGCGAGGGGATGTGAGCCGCGGAGGCGGCCACCCGCGAAGGGGGCGCGAGGCACGAGCAGGTCTCACGCGCGCCGGAACCAGCGTCCGCCCACGCGCTCGGTGAGCCTCCAGGAGCCGACCTCGGCGATCGCGCGGAGTCCGGCGACCGTGTGCTCGGCGACGCGGAGGGCCGATTGCACCGTGTCCTCGGTGAAGCGGACGGTGATCCGCGCCTCCCCGGCCACCACATCCACACTCGAGGCTTCCACGACGGCGAGCTCGCGGGCCGCCGTCGCCGCGGCGGGCTCGACGGTGCGCGGGTCCACACCCGGGCGGAGACGGCCGACGGCGACGATGACGCGGAAGGAGGGCACCGGCTGAGCCTACGCGCGTCGGACCTGCGGAATCCGTCCGCGAGGCGTACCCTGACTCGATCAGATGCACGATCGGGGGATCGGAAGGGGTAGGCGCGTGCAAGATGCCCAGATGGAGGAGCGGATGCGGCCGAGTGAGCCGCAGACCGAGGAGCTGACGGTCGTGAGGGACGTGGAAGTCCTCACCCCGGACGAGCGCCTCGAGCTCGAGACGCTGCTGCGACAACGGCGAGACGACGATGTGGCCGAGGCGCAGCATTTGGCGGAGTCGCTGGGGCTGCTGCTCGCCTCGCGGTCCGAGTCCACCGCTGACGACGAACACGATCCGGAGGGACCGACGCTGTCGTCCGAGTGGAGCCGGCTGCACGCCCTGCGGTCGGACGCCGCCCACGACATCGCCGCCGTGGATGCCGCTCTCGAACGCCTGCGCCTGGACACGTACGGCACCTGCTCGCACTGCGGTCAGCCGATCGGCGTCGATCGCTTGCGGGCGCGGCCGACGGCCGAGCTCTGCATCCGGTGCGCGGTCGCCGTCGAGAGCTGACGCCCACCGCTGCTCGCCCATCCGGCAGGAAGTGGGAGGCGCGCGGTCCGGTCAGGAGACGGGACGCGACGCCAGGTAGACGGCCTCGGTCCGACTCGAGGCGCCGACCTTGCGGAGGATGCTCGAGACATGCACGCTCGCGGTCTTCGCGCTGATGTAGAGGCGCTCGCCGATCTGCTTGTTGCTGAGGCCCTGCTCGATGAGCGCGAGCACCTGTTCCTCGCGCTCGGTCAGCGGTTGTCCGTGCGCGTCCGCCGCCGACGAGGTCCGACCTGCCGGCTGGGCAGCGAGCGCATCGGCGGTCACGACGAGTTGCCGGATGCCGCTGCGCTCGGCCAGCTCGCGCCCCTGGGCGACGAGAGACTCGGCACGCGACCGTTCCCCCGCTACCAGAGCGATGCGCGCAGAGCGCAGGAGGACGTACGGCAGCAGATGCACGGGCGCCAGCGGACCTGCCGCAGCCTCCGTCGCGTTCGCCCATGCTGCCGCGGCGAGCGCGAACCGCTCGCCCCGGTCCGCCTCGGCGCACACCGCTGCCCGGGCGGTCGCCAGCTCCGCCTCGACCAGCGGCGCCCAGGCGGAGGCCGTCGGCCAGCCGCGGCTCCCGTCGAGCAGCTCCTCGAGCCGCTCGACCTCGCCCAGCACGTCGAGCCCGGATTCACGGTCGCCGCGCAGCGCCAGCTCGGAAAGAGCGCGCGCCGCCGCCGCCAGCACCGGGATGTCGGACCCGGGCATCCGGCGGAAGGGCGGTTCGCCGACGCCGCGCGTCTCGGCCCATGCCCGGTCGAAGTCGCCGAGCGCGATGGCGACCTCGGCCGAGATGCGAGCGAGCGCGAGTCGCGTCTGCTGCTCCAGCTCGGCAAGGGCACGCAGCGGCGTGCGCAGCCTCCGCAGCAGGGCGTCCGCGCGTTCGGGCTCGCCGTGCCAGACCCACAGCCGGGCACGCTGCAGCTGCGCGGTGACGCCGGCCCGATCGTCGAAGCCGAGGGCGATGCGCAGCATCTCTTCTGCACGTTCGTACTCGCCGAGGGCGATCAGCGGCTCGGCGGTGTTGGCGGCGAGCCAGACGCCGGTCGTGCGCTCCACCCCGCGCTCCCGCGCCCGTGCCACGCCGGACTCGGCGAAGCGGAACGCCTCGGCGTACTGACCGACCGAGTTGAGCGCATCCGACATGTTCACCGCGTAGCGCAGCATCGCACCCGCGTCTCCGACGGCGAGCTCACCCGCGATCTCGAACTCCGCGAAGCCCTCGTCGATGTGTCCGGATGCCACCAGCGACGATGCGAGGATGTTGTGCGCGATCGAGCGCAGGCCGGCTGACGCCTCCTCGGCCTCGGCGATCGCCGCACTCGCCGTCTCGATGGCCGCCTCGAACGACCCCTGCAGCATCCGCTGGGCCGCGAGCTCGGTCAGCAGGTGCGCACGCAGGAAGTCGGTCCGGGGCAGCGACCCGGGCGGCACGAGGGTCAGCGCCTCCTCGAAGAGTTCGGCGGTGCCCGGCCGGTTGAGGTTCGCGATGTACTGCCCCTTGTCCCGCAGCAGCCGCGCCAGGCGGGCCGGCTCGAGGGCCGGCTCCCGGTCGTCCGCCTCGGCGAGCGCCACTTCGGCCAGCGCGAGGGCACGCTCGCTGTTGCCGGCGTTCCGCAGGGCCGAGGCGGTGAACGCCAGAACGGCGACACGGTCGCGTCCGCTCAGCTCCTCGGCGTCGGAAATGCGGTCCCACAGTTCCAGGACACGGTCGCCCATCGCCGCGGCCGTCGCGTAGGCGTAGGAGCGCTTCGCCTCATCCATCGCCTCGAGGGAGGCGAGGAACGCGCGGCGGATGTCGTGCGCCGCCAGCCAGTGCGCCGACAGCTGGACGGCCGAACGCTGCGGGCTCGCCTCGAGCGCTTCCGCGTAGCGCGCGTGAAAGCGGGTGCGCTCGCCCGGCAGCAGATCGGCGTGGATCGCTTCGCGCACCAGGGCGTGGCGGAACGAGTACTCCGTGGAGTCGGCCGTGAGCAGGTTCGCCGTGACGGCTTCGCGCGCAGCCGCATCCAGTTCGTCCGCCGACCCGTCGAACACGCCGGCGAGCAGTTCGTGCGTCACGCAGACACCGCCGGCCGCGAGCACGCGCAACAGGCGCTGCGCCGGCTCGCTCAGCCATTCGAAGCGCGTCAGCACCAGCTCGCGGAGGGTCTCGGGCAGGTCGTCGCCGGAGCGGAGTCCGTCGATCCCGACCAGCTCCTCGACGAAGAACGGAACGCCCTCGCTGAGCTCTGCCACGCGCTGCAGCGACGCAGCGTCGGGCGTGCGCCCGAGCAGTTCTTCCACCAGCTCCGCGACCTGCTCGAGACCGAGCCGGGCCAGCTCCCAGCGGGTCACCCGGCGCGTCCGGTCGAGCTCGGGAAGCCAGGAGCGCAGGATGTGCCCCCGCGGGACCTCTTCGCTCCGGTAGGTGAGCAGCACCAGGATGCGGCCGCCCTCGGACATCCGCACGATGAAGCGCAGCAGTTCGAGAGTGGAGCGATCGGCCCACTGCAGGTCTTCGATGCCGAGGATCACCGGTCGTTCCGCCGAGATCTTCTCGAGCAGGACGGTGACCAGTTCGTACAACCGCTCTGCGCCCGTCCGCGGCGGCAAGGCCGACTCGTCGGCGAGCTCCGGAAGCAGCGCGGAGAGCACCCCGGCTCCCGAACCGGCGGCCTCCAGCACCCGCTCGAGCCCGACCGTCTGGATGAGTCGCCGCAGCACGGCTGCGAAGGGCGCGTACGGCGCGCCCTCATCTCCCAGATCGACGCACCGGCCCAGCAGGACCATCGCCGACGGCTCCTGCTCGGCGAGGAACTCCTCCAGCAGCCGGGACTTGCCGATACCGGCTTCTCCCCCGATCACGACCGCGCGCGGCTCACCCGCAGCCGCCGCACGCAACTCGTCGCGCAGCGCCGCCAGGTCGGGCTCCCGCCCGACCAGAGTGTGGCTCGACGCCGATGATCGCATGGCCTCATCGTGCCACGAGCCACCGACATCCGGTGCCCCCGGATGAACTGCTTCGCCGACGGCAGACACGCCGCCGGCGGAGCCGTCATCGGCCGGCGTGAGCCAGCTCCCGCTCCTGCGACGCGGACGCCTGGGCCTGGCGTGCCGCCTCGGGCGGCTGGGCCGCGGAGGTGCCCGAATCGGCCGCCTCCGCCCGGACCTTCCGCCCCGCCGACCGCAGCCAGCGGCCGTGCTCCCGCACCTGTCGCGCCTGCTCGCGCTCCCGCTCCTGGCGCTCGGCCTCCGCGGCCCACATCCGAGTGTTCGCGAACTCGTCGATCAGCATCATCCTGCTCCCCTTCATCCTCGCCTGCGGCTCTCGCGCCGCTTTCGGCGATGACTTCAGCCTGCTCGCTAAGGCCCCCGCCGGACATCGGGAAGATGCCCTATTCCTGCCCCACCGTGGGGCGGCGCGAGCTCATGAGGGGCTTCACTCCTCCGTAGGGCTGGGGCAGCATGGCAGTCATGGCGACGATCAACGAACTCCAGCCTCCGTACCGTGTCGGCTACGTCGTGGGAAGCCTCTCCGCGAAGTCCGTGAACCGCATCCTCTCGACAGCCCTGCTGCGGCTGGCACCCACCGATCTCGAGTTCACCGAGATCCCGATCGGCGGGTTGCCGCTGTACAACCGGGACTTCGACAGCGACTACCCACCCGAGGCCCGCGAGTTCAAAGCCCTGATCGCGGAGCAGGATGCGCTGCTCTTCATCACGCCCGAATACAACCGAGGGATCCCGGGTGCGCTGAAGAACGCGATCGACTGGGCGAGCCGTCCGTATGGCGAGAATGTGATCGCGCGCAAGGCGACCGCCGTGATCGGGGCCTCCACCGGCCAGATCGGGACGGCCGTCGCGCAGCAGCAATTGCGCAGCGTCCTCAGCTTCTTGCAGGCGCCGCAGATGAACGCGCCGGAGGCCTACATCTGGATGCGCCCGGGGTTGATCGAGGAGGACGGCACGGTCACCGAGGCCGGGACGGAAGACTTCCTCCGCGGTTTCATGAACGCTTTCTTCGAGTACATCGAGCGCGTGCTCACCGTGGTGCCGAGCGCACCGTGAGGCTGCAGGACGACGGAGGCGAGCGCAGCATCGAGCTGCGCCCGACCGCCCTCCAACGGGACGACGACCGGGTGCTCTCCGATGTCGCCGTGGACGACGGCGCCCGCCGCTGGTCGCTCATCGACTCCCCCTTCCTCACCCGCGACGAAGCACGCGACCTGGCCGCGTGGCTGGCCGGAATCGCGGAGGATGCGACGGCGGCCGCCGACGAGTGGACGGCGCTGACGTTCTCGTCGAACGTGCTCTCGCTGAGCCGCCACCGCATCCCGGGCGGCACCGTGGAGCTGCGGATCGCGGTGCTCAGGATGCGCACCTCCGATGACCGGACGGCCGACGTCGTCGTCGGCCTCCGCACCCCGCAGGCCTCGGTCAGCGCCGCCGCACGCGACCTCCTCGCCGGCCTCGACGCCCTCCGCTGACCAGCTCGCGAGGCGCGCAGACAGCACGCAGCGCGGTCAGCGACCACCCTCGGGCTTGCGGTGTCGCTGCTGGACGGCCTGCTCTCCATAGGGGTAGACCTCCGTGCGCGGGGTGCTCGCCGCATCCAGCCGGGAGCGCTGCTCGTCGCTCAGCTCCAGGTCGGCGGCCCCGAGGTTGTCCTCCAGCTGCTCGACCGTGCGGGCGCCGAGGATGACGGAGGTCACCGCCGGGCGGTCGCTCAGCCAGGCCAGCGACACCTGCGACGCCGACGCGCCCGTCTCGCGCGCCACCGCATCCACCGCGTCGATGATCTCCCACGTGTGCGGGTCCGCGTTCCGGGCCTCCCACGCCTCCATGCCGCGGGTCGGGTTCTCGCCGAGGCGCGTGGCGCCCGTCGGCGGCTCGTCGCGGCGGTACTTCCCGCTCAGCCAGCCGCCGGCGAGGGGCGACCAGGGCAGCAGGCCGACGCCCGCATCCAGAGCCGCCGGCACCACCTCGTGCTCGATGCCGCGCACGATGAGGCTGTACTGCGGCTGCAGCGTGACCGGGGGCGCCCAGCCGTTGGCGCGGGCGACGTGCACGGCCTTGGTGAGCTGCCAGCCGAGGTAGTTCGAGAAGCCGTAGTACGAGATCTTGCCCGCGGTGACGGCGTCGTCGAGGAACCGCAGCGTCTCCTCGATCGGGGTCAGCGCATCCCAGGCGTGCAGCTGGTAGAGGTCGATGTGCTCCACGCCGAGGCGACGGAGGGAGGCGTCCAGCGCGTTCCGCAGGTGCGTGCGGGAGAGTCCGAGGTCGTTCGGCCCGGCGCCCATCGGGAAGCGGCCCTTCGTCGCGATCACGATGCCCTCGCGGCGGCCGTGGTGCCGGCCCAGCCAGCGCCCGATGATCGACTCCGACCCGCCCGACGAGTACACATCGGCGGTGTCGATGAAGTTGCCGCCGGCGTCGAGATAGCGCTCCAGGATGGCGTGCGAGGTGCGCTCGTCCGCCTCCGCTCCGAAGGTCATGGTGCCGAGGGCGAACTCCGACACGATCGTTCCGCTCTTTCCGAGGTTGCGTGGGTCCATACTGCGAAACTAGCCCCGTTCCGCGGGCGTGCGTATCGTGAGCGGACGTGAGGCTCCTCCTGATCTCCGACACTCACATCCCGAAGCGCGCCCGATCGCTGCCCGCGCAGGTGCTGGCCGAAGTGGATGCGGCCGACGTCGTCATCCACGCCGGCGACTGGGTGGATGCGGCGACGCTCGACCTTCTCGAGCAGCGCTCACGCCGCCTGGTCGGCGTCTACGGCAACAACGACGGGCCGGAGCTGCGCCGGCGGCTGCCGGAGGTGGCGGAGACCACGCTCGAGGGGGTCCGGTTCGCGGTCGTGCACGAGACCGGACCCGCGACGGGCCGCGAACTGCGGTGCGAGCGGGACTTCCCGGAGGCCGACGTGCTCGTCTTCGGGCACTCGCACATCCCGTGGGACACGGTGAGCCCGCGCGGTCTGCGCCTGCTGAACCCCGGCTCGCCCACGGACCGGCGGCGCCAGCCGGAGTGCACGTATCTTCGGGTCGAGGTTGTGAATGGGCGGCTCGCGGAGGTGACGCTCGTTCCCGTCGGCCGGGCGGCGGGGGCGGCGCCGGACTGACGCGTCAGGCGTGCAGGAAGCCGTCCACGAGGAGGCCGCGGACGGCGGGGAGCAATTCGCCGCGCAGGGCGTCCTCCTCCACCTCGAGCAGCTGCGCGAGTGCGGCGACGATGGCGCCGACGGTCAGTTCGCCGTCGCAGGCTCCGACGAGGGCGGCAAGCCCCGTGTCCGCCGAGACGACGCGCCCGAAGGCGCCGCCCTGCCGGAGCAGGATCGCGGTCGGTGAGTCGGCGCCCGGCCAGAGGTGCCGCTCCTCGGTCACGTCTCCGGCGACGACGGGTCGCAACCGGGCGAGGGCGTCGTCGTCGAGAGCGGCCTGCAGGTCGTGCGCCGCGAGCGCCTCGCCCAGGTGCGCGCCGAGGCCGGCCTCGTTCGCGCCGACGGATCCGTGCAGGCGCTCGAACCGGCGCAGCGTCGGCACCGCATCAACCCATCCTGCCCGCTCCGGGCCACTGTCCGCATCCCGACCGGATACCGCGCCCACCCGGCGCAGCAGCAGGTAGCCGAAGCCGACCGAGCGGACGTCGCGGCCCTCGAAGTCGTTCAGCCAGGCCCCGAGCAGACGGTCGAACGCAGGCGTGCCCGGCCGGGTGCCGCCGTCGCGGATCCACGTCTCGGCGTACCGGACGGCATCCTCCACATCCCGTTCGATCACCCAGGCGTCGAGCGGGACAGTGGAGGCGTCCACCCACTCCCGGACGCGCACCAGCCCGTCGCCCGCGCCCCGGTACTCCCAGTTGCCGAGCAGCTGGGCGACGCCGCCGGGAGCGAGGTGGTCGCCGCATCCACTCACGAACGAGGCGACCAGACCGTCGCCGACCATCCCTCCGTCGCGGTACTCGTAGGCGGGGACTCCCTCCACGCGCGGAGTGATCACGAACGGCGGGTTGGACACGATGTGGTCGAACCGCTCCCCGGAGACGGGCTCGAACATGCTCCCGAGACGCAGCTCGACGCCGTCGATCTCGTTGAGCGCCAGATTCAGCGCGGCGAGGCGCAGCGCCCGCGGCGAGATGTCGGTGGCGACGACCCGGCGCGCATGCCGGGCGGCGTGCATGGCCTGGATGCCGCATCCCGTCCCCAGGTCGAGGACGCTCTCGACGGGATCCTGCAGCATGAGCCCGCTGAGGGTGAGGGAGGCGCCGCCGACGCCGAGCACGTGATCCTCGGGGAGGGCGTGGCCGAGGGCGAACTCGCCGAGGTCGGAGACGATCCACCACTCGGCGGGACCGGCCGCATCCACGAAGGCGTACGGGCGGAGGTCGACGGCGGGGGTCACGGTGTCGGCGGCAGCGTCGGAGGTGGGCGCGTCGGGAGCGGCGGCGGCCTGGTCGCGGCCGGTCGCGACGAGCCCGAGGGCGATGGCGCCGTCGACGCCGAGCGCGGGGAATGCGGCGGCGGCCGCCTCGCGTGCCACCGGGACGCCGAGGACGAACAGCTGCGCGAGGGTCGACAGCGGGGAGGCTGCACGCCGCGCGAGCGCGCGCTCCGCCGGGACGCACTGACCCCGGTGCAGGGCGTCCGCGGCCTCCTCGCCCCACAGCTCCGTGAGTGCGTCGACCCCGAATCCGGCGGCGATCAGGTCGGAGCGGAGGTCCGGGATGCGTTCGGCGGCCGGGATCGAGGGTGCGGTCATCCTCCCATTGAAGCTCATCCGGCCAGGAGCAGAATGGTGCTGTGATCCGG
>Ga0209677_101444_pt1 | contig 10274 bp, 14 predicted proteins | sample AraplaCvi_mCL_r2_2_FD_184285 | JGI IMG/M metagenome (GOLD analysis project Ga0209677, IMG submission 184285) | Arabidopsis root microbial communities from North Carolina, USA - plate scrape CL_Cvi_mCL_r2 (SPAdes) (version 2) | ecosystem: Host-associated > Plants > Roots > Endosphere | place: USA... | reverse complement strand
GCCATAGAGCGGAAAGCCGCCGCCAGGCGTCGCGGTGCCAAGGCTGATCGTAAGGCTGATTGTACGGCTGGGTGTCGTGGCCGAAATGGCGTTGCCTCCGGTTTGGGCGGCGGCGGGGCTCGCAAGGGGATTTGCGAGCAGCGCCGCGGCGACAAGAACGATCGAAGCGAATCTCATGATGAGTCCCGGCGGAGCTGCGTCAACACCGACTTGCGGCGATGTAGGCAGCGGCCCGATTTTGTGAAAGCATGCGCCCCAACGACAATAGAACAATGGGAGGCTTCATGTTGCGAATTTTGCGTAACGGTTTTTTCGGGCTGGTCTTTCTTTCAGGTCTTGTCGGCGCCGCCGCTCCCGCCTCCGCGGCATACCCCGACCGCCCCGTGCACTGGATGATCGGCTTTGCCGCCGGCGGTCCGGTCGACATCGTGGCGCGGATCATGGCGCAGTGGCTGTCGGACAAGTTCGGCCAGCAGTTCATCGTCGAGAACAAGGCCGGCTCCGGCGGCAACATCGCCGCCGCCGCCGCGATCAGTTCGCCGCCCGACGGCTACACGCTGCTGTTCGTCGCGCCCAACAACGCGATCTCGACCTCGCTCTACAAGAAGCTGCCCTACGACTTCCTGCGCGACACCGTGCCGGTCGCCAGCATCATGCAGCTCACCAACATGCTGGTCGTCTCCAACGCGGTGCCGGCGAAGACGGTTGCGGAGTTCATCGACTACTGCAAGGCCAATCCCGGTAAGATCTCGTATGCCTCGTCCGGCAACGGCACCTCGGTGCACATGTCGGCCGAGCTGTTCAAGGCGATGACCAAGTGCGACATGGTGCACGTGCCCTATCGCGGCTCGGCGATCGCCTTCCCCGACATCATCTCCAACAAGGTGCAGCTGATCTTCGACAATTTGCCCTCCGCGCTGGAGCAGGCCAAGGGCGGCAACGTCCGCGCGCTCGGCGTCACCTCGCCTCAACGCTGGCCGATCGTGCCCGACGTGCCCGCGATCGCCGAGACCGTGCCGGGCTTCGAATCGGTCGGCTTCTACGGCATCTCCGCGCCGAAGGGCACGCCGGGCGAGGTGGTCGAGATTCTCAACAAGGCCGTCAACGAAGCGCTGAAGGACCCCAAGCTGGTCGCGCGCCTGGCCGAGACCGGCGGCATCCCCAAGCCGATGACGCCCGCCGAGTTCGGCAAGCTGGTCGAGGACGAGACCGCGAAGTGGAAGAAGGTCGTAGAGTTCGCCGGGGTCTCGGTGGACTGAGGCCGTCCCCGCCCCGAGCCTGCAGCTCACCGGCGAGACATCGGAGGGGATCAAACGACCCCCTCCGATCAAAATGCAAAAACAACCCCATGCACAGTAGACGAGGCCAATGATTACAAGGAGTTACCGACGAAGGCGCGCCGCCCCGGCAAAAATCGGTTGACCCGTCGGGCAAAACAGGAGCATAAGGGCATTATCGGGAATTTCGGGTATTCGAAAATTTCCGGCGATGCTGCTCCAGAGGTTTCCCTCCGCCCGAGCCAGCATTGCACCCCCGCCTCCATCCCTGTAAACGAACCGCGCACCGTTGCCGGCCGCGCGTTCCCGCGGGCCGTCCCGCGGCGGGGCCTGTAGCTCAATGGTTAGAGCCGGCCGCTCATAACGGTCTGGTTGCAGGTTCGAGTCCTGCCGGGCCCACCAATGCGAGCCTTCCGAGCTTGATTTGCCTGATATTTCTCGTCTGCAATCCCGGTCGGGGCCCGTTGCCAATGGAATTCCGAATCCGAGCCGCAACCATCTCGGCAAACCCCAATCGCTGCCAACGGTCTTGTCTTCGGCAGTTGACGCCGTGCATGGCCAGTGATCCGCATTTGGCGCTGATTTCTGAACACAACCTAAGGCTAAATTGAAGGCGATCTTCTGGTCTTATAACGAAGTAAAACAACAATGCGCACGCTTGGGAGACTCTGATGCCGATCTATGAAGTAAAAGCAAATGACATCGTGGCGGTTGAAGAAACAAATTTCAACTTAGCCGGCATTCAAGAGCGACGTGATTTGCAGCGGCTCCTGCGTGAGCGGGTCGAAGTAATCTCACCAAATACTTTGATCATCTCGGAAGAGTTTGACGAGTGGGAGGATGCAAAAAGGCGTATTGACCTGCTCGGCATCGACAGAGACGCAAACCTTGTTGCGATCGAATTGAAACGAACTGACGATGGTGGGCATATGGAATTACAATGCATTCGATATGCATCAATGGTATCGACGCTCACGTTCGATCAGGCAATTGGCATCTATAGCCGCTATCTCACAAGGATAAACAAGCAGGATCGGGACCCGAAGGAGGTCATTCTAGAGTTCTTAGGTTGGGATGAATCCGACGATGACCTGTTCGCTCAGGACGTCCGGATTGTCCTAGCCTCAGCAGAATTCTCTAAGGAGCTTACTACCTCCGTACTGTGGTTGATTGATCACGGAATCGATATCCGGTGTGTGAGGCTAAAGCCTTATAAGCTCGATGATCGATTGCTCGTCGATGTCCAACAGATAATTCCGCTACCAGAAGCGGCGTCATACCAAATCCAAGTGCGAGAAAAGGCGAAGCAAGATAGAGCCGCGAGAACCAGCGGGGCCGACTTCACTCGCTTCGACGTTCAAATCAATGGCGAACTTCACAAGTCGATTTGGAAGAGGAACGCCTTGTACCTCATCTGCAAACGGCTCTGCGAATCAGGCGTTTCACCGTCAGAGATCGGCGCTTTATTCACATGGAGGCACAACGCTTGGTACGTAATAGAGGGGGCCGCGGATGGACCCGAATTCGAACGTCTTGCTTCCGAAAAAGCAGCCTCTGGAGGGCCTACGTTTGACGCTCCGCGGTGGTTCTGCGAGTCAGAGGAATTGTTTCATTCCGACGGAAAGACCTACGCTTTCTCGAAAATGTGGGGCGGCAAGAACTGGCATAGAGCAATGAATTTGCTAAAAGAGACGTTTCCTGCGTTTGCGATCGATTTCTCGCCGACCTCGTAAATCGGAGATTGTTTTGGTGTTGATGCCGCTAAATGTACTACGCATAGCATCGAAGGTAGGGTGACAGTGCTAGACTGCGCTCCACGTTAACTCATCTGCCTGAACCAGTCGCGCAGCCCGAGGTGGAGCCTCAACACCTCATCCTCCGCGAGTGGCTTACAATGTGCGATTGGACCTCGCAGCGTGTTCAGATTCGTGAAAATGCGCTGGACGGCTTTCAGGTCACGAAGCATGTCCCCGAACGTCTCTTTATTGGCGCTTAGAATCTCTCCCAGTTCACCGAACGTCGAGTAGTCAATCATTGCGTCGGACCGTGGGGTGAAGCCCATTGCCAACTCACGGTCTCGGTTTTTCTTGCAGTTGTCGCGCACAACAGGAGGCACAGCAACCTTTTCCCACCAATCGTCGCCGTGCAGCTCACGAAGCCGCTCGGTCACAAGCTCACGGATCGAGTTCTCTAAACAGTAAAAGATAATGTAGTGGCGGGCCATATCCTCCGCCTCATGCCGGAGCTTTTCGGAGAACTGAGGATAGAACTGCTCTTCCTGCTTCTGCTCATCAGTCCTATGACCGAGATTCAGACCTTTGGCAGCCTCAAGACGTCGGATCTCAGCCTCGATGCTGAGGTTGTTCTGGCCAAACAATCTAATCGCATCTTCGCGCCTCATCTCAATTTCTCAGCAGATGTTCTTTGAGCGCTTTAAAGATGGCATTGAACACATCCGGGTTCGTCGTCTCTGGGAGGTTAAGATTGATTGTGTAGCCAACCCGAAACTCCACTCCGTCCGCGGACTCTTGCCGCGGCGGGGGCCGAGGTGGCGGCGGCTCCTTGTTGGCGGTGTTGTTTTCGATCACCATTGGCTCCTTGCTAGCAGCACTTTTCTGGAAGTCAGCTGTCTCTTTGAGAAACCAGAAGGTGGAAAGCATCAGTTTGCCAACCTGACTTTCCTTTTCGAGGCCACTCATCTCGACGATAAGGGAGGCGAGCTTTTCTCTCGGAAGTGCGTAGGCGTACTCATTGCGATCGAAGAGGTCTGAGTAAGCTCTCCTAATGCCGGTTGCTAAAGCCTGTGACCGTGTGTCATCATTGCGGTACTGGTCGTAGAGAGCGGTTGGCGAACCGTCCGCGTTCAAGAACTCCATCCGCTTCAGCAAAGGGATGATTGCTCGATAATTTCCACCGCGAAAACCGAGAATTGTTTCAAGGTAGTCTTGAGTGAAGCGCTCAGGTCGTCGCACTTCGGCAATCTTGGCTAAAATTTTCGGAATGCTGCCCGGAATGCTTAGGTATGGGAGCTTATTCATAATCCCCTCAATCGAATCGATAACGGGATGGTAGCAGTAACGACCGCCATCAATCTGGGATGGGCGCCATATCCACTGTTTCCACAGGTTCTGCTCGCACTCTATCCCGTGAAATAAGGTGACGATGTTGGACTTAATGAAGCCTCAGGCCGAGGACCAATGGGGCCGTTTTGCTGCGCGGCTTCACTCGCCCCACACAGCTCGATCCTTTTCAATGCCAACACGGTTGCCGATCATGCCCCCGATGATGCCGAGTACGACAGCTGCTGGTAAGCCAAAAGCGCCGCCAAGGATCGCTACGCCTATTCCCCCGAGGGATGCTCCAAGCAAAACGCCCGCGACGACCCCATAGATCGACCAGCGCAACTCCTTCGGTCGCGATTTCGGAACGCAACGAAGCGCGGCTACGGCGCGCAGGATCTTACTCCTCACGGGTTTTCCTTCTTGCCCCTCACTCTGACCATACACATGGACTCACAGCGCGCATCAACCATAATGGCAGGCATCACTTGTTCAACGGGCAAGGAAACCACCGAATGTCCGTCAACATTCTCCTCCACAGGATATCCTGTCGCGCGCCGGCTATGGCACCTATACGACCCCAGGCGGCCGGACCGGCACATTCTACAGCCCGACAGCGGCAGTGATCGCGCAAGGCAACGCGGCCGCACAGAATGACGCGATGATTTCGGCCACGATCGAAACAGGTCAGCGCAACATGGCTGTGCTCGAGCAGGCGGTGATCAAGGACAACACGCTCCTGCCCGGCGAATGGTACGGAGGCCAGCTGCACCTCGCGCCGCCGACCGATCAGGGCGGTGCACAAAAGACCTATACCGTGGTGATCACCGTAGGATCCGACCGCCACGTGATCGATGTGGCGCAAGGCGTGCCGGGGGCGTGACCGGGGCAAGTTCAATTGATATCGAAGTGCGGTGACAGTGCACTCAATGGCTCAGCCGCATTCGCGGGTGCGAAGGCGCGTGAATTGAGTGCGCTGTCACGACAACGCCGGCAAGCTCCGCTCCTCAGCAAACCATCGGGTTATCCCCGTGGTCGCAAACGCCTTCCATTTGCTCCGAGGGCACCGGCGCAAATGCGTTGTGGGCCGGCGCGGCGGTCGGCCGAGCGCCCTCGATGTGAAGGATGCTCGACCCCACGCCCTGTTCGGTGTTTCGATCGCCGGCGCGGCTCTCACGCGCCTGGAGCGGCGCGCTGAAGATTGTGGTGACGAGCAGTCCGGCCAGCAAGGCCCTGGACAGCACTGAGGGATTTCTGAATGATTTCATTGTGACGGTTCCTTTCGATTGGATGATCCCCGCGAGGCAAGAGATCCGATCACCACCCTAGACGTGCGTTGGCGCGCTCTTATTCCCAACGTGAATAAGAGTTTAGCTGGACAACCAGATGTGTTCGCCTCGTGCGTGGTGCTTTCAAAGCCGTGACGGGGAGACCATCGAGAAGGCACCAGCATATTGGCCGGACACCACTAGTTCGGCGAGCAAGGAAGCCACGGAATGTCCGCCAACATTCGGTGACAGCACTGGGCTGCACCCAATATCCCATCACCGCAGTGAGTTACGTGCCCTGGTGAAGGGCGCGCTGCCGGTTCAAACCAGTTCCAGCCGCAATGACCGCCCGACCATGCGCGCGGCACGCCGAAGCGTAGCCAGCGTGACGTTGACGTCCTTGGGGTCGAGCAGGCGCCCGATCTGGCTGCGCGAGGTCTTCATGCGCTTGCCTTCCTCGCCGAGGACATCATCGAGCGTGGTGAACCTGGCGACGGAACGGACTGCCTTCTTCTTTTTCGCAACTGCTTTTTTGCCCTTGTCGGTCTCCTTCATGTCTCGAATTCGCGGTTTCTGCGGTACGCCAGCGCCGGATCATCGGGCGGCGTCTTCCGGGTCTTCTTGATGAACCCGTGCGGGACCAGAATGCGGCCCCGCCGCGCGCAGAACAGGGCACGGCGATCCGATTGCTCGGCGGCGAGCGCTGGCGGCAAGGCCGCGGGCGCGGTCGCCGATCCACGGTTTTCAGCTTTGCCTAACAGATGAGCCGCCTTGCCTAACAGAAGAGCCAAACCGGTCAGCTTGCCGGATGTCTGGAAATTTCCGGACGCGCGTCGTAATGTCAGTGCGATAGTCATGATCGGTGCCGGGCGAACCGATGATTGACGAGCACGCGGTCCATTGCATCCGAGCCTACGCGTTGCACTGTTGATCGAACTTTGGCAACGTCGAACTTGGCACCATCGGAAATACGCATGTTGACTGCAGAAGAGATCGTCCGCGTCAGAACCTCGTTCGACATGGTATTCGCCAACGCCAACGACACGATGACGGCGTTTTACGACCGCATATTCGAGCTTGCGCCGGAAATCCGGCCGATGTTTCCCGCTGACTTGAGCGTTCTGAAGCAGGATTTCATCTCGAAGCTTGCCATGCTGGTCGGCAGCCTCGATCCTACGACAGGGCTGCTGGGGGGCGCTGACATTCTCGGCCGCAATCACCGGAAATATGGCGCGAAGGCAGAGCATTATCCGATGGTCGGCGAGGCACTCCTCTGGAGCCTTGCGCGCGGTCTTGGGCCACATTGGACCGATGAGCTGGAGCAGGCCTGGCGCAAGGTTTACGGCGTCGTTGCGCAGCGCATGGTCGACGTTGGCAATGCTCCACCCGCGCCGTCCGCCGGCCCGTCACAACGGATGTGACGTTCGCCAGCCTGGGCGCGGACTTCCACTGCGCGGCTTTGCCTCGAAGGCTCATGGACCGAGTGCCGTGAGCCGGCGCATATCGGTGATGGTGCACTTGATTCACGGGCTCGAAGGCTCGGACACCACCCCGCAAATAGGGAAGCCAACCGGGCAAACTTTGCCTGCACCGCAGGGGACATCGGCAATTTTTTCACGCCAGTCAGGACAGCTCGTACCGGAAACACCGGGAAATCATGGGAAACGCTTTGGCACGCACGTTGCTTTTCGGGGATCGTCTTGAGGACCGAACATGCAAGTCGGAAGCGGAACATCAATCCTCGGCTACCAGGCCACCAAGGCCGCCTCATCCACCAGCGGCACGAAAGCGCCGGCTGCGAACGATGGCGGGATCGCGCAAGCGAACGAGGACAGCGCATCGAAGAAGAGCAGCGTAGAGGCGGACTTCCTGAAGTACGCCAAGATGACTCCTTTCGACCGTATGCGGGCCGGCATCTTGAAGAGCATGAATCTCACCGAGGACGATCTCGCCAAAATGTCTCCGGACCAGCGAAAAGCCGTCGAGGAGAAGATCAGAGATGCCATTGAAAAGCAGCTCGAAAAGCAGGGCCAAAAAGCCGGCAGTCTCGTCGATCTATCGGCGTAACGACCGGATCCTGCTCACGGCATTGCCCGGCTTCCCCGGCGCTCGCCGCTGACGATCGGAAAATCGGCGAACATTGGCACTCGGGCTGCCAATCCAGGAAGTCTCCCCTCAAGCCAGCTTCCATCGGGCGCCGGCACGACCCCTGCGCAAAATCCGCAGCTTGACCTTCCTTAGATCGTCGTGCACCCCGTCCATCGGGGAAGGCGCCGGTCCGCTGGCGTTTTCGGCATTGTGCGCCTACGGCCGCCCTCTGGCGCCAGGAGACCATCATGACCAGCGAAAAAGGCCCGAACATCAAGAAGAAGCAGAAATGCAAGAACTGCGAGGGCAAGGGCCTGCTGAAGAAGGGCGACAAGGTGGTGAAGTGCCAGCGCTGCAAGGGCACGGGGGTGCGGTGAAGTCGAAGGGGATGGCCTGACCTAACACTCCACCCGATACAGCCGCCACCGCTCCGGCACGCCCTTGAGCTGGTGCATGCCGTGATCCCGCAGGCTGATCGCCGGCTGCGCCTTCAGGAGATCCTTCACCGCGCTCGACACCAGCACTTCGCCGGCGCGCGCCTTGGCGGCAACGCGGGTGCCGATGTGGAAGGCGAGGCCGACCATCTCGCCGCCGCTCATCGTGTACTCGCCGGCATGCAGGCCCACCCTGATTTCGAGGCCGAGCGTGCGCATCGCCTTCTGGATCGCTGTGGCGCAGGCGATGCCGGCGGCGGGCGCCCTAAACGTCGCCAGCACGCCGTCGCCGGTCGTCACCACCTCCTTGCCGCGCGCGCTCTTCAGCTCCTTGCGGACGGCGGCGTAATAATGGCCGATGATCTTGGTCCAGCGCGCATCGCCGAGCTTGGCGGCCTTTGCGGTGGAGCCGACGATGTCGACGATCAGGATGGTGGCAAGCGCCTGCTTGGGCTCGGGGCTGCGCCCGGCCGAGGGGCGCCGGGTCGTGATCGGCCCGGTCAGCGGCTCATAGCGATGGCTGCGGCGGCGCGCGATCGCGGCCCTGGTGTAGTCCTGGGCGCGCTGCGCGGTGCCGCAGCGAATGGTCTTCTCCTGCGGCAGGCGCGACCAGCAGACCTTGCGGCCGTCGCCGGCGCCATGGACCTCGACGGCGCCCCACTTCAGGTGAACCACCGAGCCGACGCGCCGGACGCACCACGCCTTCGACGTGTATCCGGAGACGTTCGACCAATGGATTCCGATGCGGAGAAATTTCGGCATGAACGCGCGGCCAGTCGACGCTACCTTCGAAGCAACCTTCAAAGCAGCCTTGGGGCTACCCAGCGTCGAGCGTAGTGATACACTCCGGCATTGGCAATACGATCCGCCGTCATGACAAGTTCATTTGAAAACCGAGCCATATGCAAATCCCATTTCGCAATTTTTGTGAAGCCGCCTTGTTGTCAGCCACGCTCGCCATCATCGCCTCGCCCGACATGGCGCGTGGGCAATCGGGCAGCGCCGGCGGCAGCATCGGCAATGACGAGAAGTCGCTGTCGGGTTCGCGCGAGAGCCCTCGCGCCGCCGAGCCTTCGAAGCCGGCGCGACGCAGCAGGCCCGCGGACGATGCGCCGAGCCGCGCGCCGCAACGGAGCGGCGGAGGCGGCAATTATGACGGCGCATGGGTTCTGACCAGCGTCGGCCAGACCTGCGACGGCTCCACCGACACGGTGGTCGTCACCAGCGGCACGATGGTGGGGAAATACGGCACCGGCCAGGTCCGTCCGAATGGCGCCGTGTCCGGAACCGGAGCCGCCGGCAGCCTGAGCTGGACCATGTCCGGCCGGTTCGCGGGCCGCAGCGGCTCCGGCACATTCCGGCGATCCGACGGATGCGTCGGAAGCTGGACCGGATCGAAACAGTAGGACGACGCCTTACGGGCGGCCGATCACATCATGGTCGCGAGCTCATAGATCAGGACGGCCGCCCCGAGACAGCGCCGCCATGGATTGACGCCGCGAAAGATCTCGTCGAGCGCCCAGACGACGAGGCCGCCTCTGAACACGATGTCCAGAGCGGTGGCGACCATGCCAGGCGAGGGCCAGACCCAGCGCAGGGCACCGGCCACGATGACGACCCAGAGCACGAGATTGGGCGCCTGGGCGATAGTGATCTCGCCGGTCGTCCGACTCCGAAAGAACCATTGCAGGAATTTTGACATCATCGCCGTGGCTTCTTCTGCGCTTGAGATGCCGCATTAGCATCGGCGGCGAGCGATTCAATTGCGGCCCTGGTCGCGACATCTGCAGAACCGCGTGATCGCCCATACGCAAAAGGGGCCCCGCGATCTGCGGAGCCCCTGATTTGCGTCGGGTAGACCGACTTACTTCATGTTGCCGGCCTTGGTGCCGCCCTGGTCGCTGCCCGGGCCGGAACCGCCCTGGCCGGATGCGTCGGGCTTCATCATGCCGCCCTTTGCCATGCCATCCCTGGACATTCCGTCATTGCTCATGCCGGTGGTGCCCTTCATCTTCGAGCCCTTGTCGGTGGTGTGCATGCCGGGCTTCTGCATGTTGTCGGACTGCGGCGCCGGACCGGTGTTCTGGGCGAAAGCAGCGCCGGACATCAGGGCGAGGGCGGCGGCCGAGATCATGATCTTCTTCATGG
>Ga0209677_101443_pt1 | contig 10274 bp, 8 predicted proteins | sample AraplaCvi_mCL_r2_2_FD_184285 | JGI IMG/M metagenome (GOLD analysis project Ga0209677, IMG submission 184285) | Arabidopsis root microbial communities from North Carolina, USA - plate scrape CL_Cvi_mCL_r2 (SPAdes) (version 2) | ecosystem: Host-associated > Plants > Roots > Endosphere | place: USA... | reverse complement strand
TGAAATCACGCCATGGCGACCGCATCGCAATCGTGACGGGGGACGTGCGCGATTCCATCCCCCTCATCGCGCACGTCCGGGAGGCCAAGGCTGTCCTGCACCTCGCCGCGCAGGTCGCGGTGACATCGAGCGTGGACAACCCGATCGACGATTTCGAGGTCAATGCCCGGGGCACCCTGAACGTGCTCGAAGCGGTCAGGCTCCATAATCCCAGCGCGCCGGTGGTGTTCGCTTCGACCAACAAGGTCTATGGGCGGCTGATCCGCGACGACCAGATCAGGCGCATCGATCAACGTTATCAGCCGATCGATCCCGCGCTCGCAGCCGGCGTGTCCGAGGCTGCGCCGCTCGATCTCTACAGCCCCTATGGATGCTCGAAGGGCGCCGCCGACCAGTATGTGCACGACTACGCGCGCGTCTATGGCCTGCGCAGCGCCGTCCTGCGGATGAGCTGCATCTACGGTCCCCGGCAGTTTGGCAACGAGGATCAGGGCTGGATTGCCCACTTCCTGCTCTCGGCCCTGCGCGGCATGCCACTGACGATCTATGGCGATGGCTGTCAGGTGCGCGACGCGCTCTATGTCGGCGATGCCGTCGAAGCCTGGCTTGCCGTGCTCGACAACATCGAGACCACGCGCGGGCGTGTCTTCAATCTCGGCGGCGGGCCATCCAACGCCGTCAGCCTGCTCGAACTGATCGAGCTGATCTCGCAAGGAGCCGGCGTAAGCGTGCAGCACAGCTTCGCCGGCTGGCGGCCAGGCGACCAGCCCTGGTACGTGACCGATGTCAACGCGCTGACGGCTGTGACCGGTTGGCGGCCGAAGACGCCGCTCACCGAGGGGCTGCGGGCACTGCAGAGCTGGCTGACGACGCGTTTCATGCAACAGCGCGGGCAGGAGGCGCTGGCATGACCCGCGTCGCCCTGGTCAATCCGAACTGGACGTTTGACGGCAGCATCTATTTCGGCTGCCGCAGCCCGCATCTGCCGCTCGAGCTCGGCATCTCGCAGCACCGGCTGCGCGAAGCCGGGCACGCCACGCTGCTGCTCGACGCCCACATGTTCGACCTGTCGCTCGCGGCCATTCATGCCGAGCTGGCTACGTTCCGGCCTGACATGATCGTGCTGACGACGGCGCCGACCTACCTGTTCTGGCGCTGTGCGCCGCCGGAGCTGCGGGTGCCCCAGGAGCTCGCGCTGTCGCTGTGCGACGTAGCTGCCACGCTGGTTGCAGTCGGTCCTCACGGCTCGACCACGCCGCGCATGACGCTCCGCAAGCTCGGTATCGATATCGTTGTGATGGGCGAATGCGAGGATGGCCTGTTGCGGCTGGCGAACGGCGAGCGCGACTTTGCCGGTCTGTGCTTCACGGATTCCGCAGGCACCATCCATATCAATGGCGGTCCCCTGGCAGCGACGTTCGTCGATCAGCCGGTGCTGCAATGGCCGGACGAGATGATCCGGCGGCATCATCATCACCACCATCGCTTCGAAGCCGCTCCGGTCGGTCCCGGCGCGGAAGTCGAGGCCTCGCGCGGCTGCCCGTATCACTGCACGTTCTGCGCCAAGGACAATTTCCGCAATGCCTATCGCAGGAGGCCACCGGCGATGATCCTCGACGAGGTCGACCGGCTGCGCACGCAAGCGGTCGAATACATCTATTTCATCGATGAGATCTTCCTGCCCAATGCCGAGCTGCTGGAAGGCCTGGTGGCACGCGGCTTGAAATTCGGCGTCCAGACGAGGATCGATCTGTGGAAGCCGCCGATGCTGGAGCTGCTGGGGCGCGCCGGTTGCGTGTCGATCGAAGCCGGGATCGAGAGCCTCACTCCGGAAGGTCGCGCCGCGCTCGCCAAGAACTGCCGGATGACCACGGACGAGCTCGCAGATCGTCTGGTCGAGGCAAGACGGCACGTGCCTTTCGTGCAGGCCAATCTGATCGAGATGCCGCAGGACGATGATCCCGTCGTGCAGCGTTGGCGTGGGCGCATGCAGGAGGCCGGAGTCTGGGCCAATGACCCGGTGCCGCTCTATCCCTATCCGGGATCGCCCGACTACCAGAAGCTCTGGGGCGTGCCCGACGACCGCGCCTGGGAACGCGCGCATGCGCACTATCTCGCGCAGTTCAATCAGTTCAGCGATGTTCAGAACGAACGGCCGGTGCCGCTGACCGCACTCGAATTGCAGGTCGTGCCATGAGCAAGCTGTCGTCCGCGCGCATCCTGATGACGACCGACACCGTGGGCGGTGTCTGGAGCCATGCGACCGCGCTTGCCACCGCATTGGCAAGCTTCGGCGCAGAGGTCCATCTCGTCACGCTGGGATCGCCGCCGAGGGCCGACCAACGCGCGATGCTCGACGCGACAAAGATCCGCCTGATCGAAACGGATCTGGCGCTGGAATGGCAGGACCCCGAGGCTGCCGATCTCGATCGGGCCCGCCAGGTGCTGAGCCGGCTCGAGCATACGATCCGGCCCGATATCGTCCATCTCAACAGCTATCGCGAAGCGACATTGGATTGGGATGCGCCGATGGTGCTGGTCGCGCATTCCTGTGTCAACTCCTGGGGCCGTGCCTGCCATGACACGGCCTTTCTCGCCGAGCCGCGCTGGCAGCGCTACGGCCAGCTCGTCGCCGCCGGGCTGGCCAAGGCATCAGCCTGGGTCGCGCCGACCTGCGCGTTCGGCGAGATGATCGCGAGCCTCTACGCGCCACCACGGCCCGGTGTGCTGATCTGGAACGGCTTCACGCCTGCATTTCAGGCCATCATGCCCAAGCAGCCTCTCGTGCTGGCTGCCGGCCGGATGTGGGATAAGGCGAAAAATCTCGTAGCGCTGGAGGCCGTTGCCGATACGGTCCCGTGGCCGATCGATGTGGCGGGCTCAGGCGCCGAGGGAGGCGAGCCAAACAGGACTATCCACCTGCTCGGTGAATTGCCGCAGGCCGAGCTCTGGCAGCGGATGCTGGGCGCGGCGATCTTCGCAAGTCCTGCTCTGTACGAGCCATTCGGCCTGTCGGTGCTGGAAGCCGCCGCAGCCGGCTGCGCGCTCGTGCTGGCAGATATCCCGACGTTCCGCGAGCTGTGGCAGGACGCGGCCATCTTCGTGGCGCTCGGCGACGAGAACACGCTGCGAAGCGCGCTGTCTTGGCTTGCAGCCGATGCGGATGCCTGCACCGCTCTGCAGCGCGCGGCGCGGCGGCGCGCCCGCCGCTATGCGCTCGGACGCATGGCGACGCGCTATGCCGAGCTCTACCTCGACCTGCTCGGTCGACGCTCAACCCAACCTCTTGTCGAGTCCTGCGCATGAAGTGTGTGTTCTTCTATCATGCCTTCTCGTCCTGCTGGAACAACGGCAATGCGCATTTCCTGCGCGGCGTGGTCCGCGAGCTCACCGCGCTCGGGCATGATGTCGTGGTCTACGAACCGGCTGACGGCTGGAGCCGGCAAAATGCCGTGCGCGACGGCGGCAGCGCCAGCCTGCGCGATGTTCTGGCCTTGTTTCCCGGCGTGAGCGCTCGACTCTACGACGGCGCGCTGGATTTTGATGCCGCGCTCGACGATGCCGATGTCGTCCTGGTTCACGAATGGAACGAGCCGGATCTCGTCAAGAGGATCGGCCAGCGGCGCATCGCAGGCGGCAGATTTGCGCTGTTGTTCCACGACACTCACCACCGTGCGGTGACAGCGCCGCACGAGCTCGCCCGCTTCGATCTGAATGGCTATGACGGCGTGCTCGCGTTCGGCGAAGTGCTGCGCCAGATCTATCTCACGCTCGGCTGGACCAACCGCGCCTTCACCTGGCATGAGGCCGCCGATACCGCGCTCTATCAGCCCTTGCGACAGATCCATCCGCAGCACGACCTGGTCTGGATCGGCAATTGGGGCGACGAGGAGCGCAGCGCCGAACTGCGACAATACCTGATCGAGCCGGTCGCGGCACTCGGACTCGACGCCGTCATCTACGGCGTGCGCTATCCATCGGATGCGCTCGAGGTCATCGAGGCCGCCGGTATTCACTATGGCGGCTGGCTGCCGGCGCATCGCGCGCCGCAAGCCTTTGCCAATGCGCGTGTCACCGTGCACGTGCCACGCGCGCCCTACGCCCATTCACTGCCCGGCATTCCGACCATCCGCATGTTCGAGGCGATGGCCTGCGGCATCCCGATCGTGTCTGCTCCCTGGGAGGATGCCGAGGCGCTGTTTCCCGACGGTACTTATTTGCGCGTTGGCAGTGGAGAGGAGATGCAGCAGGCGCTCCGCTCGCTTCTGTCTGATCATGAACTGGCCGCCGCGATGGCGGCGAAGGCGCGTGCGTGCGTCCTTGCTCAGCACACCTGCCGCCATCGCGCCGAGCAATTGCTGCGCATCGTGGCCACGCTGGACTGGGCGCCGCAGAGAGCAGCACGGGTCGAATTCGAGGGAGTTGCGTCGTGAAGATCTGTTTCTTCGGTTCAAGCCTGGTATCGTGCTATTGGAATGGCGCCGCCACCTATTATCGCGGCATGCTCAAGGAAATTGCTGCCCTCGGCCACGACATCACCTTCTACGAACCCGACGCGTTCGAACGACAGTCCCATCGCGACATCGAGGATCCGGCCTGGGCCAAGGTCGTCGTCTATCCAGCCACGCCGGACAGCTGGCAAAGCATGGTTGCGCAAGCCGCGCAATCGGCCGATCTCCTGATCAAGGCCAGCGGCGTTGGCGTGTTCGATGCCGAGCTGGAAGATGCGATCGCGACCGTGCCGTCCAATGCGGTCCGGATCTATTGGGATGTCGACGCGCCCGCGACATTGGACGCGATCGCGCTCGATCCCAACCATCATCTTCGCAAGGCCATTCCTCGCTATGACGCGGTGCTGACCTACGGCGGCGGTGATCCCGTCGTGAGGGGCTATCGCGCGGCGGGCGCCCGCGATTGCGTGCCGATCTACAACGCGCTCGATCCGGCAACGCATCACCCGGCGCCGCCGAAGCCGGCCTTTGCCGCCGACCTCAACCTGCTCGCCAACCGATTGCCGGACCGCGAGGCCAGGATCGAGCGCTTCTTCATCGACGCCGCCGCACGTCTTCCGCAGCAGCGCTTCGTGCTCGGCGGCGCCGGCTGGGACGGCAAGCCGACGCCTGCCAACATCCGGACTGTCGGCCATGTCGGCACCGGCGACCACAACGCATTCTTCTGCTCCGCGCGCGCAACGCTGAATGTCAATCGCGACAGCATGGCGCGCTACGGCTTCTCGCCGCCGACCCGCGTGTTCGAGGCGGCGGGCGCCGGCGCCTGCCTCATCACCGACGAGTGGCAGGGCATCGAGCTGTTCCTCGAGCCGGACTACGAGGTTCTGGTCGCCGCCGACGGCTCGGCGGTGGCAGCTCATCTCGATGCGCTGTCTCCCGAACGCGCGCGCCTGATCGGCGAACGCGGGCGCGCGCGCATCCTGGCGCACCACACCTATCGCCACCGCGCGCGTCAATTCAACAAGCTGCTCGAAGGCATGAACACCAGGATCGAGGCCGCAGAATGAACCTGAACATCGTCGTCATCGGGTTGTCCGTCACATCGTCCTGGGGCAACGGCCATGCCACCACCTATCGCGCGCTGCTCTCGGCGCTGACGCGGCGCGGCCACACCGTGACATTCCTGGAGCGCGACGTTCCCTGGTATCGCGATCATCGCGACCTCACCAGGCCTGACGGCTGGAGCGTGCACATCTATCGGTCCCTGCAGGAGCTGCCGCGTCGCTACGGGGAGCTGGTCCAAGGCGCCGACCTCGTGATCATCGGCTCTTACGTTCCCGACGGTATCGCGATCGCCAATTGGGTCACCTCTCATGCGCGGGGGCTCACCGCGTTCTACGACATCGATACGCCGGTGACGCTGGCGGGGCTCGAACAGGGGCTCGACTATCTCTCGCCAGCAATGATCCCGCGGTTCGACATCTATCTGTCGTTCTCCGGTGGCCCTGCGCTGACGATGATCGAAGACATCTACAGCAGCCCGATGGCGCGGGTGCTCTATTGCAGCGCCGACGTCGATCTCTATCGGCCGCAGCAGGAGCCGCAGTGCTGGTCGCTCGGCTATCTCGGCACCTACAGCGCAGATCGTCAGCCACAGCTCGAAAGCCTGCTGATCGCGCCGGCGCGCCGGCTCGCCGGCGAACGGCTGGTGGTCGCTGGCGCGCAATATCCGGACGATCTCGTCTGGCCCGACAATGTTGAGCGGATCGCGCATCTCGCCCAGCATCGACATCCTGCGTTCTTTGCCGCGCAGCGCTTCACGCTCAATGTCACGCGCGCCGACATGCGCGCACTCGGATTCTCGCCCAGCGTCCGGCTGTTCGAGGCCGCGGCCTGCGGCACGCCGATACTGTCCGATCACTGGCCCGGGCTCGAAACTATCTTCGTGCCGAACAGCGAGATTCTGGTCGTCTCCTCGCCCAGGGATGTGACCGAGATTCTCGAAACCATGACTGACGACACAAGGCGCTCGATCGCCGAGCGCGCCCGCCGACGGGTGCTCCGCGAACACACGCCTGACCATCGGGCTCAGCAGCTCGAAGACTATTACCGTGAGGCGCTCGCGCGCCGATCCCGACCATCGCGGTGGTCCGTCGCACGCGCAGCGAGCGACACCGCCGAACTGAAGCTGGGGTTATCATGAACGTTCAAATGCCCATTCACACCCGCCGTTCGCACCGCACGCTCGTCGCCGGTGGCGCCGGCTTCATCGGCTCGCACATCTGCGACACGCTCCTGCAGCGCGGCGATACCGTGATTTGCCTGGACAATCTGCACACCGGTGCAATGCGCAACATCCGGCCGCTGCTCAATCACCCGCATTTCCGCTTCATCGAGCACGACGTGCGGGAGCCGCTGCAACTCGACGGGCCGGTCGACCGCATCTACAATTTTGCCTGTCCGGCGTCGCCGCCGCATTATCAGCAGGATCCGGTCGGCACGATGAAGACCTGCGTGCTCGGCACCCTGAACCTACTGGAGCTGGCACGGCAAAAATCGGCGCGGATTCTTCAGGCATCCACCAGCGAGGTCTATGGCGATCCTGAGGTGCATCCGCAACCGGAGAGCTACACGGGGCACGTCAACACGATCGGGCCGCGCGCCTGCTACGATGAGGGCAAACGCGCCGCCGAAACACTGATGTTCGATTACCGTCGTATGCACGACCTGGACATCAAGGTCGCGCGCATCTTCAACACCTATGGCCCGCGCATGCATGAGAATGACGGCCGCGTGGTGTCCAACTTCATCGTCCAGGCGCTACGCGGCGCGCCGATCACCGTCTACGGCTCGGGCAACCAGACGCGCAGCTTCTGCTTCGTCGACGATCTCGTCCGCGGTCTTGAGATGCTGATGGAAAGCCCCGCCGCCGTCACCGGTCCGGTCAATCTCGGCAATCCGCATGAGATGAGCATCGAAGCGATCGCGCGCGAGGTGCTCAACTGCACCAATTCGATCTCGCCACTGGAATTCAAACCGTTACCAGTCGATGATCCCAAGCGACGCAAGCCGCTTATCACGACGGCCGAAAAACTGTTGGGCTGGCGACCGCGGATCCCGCTGCGCAAGGGCCTCGAAGCAACCGTCGCCTACTTCGCGCTTGAGGTCGCAGCTCATGAACCGGCGGCGACGAAGAAGCAGCCGAGCCCGTCGCGGCGGGCCGGGCGAACCCGGCTGACACTTGCAAATTCCCAGCAAACGCCCTGACGCTCGGTCGGTGCGATAAGGCCAAGCGATCAAGAAACGGCAGAGCTGCATTCATCCGCTCTGGTGTCGACGGGGCGCATGCTGCATCGGCAGCGAATGGTGCGCATGACACGCCGCCACGGCCGCATGGCCGAAGGCAACGCTGATCTGATGCAGATCCGTGACCACGTCGCCGATGCCATAGATATACGGGATGCTGCTTTGCTGCTTGTCATCGACCATGAGAAATCCATCCGGCGTATGACGCGCGCCGAGCCGGACCAGCGGCTCCGATCGAACATCCGCGCCCATCGCGGGGTAGATCATCTCGAACCGGCCGACTGATCCGTCGGCAAGCAGCGCTTCCATCGCATCGGCGGTCCGCCGCAGCTGCCGAAGCGGGGGCGCGATGCGGATTCCAGCGCCCCGCAGGCGAGGCCTGATCGCCGAGTCATGATCCTCGCTAGGGATCAGCGTGACGTCGGCGCTATAGGTCCGCAGGAACAGAGCCTTGGGACCGGCGAGGTCGAGCGGACCGAGCACTGCGATCCTTCGATCGATGGCCTCATAGGCGTCGCAGACCGGACAATAGCGCAGTAGGCCGCGAGCCACCGCGTCGACCCAATCCGGAAATGGAATTTGTCTGTCGACGATGCCGGAAGCGATGATGACGCGCTGAGCCGCTGTTTCGTCGCTGCCGTGACGCGCCAACAACAACCCGTCCGCCCGCTCCAACGAGGTCACCTGGCCGCGAATGAGCGGGACTCCGAGGTCCATGGCCTGCTTTTGCATCCGCGCCAACAGCTCGCGCCCCGGCACGCCGTCGGGAAAGCCGGGCAGATTATGGCTGCGTGGGATGAGAGCGGCCCTGCTTGCGCCGGCGTCGACGATCCGCACGTCCCGGCGAAATCGAGCCAGATAGATTGCAGCCATCAGACCTGCCGGTCCCCCGCCAACGATCAGAACTTCGGTTCGCTGCATCAAACAGCCCTGCTGGATCCGCGCTCGGTTGAAAGTCGCCCCGGCAGCTACGCCTGCAGCGGGCCGAAGTTCCTAATCCCGCAACCCGTCGCTCCTCACTACGAACTGGGGTCGGCTCTAGGGATGCCCACCCGGGACGATCAAACCACCGAGATTGGAACCGATGGTGGATGCAGGATTTGAGCTGCATGACGAAACCCATCGGGAAAGCGTGCCATGCCGTATGCCGTGTTCGAGGAGAGTGAGAGATTGACCCGGGTGTTCGCGACCGAGCAGGAAGCTTGGGATGCTGCCGAAAGTGCCGGCTTGGTCGAAATCGGCCCGGATGGCACGAAATTCCTCGAAGATCATCTCGAAATTAAGCCTTGCACGGCAGATTGTCAGGAGCCCGCAGACGCCGGTTCCGATATCATCATGTGACTTCAGCGCTACGAGCCAGCCTATGCAGGGGAGCTGACGATCATGGCTGATTTGAGGGAGCGAACGCGCGCGCCCATTCTCGGTGCGACGATCATCGTCATGCAGCTGATGAGCATCCTGCTGTTTGCGGGAGGCCTTTGGCTCGCTGTGCTCGGCGGCTCGATCTATTACCTGATCGCCGGCGTCGCGCTGGCGGTCACGAGCTGGTTGCTCGTGCGTCGCAGCGCTCTCGCACTCTGGGTCTATGCTGCACTGCTGCTCGGCACGTTGGTCTGGGCGATCTGGGAAGTGGGGCTCGACTTCTGGTCGCTGGCGCCGCGCGGCGACATCCTCGTTCCGCTCGGCGTGTGGCTGCTCTTTCCTTTCATCGTCTCGCATCTCTCTCCCGGTTGGCGAACCGCGCGGCGCGCCCTGAGCGTAGTGTTGGCGGCCGCGATCATCGTTCTCGGCGTGTCGTTGAGCTCAGATCGGCTTGCCATTGCCGGCATGCTCCCTCAGGCGAATGCCATCGCCGATCTCGCGGACGCGCCGGCCAAGGTTGATTGGACCGCCTATGGCGGCACCGGTGCCGGGACGCGCTATTCCGACCTTGCCGCGATCAACAAGGACAATGCGAAGGACCTCAAGCTCGCCTGGGAATTCCAAACCGGCGACCACAAGGGGCCTGATGATCCCGACGAATTCACCAACGAGGCGACGCCGCTGAAGATCGGCGATCTGCTCTACACCTGCTCGCCGCATCAGATCGTGTTCGCGCTGGAAGCTGCGACCGGCAAGCTGCGCTGGAAGTTCGATCCGCAAATCCAGCACAACAAGAGCTTTCAACACATGACCTGCCGCGGTGTCGCCTATCATGAGACCGCTCCCGGCGCGGTCACTGCCGACGGCGCGCCGGCGCCCGGCGACTGCCCGAAGCGCATCTTCCTGCCTACCGACGACGGCCGGCTGTTTGCGCTCGATGCCGAGACGGGCAAGCCCTGCGATGGCTTTGGCGATCATGGCCAGATCGATCTGAAGGAAGGCAACGAGATCAAGACGCTCGGCTTCTATGAGGGCACCTCCCCGCCGGTCGTGACCGACAAGATCCTGATCATGGCGGGCGCCGTCATCGACAACTATTCCGATAAGGTGCCGTCCGGCGCGATCCGCGGCTTCGACATCTATTCCGGCCGGCTG
>Ga0209677_101442_pt1 | contig 10282 bp, 8 predicted proteins | sample AraplaCvi_mCL_r2_2_FD_184285 | JGI IMG/M metagenome (GOLD analysis project Ga0209677, IMG submission 184285) | Arabidopsis root microbial communities from North Carolina, USA - plate scrape CL_Cvi_mCL_r2 (SPAdes) (version 2) | ecosystem: Host-associated > Plants > Roots > Endosphere | place: USA... | reverse complement strand
CGCAGGACATCGCATCTTGCCCGGCAACAGCCGGCGCCGTGGGCGCGGACGCATTTCCGGAGATCACGATGTCTAGCCTTGATTATGTCTCTGATTCAAAAGAAAAAACCGGCTCGGCGCCATCGCAGCGCGCGATCAAGCGCGCTGCCATCGGATTGGCCCTGGCGCTCGGCGTCGCGGCCGCCGCGGATTACGGATATGGCTATGTGACCGTCGGCCGTTACCTGGAGACCACCGACGACGCCTATGTCAAAGCCGACTCGACGCTGATCTCGCCAAAGGTCTCCGGCTACATCGCCGAGGTGCTGGTCGGCGACAACGAGAAGGTCAAGGCCGGCCAGCTGCTGGCCCGGATCGACGACCGCGACTTCAAGACCGCGCTGGCGCAGGCTCAAGCCGACGTCGCGGCCTCGGAAGCCTCGTTGCGCAATCTCGACGCCCAGATCGAGCTGCAGAAGCCGGTCATCGCGCAGCAGGCCGCCGAGGTCGATGCGGCCGACGCCAATCTGAAATTCGCCGAGCAGGAACGCGCGCGCTACGACGAGCTGATGAAGTCCGGCTCCGGCACCGTGCAGCGGGCGCAGCAGACCGATGCCGCGTTGCGCGCGCAGACCGCGCAACTGCAGCAGGGCAAGGCCGGGTTGATCGCCGCAAACAAGAAGCTCGAGGTGCTCGCGACCGACCGCGCCAAGGCGGTTGCGCAGCTCGACCGCGCGCGTGCCGTGGCGCAGCAGGCCGAGTTGAACCTGTCCTACACCCAGATCACGGCTCCAGTCGGCGGCACGGTCGGCGCGCGCACGCTCCGCGTCGGGCAGTTCGTGCAGGCCGGCACGCAGCTGATGGCGGTGGTGCCGCTCGATCAGGTCTATGTCGTCGCCAATTTCAAGGAGACCCAGCTCACGCATATGCGGGACGGACAGCCCGTCGAGCTGCGCATCGACAGCTTCCGCGGCACACCGCTCAAGGGCCACGTCGACAGCCTCTCGCCGGCCTCGGGTCTCGAATTCGCGCTTCTGCCGCCCGACAACGCCACCGGCAATTTCACCAAGATCGTGCAGCGCGTGCCGGTGAAGATCGTGCTCGACGGGCGCGATCTGAACGGCCGCCTGCGTCCCGGTATGTCGGTCGAGCCGACGGTCGATACCAAGGCCACCGCGATGGCCGAACGCGAGACCGGCCGGCAGGTGGCTGCCAATCGCCGGGCGTCCCGTCCGAATGGTGGTTGAGGCTGAACGAGGCTCCGATGACCACGCTCCAATCCACACTGTCTTCCCTCCCCGCCGCGCAAGAGGGCACCGCGCGGGTCCCCGCGGCAACGCCGGCTGTCTCCGCGCGCACTTGGGTCGCGGTGCTCGGCGCCACGCTCGGCGCCTTCATGGCGGTCTTGAACATCCAGATCGTCAACGCCTCGCTCGCCGACGTGCAAGGCGCGATCGGTGCCGGCATCGATGACGGCGGCTGGATCTCGACCTCCTACCTGATCGCCGAAATCGTCGTGATCCCCCTGAGCGGCTGGCTCGCCCAGGTGTTCTCGATCCGCATCTATCTACTGACCAACGCCGTGCTGTTCCTGATCCTGTCCGCGGCCTGCGCGCTGGCGCAGGATCTGACGCAGATGATCGTCCTGCGCGCCATCCAGGGCTTCACGGGCGGCGTGCTGATCCCGATGGCTTTCACGCTGATCATCACCTTGCTGCCTAAAGCCAAGCAGCCAGTCGGCCTGGCGCTGTTCGCGATCTCCGCCACCTTCGCGCCGGCGATCGGGCCGACCATCGGCGGCTATCTGACCGAGAACTGGGGCTGGCAGTACATCTTCTATGTCAACATCGTGCCAGGCGCCGTGATGGTCGCCATGCTGTACTTCTCGCTCGACGCCAAGCCGATGAAGCTCTCCCTGCTGCGCCAGGGCGACTGGCCCGGCATCATCACCATGGCGATCGGCCTGTCGGCGCTGCAGACCGTGCTCGAGGAAGGCAACAAGGACGACTGGTTCGGCTCGCCCTTCATCGTCCGCCTCACGATGATCGCCGTGATCGCGCTCGGCTTGTTCCTAGTGATCGAGTTCACCACCGAGAAGCCGGTTCTGAACCTGCGCCTGCTGTTCCGCCGCAATTTCGGCTTCGGCATGCTTGCCAACTTCCTGCTGGGAATCGCGCTGTATGGCTCGGTCTATATCATGCCGGTCTATCTCTCCCGCATCCAGGGCTACAATGCTGAGCAGATCGGCATGGTGCTGGCCTGGACCGGGCTGCCGCAACTGTTGCTGATCCCGCTGGTGCCGCGCCTGATGAAGACGGTCGATGCGCGGATCGTGATCGGCGTGGGCTTTGCGCTGTTCGCCGCCTCCAACTTCATGAACATCTTCATGACCACCGACACCGCCACCGACCAGCTGTTCTGGCCCAACGTGGTCCGCGCCATCGGCCAGGCGCTGGTGATGGCGCCGCTGTCGGCGGTGGCGACCGCCGGCATCGAGCCTGAGAATGCCGGCTCCGCCTCCGGCCTGTTCAACATGATGCGCAACCTCGGCGGCGCGGTCGGCATTGCGGTGCTGCAGACGTTCCTCACCAAGCGCGAGCAGTATCACTCCAACGTGCTGATGCAGTCCGTCTCATTGCTCGAGCAGGCGACCCGCAACCGGCTCGACCAGCTCACCCAGTACTTCGTCAATCACGGCGTGATCGACCGGATCGACGCGGCCCACCGCGCCTATGTCGCGATCGGCCACACCGTGCAGAAGCAGGCCTTCATCCTCGCCTTCAGCGATACCTTCTACCTGCTCGGCGTCGCCCTGATCATTGCCCTGATCGCGACCGCGTTCTTGAAGAAGCCCGACCACCTCAGCGCGGGCGAAGCCCACTAAATTTAGACCGCCGTGGCACGCGCGAAATCGATGTAGATCTCGCGCAGCCGCGTCGCCATCGGCCCGACCTTCCCATCGCCGACCGGCTTGCCGTCGATCGTGACCACCGGCTGTACGAACGAGCTCGCGCTGGTGATGAAGGCTTCCTTGGCGGCGAGCGCTTCGGCCACGGTGAACGCCCGCTCCTCGACCCGGAGCTGGCGCTCCTCGGCGAGCGCCACCACCGCCTTGCGGGTGCAGCCCGGCAGGATCGCGTTCGAATTCGGCCGCGTCACGATCACGTCGTCCTGCGTGAGAATGAACGCCGTGGACGAGCCACCCTCGGTGACCTGACCATCCTCGATCATCCAGGCCTCACCTGCGCCGACTGCTGCCGCCGCCTGCTTGGCCAGGACCTGCGCGAGCAGAGCCACGCTCTTGATGTCGCGCCGCTCCCAGCGGATATCGGGCACGGTGATGACGCCGATGCCGGCCTTGGCCGACGGCGCGTTGACGATGTCCTTGACGGTGACGAACATGACCAGGGTCGGCGTCACGCCCTTCGGAAACGGAAAGTCCCGGCTCTTGTCGGCACCGCGCGTGACCTGCAGATAGACCATGCCGTTGCCGAGCTGGTTGCGCGCGATCAGCTCCTTCTGCAGCTCCTCGATCCGCGCAACGCTCTCAGGCAGCGCCAGCCCGATCTCGCCGACCGAGCGCTCCAGCCGCGCGAGATGCGAGGCGCTGTCGACCAGTCTGCCATCCAGCACGGCCGCAACCTCATAGATGCCGTCGGCAAACAGGAAGCCGCGGTCGAGGATCGAGACCTTGGCCTCGGAGAGCGGAACGAACGAGCCGTTGACGTAAGCGATCGGGTCCAAGACTGTTCCTCCAAATCTCGGGATTCCGGGTTCACGCTTCGCGTGCCCCGGAATGACAACCAAATCAATGCGACAGAATCTTCGACAGGAACTGCTGTGCGCGTTCGCTGCGCGGCTTGCCGAAGAAATCCTCCTTCTGCGCGTCCTCGACGATCTCGCCGCGGTCCATGAAGATCACGCGGTTGGCGACTTTCCTGGCGAAGCCCATCTCGTGGGTCACGACCATCATGGTCATGCCCTCGCGCGCGAGATCGACCATCACATCCAGCACCTCGCTGATCATCTCCGGATCGAGCGCCGACGTCGGCTCGTCGAACAACATCGCGATCGGATCCATGGCAAGCGCGCGGGCGATCGCCACGCGCTGCTGCTGTCCGCCGGAGAGCTGCGCCGGAAATTTCTGCGCATGGTCCGTCAGGCCCACCCGCTCCAAAAGCTTCATGCCTTTGGCGGTCGCCTCCTCACGCTTGCGCCCGAGTACCTTCTCCTGCGCCAAGCGCAGATTGTCGATGATCTTCAGGTGCGGGAACAGCTCGAAATGCTGGAACACCATGCCGACGCGCGAGCGCAGCTTCGGCAAATTGGTCTTGGAATCGTTGACCTTGATGCCGTCGATCGTGATCACGCCATCCTGGAATGGCTCCAGCGCGTTGACGCATTTGATGAGCGTCGACTTACCCGAACCGGAGGGACCGCAGACCACCACGACCTCGCCCTTGGCGACCGAGGTCGTGCAATCCTTCAGCACCTGGAAAGCCGGGGTATACCATTTGTTGACGTGGCTGATTTCGATCATGCGAACACTATCTGACGATGGCAACGCGCGTCTGCAGCTGACGAACGCTGAACGACGCGACACAGGAGATGACGAAGTAGACCAGAGCCGCGAACAGGTACATCTCGACCAGGCGGCCGTCACGCTGGGCGACCTTCGAGGCCGCGCCGAGGAAGTCCGGGATCGAGAGCACGTAGACCAGCGAGGTATCCTGGAACAGCACGATGGTCTGGGTCAGCAGCACGGGCAGCATGTTGCGGAACGCCTGCGGCAGCACGACGTAGCGCATGGTCTGGCTGTAAGTGAGGCCGAGTGCGGACGCCGCCGCCGGCTGGCCACGCGAGATCGACTGGATGCCGGAGCGCATGATCTCGGAGAAATAGGCCGCCTCGAACATGACGAAGGTGATCAGCGAGGAGGCGAACGCGCCAACGCTGATCGGCCGCGACGCGCCGGTGAGCCATTGCCCGATATAGGGGACCAGGAAGTAGAACCAGAAGATCACGAGCACCAGCGGCAGCGAGCGGATGAAGTCGACATAGAGGCCCGCGATCCAGCCGAGCGTGCGATAGCCGGATAGCCGCATCAAGGCGATCAGGGTGCCGAAGATGAGCCCACCGGTCGCCGACAATGCGGTCAGCAGCAGCGTGAAGGTCATGCCGTCGATGAACAGATAGCCCAGCGAGCGGCGGATGACGTCGAAATCGAAATTGGCCAACATCTCATTTACCCGTGATGTAGCCGGGGATCGCGACGCTGCGCTCGAGCAGCCGCATCGCGACGACGACGACGACGTTGATGGCCAGATACATGACGGTCGCGGCGCTGAACGCCTCGAACACCTGGAAGGAGAATTCCTGCATCGACCGCGCAGCTCCCGTCAGCTCGATTAGGCCGATGGTGATCGCGACTGCGCTGTTCTTGATGGTGTTGAGGAATTCGGATGTGAGCGGCGGCAGGATGATGCGGAAGGCCATCGGCAGCAGCACGTAAGCGTAGACCTGCATGGTGGTGAGACCGAGCGCCGTTCCGGCCATCTTCTGGCCGCGCGGCAGCGAGCCGATGCCGGCCGCGAGTTGCACGGCAACGCGTGCCGACATGAACAGGCCGACGCCGATGGCAGCCGTGTAGAACGGCGCGTTGGGCATCTGCTTCAGCCACAGCCCGGCCGCGGGCGGCAGAAGCTCCGGCAGCACGAAGAACCAGAGGAAGAGCTGCACCAAGAGCGGCATGTTGCGGAAGAATTCGATGTAGCAAAAGCTGAACCACTGCGCCGCTTTCGACGGCAAGGTCCTGAGCACGCCGACGATCGATCCGGTCACGAGCGCGACGATCCAGGCAAACAGCGAGACCTTGATCGTCACCCACAGCCCCGACAGCAGCATGTCGAGATAGGTGCCGGCCCCGGTCGGGTCGGGCTCGAAGAAGATGTGCCAATTCCAGTGATAGTTCACGAACGCTGTCCGAGCGGGTTCAGATAAGGATCGCGCCCATGCAATGACCAGGCCATTGCATGGGCGCGCGTCGGCTCAATTTACTTCAGCACGTAGGAGGCCGGATCCGGCGAATCCGACGGCTTTGCGAACGCGGCCTTGAGTTCCGGCGCCATCGGCGTGTTGAGGTTCAGGCCCTTCGGCGGGATCTTCTGCATGAACCACTTGTCGTAGAGCTTGGCGCCCTCTCCGCTCGTGTAGATCTGGGCGGTGGCGGCATCGACGACCTTCTTGAACGCCGGATCGTCCTTGCGCAGCATGATGCCGTAGGGCTCCGGTGTCGAAAACGCGTCGGTCGAGATCGTGTAGAGGCTCGGGTCCTTCGAGCCGGCCACGAGGCTCGCCAGCAGGATGTCATCCATCACGAAGGCGGCCGCACGATCGGTCTCGACCATCAGGAAGGCCTCGGCGTGATCCTTGGCCGGGATGATGGTCGCGCCGAGGCCCTTGGCGGCATTGGCCTCGGTGAGTTGCTTGATGTTGGTGGTGCCGGCGGTCGACACCACGCTCTTGCCCTTGAGGTCGGCAATCGTCTTGATGCCGCTCGTCTTCTTGAAGACGTAGCGGCTGGCGGTCAGGAAGTGGGTGTTGGTGAAGGAAACCTGCTTCTGCCGCTCGGCATTGTTGGTGGTCGAGCCGCATTCGAGATCAATGGTGCCGTTGGCAAGCAGCGGAATGCGGGTCGAGGACGTCACCGGATTGAGCTTGACCTCGAGCTTGTCGAGCTTCAGCTCCTTCTTGATGGCGTCGACGACGCCGTAGCAGATGTCCATCGCGAAGCCGACCGGCTTCTGGTTGTCATCGAGATAGGAGAACGGAATCGAGGAATCGCGGAAGCCGAGCGTGATCGCGCCCGTATCCTTGATGTTCTTCAAGGTCCCCGTCAGCTCCTCGGCCTGCGCCTGGACCGGCACTTGGCCCGCGGCGACCGCCGCAGCAAAGGCAAGACCCAAAATTCGAAATTGCTTCATTCGTGATCTCCTCAGTCCGGCAGGTCGCCGGATGCTTGCATAAACCGCGCCGAATTCCTACGGCCTGGCCGGTCCCGCGTGGGCTGCGGCCGGCCGGGACCATAAACCGTCTGCCGAGAGCCGCCGCCCGGACGATTGCGACAAATTGCCTGTCCCCCGCGCCATTCGGCAACTAGGCAGTAGCGCCAAGCTTGCGGATGGTAAACAGCGACGCGAGGCTGAGCAGCGCCACCAGACTAAGGTAGTAGCCGGGCGCCATGTCGCCGAAGAAGGCGATGGTGCCGAGCGCCGTCATGATCGCCGGCCCCATGCCGCCGAAGATCATGACGCCGATATTATAGCCCAGCCCGAGCCCGGTGGCCCGCGACTCCGCCGGCAGCAGCTCCGCCATCAGGGCGGCGAGCGGACCATAATAGAGCGCCTTGAGGGTGGCGACCGCAAACACGGCGCCGATGATGATACCGGGCGTCGGATATCGCGTCAGGATATAGAAGGCCGGATAGATCGCGAGCAGCAGCAGCACGTTGATCGTGATCATGTGGGTGGTGCGGCCGATCCGGTCGGAAACTGCCCCGGCGAGCGGCGTCAACACCGTGACGGCGAACTGGCCGGCCAGCGAAGCCATGAATCCGACGGTGGCCGGCACGTTCAGCTTCTGCACGGCGTAGGTCGGAAAATAGACGATCAGATAGTTCACCGCCGTCGACACCGCGAGCACGCCGATGCCGAGCAGAACGGCGCGCTTCTGCTTCAGGAACACGTCCTTGACCGGGGAGCCGTCCTTGCCGCCTGGGGGCGGACCGGGGTCCTCCATGTGGTTGCGGATGTAGAGGCCGACCGGTCCGATCAGCACGCCAAAGAAAAACGGAATCCGCCAGCCCCACGCCTGCAGGTCGGCCGGGCTCATCCACGCGGTCAGGATTGCGCCGAAGGCCGCCCCGAGCAGGCCGCTGACACCCTGGCTCGCGAACTGCCAGCTCGCGATGAAGCCACGCCGCTCCGGCATGTGCTCGACCAGGAAGGCGGTCGAGCTGCCGAACTCGCCGCCGGCCGAGAAGCCCTGCACCAGGCGCGCGGCCATGACGAGCAGCGGCGCCAGCACGCCATTGGTCGCATAGGTCGGCATCAACGCCACCGCGAGCGTGCCGAACGTCATCATCACGATCGAGACCATCAGCGAGGCCTTGCGGCCGCAGCGATCGGCATAGGCGCCGAGCACGATGCCGCCAACCGGGCGCACCAGATAGGACAGGCCGAAGGTGCCGAACGTCAGCAGCAGCGAGGTGGTGGCGTCGCCGGCGGGAAAGAAGGCCTTGGAGATGTAGACCGCGAAATAGCCGTAGACGGCGATGTCGAACCATTCCAGCGCATTGCCGACGGACGTCGCGATCACCTGCTTGGCGAAGCTCTTCTCGCCGGCCGTGTCAGACGTCATCGTTGTCGAAAGTGTCATCGATTGTCCTTGTGCGCGTTCTGCGACTTGCTCACTTCAACCTGCCGAGCTGAGAGATAAATGCACACATCTCGCGGCTCGCTCGCTGCAACCTCGCCCCGCTTGCGGGGAGAGGTCGGATGGCATCGAAGATGACATCCGGGTGAGAGGGTACAGGTCCGACAACTCGCACTTCTCGTGCGTCTGCCCCTCACCCCGACCCTCTCCCCGTAAGAACGGGGAGAGGGAGCGCACCGCTTTCCAGGTGAAAGTCTGTGCTTCAAACTCCTGATACATAGCGCACCCTACAGCGGCCTCTCCAGCTCGCCGATGTCCCAGAACAGGCCGGCCATGATCGCGAGCGCCTCATCGGTGACGCTGAGCAGGATGTGCTCGTCGGGCGCGTGCTGCGAGCAGCCCGGATAGGAATGCGGCAGCCAGATCGTCGGCATCTTCAGGACATCGGCGAACACGTCGTTCGGCAGCGAGCCGCCGAAATTCGGCAGCACCGCGGGCTGCTTGCCGCTGCTCGCCTTCACGGAGTCCGCCGCCCATTTGATCCAGGGGCTGTCGAGATCGGCGCGCGAGGCGATGAAGCTCTGCGCCGTCGTCACCTCGATCATCGGGAAGCCGTTTGCCGCGAGATGTTCGCGGATCACGTCCGCGATGTCATCGACTTTGGTGCCGACCACGAAGCGGAGTTGCAGTACGGCGCGGGCACGGCCGGGAATCGCATTCGCCGGCTTGTCGATATTGCCGGTCGAGAGCGCCAGCACCTCGAGCGTATTCCAGGCATAGAGCCGCTCGGCCGGCGACAGTCCGTCCTCGCCCCAATTGTCCGACAGCTGCGGCTCGTCGGCGGTCGGCTCGACCTTGACGTCGGCGAGCGCATCACGGATCGCGTTGGTCAGCCGCGGCGGCTTCAGCGCCTCGAGCTTGATGCGGCCATGACCATCGACCAGCGTCGCAATCGCGTTCACCAGAATGGTCGCGGGATTGGCGAGCACGCCGCCCCAATTGCCGGAGTGATGCGCGCCCTCGCGCAAATTCACGTCGAGATGGATGCGGATGCCGCCGCGGCAACCGAGAAAGATGGTCGGCCGCTCCGCCGACAGCCGCGGGCCGTCGGAGCCGATGAACAGGTCGGCCTTCAGCGCGTCGCGATGCATGTCGGCGACGCGGGCCAGATCCGGCGAGCCGGTCTCCTCGCCCATCTCGATGATGAACTTGGCGTTGAAGCCGAGCTTGCCGCCGCGCGTCTCCTTGACCGCACGCAGCGCCGCCATGTTGATGCTGTGCTGGCCCTTGTTGTCGGCGGTGCCGCGGCCATAGGCGCGGTTGCCGATCGTGGTGATGGTCCAGGGATCAAGGCCATCACGCCACTCGCCGACCATGCCATCCACGGTATCACCATGGCCGTAGCTCAGCACTGTCGGCGCGCTGTCGCTCTCATGGTGTTCCGCAATCAGGAACGGCGACCGCCCGCTCGGAGAATCGATGATGCGGCTTTCGAAGCCGAGCGCGGCGAAGGACGGCGTCAGCTCGTCTTTGAGATAGGCGTAGAGCTCGGTTTTGCGCTCGGCATTGAGGCTTTCGGTCCGATACGCCACCCTGCGGTCGAGCTCGCTGAGAAACTCGCCCGATTGGAGGTATCCGCGGGCACGGGCGATTGCATCAATCCTGGTCATGGCGCTTTTCCAGTCACGAAACGACGGCGCGTCTTATCGGGATCGGCGGCAGAACGGAAGAGCCTGTATCGGCAGACGGCGCGCGCCTTGTCAGCGTCACCGGAATCCAGCACCGTCGCCCCCTGCCCGGCACCAGATCGGGCATCGTCATGGGAGGATATCGATGAAAACGCTGTTGCGCGCGGGCGCGCTGTCGCTGC
>Ga0209677_101441_pt1 | contig 10284 bp, 6 predicted proteins | sample AraplaCvi_mCL_r2_2_FD_184285 | JGI IMG/M metagenome (GOLD analysis project Ga0209677, IMG submission 184285) | Arabidopsis root microbial communities from North Carolina, USA - plate scrape CL_Cvi_mCL_r2 (SPAdes) (version 2) | ecosystem: Host-associated > Plants > Roots > Endosphere | place: USA... | reverse complement strand
ACGCGGTGCAGGTGGATCGTGGACGCCGGTTCGCATTGCACCAGCAGGTGGTCGGCGCCGGCGTCGACGAAGTCCTGGAGCATGCGCTCGGGCTCGACCATCATCAGGTGCACGTTCAGCGGCTTGGTGGTGGCGCGGCGCACCGCCTCGATCACCACCGGTCCGAACGAGATGTTGGGCACGAAGCGGCCGTCCATCACGTCGACGTGGATCCAGTCGGCGCCCGCGGCGTCGACGGCGCGCACCTCGTCGGCCAGCCGTCCGAAGTCGGCGGACAGGATGGACGGCGCGACCACGAGCGGATTGGCCATCGCCCGGGTCAGCTCGGGGACGTGGCGGTCAGCCGGGTGACCTTCTCTTCGAGCCCCCCGATGAGCGTGCTCCACGACTTCTTGAACGCGTCGCCGGCGTCCTGCTGCAGCTTCCTCGCGAGCGCCTCGATGTCGACGCCCTCGCGGCGGATCTCGGCGATCGTCTGCTCCGAATAGCCGCCGTCCAGCGGGAGCACGTCGCCGACCTTGCCGCGGTCGGCGAAGGCCTTGAGCGTTTTCTCGGGCATCGTGTTGACCGTGTCCGGCGCGGCCAGCGCCTCCACGTACAGCGACTCGGACAACGTGGGATCCTTGGTGCCGGTGCTGGCGAACAGCAGCCGCTGCGGATGCGCGCCCGCGGCGGCCAGCGTCTTCCAGCGCTCGGAGGCCAGCAGGTCGCGATAGGCCTTGTACGACTGCATGGCCACCGCGATGCCCAGCTTGTTCTGGTACTGCTCGGACACCGTGTCCTTGGCCGCGGTGTCCCAGCGGCTGACGAAGACCGACGCCACCGACTCGACCACCGGCGACTTGCCGTCGTTCAGGCGTCGCTCGATGCCTCTCATGTACGCCTCGGCCGCGGCCAGGTACTGCTCGCGCGAGAACAGCAGCGTCACGTTGACCGGGATGCCGCGGTAGATCGATTCCTCGATCGCCGGCACGCCCTCGGGCGTGCCCGGGATCTTGATGTACAGGTTCTTGCGCCCGGCCTGCGCGTGCAGGCTGGAGGCGGCCTGCACCGTGCCGCGCGTGTCGTTCACGAGCTGCGGCGACACCTCCAGCGAGACCCAGCCGTCGATCCCGCCCGTCTTCTCGTGGATGGGCGCGAACAGGTCGGCGGCCTGCTGCAGGTCTTCGACTGCCAGCGCGAAGAACAGGCCCTCGACCGGGCGGCCATCGCGCGCCATCCGGCCGATCGCCTCGTCGTAGGCGTCGCCCTCGCCCATCGCCTTTTCGAAGATCGACGGGTTGGACGTGAGGCCGGTCACCGAGTACTCGTCGATGAGCTTCCTGAGCGATCCGTCACGCAGGGTCTGGCGGCTGATGTTGTCGATCCACAAGCTCTGTCCGAGGTCATGGAGTTGCTGGGTGCGCTGGTTCATGGTGGGCTCCTGAGGGGAACCAACCGGCAATATTCGTGCGTGCGAGGTCGCCGATGTGGTCGACCACGATGTCGGGCGCCGGATGCTTGGCCAGCTCGATGGTGTCGAGCGCGTAATGCCCCTGGCGCGGGAACACGGTGGTGACGTCGCCGCCCCACGCGGCCTTGAGCGCACCCAGGATGCGCGGCTTGTCGTCGACCATCACGTAATGGCGCGCCGGAAAGGTGCGCCGCACCTCGTCCAGCATCAGCTCCTTGTGCACGTAGATGAGCACGCGGCCGTCGACCGCGCGCCACAGGCCCGAGCGCTGGATCTTGCGCGGCTGGAACACGACGTCGCCGTCCGACAGGATCACCACCGGGCCGATCCTGCCCATGCGCGCGACCGCGTCGAGCGCGCCCGGGAACACCCGATCCTGGAACGGGTAGTCGACCAGGAAGCTGGACATCTGCAGCAAGGCCTGCGCGTGCACGCCCTTGCCTTCGACCTCCTTGCGGTACAGCTGCAGCGCGCCGAGGTAGTCGGCGTACCCGAGCTCGTCGCGCAGGCGCTCGAACAGCGTCCAGTAGCGGCCCGAGCAGGCCACGCCGAACTCGTAAATCAGGTGCTCGCGCAGGTCGGCGATGATGCGGTCGTTGTCGAGCAGGGTGTTGTCGACGTCGACAAGGAAGACCACGTCGTGGAGGATGGCGGCCATCGGGCTCTCGAGGAAGTTGTACGGCATGAACGCGGGCAAGCGATTTGCCGCTGGAGCGTCTCGTTCGCGACTGCCTGAGCAAGCCCCATACCCGTTTGCCCGTTTCGACCCGCATCGCGACACCGCCCCCCCACATCGTCCGCCGAAAGCCCGACCCATGTCCGATTCGCTCGACCAGCAATGCATCGACACGCTGCGCTTCCTTTCCGTCGACATGGTGCAGCGCGCCGACAGCGGCCACCCGGGCCTGCCCCTGGACGCGGCGCCCATGGCCTACGTGCTGTGGACGCGCTACCTCAAGCACCATCCCGCCAACCCGCTGTGGGCCGACCGTGACCGCTTCGTGCTGTCGGCCGGCCACGGCTCGGCGCTGCTGTACAGCCTGCTGAACGTCACGGGGTATGGCCTGACCATCGACGACCTCAAGCAATTTCGCCAATGGGGCAGCAGGACACCGGGCCATCCGGAGCGCGGCCACACGGACGGCGTGGAGATCACCACCGGCCCGCTCGGCCAGGGCCTGGCCAACGCCGTGGGCATGGCCATCGCCGAGGCGCAGCTGGCCGGCACGTACAACCGCGACGGCCACACGGTGATCGACCATCGCACCTGGGCCATCGCCAGCGATGGCGACCTGATGGAAGGCGTCGCCTCCGAGGCCGCGTCCCTCGCCGGGCACCTCAAGCTCGGCAAGCTCGTGGTGTTCTACGACGACAACGAGGTGACGCTGTCGGCCGGCGCCGGCATCACGTTCACCGAGGACAAGGCGAAACGCTTCGAGGCGTACGGCTGGCAGGCGATCAAGGTGGAGGATGGCAACGACGTCGACGCGCTCGACAAGGCCATCGCGCAGGCCGTGGCCGACACCACGCGCCCCACGTTGATCCTCGTGCGCACCCACCTGGGCTTCGGCTCCCCCAAACAGGACAGCTTCAAGGCCCACGGCTCGCCGCTGGGCGACAAGGACGTCAAGGCCACCAAGGACAAGCTCGGCTGGCCCGAGTCGCCCGACTTCCACGTCCCCGAGGAGGCGGCCCGTAAGTTCGGCGAGGCCAACGCGAACGGCGAGAAGGCCGAGGCGGACTGGAACGCGCGCATGCAGGCCTACGCGCAGGCCTTTCCCGACGCGCATGCGCAACTGCAGGCGCGGTTGCGCGGCGAGCTGCCCGCCGACTGGGAGGTCGACCTGCCGACCTTCCCGGCCGACGCCAAGGGCCTGTCCACGCGCGTGGCCGGCAAGCAGATCCTCGCGGCCATCGCCCCCAAGCTTCCGGCGCTGGTGGGCGGCTCGGCCGACCTGGACCCGTCCACGTTCACCGCCCTCGTGGGCCAGGGCGACTTCGGCGCCGTGCCGGCCTCGGACGCCCAGAAGATCGAAGGCGCCGACGCCGGCGGCATCAGCTGGGCCGGCCGCAACCTGCACTTCGGCGTGCGCGAACACGCGATGGGCGCCATCGTCAACGGCATGGCCGCCCATGGCGGCTTCATCCCGTACGGCTCGACGTTCCTGATCTTCTCGGACTACATGCGCCCCGCGATCCGCCTGGCCGCGCTGCAGAAGCTGCACGCGCTGCATGTGTTCACCCACGATTCGATCGCGCTGGGCGAGGACGGGCCGACGCACCAGCCGATCGAGCAGCTCGCCAGCCTGCGCGCGATCCCCGGCCTGACCGTCATCCGCCCGGCCGATGCCAACGAGACGACGGTGGCCTGGAAGGTCGCCATCACGATGCGCGACCGCCCGGTGCTGCTCGTGCTCACGCGCCAGGACGTGCCCACGCTCGATCGCACCCGGCACCCGTCCGCCAACGGCCTGGCCAACGGCGCGTACGTCATCGGCGGCGCCGAGTACGACAAGCCGGACCTGATCCTCATCGCGAGCGGTTCGGAGGTCGGCCTCATCGTCAGCGCGGCCGAGACGCTGGGGCAGGACGGCATCAAGGTGCGTTGCGTGTCGATGCCCAGCTGGGACCTGTTCGAGCAGCAGCCGCAAGGCTATCGCGACACGGTGCTGCCGCCGGCGATCACGCGGCGCCTGGCCGTGGAGGCCGGCTCCACGCAGGGCTGGGACCGCTACGTGGGCCAAAACGGCGACGTCGTGGGTATCGACCACTTCGGCGCGTCGGCGCCTGCCAAGGAGCTCCTGAAGCAGTTCGGCTTCACCGCGGAGAACGTGGTCGCGCGCGCCCGCAAGCTGCTGGCCGGATAGATGGCCGACGCCGACGACGATAAGGGCGCCGGCTCCAAGACGGCTGTCTGGGCCGCGCTGATCGGCAACCTGCTCGTGACGGCCACCAAGGGCGTGGCCGCCGCGTTCACCGGCAGCTCGGCGATGCTCAGCGAGGCGGTGCACTCGCTGGTCGACACCGGCAACGAGGTGCTGCTGCTGTACGGCATGCGCGTGGCCCGCAAGCGCGCCGACCGCGACCATCCCGCGGGCTACGGCCGCGAGCTGTACTTCTGGAGCTTCATCGTCGCGCTGCTGGTGTTCGCGCTGGGCGCGGGCGTGTCCATCGTGCAGGGCGTGCACCGGCTGCGCAACCCGGCGCCCATCGAGGACGCGTACATCAGCGAGATCGTGCTGGCCGCCTCGTTCGTGTTCGAGGGCTGGTCGTGGTGGGTGTCGGTGCGCCAGTTCCAGAAGGCCAAGGGCAACCTCGGCTGGTACCAGGCCTTCGTCAAGAGCAAGGATCCGCCGCTGTTCATGGTGGTGTTCGAGGACAGCGCGGCCCTGATCGGCATCGTCATCGCCGCCGCCGGCACGGTGGCCGCCGACCGCTTCGGCATCGAGTGGGCCGACGGTGCGGCGTCCATCCTCATCGGCGTGGTGCTGGCCTGCACGTCGACGCTGCTGGCGCGCGAAAGCAAGAGCCTGCTGATCGGCGAGAAGGCCGACGGCGCGCTGATCCGCTCGATGCTGCAGATCGCCAACGCCGCCTGCGGCCGCTCGCGGGCGAACGGCGTGCTGACGATCCAGATGGCGCCCGACCAGATCATGGCCGCCATGAGCTTCGAGTTCGACGACGCGCTCACAGCGCCGCAGATCGAGCAGATGGTGGCCGACATCGAGCGCCGCATCCACGAGGTCCACCCCGAGGTGACCTCGCTGTTCTTCAAGCCCCAGAGCCCCGAGCAATACAAGGCCAAGGTGCGCGAGAAGTTCGGCGAGAACGCGACCGAGGCCACGCGGGCGCCGTAGACGCCGCGCCTGGATCCGCGCGCCGCCGTCGGGGCGGACTCGGCTTCTCGCGCAAGCCGCCGGCCCTACAATTTCCGCATGCAGCTGTTCGTGTCCGACGACGAGGTTTCCGCGCTCGAGGCGTCGCTGTCCGAGCTGCGTGGACACGATCGCACCGCGGCCACCGTGACCCTCGCCTGGCACCTGCGCCAGCGCGACAGCCTGCGCGCGCTGCGGCTCGTGGCCGGCGTGATGCCCTCATTGGCGGAGGCGCCCGATGCGCCGCTCGCTCCCGTGCCGCACCGCGCGCGCGCCGCGCTGGCGGCCTGCGAGGCCAAGGCCCTGCTGTGCGACTTCGACGCCGCCGAGCGCTGGCTGCAGGACGCGCGTGCGCATGTCGACCTCGCGTCCGACGCGCAGGTCGAAGGCGACGCCTGCCTCGTCGAGAGCCTGCTTGCCAAGACGCGCGGCCAACGCGCGCGCGAGCTCGAGGCCTTCGAGCGCGCCATCCATTTCTTCGCTGCGGGCGGCGCGCCCGAGCGGCTGTCGATCGCGCGCATCTGGGCCAGCTACGAGCGCTCGTTCACGCAGCCCGAGGCCGAGTCCACGCTGGGCCTGGAGCCGCCGGGACAGGCGTGGCCGCAGGCCTGCATCGCCTGGGACGCGCTGTGGAGTGCCGCGCGCGCGCTGGGCCTGTCCTACCGCAACCCGGCCACGTCGGCCGCGGTGTTCCAGCACGCCGCCGACCAGGCGCGCCAGGTGGGCATGGTGCGCCTGGAGATCACGTCGCTGATCAACGCCGGCGCCGCGCGCCAGGGCACCGGCGACCTGGACATGGCCAGCGACTGCTTCGACCTCGCCGCCACGCGCGCGCGGGCCACCGGCTGGCCCACCGTGATCGGCGCGGCCGAGACGCGCGTGGGCGAGCTGTTGCAGACGCTGGGCGCGCTGGACGAGAGCCGCGCGATGCTCAGCGAGGCCATCCTGCAGCTGGCCGCGGTCCCGCGCAGCCTCAACCTGGCCATCGCCTGCGCCGCGCTCGCGCAGACGCTGCTGGCGCTGGATCGACCCGTGGAGGCGCTCGAGCCCATGGGCGAGGCCGTGGCCATGCTGCGCGAGTCGGGCTTCAGCCACAACCTGGCGCTGAACCTCATCTTCCAGGCCCGCGTGCTCGCGGCCGCCGGGCGCGCCGACGAGGCGCTCGCGGTGCTGGCCGAAGCGCAGGACATGATCGACCGCTTCGAGCTCGGCTCGCTGCGCGTGGGCGTCGACGACGTGCTCGCCGACCTGCACCACCGCCACGCGCTGCCGCCGCCGGCGGACTTGGTGCTGCCGACGGCCGCGTTGCACTACGCCGAGGCGACGCTGGCCGGCGGACTGCGCATCGAGGGCTGGAAGGCGCCGGCCCGGCTGTACACCTTCCTGGCCGAACGCTGGGCGGAGGCCGGCGACCACGCGCGCGCCTACGCGTACGCCCGCGAGGCGCTGCAGGCCAAGGAGCAGGAGTCCACCCAGAAGATGAACTACCCGCTCGCCCTCGCGCGCCTGCGCCGGCGCACCACGCGCGCGAGCGACGCGCCCACCGAGGCCGCGGGCCCCGCCTCACAAGCCGACGAGCGCCAGCGCCGCGCGGGCAGCGGCAAGTCCCTCACGCCGAAGGAACGCAGCATCCTGCTGCTCCTGGCCCGCAACTACTCCAACAAGGAGATCGCCAAGGCCATCGCGATGAGCGAGGAGACGGTCAAGTGGCACCTGAAGAACCTGTTCAACAAGCTGGGCGCGGGCTCGCGCAAGCACGCGGTCACGCGGGCACGGACGCTCGGTTTCATCAGCTTCAGCGCGTGAATGACGGCCCCACGGTCGCTGGCGCTCCCTGCCCCCGAGGGGCCGGCCGCGAGCGGCCCGGCAGAGCCGGTTCCGCCGCTCCCTTGAACTTCTCTTGAAGCGGATCCAGCGGCAGCGCCGGGTGTGCATGCCACCGCATCGCGGGGTCAGATCCCGCCGAACGCGTTCCTGAAGGCCTCGGTGATCACGGCCACGTCCATGCTGTCGGTGAACCCGTCGCCCGCGATGCCGTGGGTGGCGTTGACCCAGCCGTCCAGGCCCCAGGACAGCGCGATGGCGCCGAGGTCCATCGCGTCGAACTCGGTGTCGGCGTCGGCGTCGCCGTCGACCACCCACGCGCAGCCCTCGGCGTATTGCAACGGGTCGGCCTTGCTCACGACGGTCATGGCGTGGAAGCCCCACTGGTGGTCGGGGGACCAGTTGCCGTCGTCGTCGGTCGTGCCGCCACTCATGCGAAAGCCGGCGCTGTTGAACGCGCCCGGGCTGCCGCCCGTGCGCCACGTGACGGCCGTGTCGGTGGTATTGCGCACCTGGGCCTGCAGGTGCACCGTGGTGCCCATCGCGACGACGGGCATGCGCGTGAACAGGCTGTGGCCGAAGTGGTTCAGGGCGGTGTTGGCCGGGTGCACCACGGGAAACTCGATGACCACGCGCGGCGTGTCGTCGGCGCTGCCCACGTTGATGGCCGCAAAGGCCTTGCGCACGGCCTCCACCTCGGGCGTGCCGGGGCCGTAGTCCTCCTCCGCCGCGTTGAGCGCGGCATTGCGCGCATCGGCGTACCTGGCCAGCGGCGTCAGCCACTCGGTCATCGCCGTGTACCAGATGTGTGCCGCGTGGTCGTTGCCGATGCCCTTCATGCCCTGGGGCAGGTACGGGCTGTACGCCTCCGATTTCGGATCGGACGAGGCGCCCTGCGACAGGAAGTAGAAGAAGCGGTTCATCGGGCCGCTGCTGAAGTGCACGTCCAGGTACTCGATGCCCGAGTACCAGTGGTCCGCGCTCACGCCGTCGACGCTCGGGTGGATCATCGAGCGCAGTGGCGAGTCGGCGATGCTGGCGCCCATCAGCCAGTCGGTGCCCGTGTCGGGAATCTCCAGGTCCCGGCCCGGCGGGCGCGTCGCGTAGGCCTCCACCATCGACCCCATGAAGTCGGACGTCGCCTCGTTCAGGCCGCCCGGTTCGCCGTCGTAGTCCAGGCCGTCGGAGTTGGCCGTCACGCCGTGCGTCATCTCGTGGCCGATGATGTCCACCGACGTGAGCGAGTTCGAGCCGCCCGGTTCAGGCGTGGTGGGCAGGCCCGTGTTCGGGTCGACGCCCGGGTTCCTCGTGCCGTCCGAATAGAACATGCCGAAGATGAAGTCGCTCCAATACGCGTTGTCGTAGTAGTAGCCGTCGCCGTCGACGATGTGCACTACCGACAGCGGCGAGGTGCCCCGATTGTCGATGCCGTCGCGGTTGAACACGTTGCGGTAGAAGTCCCAGGTCAGGGCCATGCCGTGCTGCGCGTCGACGGCGGCGGTCTGGCCGTTGGCGGCGGGCTCGTTGCCGTACGGGAACATCACGAACTGGCGGCCGTCGCCCCAGGTGTTGGTCGGGTTGCCGTCGAACCACCAGTTGTCGGCCACCCAGTTGTCGCCGAAGCCCTCGTGCGTCTCGGTGAGCGACTGCAGGCCGATGACCGAGATCGGATTGCCGTCCGGCGCCAGCACCTGGTTGCCCTGGTCGTCGTAGAAGTCGTCGTGCAGGTACGGGTTCCAGCGCGAGCCGCGCGTGCGGTCGATCATCGCGAAGGTGCCGTCGGCATGCATCGTGGTGTCGATGGGCACGACGCCGCTCCACTGGCTGTAGCCGGTGCCCACGGCCGCGACGTCGCCGGGCAGCTGCACCGGCGGGTTCATCGGCGCGAGGCTCTGGCGACCGGTCGCCACGCGCAGCACGGCGCCGGTGCGCGCGTCCACCACGTAGGTCATGTCGCGCACGCCGTCGACGCGGTTGTTCGCGAACAGGCGCACCTCCCAGGCCCAGACATAAGGGTCGGACGGCGGCACGGCGATCACGCTGTTGCGGCGATCCAGGCCGTAGCGATGGGTCGCCTCGTTCCAGGCCAGCTTCACGCCGCCGGTGTACTGCGTCGGGAACACGACCAGCTCGGCCTTGGGCGGCGCGCTGCGTCCCTTCAGGCCGATGGCTCGGCGCGCGATCGCGACGGCCTGCTCCTGCGACAGCGTCGGCGTGCTCGTCGGCGTGGCGCCCGCGGACACGCTGCTGGCCGCCACCTTCATGCGCCCGTCGTTGCCGGCACGCACCACCGTCTCGGCGCCCCACACGCGGTGGCCCTGGACGGTCTGGGCCGCGCGCACCACGGTCTCGCCGCGCTTGTTGACCAGCGTCCGGCGCGCGACCAGTTCGACGCCCGTCGTCGCGCGCGCGGCGTCCACGGCCTGCACGGCGCGCCGGGCGTCGGGCACCGGCAGCGCACGGTGCCCGGCTGCGGGCGCGGCCTGCGACGAGAACGCGAGGGCCGCGACCACGGCGAGCGGGTGCAGGCGATGAAGACGATGCGCTTGGCGCTGGCGATGGGGTGTCATGGTGCAGTGTCCGGGTGAAAGGTCAGTGGGGGCTGGGGGCCTGGGGGGCAGCGCGGCTGGCGGCGCCATCGCGCGCGCCCTCGGGCATCGCACGCACTTCGGCGTGGCGGCGCACGCGCAGCAGCGCGAGCGGGTAGCTCATCTTCTGCGCGGTCTCGCGCTCCTTGGCCGCGAGCGCGCGGCGCGCGTAGCCGTAGGCGCGCTCGTGGTCGCCGGCGTCGGCCCAGCGTTCGGCCACGAAGTCGAGTTGCGCGGCGCGCGCATCCCAGCCCATGAGCTTCTGGCCCGCGGCGAGCGCGGCCTCGGCAAAGTGCAGCGCCGCCGACGGCAGCGTCATGCCGGCCGGCGGCGCGATCGTGAAGCGATGGTGCAGGTCGGCCTGCGCCTCCTGCAATGCGACGTGCATCGCGTCCAGGCCCCGGGCATCGATCAGCATGCGCGCCTCGGCCAGGGCGTCGGATGCGCGGCCAGGCTGCAGCGCGGCCGTGAAGATGCGGCCCTGGCGCACCAGGTTCAAGGCCAGGTCGCGCAGGCCGCCGGCCGCGCGGAACAGGTCCATGGC
>Ga0209677_101440_pt1 | contig 10286 bp, 8 predicted proteins | sample AraplaCvi_mCL_r2_2_FD_184285 | JGI IMG/M metagenome (GOLD analysis project Ga0209677, IMG submission 184285) | Arabidopsis root microbial communities from North Carolina, USA - plate scrape CL_Cvi_mCL_r2 (SPAdes) (version 2) | ecosystem: Host-associated > Plants > Roots > Endosphere | place: USA... | reverse complement strand
ACGAGCTGGAGCTGGTCGGCGAGGCCATTGGTGCCAGGCGCGGGAAAGGGCGTGGCGATGGCCGGCCCGCCGGCGAGCGCGGCCGACAGCGCGCCACCCGCGCTGAGCGAACGCGCGCTGACGCGGGCGTACTCGTTCTCGAACACGTTCGTGCTGGACGCCGTCACCAGGCCTTGCAGCGCGGCCGAGCAGGCCGTCGATCCGAACAGCGGCTTCGCGACGCCGTTGAGAGTCACTGGCCCCGACGGCGACACCTGGTACTGCGTGGCCGTCTTGCCCGACAGGTACACCGCGTTGCTGGCCACGTTGATGCACGTGAAGACCGCGTTGCCGTTGCCCGACTCGAACAGGTCGCCCATGCGACCGCCCCACCCGGACGTGGCGCCCTCGGGCGACGACGACTGCCACACCGACTGCTGGTCGTTGTGCGAGAACAGCCGCGGCGGCAGCGGCACGTTGCCGGCCACGTACTGCGCCTTGGTAGTCGGCTGCACCAGCGTGCCCACGTTGAGCATCACGCCCAGCTTTCCCTGGTCGAACAGCGGCAGCAGCGGCGAAAGCTCCGGCGCGATGGCGTATTGCAGGCCACCGCCGAGCGCCACGTTCGGATGGAGGATCGTGGGCGCGAGCTGCGCCTGCGTGTACGCGAGCGTGGGGCGCATGCCCTGGTACAGCCGGTAGCGCGCGTCGTCGCAGGGCACCAGCGTGTTGGCGTAGTCGTTGCCGCCGTACAGGAAGACGCACACGAGCGCCTTGTAGTCGGTGGCCGTGGCGGCGGCGGCCTCGCCCATCGCGGCGAGGTTGAGGGCCCACGGCGCGGCGGCGCCGGCCATCGCGAGCATCGAGGAGCGCTTGAGGAACGCGCGGCGGGAGGCATCGGTGGTCATGGCGCGCTCACTTCTGGACGATGTATTCGGGCGCCGCCAGCACCAGCACGAGGGCGGCGTTGATGCGGGCGCGGCGGGTGGTGTCGGTGCCGCTGGCCATGGTGCCGACGGCGCTGGCCAGCGTGGCCAGCGTCGCCGCGCTCAACTGGTTGGCGGCCAGCACCAGGTTCAGCTCGGCGAGCAGGGCGTGCGCGTCGTCGGCCAGGGGCACGAGGGACGAGTAGTCCGGCGTGAGATCCGCGATGTTGCCGGCCACCGCGCGCTGCAGGTAGTTCACGCAGCCCAGCACCGACGACTCGTTGGCGATCTGGAACTCGGGCGCCTGCAGCGCGCTGTCGGCCAGCGCGGTGTTGGGCGGCACGTAGCCGGGGCGAAAGAAGTTGAACACCGACGGCGAGCGCAGCGGGCTCTGCGCCAGGCCGCGCGCGGCATCCGACGTGTCTCCGACGGCCCACTGCCCGCTCGGCGACGTGACCGAGAACGCGCGCGCCCAGCCCGTGAACCGCAGGATGGGCTCGCGCAGCTTGCCGCCGGTCGATGCGTCGGACGGTGTGCGCGCCTCGGTGTCCAGCAGCACCGCGCGCACCACGGCCTGGAGGTTGCCGCGCACGCCCTTGCCGTCGTCGGCGAACACCGCGGCGACGCGCGCCACGTAGGCGGGGCTCGGGTTGCTGGTGACCAGCCGCTGGATCAGCTGGCGGCTGAAGAACGGCGGCACGTTCTGGTGCGCGAAGATCGCGTCGAGCGCCATGTTCAGCCCGGTGATGGCGTCCGTCTTGTCCGGGATGGTCGTCGCGAGGAAGGTCTTGGGGCCGGTCTCGTAGCGCGACGCGACCTGCACCATCGGCCGCCTGACGAAGTCGGGCGTCGCGGTGCCCGTGCCCACGTTCTGGCCTTGCAGGTCGAACTCCCAGCCGGTGAACACGCGGGCAAGGCCGGTGATGTCGGCCAGGCCGTACGTGGGCGTCGACGCGCCGGCCGTGAGCTGCGGCGTGCCGTCGGCGTCGAGCATCACCAGGCCGATGGTGAACAGCTGCATCAGCTCGCGGGCGTAGTTCTCGTCGGGCAGCGCGCCGCTGACGGGGTCGGCCTTCGCGGATCCGCGGAACGTGAGGAAATCGCCCATTGCGCCGGACAGCGACATCTTCTGCAGCCACGCGCGGTGGTTGCCGAAGGCGTTCGCCTCGAGCAGGTCGGCCCAGGCCGCAGCGTTGAACTGCTTCCATCCGCCGCCGACCAGGCCGTCGATGGCGACGACGAAGATCTCGGACAGCGCGAATGCGACGCGTTGGCGCAGCGTGTCGGGCGCGCTCAGCAGCTTGCGCCACATCGTCGCGTCGAAGCCGGCCTGGTCGTTCCGGTGCGTGGACGCGGTGTAGCCGTGCGCGACGAGCCAGTCCCAGCGCGAGTCGGTGACGGGCAGCGCGAACTGCGCGTCGAGCCAGCCCGCGTAGCCCAGGCTCACGACCCGGGCGATCTCGGCGCGGCTGGCGCCCATCGATGCCTGCCCGAGAAAGCGCGCGGCCTCGGCCTCGGTGGGCGCGGCCGGCGGCGGTGGCGGGGGTGGCGGATTGGGCCCCGGCGCGGGGGACGGCGCGCTGCCGCCACCGCCGCCTCCGCAGGCCGCAAGCGTGGCGGCGGCGAGGGCGGCGAGCGCCGGTGGTGCGAAGGAAACGGGCGCAGGCGGCTCACTGCGGACCTCGGAAGGTCGCAGGGCCTCGGGGGTGTCGACAATCATGTCAGCCCTCTGTTCGAGACGTGGTGTGTGTTCCGGGACGCCGACGCGTCGTGCGCGTTTCGTGTCGTTCCGGTGGCATCAATGTCGACTCAAATGGCAGAGCTGCCAACCAGCTTTGCGTGCAGATACATCGCCGCCGTGTCCAGCAATGAGGCGCTCGTTGCAGGCTCCAAGCGATCGGGGCCGGTCCTCGCACGCGCAAGGGCCGGCCCCGATCGGGCAGGACGCGTCAACGCTCAATGTTGGCGGTGATGCTTGTGGTGGTGGTGGTGATGGTGGTGGTGCTTGTGGTGATGACGTGCAGGGCGGGCCTGTGCGGCCACGGCGCACATCGACAGCACGACGGCGACGGCGACGAATCGGGTGAAGGACATGCGAGCTTCTTTCTATTGGGAGAGAACGCCCGGGTGGGCGGCGCCCCGGCCCGCATCATGCCGCAACTCGACAGTCGCGCGGTGCCGGGAAAACGCCATCGTGCCGCGGCCCGCGCCACCCCGATCGCGTGAAGCGGGCCGTGTTCGCGGGTCAGTTCGTGCTCGCCTTGATGTCGGCCTTCTGCTGCTTGTAGTCCAGCTTGGCGTCGGCCTTGTCCTGCTTTTCCTGCGCCTTGGCGTCCTTCTTGCACGCGCGCTCCACGCTGCCGCTGGTGGTGTTGCGGCAGTCTTCCTTGTTCTGGTTGTAGTCGGCCTTGGCCTGCTTCTTGTCGGCCTTGTAGTCGCCCTTGGCCTGTTCGACCTGGGCGTTGGCCTCCGACTTCGTCACGGTGTCGGCCCACGCGCCCATCGAGAAGCTGGCGGTGGCGGCGACGGTGGCGAGGGCGATGAGGGTCTTGTTCATGGTCAATCCTTGCGTTGCGCCCGCGGGGCGGGCTGAGGCCCTCGAAGCGGCAACGCGCGTGCCGCGCGCGCTCGACGAGGGGCCGCGTGCGGCGTTGTCCGACACGTGCACGGCGCAGGCGCCTTCGAGCCGGTGCCCAACGCGTGCCGTGCGGTGCGGTCGGGCCGGCCAATTGCCGAGGTGCGGAGAAACGTTCGAAGGAGGCCCTGCCATGCCCGCCCGCTCATCCGTCCGCTTGCCCTTCAAGCCTCACGCGCTCGCGCTGGTGGCGCTGGCCGTGCTGGCCGCCTGCTCCAGGGAGTCCGAGCCCAACCCGCCGGCAGCGGTCGCCGCGGCGGCCGACACGGGGGCGTCCGACGCCCTGGCCAGCCTGCCGCCGCCGGCCGCCGGCGTCGCGCCGGTGGCGGTGCCTGCGCCTGCGGCCGCTCCCGCACCTGCCCCCGTCGCCGCCGTGCAGACGCCGTCGTATGCCCCCGCGCCCCAACCGTCGGCGCAGCGCGTCGCCTATGCCAACGAATCGACCTACGCGGACGCGCCCGCGTACGCGGATGCACCCGCGTACCCGGACGCGCCGGCGTACGCCGACGATCCCGGCTACGCGGACGACGAGCAGCAGCAGGTCGTGAGCGTGTACGTCGACCCGCCGCTGGAGCAGCCGGCGCCGGTGGCCGTGGAATGGGCGCCCCCGCCGATGCTGGTCGAGGAGATCTCGCCGCAGCCCTATCCGGACGCGGTATGGACCGGTGGCTACTGGGGCTGGCAGGGCCGCTGGGTGTGGTGCGCGGGTCGCTGGTCGCGGCCGCCGCGTCCCGACTACCGCTGGCACGAGCCGTACTACGAGCATCGCCGCGACAAGGTGGTGTACGTGCCGGCGTACTGGTCGCCGCCCGAGCGCCACTTCGTCGCGCCGGCGGCGGGCATCGTCATCGCGGCCGCGATCATCGCCGCGGGCGTGCATCACGGCCATCACCCTGACGGGCCGCAGGGCGTGTTCATCCCGCCGCCGCCGGGCTCGCGGCCGGGCATCATCGTGCCGGCGCCGATCGGCACGCCGCCGTCGGTGGTGGTGGGCGCACCGCCGGTGGTCAAGGTGGGCATGCGCGTGAACGGCAACGTGGAGAACAACAGTCACAACGTGACGAACAACGTCACCAACATCACCAACGTGACCAACGTGCGCAACGTGACGATCGTCGCGCCGGCGAACGCGACGGCCAACGGGCGCGGGTACCAGCAGTCGGTCGCGGCCGATCCGCACCGCCCGCCGATGGGGATGCACGGCGGACGCCCGACGGCGCCGCCGCCGCAGTCCACGACGCCGGTGGCGACCTGGCAGCCCGGCCGCCCGGTGCCGACGCTGCCCGCTGCACAGCCCGTGCGCGGCGTCCCGCCGCGGGGCCAGGCCCCGGGCCGGCCGGGTGGCGATCCGCGCGCGCAGGCGCTGCAGCAGGCCGAGCAGCAGCGGCAGCTGCAGCAACAGCAGGCCGACCAGATGCGGGCGCAGCAGGCGCAGGTGCAGCAGAAGGCGGTGCAGGACCAGCATGCGCAGCAGGCCGCACAGCAGCGGATGCCGCAGGAGCAGCAGCGTGACCGTGACCAGAAGGCACACGATGAGCAGTTGCGGGCGCAGCAGGCAGGTCAACAGCAGGCGCAGCAGGAGCAGGCGGCCAAGGCGCAGCAGGAGCAGGCCCAGCGCGCGCAGCAGCAGGCGGCGCAGCAGAAGGCCCAGCAGGAGCAGCAGCAACGCGCGCAGCAGGAACAGGCGCAGCGTGCGCAGCAGCAGGCTGCGCAGCAGAAGGCCCAGCAGGAGCAGCAGCAGCACGCCCAGCAGGAACAGGCGCAGCGTGCGCAGCAGCAGGCGGCGCAGCACAAGGCGCAGCAGGAGCAGCAGGAACAGGCGCAGCGTGCGCAGCAGAAGACGCAGCAGGAGGAGCAGCAGCGCGCGCAGCAGCAGCAGAGATCGCAGCAGGAGCAGCAGCAACGGGCGCAGCAGGAACAGGCGCAGCGTGCGCAGCAGCAGAAGGCGCAGCAGGAGCGGCAACAGCACGCGCAGCAGGAGCAACAGCAGCGGGCCCAGCAGCAGGCGGCGCAGCAGCAGGCGGCCCAGCAGCGGGCGCAGCAGGAGCAGCAGCAACACGCCCAGCAGGAACAGGCGCAGCGCGCCGCCCAGGCCAAGGCCCAGTCCGATCAGGCCAGGGCCAAGCCGGAGCCGGACAAGGCCAAGGCGGACCCGCACCGGTCGCCCGAGCGCAAACCGGATGACAACGATCGCAAGTGATGGGTCGTGGCGGCCGCGAAGCCCTCCACCACTTTGTCCGTCACCCTGCGACGTCGCGCAGGATGACGGGCTTGATGGGTGAGCGCTCGCGCAGGCCGGATGACAACGATCGCGAGTGCTGGGTCGTGGCGCCCGCGAAGCGCTTCACCACTTGTCCCGCCATCCTGGGACTTCGCACAGCATGACGACCGGGGCGGCTGAGCGCTCGCGCAAACCGGATGACAACAAGCGCAAGTGACGAGTCGTGCGGCGTGCGAAGCGCTCCAGCACTTCACCCGTCATCCTGCGCGCAGTCGCAGGATCTCCCCGAGATCAGGCGCGCGTTCGCGCCGCTTCCGCGATCGCCTGCACCAGCGCGGCCACGTCCTCGTTCGTATGCGCCGCGGACAGCGCGATGCGCAGGCGGGCGGTGCCGGCCGGCACGGTGGGCGGGCGGATGGCGGGCACCCAGAGGCCGGCGTCCGCCAGGGCCTGCATCACGCGCAGCGCCTCTTCGTTCGAGCCGATCAACAGCGCCTGCACGGCGGTCGACGAGGGCAGCAGCGTCCAGCCGGTGCCGGCGACCGCGGCGGGCAAGGTGGCGCGCACGTGTTCGATGTGGCGATGCAGGCGTGCCAGGCGCTCGGGCTCGGCGCGCATCACCTGCAGCGCGGCGCGAACGCTCTCGGCCAGCAGCGCGGGCGCGGCGGTGGCGAAGGTGTAGCTGCGCGTCTTCTGCAACAGCCACTCCACCAAGGCGTGCGGCCCGGCGACGAACGCGCCCGCCACGCCCGCCGCCTTGCCCAGCGTGGCCATGTAGATCACGCGCCGGCTCGCGTTCGCGCCCGTGCGCGCCACGGCCGCGAGCGAGCCGCGCCCGTCGGGCCCGCACACGCCGAAGCCGTGCGCGTCGTCCAGCAGCAGCAGCGCGTCGTGGCGCTCGCACAGGGCGATCAGCGCGGGGATGTCGGCGACGTCGCCGTCCATGCTGAACACCGCGTCGCTGATGACGAGCTTGCGGCGCGCCGGGCAGGCGCCGAGCAGCGCGTCCAGCTGCGCGAGGTCGGCATGCGCGAACCGGTGGACCTCCGCCTTGGACAAGCGCGCCCCGTCGATCAGGCAGGCATGGTTCAACGCGTCCGAGAACAGCGCGTCGCCGGGCCCGACGAGCGCCGGCACGATGCTCGCGTTGGTCGCGTAGCCCGCGTAGAAGTACAGCGCCCGCTCGAGGTCGACGAACGCGGCCAGCTCGCGCTCCAGCGCCGCGTTGGCCTGGCTGTGGCCGCTGACCATCGGCGAGGCGCCGCTGCCCACGCCGTAGCGCAACGCGCCCGCGATGGCGGCGTCGCGCAGCGCGGGGTGTTGCGACAGGCCCAGGTAGTCGTTGCTGCAGAAGCCCAGCATGCGGCGGCCGTCCACCGTCATCCAGGCGCCGCCGGCGGGCGCGACCTCGCGGCGGCGGCGCGTCAGGAGCGCCGCGTCGAGGTCGGCGAGGCGGTCGGGGATCTCGTCGAGCCACGACGGCCCGAGATCGGTGCACAAGGCGGTCATCGGGGAAGTGAGAAGCGCGCGGCGTCGGCGCGCGCGTCGGGCGTGGGCGAAAAGGGCAGGTCGGCCAGCAGCGGCGCGCCCAGGTGGCCGCGCAGGTAGGCGAGGTTCTCGTCGGGGCAGAGCAACTGCGGGTCGACGCGGTTGGCGATCCAGCCCGCGAGCGTCAGGCCGCGCGCGCGGATCGCCTCGGCGGTGAGCAGCGCGTGGTTCAGGCAACCGAGCCGCATGCCCACCACCAGCACCAGCGGCATGCCCAGCGCGATGGCGAGGTCGGCGCCGGTCTGCGTCTCGGACAGCGGCACGAGGAAGCCACCGGCGCCCTCGACCACCAGGGCGTCGGTCTGCTCGCGCAGCGCGTCGACGGCGCGCAGGATCACGTCGAACGAGATCGCCGTGCCGGCGCGGGCGGCCGACAGGTGCGGCGACAGCGGCTCGGGCAGCAGGATCGGGTTGTCGAGCGACGCAGGCACGCGCACCGTGGAGGCCGCGCGATGGGCGAGCGAGTCCTCGTTGGTGAGCCCGGCCGCCGTGTGGACGCCGCCGGACGCGACCGGCTTCATGCCGCACACGCGGGCGTGGCGCGTGGCGAGCGCGTGCAGCAGCGCGCACGCGGCGTGGGTCTTGCCGATACCCGTGTCGGTACCGACCACGAAGTAGTCCTGTCTCATCGGGAACCTTTGCCCTGCGGGCGGCGGTGCGTCGCTCATGGCAGGGGCCGCTCGTCGAACAGCGAGGGCTGCGTGTCGGCCAGCGTGGCCTCCAGCGCGGACAGGGCGCCGTCGGCCAGGTGGCGCGCAGTGTCCTCCTCGAGCACGTACGGCGGCATCGCGTAGAGCGTGTTGCCGATGGGGCGCAACACCAGGCCCTGCGCGAGCGCGTGGCGGGCGTAGTGGCGCGCGAAGCCTGGCGGCGCGTCGGCGATGTCCCACGCCCAGATCATGCCCAGTCGCCGCGCGTGGCGCACGCGCGGGTGCGCGTGCAGCGGCGCGAGCAGGGCGTCGATCATGGCGCCGCGTTCGAGGTTGACCTCGAGCACGTTCTCGCGCTCGAAGATGTCCAGCGTGGCCAGGGCCGCGCGGCACGCGAGCGGGTTGCCGGTGTACGAGTGCGAGTGCAGGAAGCCGCGCGCGGCGTCGTCGTCGTAGAAGGCGTCGTACACGGCGTCCGTCGTGAGCACCGCGGCCAGCGGCAGCGTGCCGCCGGTCAGGCCCTTGGACAGGCAGATGAAGTCGGGCCGGATGCCGGCCTGCTGGTGCGCGAACAGCGTGCCGGTGCGGCCGAAGCCCACGGCGATCTCGTCGAGCACCAGGTGCACGCCGTAGCGGTCGCACAGCGCGCGCGCCTCGCGCAGGTAGGCCGGGTCGTGCATGGCCATGCCGGTGGCGCACTGCACCAGCGGCTCGACGATGAAGGCGGCGGTCTCGTCGTGGTGCTCGGCGAGCCAGTCCTGCAGCGCGCGCGCGGCGCGCCGCGCGACGTCGGCGGGGCCCTCGTCGCCCTGCGCGCCGCGCGCGTCGGGCGAGGGCACGGTGGCCGACAGGCGCACGAGGGGCGCGTAGGCCTCGCGAAACAGCGCGATGTCGGTGACGCCCAGCGCCCCCGCCGTCTCGCCGTGGTAGCCGCCCTGCAGCGCCACGAAGCGGTTCTTGCCGGGCCGGCCGGCGTTGCGCCAGTGGTGCGCGCTCATCTTCAGCGCGATCTCGGTGGCCGAGGCGCCGTCGCTGGCGTAGAACGCGTGGCCGAGGCCGGTGAGGGCGGCCAGGCGCTCGGACAACTCGACGACCGGGGCGTGCGTCAAGCCCGCCAGCATCGTGTGGTCGAGCCGCGACAACTGGTCGACCAGGGCCGAGCGGATGGCCGGGTGGCCATGGCCGAACAGGTTGGTCCACCACGAGCTGATCCCGTCCAGGTAGCGCTTGCCTTCGACGTCGACGAGCCACGGGCCCTCGGCGGACGCGACGGCGATGAGCGGGGTCGCGTCGACGGCGGGACCGTCCGGGGCGCCGTGCGCCTTCATCTGCGTGCACGGGTGCCAGACGGCCTTCAGGCTGCGCGCGCGCCAGGCCGCGTTGGACCCCGTGAGCGTGGCGGTCACTTCCCGGCCGCGGCCTTCTCGGCCGCCACGGTCTCTTCGGTGTGGCCCACGAACGGCGGGCGCGGCTTGATGCGGTTGCCGTTGTCGGCGTCGATGAACACCAGCCGGGGCTCGGCGTCGGCCAGCTTGTCCTCGTGCACCATGCCGAAGGCCGCGATGATCACCAGGTCGCCCACGGCGGCGCGGCGCGCGGCCGAGCCGTTGAGCGACACGATGCCGCTGCCGCGCGGCGCGCGCAGGGCGTAGGTGGTCAGGCGCTCGCCGTTGTCGACGTTCCAGACGTGGATCTCCTCGTTCTCGCGCAGGTTCGCGGCGTCCAGCAGGTCCTCGTCGATGGCGCAGGAGCCTTCGTAGTGCAGTTCGCAGTGCGTGATGCGGGCGCGATGGATCTTGGACTTGAGCAGGGATCGGAACATGGGTCTGGCGACGCCCCGCAAGAGGCGGGCGTTCAGTGGGCGAAAAGCGGGGATTTTGCCCCGCTTCTCCCGCTGGACGGTTTCGGCCCCGTGCGGCAGGGTCTTTGGTCCTCCCGGCGCTGCCGGGCCGCTCGCGGCCGGCCCACCCGGGGGCAGGGAGCGCTGGCGACCGTGGGGCAGCCGATCAGTCGGGTTTTACGGCTCTTTTCCGGCTCAAGTTTTCGGCCCTGGCCGGCAACATGACGGGACTCCAAACCCTGCCCGCATTCCGCGCTCCTGACCCCCCATGGCCGATTCCGCAGACCGCAACCTCCCCGCCTCAGCGAAGAAGATTCGCAAGGCCCGGCAGGAAGGCAACGTCCCGCGTTCGCGGGACCTGGGGCATTTCGTGGCCATGGGCCTGGCCGCCGCGCTGCTGTTCACCGCGATGCCGTGGCTCACGAGCTATTCCAGGCACCTGCTGGCCGACGGCCTGACGTTCGACCACAGCGTCATCGCCGACCCG
>Ga0209677_101439_pt1 | contig 10291 bp, 8 predicted proteins | sample AraplaCvi_mCL_r2_2_FD_184285 | JGI IMG/M metagenome (GOLD analysis project Ga0209677, IMG submission 184285) | Arabidopsis root microbial communities from North Carolina, USA - plate scrape CL_Cvi_mCL_r2 (SPAdes) (version 2) | ecosystem: Host-associated > Plants > Roots > Endosphere | place: USA... | reverse complement strand
CGGTGACTACGTGCGCGAGCTGATGAGGACCGGCGACTCGTACATGGCTCTCATCAAGCAGATCAGCCAGCAATGGGCGATCTGCGACGATTGGGGAGACAAGGGGCTGCTGACCCTGATGGACGTTCCTCCCGGAGCTGCCGTTCCCGCGATGTGGGGCCGCGCCAAATTCCAACCCAAGGTCTTTGACCCATCCAAGCGAGCCACGGCGCATTCCTATGAAGGCGGGGCATTGCAACTGATCATTCCCGTCGTCGATACCGACTGGCAGATCAACAACGCGCTCGCCGCAATGATGACGCGCAAGCTGCTCACCAACAATCTGGTCGGCAATCCGTCACTGCTGGTCGAGAATCCCTGGGTGACCGCCCAACGCGCCAAAGGCCGCAATATCTAGCCCAGCGATCCCGAGGGTCCGATCATTCCGCGGCACGTTGTCGTCGCATTGCCTCACCGGGCAGCAAGGCGGCTGAAATATCCGCGCGTCATGCCGGCGGAAACGTGGTTGTCTTGAATCAATTGGGATTCCCAGGGAGGATCACATGAACGGACTCGGCGGGCTCAACAAATCGCCTGAAGGCGTCGTCATCGGGCTGGTTCAGCTGCAGCTGCCCGTGGTCGTGACCAAGGCCGATCTGGCGCGACAGACCGAGAGGATCGTCTGGATGGTCGGTAAGGCCCGGCGCAATCTGGCCACCATGGATCTCGTGGTGTTCCCGGAATATTCGCTGCACGGCCTGTCGATGGACACCAATCCGGAGATCATGTGCCGCCTCGATGGTCCGGAGGTCGCGGCCTTCAGGCAGGCCTGCATCGACAATCATATCTGGGGCTGCTTCTCGATCATGGAGCACAACCCGCACGGCAATCCCTACAATTCCGGCCTTGTTATCGACGACCATGGCGAGATCAAGCTGTACTACCGGAAATTCCATCCCTGGATTCCGGTCGAGCCGTGGGAGCCCGGCAATATCGGCATCCCTGTGATCGAGGGACCGAGGGGCGCCAAGCTCGCGCTGATCATCTGCCACGACGGCATGTTCCCGGAGATGGCGCGCGAATGCGCCTACAAGGGCGCGGAAATCATGATCCGCACCGCCGGCTACACCGCGCCGATCCGCGAGAGCTGGCGCTTCACCAATCAGGCCAACGCGTTCCAGAATCTCATGGTCACCGCCAATGTCTGCATGTGCGGCTCGGACGGCTCGTTCGATTCGATGGGCGAGGGCATGATCGTCAATTTCGACGGCGCCATCATCGCGCACGGCACCACGGGCCGCCCGGACGAGATCATCACCGCCGAGGTGCGGCCCGATCTGGTGCGCGAAGCGCGGATCAACTGGGGGGTGGAGAACAACATCTATCAGCTCTGGCATCGCGGCTATGTCGCGGTGAAGGGCGGCGCGATGGATTGTCCCTACACCTTCATGCGGGACATGGTGGCCGGCACCTTCCGCCTGCCCTGGGAGGACCAGGTCAAGGTCACCGACGGCACGTCCTGCGGCTTCCCGGCGCCGACGCGGGTATTCGGCAAGATGGACAAGGCCGCGGAGTAGCGGACGGCATCCGCCTGACCAGGTGGCTTGGGTGTCTCGCCGGTTGCGATGTCGTGAGGAGGGACGGCTTGCTGCAGAGCGAGATCGCGAGCGGGCCTCGAGATGCGCCGCAACAACGGTTGCAACGCCCGATTTGGAACAGTTCGGAAAGTAGCAGGGTTTTCCTGGTGCTAAGCGCTCGTTGAGGCGCCGGCAGTGGGTCTTGCGGCACACCGGCGCGTCTCGCGAGCGGCTGAGACAGGTGAGCAACAGGAGAATCGTCCATGCGTATCTCGAACGTTGTCGCGGCGCTGTCCTTGTCGGGCGCGCTCGTGCTTGGAAGCCAGATGCCGGTTCGTGCGGCGCCGGTCACTGCGCTGTCGGCGGCAGCCAAGCCGCAGGCCCAGGCTGGTCAAGCGATCCAGGTCCGCTTCGGCGGCTTCCACGGAGGTGGCTTCCGCGGCGGGTGGGGCGGCGGCTGGCACGGCGGTGGCTGGCGTGGCGGCGGTTGGGGGTGGGGTCTGGGTGGCTTGGCGGCCGGTGCGCTGATCGGTGCCGCCATCGCGGCGCCTGCCTATGGTTGGGGCGGCCCGTACTACGCCTATGATGCATATCCGGTTGGTCCGGTTGGCTACGCTGGCCCGGTTTGCGGGCCATGGGGCTGCGGCCCGGGTCCGTATTGGCGGCGGCCGATCGGTTGGCGCGCCGGCTGGGGCTGGGGCGGCCCCGGCTGGTGGTGAGCTGAGCTGATGCCGGGCCGTGCGCATCGCTGCGGCCCGGCCTCCAGCCATAGTCCGCGGACGCGCCGGTCGGGTTCGATTTGCCTGCAGAATGAGTCGACCATGAAGAGGTGCGGATCTGGGATTTACATAGGCTAACGCTGGGCTGATCCAACGGGGTGTTGTCGGAGCGCGCGATGCTTGGAAAGCTCAGCTGGTCGGCTATCCCGATCGATCAACCGATACCCCTGGTCGCGGCCGGCGTCGTCCTCGCCGCGATCGTCGGCGTCCTGCTCTGGGTGCTGATCAAGGGCTACATGCCCTATCTCTGGCGCGAATGGATCACGAGCGTCGATCACAAGCGGATCGGCGTGATGTACGTGCTGCTGGCCTTCGTGATGCTGCTGCGCGGCGGCACCGACGCCATCATGATGCGGACGCAACAGGCGGTCGCCTTCCACTCGAACGGCTATCTGCCGCCGGAGCACTATAATCAGATCTTCTCCGCTCACGGCACCATCATGATCTTCTTCGTGGCGATGCCGTTCGTGATCGGGCTGATGAACCTGATCGTGCCGCTGCAGCTCGGGGTTCGTGACGTCGCCTTCCCCACGCTCAACTCGGTCGGCTTCTGGCTGACCGCCACCGGCGCGCTGCTTGTGAACGTGTCGCTGGTGGTCGGTGAGTTCGCCCGCACCGGCTGGCTGCCGTTTCCGCCGCTTTCCGAGGCGGCCTACTCGCCGGGTGTCGGTGTCGATTATTACATCTGGTCGCTGCAGATCTCGGGCATCGGAACGCTGGTCGCGGGCATCAATCTGGTGACGACGGTGCTCAAGCTGCGGACCAGGGGCATGAGCTATCTGCGGATGCCGATGTTCTGCTGGACCACGCTGGCATCGAACCTGCTGATCGTGGCGGCGTTCCCCATCCTGACGGCGACGCTGGCCATGCTGATGCTCGACCGTTACTTCGGCTTCCACTTCTTCACCAACGAAGCCGGCGGCAACATGATGATGTTCATGAACCTGATCTGGGCGTGGGGTCACCCGGAGGTCTACATCCTCGTGCTGCCGGCGTTCGGAATCTATTCGGAGATCGTGGCGACCTTTTCCGGGAAGCCGCTGTTCGGCTATCGCTCCATGGTGCTGGCGACGATGGCGATCTGCATCATCTCCTTCATGGTGTGGCTGCATCACTTCTTCACGATGGGAGCCGGGCCGAACGTCAATGCGGTGTTCGGCATCGCCAGCATGATCATCGCGGTGCCCACCGGCGTGAAGATCTACAACTGGCTGTTCACGATGTATGGCGGGCGCGTCCGCTTCGAGACGCCGATGCTATGGTCGATCGGATTCATGGTGACCTTCATCATCGGCGGACTCACCGGCGTGCTGGTCGCGGTGCCGCCGGCCGATTTCCTGCTGCATAACAGCATGTTTCTGGTCGCTCACTTCCACAACGTGATCATCGGCGGGGTGCTGTTCGCAGCGTTCGCCGCCGTGACCTACTGGTTTCCCAAGGCGTTCGGCTTCCGTCTCCATGAAAGCTGGGGCAAGGCGGCGTTCTGGTTCACGCTGGTCGGCTTCTACGTCACCTTCATGCCGCTCTATGCCGTCGGCTTTCTGGGCATGACGCGGCGCATGCAGCACTATGACGTTGCCGAATGGCGGCCGTGGCTCGCAGCCGCAACGTTCGGCACGGCGCTGCTCGCGATCGGTGTCATTCTTCAGGTTCTTCAGCTCGTCTTCAGCATCCGCGACCGCGAGCTGCTGCGCGACATCACCGGCGATCCCTGGGACGGCCGCTCGCTCGAATGGGCCACATCCTCGCCGCCGCCTGTGTTCAACTTCGCGATCCTGCCGAATGTCACCGGAGAGGACGCCTATTGGACGATCAAGGAGCAGGCGAAGCGACAGCAGCTTCGCGATAAGCAGGTCCTGGACTACGAGGCCATCGAGCTGCCGCGCAACTCGCCGACCGGGTTCGTGTGCGCATTCTTTGCCACGGTGATGGGCTTCGCCCTGATCTGGCACATCTGGTGGATGGTTGCCCTCGGTGCCGCCGGCGCGTTCGCAACCTTCGTCGTTTTTGCCTGGCGCGATCACGACGAATATGTCGTGCCGGCTGCCGAGGTGGCACGGATCGATCGTGCCATCATCGAATCGCGACGTCGGCTTGTGACGCCGTCCGCGCCGGCCGAATAGCAGGATGCGCGAGCCCGCGGCCGGATCAACGCCGGCTGGCCTGCTGGCGGGCGAAGCGCCGGATCAACCGCCGCAGTTCGGGCCGGTCGACCCGGCGCGCGGCTTCGGACGCCGGCAGCCAGATCGCACGCCGCTGTCCGCGCTCGGGCCAGTCCTTGTGCCGCTTCTTGACCTTCAGGGGAAACACCTTCACCTCGAGCACCAGCTTGCGCTTGCCTTTTCGCTTGCTGTGTCTGAACCGGCCGATCGGCTTGGCGCTTACGCGGCCGAGCAGCCCGGCTTCTTCGTAGGCTTCGACGGCCGCGGCGCGATGCGGCTGCTTGCGGCGCATCGGCCAGCCCTTCGGCACGGACCAGCGTCGCTTGCCGCGAGTCGTGATCAGGAGAATCCGCAGCTTTGCCGACTTGGTCCTGAACGGGAGGGCGGCGATCTGCTTGTCCTTCATGATGGCCCCATCTGTCGGTCGGTGAACGGGCGCATTTGGTGTTCGTTCCTATTGGCCGGCTTCCGCGCCCCGCGCAGGGCGGAGTGAACCAAACCTGTCAGGTCTACGTTGCCGTAGCGCGCGGCCGCCGCTCCTCTCATTATCAATAGGAACACCAACATTGCCGGACAAGCTCAATGTGCTCGTCTTCTCGGGTGGCCTCGGGCTCGGCGCCTATCATGCCGGCGTTTACGAGGCCTATCCACTGCCGCTGCACTGGTGCTGCGGCTCGTCCATCGGGGCCATCACGTCCGCACTGATCGCGGGCAATCCGCCGGAGAAGCGAGTAGGTGCCCTGCGCGCCTATTGGGAGCGGAGCGATGCAGCGCCGAACCGGCGCGGTGCCGATCCGCTGCGCCACACCTTCGCCTGGATGTCCGCGCTCGGCACCCGGCTGATCGGTAGCCACGGGCACTTTCATCCCGAGGCTGGCGGTCGACCCGCTGCGCTTCCGCAGCTTCTACGACCTGGCGCCGACCCGCGAGCGCCTGACGCAACTGATCGATTTCGATCGCCTCAATGGTGGCGAGGTACGCCTCACCATTGCGGCGACCGATCTGGAAAACGGGGACGCAGTCCTGTTCGATTCGCAGCGCGATCGCATCACGCTCGATCATGTCCTGGCCAGCTGCGGCTTCCTTCCGGAGTTCGCGCCGCTGCAGATCGACGGCCGTTGGTTCGGTGACGGCTGGCTGTCGATCAATGCGCCGTTTGATCCGGTGCTCGGCGAACCCGCTCCCCTGCGCCTCTATGTCGTCGATCTCTTTCCCCGCGACGGCGAGGCGCCCGCCAGCCTTGAAGCTGCATCGGAACGCAAGAGCGACCTGATGATGGGCAACCAGACCTATCAGCGGCTCGGGTTGGGGCTGGCCGCACGCCGGCTCGCCTGGCAGCTCGACCGGCACGAGGCGCCGGACGATGCGATCCATCTCCTGAGCTACCGGCCGGGCGCGGAGGAGGCGGGTCCGGAAAAAGCCTTCGATTTTTCCACATCCGCGATCGCGCAGCGCTGGCGCGCCGGCTTTCTCGACATGCAGCAGGCAGACCACGCCTTCCGCGAGTCCAATGGAATAAGGCTGGTCCGCCGCGCCGCGTCACCGGCCGGGCCATGACGGCGACCTGGCGGGCCAGCTCGCCGTCCGACGCCGGATGATTGCAACCATGCCGGCGCAAGCCGGTTCTCCTGACATCGTCGGGGCGTCAGGAAGGACAGCATGAGCAGCAATCAACAGCACCTGAGACCGGTCGCAGACAACATCTGGATCGTGGATGCCGGACACATCAACGCCGCCGGACTTTCGCTTCCGGTCCGGATGACCGTGATCCGGTTGACGAGCGGCGATCTGTTGCTGCATTCGCCCACCAGATACTCGCAAGCTTTGCATCAGGAGCTGACGCGCATCGGGCCGATCAAACATCTGCTCGCGCCCAATGTTGCGCATTGGATGTTCCTGCCGCAGTGGCAAAACGCCGTGCCGGAGGCGAAGCTGTTCGCCGCGCCGGGGCTGGTTGATCGCGCCCAGGTCCGCCGTTCCGGCCTGCGTATCGATCGGGAATTGGGCGATGCGACGCCAAACGAGTGGGCCGAGGACATCGAGCTGGTCCTGATCACCAGCTTCTTCTTTTCCGAGGTCGAGCTGTTTCACAAACCGAGCCGAACCCTGGTGCTGACCGATCTCGTGCAGAATCTGGCGCCGGAGCGGCTATCGTTCGTCGGCCGCGCCGCCGCCAATCTCCTGGGGATCACGGCGCCCGATGGCACAGCGCCGGCCTACTTACGGCTGCTGTTGCGGCTCGGCGGCCGTTCAGTGGAGCAGGCGGTGGCGCGTCTGATCCGGATGCGGCCGGAGCGGGTGGTCTTCGCCCATGGAAGATGGTTCGAGAGCGGCGGCACGCAGCAGCTCCGACGCGCGCTCGCCTGGCTGCCATCTGCGGTCAAGGCCAGCGAGGCGCTCGCGAGTCCGCGCGACCTCACGCCGCATCGTGTGGTGGTGACCGGGGCGTCGAGCGGCATCGGTCGTGCGACGGCGCTGGCCTTGGCGCGCAAGGGCGCCAGCCTCGCGCTTGCAGCCCGCCGCGCCAACCTCCTGCAGGACCTCGCTGCGGAATGCAACGCGCTCGGCGGCCACGCGATCGCTGTCCCGACCGACGTGACTGACGCCGAAGCCGTGCAACGGCTCGCAGCCACGGCGGACAAGGCATTCGGCGGCATCGACGTCTGGATCAACAATGCCGGCACCGGCGTGTTCGGTGCCTTTCAGGACGCCGACCTCGCGCTGCACCGGCGCACCATCGAGGTCAATCTGCTGGGTACGATGAACGGCGCCTACGCCGTGCTTCCGGTGTTCCTGCGCCAGCGGCGCGGCATCCTGATCAACAACATCTCAGTCGGCGGCTGGGCGCCGACCCCGTTCGCCGCCGCCTACACCGCCAGCAAGTTCGGCCTGAGGGGTTTCTCGGCGAGCCTGCGCCAGGAGCTGGCGTCGCATCCGGGCATCCATGTCTGCAGTGTCTTCCCCGCCATGGTCGATACGCCCGGCTTCGTTCACGGTGCCAACATGTCAGGCCGCAACCTCGATCCCGGTCCGATGCTGTATCGTCCCGAGGACGTCGCCGAAACGTTCGTACGGGTGATGCATTCGCCGCGCGACGAGGTTGCCGTCGGCTGGCCCGCACGTCTCGGACAGATCTCCTATGCGATGGCTCCGCGTCCGACCGAGCATATGATGGGCGCGGCCTTCCGCTTGCTGCTGTCGCGGGCAAAGCTCGCCGCACGCAGCGAGGGTACGCTGCTTGCGCCGGCGGAGATCGGCGCGACCGCTAGTGGCGGCTGGCTGGCGCGCAAGCGGCTGCCGCCGGCGGACCAGATGAGCAGGATCGGTCTCGCGCTTGGGCTTGGTCTCGGCTTCGCCAGTGTGGTTGGGCTTGCTTTGATACGTGGCAACGATCGCGGCTATCGGTATCGACGCAGGTAATTCGCGCGCCTCACTGATTGAGCAACGGAATGTCCTTCGCGGGCCTCGGTCCGGGGAGCGAGCGCAGGAAGGCATGAATGTCGGCCGCGTCCTTGTCACTGAGCACCTCGGCGGAGAATGACGGCATGTCGTTCGGCGCCTCGCGCAGGAACGAGATGAAGGACTCGACCGGCAGCGCGATCTGGGCGAGCGCCGGCGTCGCATAGTTGAAGCGGCCGCCCTGGCCGGCGCGGCCGTGACATTCGAAGCAGCCGTCCGCCAGATAGAGGCGTTTGCCGTTCACGGGATCGCCGGTCGGCGCGTCGTCATCGGCGCGCACGACGGCTGTGGACAGGACCGCGGTGAACAGGGCTGCGGCGGTGATGATCGATCCGACGATCGTGAGCTGTCTGACATTCATGTCCGGCACCTGCGTTTCAGCGCTGATCCATGACGACGTCCAGGAGCGCCGGCTGGCCTGACTTGACGACATCGATGGCACGTTTCAGCGCGGGCCCGAGCTGGCTCGGGTCGTCGATCGGACCCTCGCCATGGACGCCAAAACCCTTGGCGATGGTCGCATAGTCGACGAAGGGATCCTTCAGCGTGGTCCCGATGTCGGCCTGGGTGATGCCGCGGCCGTGTCGCGCCGCCATCGCCTGCAGGTACATGTATTCCTGGTGATAGGCGCGGTTGTTGTGGACGATGTAGAGCAGCGGAATGCGATGATGCGCGGCCGTCCACAGCGTGCTCGGCACGAACATGAAGTCGCCGTCGCCGCCGATCGCAACGGTGAGGCGGCCGGTGCCCTTGTTGGCGAGCGCGGCGCCGAGCGAGGCCGGCAGCGTGTAGCCGACGCCGCCGCCGCCGGAGACGCCATTCCAGCGATGCGCCTTGTCGAAATTCCACAAGCGATGCGGCCAGGACAGCCCGATCGAGGTGCCGACCAGGGACCAGTCCTCGTCCTTGATCTGGCCATAGAGCTCGGCGCACAGCCGCGCCGACGTGATCGGGCTCGCGTCCCAGCCGATGGTCGCATCCGACTTCGCCTGCTCGACAGCGGCCAGATGCGCGGCGGCCAGCTTCTTGCCGCGCGCATCGAAGGCGGCCTTGCGTCCCTCGTCGATCAGCTTCTTCACCTGCTCGATCAGGGCCGGAAGGCTGGACTCGGCATCGCCGGCGATGTCGAGGTCGACCTCCTGGTAGCGGCCGAGATCCTGATAGTTCGATTTCATGTAGAGACCGCGCGTGCCGAGCGTGGCGATCATGGCCGTTTTCTTGGTGCGCGGCTCGGAGGTGCGATTGATCCGATCATGGAAATCGCTCAGCGTTCCCCACAATTCGTTGAGCTCCATGGCGACGATGAGGTCGCTCGAGGCGATGATGGAGCGGCGGAACGACTGGTTCAGTGGATGGCGCGAGGGGAAGTTCATCCGGCCATAGTTGTCGATAACCGCGCATTGCAGGGTTTCCGCGAGCTCCACCAGCCGCGGCATGGCGGCGGGCGTGCGCGCGACGCGGTCGCAGATGATCACGGGATTGTCCGCAGCGACCAGCATCCTGGCGAGCTCGGCCAGCGCCGCGTCGTCGCCCTGCGGCGGCGTCAGGCGCGTCAGCTTCGGAATCCGCAAGGCGTCGTGATTCTCGATCGGGTTTTCCTGCAGCTCGGCATCGAGCGAGAGCATCACCGGAGCCATCGGCGGCGTGATTGCGATCTTGTAGGCGCGCACCGCCGATTCCGCGAAATGCTGCAGCGAGGCCGGCTGATCGTCCCATTTGGTGAAATCGCGCGTCAGCGCAGCCGGATCGATCGCGGAATGCGGCCATTCGGCGCCGGGTGCGCGCTTGTTGGCTTCCATGATGTTGCCGCCCATCACGACGACCGGCACGCGGTCGCACCAGGCGTTGTACATCGCCATGCTGGCGTGCTGCAGGCCGACCACGCCATGGCAGATCATGGCGAGCGGCTTGCCCGCCATCTTGGCGTAGCCCTGTCCCATGTGGACCGCGATCTCCTCATGCGGACAGGTGATGATCTCGGGCTTGGTGTTGCCGCCGTGGTTGATCAGCGCCTCATGCAGGCCGCGGAAGCTCGAGGCGCAGTTCATCGCGAGGTAGTCGATGTCGAGCGTCTTGAGCACGTCGACCATGAAGTCGCCGCCGCTCGAGGTCTGGTTAACCGGATCGGCCGGCGGCGGCATCGCGTCGGCCGCGGCAAGCCTGGGTCCGGGCACTTGAGCCTTGGCGCGCGGCGCTTGGTCGGTCGTGCGAGAGATGGTGGCGTCGGCGGGCGCCGTCAGAGCTGCCGCGCCAATCAGGCCTGCGCCCTTCAGGAAACTCCGCCGCTTGTCATCAGGTGCGCCGTCTCGCCCAACGCTGCCTGTCTTGGAGCTGC
>Ga0209677_101437_pt1 | contig 10295 bp, 8 predicted proteins | sample AraplaCvi_mCL_r2_2_FD_184285 | JGI IMG/M metagenome (GOLD analysis project Ga0209677, IMG submission 184285) | Arabidopsis root microbial communities from North Carolina, USA - plate scrape CL_Cvi_mCL_r2 (SPAdes) (version 2) | ecosystem: Host-associated > Plants > Roots > Endosphere | place: USA... | reverse complement strand
ATCCGAGGAGCCCGATGAAGGTCGCCTCGAAGCTGAACAGCCCGAAGACCTTGCCGCCGCCCATCCCCATCGCCTTCATGAGCCCGATCTCGCGGGTGCGCTCCTGGACCGACATGAACAGCGTGTTCACGATCCCGAAGCTGGCGGCGAGGAGCGCGATGATCGCGAACGCGTTCAGCACGAGCACGATCGCGTCGATGATGCTCTTGAAACTTCCGAGCGTGTCCTGCAGCGTCGTCCCGGTGTAGCCCGCCGCGCTGAGCCGGTCCTTCAGGGACTGAGTGGATGCGGTGCCCGCCGTGTCGTCGAAGCGGATCGTCGCCGACGTGTACGACGACGCCTTGTCCGCGCTGAGGCCGGTGCTCTGCGCCGCGAACAGTGCATCCGTCGTCGCCTGGTTCGGGGAGGCGCTCGTTCCGGTGCCGCCCAGCCCGGCCTCGGCGATGCCGACGACGGTCGCTGTGACCGTCTGACGGGCGCCGCCCGCGTCGGTGAGCCCGAACTGGACCTCCTTGCCGATGGCGTCGCTTTCGCTGCTGAATCCGAGCGGTTTCACATAGTCGACCGGGAGGGCCACCTGTCGCTGTGCGGAGGATTCGGAGGGTTGAGCACCCGCCGCGAGCTGCACCTTCATCCCGGCCACGAACGAGCCGACGCCGATCTGGTACTCGGTCCCGTCGCCGGCACGCACGTAATCGACCCGGACCGACTTGACCGGTTGCACGGACTTCACGCCCGGGATGCCGGCGAGTTGCGTCAGCTGCGCGGGGCCGATCGGGTTGAGCGTCTGCGGGCCGGCCGGCCCCCGGCCGGAGGTGACCTGTCCGGGCTGGTACTTCACCGGTCCGCTCGAGGTGTCCTGTTTCACCGGACGGGTCACGGTCATCACGTCGCTGGCGCCCAGCGAGGCGACCGTGTCGTCGATGTAGCGATTGATGCCGGTCCCCAGCCCGCTGGTGATCGTCAGGGTGAAGCCGCCGATGAAGATGGCGAGGATGGTGAGGATGGTGCGCGTCTTGGACCGGAAGGTGTTCCCGATCGCACTGGAGATCACGTCGATGGTCTTCATGCGGCCAGCTCCTCATCGTCCTCGACCCGGTTCACGATCAGCCCGTCGCGCACGTAGATCCTGCGGTCGCAGCGTGCGGCGAGGTCCTCGTCGTGGGTGACCACGATCAGGGTGATGCCCTGGGTCCGGTTGAGAGTGAAGAGGATGTCCTCCACCACAGCGCCGGTGGCCGTGTCGAGGTTGCCCGTCGGCTCGTCGGCGAAGATCACGCGCGGGTTGTTCACGAGCGCGCGGGCGATCACGGCCCGCTGCTTCTGGCCACCCGACAGGCTGACCGCCTTGCTCTTCGCCTTCGCGTCGAGCTCCAGCTCCGCCAGCGCGGCACGGCCTCGCCGGTTCCGTTCTCCTCGGCCGACGCCCGCGATCTTCATCGGCAGCACGACGTTGTCGAGGACACTGGCGTTCGCCGTCAGGAAGAACTGCTGGAAGACGAATCCGAAGGTCTTGTTCCTGGTGCGGTTCAGTGCCGCACCGCGCAGGGTGGACGTCTCCTGGCCGCCGAGAAGGATGGAGCCCTGCGTCGGCTGGTCGAGCAGCGCGAGCAGGTGCATCAGGGTGGACTTCCCGGATCCCGACTTCCCGACGATCGCCAGAGACTCGCCCTCGAAGACATCGAATGACACCCCCTTCAGCGCGTCGAAGCGGTTCGGCCCTCGGCCGTAGGACTTGTGCAGGTCACGCACCTGCAGGATGGGAGTCGTCATGATGGCTTTCGTGTCGGCGGATGGGGTACTCACAGCCTCCCTGCCGGCGGTCAGCGGCGCGTCGGCCCAGGGCCGCATCTGCGCTGCCCCAGCCGGGGTATCTTGCGCCTACACCTGTGGGGGTATGCGGAATCCGGCGCGGCACGACATCCTGGAAGTCCTATGAATCCACGCCCTGCCGAACGGACCCGCCGGCGTCCGCCGAGCCCCGTGATGGATGCGATCGTCGCCGTCGTCGTGATCGGCGTCACGCTGCTGCCGACCGGCGATCCCTCCGACCACCGGGCTGTCCCGTCGCCGCTGATGCAGGCGCCGTGGCTCGTGGTGTTCCCGCTCGCGGCCGTGGCCGTCCTCCTGTTCCGGCGACGCCGGCCGACGGCGGTCCTGGCCGGTACCGTGGCGGTGCTGATCGTCGGAGTGATCGTGGACCGGGAGCTGCTCCCGCTCATCGTCCCGGTGGTGATCGCGACATTCGGCCTCGCGCTCCGCGCCTCCCGTCGGACGACGCTCATCGCGATCCCGGTCACCGTGGTGGTGCTGCTCATCGTCGAGGTCGTCGTCAGCCGCGTGCATGTCCTGGACGTCCGCGTCCTTCCGATCACCACCGTTGTCGCGGCGGCAGCGATCGCCGGGGACGCCACCCGCTCGCGACGTGCGTACATCTCGGCGATCACCGAACGGGCCCTGCGTGCCGAGGAGACGCGCGAGTCCGAGGCGCGCCGGCGCGTCGTCGAGGAGCGGCTCCGCATCGCGCGGGATCTGCACGACACCGTCGCCCACCAGATCACCGTGATCAACCTGCACGCCAACGTCGCCATCCAGTCCGTCCGGGCCGATCCCGCGCTCGCCGAGCAGTCGCTCACGACGATCAGCACGGCAGCGCGCACGGTGCTCACGGAGATCGCCGACCTCCTCTCCCTGCTGCGCGCGGACGCCGGTGCCGAAGGCCTCCCGGCGACGCCGAGCGTGTCGATGAGCGACGTGGATGCGCTGCTCGCTGGATTCGCCGCCTCCGGCCTGGCCGTCACCTCCCGCACCGAGGGGACGGCGGGCCTGCCGGAATCGGTCTCCGGGGTCGCGTATCGCGTCGTTCAGGAGGCCCTCACCAACGCGCACAAGCACGGGAGCGAGGGGAGAGCGCACCTTCTGATCGAGTACACGCCCGAGTTGCTCACTATCACCGTCACCAATCCCGCGGCGTCTGCCCCGGCGGCGGTCGGCTCGGCGGCGTCCGACGCGGCGGTGCCCGGCCCGGCGGCGTCCGGCCCGGCGGCGTCCGGCGACGACCTGCCCCGGTCGGGCCACGGCCTGCAGGGCGTCCGCGAGCGGGTCGGGGCCGTCGGCGGTCGGGTCGAGGCCGGCCCGACCGCGACGGGATTCGTGCTCAGGGCGTTCCTGCCGTTGACCGCTTCCACGGTCGCCGGTGGCGCTTGACGAGAGAATGACGTCATGACGATCTCCGTGCTCCTGGCCGACGACCAGGAACTGATCCGGTCCGCCGTCCGTTCCCTGGTGGACCTCGCGCCGGATCTCGCTGTCGTGGGGGAGGTGAGCGACGGAGAGCAGGCGGTCGCCCTCGCCGCCCGGCTCCACCCGGACGTGGTGCTCATGGACATCCGGATGCCGAACACGAACGGAATCGAGGCGACGGCGACGATCTGCGCCGACCCGGAGCTCGCCGACGTGCGGGTCCTCATCCTCACCACCTTCGAGGAGGACGAGTACGTTCTGGATGCCCTGAGGGCCGGCGCCAGCGGCTTCATCGGGAAGAACACCAGTACGGACGATCTGCTCGCCGCCATCCGTACGGTCCATGCCGGCGAGTCCTTGCTCTCACCGCGTGCCACCCACGTGCTCATCGACCGCTATGTGCGTCCGGCCGCGCAGGACCCGTCCGGCGGACGGCCGCCGCGCGGTCTCGAGGAGCTGACGGACCGCGAACGGGAGGTGCTCCAGGTGGTCGCCGAGGGCCTCAGCAATGCGGAGATCGCCGCCCGGTTCGTCATCTCACCGGCCACCGTCAAGACCCACATCAGCCGCATCATGACCAAGCTCTACGCCCACGACCGGGCGCAGCTCGTCATCGCTGCCTACGAGAGCGGCCTGCGCACCCCGCGACCGCGCTGACACCTCAGAGAGCGGGGCGGGCATTCGTCACGAAGGTCTCTTCCGGTCGCGCGAAACAGAACATTCGTGACGAAATCTCGGTACCCCCAGTGGGACTCGAACCCACACTCGGGCGAGTTTAAGTCGCCTGCCTCTACCGATTGGGCTATGGGGGCGAGGCGGCGAAGCTGAGGAGCCTGCGCCGGTGCTCTAGCGGTCGCGGTAGGGCGACTTGACCATCTGGATGATGGCCGCAGTGGCCAGCGAGCCGCCGACGATGATGACGAGCCAGATGAATCCGATGAGCAGACCTTCCATGCAGGCAACGCTACACCGTCGGCATCGGGCGCCGCGTCTGCGAACACGCTCAGGGCATCCAAAGTCGTTCCTCAAACACGTTCGGCACACTGTCGGCAGACACCCTCTGGTGAGGTGTCCCCGATCCGGCCGGTGCCCGAGATCCCCCGACGCGGGTGCCGGCCGGGTCTTCTCGTTTCGGGACTGCCCCTCCGGCATCTTCGCGTTCGACGCGATCGAGCCCGGTTAGGCTCGGACGGTGACCACGCGCTGCCCCTGCCTCAGCGGCGAGAGCTACGACGCCTGCTGCGGCCCGCTCCACCGCGGTGAGCCTGCGCCCACCGCCGAGCGGCTGATGCGGTCCCGGTTCAGTGCCTTCGCCCTCGGGGATGCGGACTACCTCCTGCGCAGCTGGCACCCCTCCACCCGGCCCGCTGACGCGGAGCTCGACCCGGGGTTGCGCTGGTACCGGCTCGACATCGAACAGACCGAGCGCGGTGGGCCGTTCGACCGGGAGGGTGTGGTCGAGTTCGTAGCGCACTTCCGGGGAACCGAGCGGGGCAGCCTCCACGAGGTCTCGCGATTCCGGCGGGAGGGCCGCGACTGGTTCTACGTGGACGCGCTGCCGCATCCCTAGCCGTTGCGCTGTTACGGGAGCGGACGGTCGAGCGCGGGGGCGACGTACCGCCGCCACAGCCACACGACCAGGCTCGCCGCCGCGAATCCGGCGGAGACCCCCACGACCACGAGGATGCCGATCCCGTTCTCGACGAGGGAGGCGACCGGTAGCAGCAGCGCGAACAGGACGGTGTAGACGACCACGCTGAGACCGCCCCAGAGCCACCGCGACCACTGGGCGATCGCCCGTCCGGGCAGCCCGCCGAGCGGAAGCAGCAGGATGGACGCCGAGCCGATCCCGACCATGGCCAGCGCGTTCGCCGTCTCCATCAGGAAGGCGGTGAGCGCCCCCGTCGGAGACGGGAGGAGGCCGACCGTCAGCCAGGCGATCACGCCGAGCGCCGCGACGGCGGAGACCTGCACCGCGGCGATGCGCCCGCGGCGGACACGTCCGGCGTGCGGTGCCAGCGCGAGCCCGAGGACGAGCGCGAAGAGCAGCGCGGGAGAGAGGCCGAGCAGCCGCGAGCCGAGGGCGGCGACCGCGACGATGGTGAGCATCCCCGGGCGCACGGTCACGCGCGGCACCGCAAGGCCGAGGTGCGGGGCGAGCCCCCGACCGGCGAGCACCCAGAGCGCGTTCACCGCGGCGACGGCGATCGTCACCGCGAGGAGCACACGGAGGTAGGCGGCCGGGTCCGACACCGGCGTGGACAGGGTCACGAGCACCGCAGCACCCGCCATGACCGCGAGTCCGAGCCAGAGCGGCCGTCGGTCGGAGGGATCCGGCGAGGCCGAGGTCCCCCCGATGGATGCGCTCCCCGCCGACATCGCCGACCCCGCCGACAACGCCGACCCGGCCGACGCGGCCGACCCCGCCGAGCCGCCGAACAGCGCCGACGCATCGGACACCTCCGATCGCGGCCGGTTGCGGCCGAACAGAGAAGCGCGCCGAGACCCGTCCGTCCGGCTCGAGCGGCCCCGCGCGATCCCGGCGGTCAGCAGCCGAGCAGGCAACACCAGGAGGAGGAGCGCCGCCACCGCGAGTCCGAGAGCGCGCATCCACCCGGGCAGTGCGGCCACCGAGACGACCGGGGCGGAGGCCGTCGTGAACGGCGTCTCGATCCATCCCTTCGTGCTGCGAGGCGGGTCCGCCGGCGGCACCGCACCGGGAGCCGCCGGGGTGGGAGTCGGCGGCACCGTCGCTGTGGGGCCGGGCGTGTGCGTCGGCGAGGGAGCGGAGGCGCCGGCGGCGGGCGAGACGCTGAACGCGATCACATTGCTGCCCGGGCTGACGTTGCCGGCCGCGTCCCGCTGCAGTGCCGACACCGTGTAGCGGCCTTCGGGCAGGGTTCCCGGACAGGTCCACGCGCCGGCCGCGACGTCGGCCGTGCAGACGACCGCCGAGCCCTGCGCGGACGTCGCGTACAGCGTCACGTGGTCGCCGGTCTCGCCGCCGCCGGAGAAGGCGACCGCCGTGCCGACCCGAGCGGAGGTGCCGCCGGCCGGGCTCGTGATGGTGGGCGCGGCGGGTGAGGTGCGGTCCACGTCGATGACCGAGGGCGGGCTGCTGGCGGAGTGCTGCGACGAGAATCCGGCCAGCTGCGTCGCGGTGACCGTGTGCCGGCCGTCCGGCAGAGTGCCGCCGAGGACGCATCCCCAGTTACCGGAGGAGTCCGCCGGGAAGGTGCACGAGGCGCCGGTGTCGGCGGTCACCGTCACGCGGGCGTTCGGGTACGCGGTGCCGCGGACACCGCCGCCACTGGCCGTGACGCCGTCGCCGGCGATCACCGGCGGGCCGAGCACATCCACTCGGCCGACGGCGGAGGTGCTCGTCGTCGAGGACTCGGCGCGGACCGGCACACCGGGCCCGTCCGGCAGGGACTGCAGGTCGCAGCTCCAGCGACGGTCGGATCCGACGGGAGCGCGGCAGCTCTCCGCGGCACCGGGCGACGAGCCGCCGGAGACGTCCATGACGTCGCCCGGCGTCCCCGTGCCCGAGACGACGAGCGGGAACGACGTCACCAGGCGGCTCGGGAGCCGGTCGATCGTGGGCGGCACGGGAGTGGGAGTGGGTGTGGGTGTCGGTGAGCCGGAGGGGGTGGCCGTGCCGGCGGGAGCGCCGACCGAGGGCGCGTCCGTGGATGCTGCGGTGGATGTGGCGGCGGCGGTTGCTGTGGAGGTCGCTGCGGTCGAGGCGAGACCGGAGGAGGTGGCTGCGGAAGGGTGCGGAGATGCGGAGGCCGGGGGCGGGGATGCGATCAGCCCGATGACGCCGAGCAGCACCGCGGCGAGAGCGGCGATGGATACGACGGAGACCAGTCCGCTCGACCCCCGTGGCCGGACTGGTGGTGACACATCGCTCGTAAATCCCCGCATTCCACCCCATTCCAGGGGGTAGCCGCTATCGCTGTCAAACGAATCGCCGGTATTTGCGGCATACTGTGATCTGGGTCAGGTGTCCCACTTTCTCCCGCGCGACGGTGCGCGGCAGACCTCAGGAGTCCGGATGACGCGCATCCCGGTCGTAGACCGCCGTACCGCACTGGTGCAGGCCGCCCTGCGGGTCGTCGCGCGCGATGGGGTCGCCGCCGCCACCACACGACGCATCGTGGCCGAGGCCGGGATGCCGCTGGCCAGCTTCCACTATGTCTTCGCCTCACGCGACGCCCTGATGGCGGAACTCATCGAGGCGGCCGTCGAGAGTGAGCAGCGCGACTTCGCGCCGGCCCTCGCGGGCGATGTCTCGGCCCTGGGGATGCGCGAGGCGATCCGCGCGGGGCTGCAGCACTACCTCGACGGCGTGCGCTCGGATCCGGATCGCGAGAAGGCGATGTTCGAGCTGACCCAGTGGGCCTTGCGCGAACCCGGCTTCGAGTCGCTGGCGCGTCGCCAGTACGCCCGCTACCACGAGGTCGCCGCGCTGGCCGCCGAGGAGGTCGCCCGGCTGACCGGCAGCGAGTGGAGGCGGCCCCTCGCCGAGGTCGCCCGCATCCTCGTCGCCTTCTCCGACGGCCTCACCATCGCCTGGCTGGTCACCCGCGACGATGCCGCGGCAGCCGCCACGATGGATGTCGCCGCCGACGCCCTCGCCGCACTCGCGACGCCAGTGCGCACTCCCACCTCCGCCCCCACCCCCACTCCCACCCCCACGAAGGCAGGTGCACGATGACGAACACCACGACGCCCCCGGTCTTCGCCGAGCCGATCCGCAAGGTCCCCGGCCGGTGGATCGCCGCGTTCGCCGTCGCCTGGCTGGGGGTGTGGATGGCGCAGCTCGCGCCCGTCCAGAAGCTCCTTCCCGACCAGGTGCAGGCGCAGCTGCACACGACCGCCTGGGTGGAGAACGTCCTGGCCTTCGGTGTGATCTCCGGGATCTCGGGAGTCTGCGCGATCATCGCCTACCCGCTGACCGGCGCGCTCTCCGACCGGACGACGAGCCGGTTCGGCCGGCGGCGGCCGTGGATCGCGGCCGGCGCGCTCGTCTTCGCCGCGTCTCTCGTGCTGCTCGGATTGCAGACCAGCCTGGTCGGTATCGGCGTCTTCTGGTGCCTCGCGCTCACCGGCTTCTGCATGCTGACGGCCGCGCTCACCGCCACGATCAGCGATCAGGTGCCGGTCGACCAACGCGGGTACGTCAGCGGCTGGATCAGCGCCCCGCAGGCGATCGGCATCATCCTCGGTGTCGCGCTCGTCACCTACGTCGTCGCCGGAGCGCTCCTCGGCTACACCGCCATGGCCGTCGTAGCCCTGGTCCTCCTGCTGCCGTTCCTGTTCCTGCCGGACGCGGTGCTTCCTGCGGAGCTGCGCGACCGCATGTCGTTCCGCGGCGTGATCGAGGGCCTCTGGATCAGCCCGCGCGAGCATCCCGACTTCGGCTGGACGCTGCTCAGCCGGGTCCTGGTCAACTTCGGCAACGCCTTCGGCACCACCCTGCTGCTGTACTTCCTCGAGTTCGGCCTGCGCGACCCGAACGCGGACGACGACCTGCTCGTCCTCATCCTCATCTACATGGTGTTCGTCATCATCGCGTCGCTGGTGCTCGGCCGGCTCTCCGATCGCTTGGGCCGGCGCAAGGCGTTCGTCTTCGCCTCCTCAGCCGTCCAGGGCGTCGCGGCGCTGCTGCTGGCGTTCGTGCCGCAACTCTCCGTCGCGATGGTGGCTGCCGCACTTCTCGGGATCGGCTACGGCTGCTTCCTCTCCGTGGATCAGGCACTCGCCACGCAGGTGCTCCCCGATCCGGAGAGCCGGGGGAAGGACCTCGGCATCATGAACATCGCCCTCGCCGTCCCGCAGGCCGTCGCGCCCCTGTTCGGCGCCTTGATCGTCGCAGCGCTGGGCGGTTTCGCCGGCCTGTTCGTCCTGTCCGCCGTGTTCGCGTTCGCCGGCGCGCTCGCGGTCGCCCGAGTGAAAGCGGTGCGCTAGTGACCGACCTCGACCTCTCGACGCCTCCCGCTCCCGCGGAGCGCACGTGGACCGCGCCGGACGTGTTCTGGCCGTCCCTCTCCACGGCGACGGCCCGCCTCGACCCGCCGCTCGCCGTGCTGCACCTGCCGGCGCTGCGCCACAACGCGCACGACCTGCTGCGGCGCGCGGCGGGGACGAGCCGGCCCGCCAAGCCCATCCGCGTCGCCTCCAAGTCGGTGCGGGTGCGGTCGGTGCTGGATGCCGTGCTCACCCTCCCCGGATACGCCGGCGTGCTCGCGTACACCCTCCGCGAAGCGCTGTGGCTGGCGGAGGGCGACGCGGAGCATCCACCGATCGAGGATGTGGTGGTGGGCTACCCGACGACCGACCGCGCCGCCATCGCGCGCCTGTCCGCATCCCCTGAGCTCGCGTCCCGGGTGACGCTGATGATCGACTCCCTCTCGCACCTGGACTTCATCGACGCGGTCGTACCGCCGTCCCAGCGGGAGGCGATCCGTCTCTGCCTGGAGCTCGACTCGTCGTGGTTCGCCCCCGTCATCGGGCATGTCGGCGTGTTCCGCTCGCCGGTGCACAGCCCGGCCTCCGCTCGCGCGCTCGCCGTCGAGATCGTCCGGCGCCCGGGCTTCCGGCTGGTCGGGATGATGGGATACGAAGCGCAGATCGCGGGCCAGGGCGACAATCCGCGGGGCAATCCGGCCTGGCGGGCCACCCTGCGCTGGATGCAGCAGAACTCCCGCGACGAACTGCTCGGCCGGCGGGGGGAGGCGGTCGCCGCGGTGCGCGGCGTGGCGGATCTCGAGTTCGTGAACGGCGGCGGGACCGGCTCCGTCGAGTTCACCGCGTCCGACGAGTCGGTGACCGAGATCGCTGCGGGCAGCGGGCTCTTCGGCGGGCACCTGTTCGACACCTACCGCTCGTTCCATCCGGCGCCCGCCGCATCCTTCGCCCTCTCGGTGGTGCGCCGGCCCAACCCGGAGACAGCGACGCTGCTCGGTGGCGGCTGGATCGCCTCCGGACCGCCCGGACCCGACCGGCTCCCGATGGTGGCATGGCCGACGGGGCTCTCGATGGTCGCG
>Ga0209677_101436_pt1 | contig 10295 bp, 7 predicted proteins | sample AraplaCvi_mCL_r2_2_FD_184285 | JGI IMG/M metagenome (GOLD analysis project Ga0209677, IMG submission 184285) | Arabidopsis root microbial communities from North Carolina, USA - plate scrape CL_Cvi_mCL_r2 (SPAdes) (version 2) | ecosystem: Host-associated > Plants > Roots > Endosphere | place: USA... | reverse complement strand
TCAGCGCGGGATCGCGCGCCTGGCCGGCCGCGCCGTACAGCGCGGAGAGGCGCCCTCGCGGGGCCCCGTCGGTCGCCGCGAACGCCCCGCGATCGTCCACCGATTGATCGGGCGAGGCGCCGGCCTCCAGCAGCAGCCTGGCGCACCCATGTAGTCGCTCGCGGAACGCCGGCAGCAGCCCGAGGCTGGAGTGCGTGACGGCCACCAGCGGCGGCAGCTGCAGCGGCCCGCCGGCGCGATGCACCCACTCCGCGTCGTGCGCGATGGCCCGGCGCACGCCGGCCTCGTCGCCGATGGCGCAGGCCAGCCACGGGTCCTCGCCCGGCAGCGCGGGGTCGTCCTGGAGCATGCGCGCGGCCACCGCGGGTCGCGCGCGGCCGGGCCCGCCGGCGATGTCGCCTGCGTAGACCTGGCGCAGCCACTGCAGCGCCGCCTGCGCGGGATCGTCGGCCTGGGCGCGGCGCGCCAGCACGAAGGCCTGCAGGTCGGGCCACGACGCGAAGCCATGCTCGCGCGCCACGCAGGACTGCGCGTCGTGCAGGCGCAGGGGCAGGGCGGCGATGGCCGCGTCGGTCTTGCCGAACGCGGCGGGCAGGGCGTTGCGCAAGCGCGCGGTGGCGGCGGGGTTGCCGTCGCGGTGCAGGGCCAGCAGCGCCTTGGCCTGCTTCTTCAGGTGGCCGATGTCGGGCCGGGCGGGAATGCGCTTCATGGAAACCTCCGTGCATCAGACGCCGAAGGCCCGCAATCTCGGCTGCACAAAAGGTCGTGTGTGACGCATGGAGGCAAGTGGGTTCAACCCTTCCCGCGGGCCCGGGTGCGTCTTGCAACGCAGGCGGCGATGGTAGTCGATTTGCGCGCTTCGACCGGTGGATCGGCCGCGCCACTTCGGACTGAAACAGTCTGAAGTTGAATCTTGTGCGGCCGAAGTGGGCGTCCTACAGTCGCGCCATCGGTCCGCAGAGGCCGCCAGCCGCTGGAGACAAGCGAAGATGACTCGCTGGGCGCAACTGTCCACGAACGAACTGAGCGTGCTCGAGGGCGTGTTCTGGCTGCACGGCCCCTCGCGCGAGGCGCTGTCGCAGCGGCTCGCGCTGTCGCGTACGCACGCCAATTCGGTCGTGGCAGGCATGCTGGACCAGGGCTGGCTCGACCGTTCCGGGCAACGCGAATCGTCCGGCGGCCGGCGCGCCGAGACACTTTGCCTGCATGCGTCACTCGGCGTCCTGCTGTGCGCGGACCTGGGCGCCACCAGCATCGAGGTGGCCGTGCTGTCGCTGGACCTGGCGGTGCTCGAACGCCGGGGCGAGCCGATCGACGTTCGCAGCGGCCCGGCGCTGGTCCTGTCGCGCATCCGTGCCCTGATGCGCGAGGTGCTCGCGGCTCGCCAGCTCAAGCCGCGCGACGTCCTGGCCATCGGCATGGGCGTGCCCGGGCCGGTCGATTTCGCGACCGGCCAGCTTGTCGAACCGCCGCTGATGCCACAGTGGGACAGCTTCTCGATCCGCGACGACCTGCGTGCCGAGTACGAGGCGCCGGTGTGGGTGGACAACGACGTCAACCTGATGGCGCTGGCCGAGCTGTGGCGCCTCAAGCGCGAGCTCGCGAATTTCCTGGTCGTCAAGGTGGGCACCGGCATCGGCTGCGGCGTGGTCTGCCACGGCGAGGTCTACCGCGGCGCGAACGGGTCGGCGGGCGACGTGGGCCACATCTGCGTCGATCCGGCCGGGCCGCGCTGCCATTGCGGCAACGTCGGCTGCGTGGAGACGATGGCAGGCGGGCCGGCGATCGCACGCGAGGCCACCGAGGCGGCGCGGGCGGGCCGCAGCGCGTTCCTGTCCGAGCGCCTGGCCGCCGGCGGCGCGCTGACGCCCGAGGACGTGGGCCACGCGAGCCGCGCCGGTGACGCCATCGCCAACCAGATCGTGCAGCGGGCCGGCAACTCGATCGGCCAGATGCTGGCCTCGGTCGTCAACTTCTTCAACCCCTCGCACGTGTTCGTCGGCGGTGGGCTCACCCGCATCGGACCGCTGTTTCTCGCGTCGCTGCGCCAGTGCGTGTACCAGCGCTCGCTCGCGTTGTCGACGCGCCACCTGGAGGTGGGCTACACGCCGCTGGGTGACCAGGCCGGCCTGATCGGTGCCGGCGTGCTCGCGTTGCAGGAGACGCTGCGCGGGCGGGCGAAGGTGCACCCATGAGCCGTCCCGCGTCCCCCCCCGTGGCCGTGTCCTTCGATGGCATCGTCAAGGCGTTCGGCGCGGTGCAGGTGCTGCATGGCGTCAGCTTCGACCTGGCACCGGGCTGCGTGGTGGGCCTGCTGGGCGAGAACGGCGCGGGCAAGAGCACGCTGATGAAGATCCTCTCGGGCTACGAGGCCGCCACCGGCGGCGTCCTGCGCGTGGACGGCGCGGCCGTGGCCTTCGACGGCCCGCGCGCGGCGGAGGCGCGCGGCATCGTGATGATCCACCAGGAGTTCGCGCTGGCCGACGACCTCACCATTGCGCAGAACGTGTTCCTGGGCCACGAGAGGCGGCGTGGCTGGTGGCTGGACGACAAGGCCATGGCGGCCGAGACGGCCCGGGTGCTCGGGCTGGTGGGGCTGCAGGCGACGCCGGACACGCCCGTGCGCCAGCTGATCGTCGCCGAGAAGCAGTTGGTGGAGATCGCCAAGGCCCTGCAGCGCGACGCCCGCGTCCTCGTGATGGACGAGCCCACCGCGACGCTGACGCCGGGCGAGACCGAGCGCTTGTTCGCGCTGATCGCGCAGCTCAAGGCGAGTGGGGTGACGGTGGTCTACATCTCGCACAAGCTCGACGAGATCGAGCGCATCACGGACGAGGTGGTCGTGATGCGCGACGGTCGCTTCGTCGGGCGCGCGCCCACCCCCGGGCTCACGCGACGCGAGATGGCCAACCTGATGGTGGGCCGCGAGATGGCCGACCTGTACCCGCCGCGCGACCCGCGGCCGACCGGGCCGGCGCTGCTGCAGGTGCGCGGGCTGAGCGTGCCCGGGTGGGCGCACGACGTCGACTTCGATGTCGCACCGGGCGAGATCCTGGGCTTCGCGGGGCTCGTCGGCGCCGGACGCACCGAGATGTTCGAGGGCCTGCTGGGTCTGCGGCCGCACACGGTGGGCACGCTCGCCATCGACGGCCGGCCGGTGCGCATCCGCCATCCGCGCGAGGCCGCGTCGCACGGGCTCACGTACCTCAGCGAGGATCGCAAGGGCAAGGGCCTGCACGTGCACCTGGGCCTGGCCGAGAACCTCACGTTGATGGCGCTCGAACGCTACGCCACGCCCTGGCTGCGCCCGGCCGCCGAACGCGGCGCGCTTCGCAAGGCGGTCGCCGAGTTCGGCATCCGCACCGGCGCGCTGGACATCCCCGTGTCGTCGCTGTCGGGCGGCAACCAGCAGAAGCTCGCCCTGGCCAAGGTGCTGCATCCCGCCCCGCGCGTGATCGTGCTGGACGAGCCCACGCGCGGCGTCGACGTCGGCGCCAAGCGCGACATCTATTTCCTGATCCAGCGGCTGGCCCGCGAGGGCAAGGCGGTGGTCGTCATCTCGTCCGAACTGGTCGAGCTGATCGGCATCTGCCATCGCATCGCCGTGATGCGCGGCGGGACTTTGCAAGCCGTGCTCGACGCGGACGACCTCACCGAGGAGACCTTGATTGCCCACGCCACCGGACTCCACTGAAGCCGCCGCCCCGCGCGCGCGTCGCGCGTGGTCGCGCCTGCACGGGCTCGGCCCGGTGCTCGGGCTGGTCGTGCTGTGCGTCGCCGGCTTCCTGCTGAACCACGACTTCGCGACGATCGACAACGCGATGAACGTGCTGACCCGCACCGCCTTCATCGGCATCATCGCGGTCGGCATGTGCCTCGTGATCATCAGTGGCGGCATCGACCTGTCGGTGGGATCGATGGCGGCGCTGATTGCCGGCGGGGTCATCCTGGCGATGAACGCGCTGGGCGCACACCATGTGGCGCCGTGGCTGGCGGTGACGCTGGGCGCGGGCCTGGCCGTGGTGCTGGGCGCGCTGTTCGGCCTCGCGCACGGGGTGCTGATCACGCGCGGGCGCATCGAGCCGTTCATCGTGACGCTGGGCACGCTGGGCATCTTCCGCGCGGTGCTCACGTGGCTGTCGGACGGCGGCGCCATCACGCTGGACAACGACCTGGCCGACGCGTATGCGCCGGTCTACTACGCGGCGCTGCTGGGCATCCCCGTCCCCGTGTGGGTGTTCCTGGCGATGGCCGTCCTCGGCGGCGCCGTCCTCAACCGCACCGCCTACGGGCGCTACGTGCAGGCCATCGGCTCGAACGAGCAGGTGGCGCGCTACGCCGCGGTCGACGTCGACTCGACCAAGGTGGTCACCTACATGCTGCTGGGCGTGTGCGTGGGCGTGGCCACGCTGCTGTACGTGCCGCGCCTCGGCTCGGCCTCGCCCACGACCGGGCTGCTGTGGGAGCTCGAGGCCATCGCCGCGGTGATCGTCGGCGGGACGGCGCTCAAGGGCGGCGCGGGCAGCATCACCGGCACGGTGGTGGGCGCGATCCTGCTGTCCGTCATCAGCAACATCCTGAACCTGACCAGCATCATCAGCGTGTACCTGAACGCGGCGGTGCAGGGCGGCGTGATCATCGTCGTGGCCTTCATGCAGCGGCGGCGACGCTAGGTTTCCAAGAGGCGCGAGGGCGCCGTGTTCCGTTCCTTCCATCAACGACAGGAGACAAGCATGAATCCGATCCAACGCAGACTCGTCCTCGCGCTCGGCGCGGCGGGCGTCGCCCTGGCCACGCCACTGGCCGCGTTCGCGCAGAACAAGGTCAGCCTCGGCGTGGCCATCCCGTCCGCCGACCACGGCTTCACGGCCGGCATCGTGTGGTGGGCCAACGAGGCCAAGAAGGAGCTCGAGAAAAAGTACCCCGACCTCAAGGTGACCGTCAAGACGGCCAAGGATCCAGGCGAGCAGGCCAATCAGCTGCAGGACCTGGTCACCGCCAACAAGATCAACGCGCTCGTCGTGTTCCCGCTGGAATCGGCCGCGCTCACCAAGCCCGTGCAGCAGGTGCATTCCAAGGGCGTGTACGTGACGGTCGTCGACCGCGGCCTGACCGACGAGAGCGGCCAGGACGCCTACGTCGCCGGCGACAACACCGCGTTCGGCAAGGTGCCGGCCGAGTACATCGCCAAGGCGCTCGGCGGCAAGGGCGACATCGTGGCCCTGCGCGGCATCGCCACGACGCTGGACACCGAGCGGATGGACGCCTTCAACAGCGTGATGAAGGGCTATCCGGACATCCACCTGCTCGACGCCAAGTACGCCAACTGGAACCGCGACGACGCGTTCAAGACCATGCAGGACTTCCTGACGCGCTTCAAGCACATCGACGCGGTGTGGGCCGCCGACGACGACATGGCCGTGGGCGTGCTCAAGGCGATCGACCAGGCCAAGCGGACGGACATCAAGCTGGTGTTCGGCGGCGCGGGCGCCAAGGGCATGATCAAGACGCTCAAGGACAGCACGGATCCGCGCATCAAGGCCAACGTCTCGTATTCGCCCAAGTTCATCTACGACGCGATCAAGCTGACCGCCGAGGCGCGACTCAAGGGCGAGAAGCTACCGGCCAAGACGATCATCCCGTCGGTGCTGATCACCAAGGACAACGCCAAGGACTTCTACTTCCCCGACTCCCCTTTCTGATCGCGCGAAAGGCAATCGCCATGGCACGCCCCATCACGCTCTTCACCGGCCAGTGGGCCGACCTTCCCCTGGCCGAACTGGCGCCGCTGGCCAGGAAGATGGGCTATGACGGCCTGGAGCTGGCGTGCTGGGGCGACCACTTCGACGTGCGCCAGGCGCTCGCCTCGCCGACCTACGTGCGCGACAAGCGGGCGCTGCTTGCCCATCACGGCCTGCAGTGCCTGGCGATCGGCAACCACCTGGTGGGCCAGGCCGTGTGCGACCGCATCGACGAGCGCCACGAGTCCATCCTGCCCGCGCACGTGTGGGGCGACGGCGATCCCGAGGGTGTGCGCCAGCGCGCCGCGCGCGAGCTGCAGGACACCGCGCGCGCCGCCGCCGCGTTCGGAGTGAGGACGGTCACGGGCTTCACCGGCTCGTCGATCTGGCACGCCCTCTACGCCTTCCCACCGACGACGCAGGCCTACTGGGACGCCGGCTTCGCCGATTTCGCGCAGCGCTTCCTGCCGATCCTGCAGGTGTTCGACGAGGTCGACGTCAACTTCGCGCTCGAGGTGCATCCGACGGAGATCGCGTTCGACATCGCCACGAGCGAGCGCGCGATCGCCGCGGTCGCCGGCCACCGCCGCTTCGGATTCAACTTCGACCCCAGCCACCTGGGCTACCAGGGCGTCGACTACATCCGCTTCATCCGCCAGTTCGGCCCGCGCATCTTCAACGCCCACATGAAGGACGTGTGGTGGGGCAAGGGCGACGGCACGGTGGGCACCTTCGGCGGCCACACGAGCTTCGGCGACGCGCGCCGCACGTGGGACTTCCGTAGCGTCGGCCGCGGCATGATCGACTTCGAATCGCTTATCGTCGCGCTGAACGACGTGGGCTACGCCGGGCCGCTGTCCGTCGAATGGGAGGACAGCCGCATGGACCGCGTGCACGGGGCCACCGAGAGCGCGGCGTTTTGCCGGCGCCTCGATTTCGAGCCCGCCAAGGGCGCGTTCGACGCCGTGTTCGACAAGAGCCGCCAGGGCGGCATGGCCGGGAGCGCGCCATGACGCGGCGCCTGCGCTACGCGATGGTGGGCGGCGGCCGCGACGCGTTCATCGGGGCGGTGCATCGACACGCGATGGCGCTCGACGGCCAGTACGAGCTCGTCGCCGGGGCGCTGTCGTCGTCGCCTGAGCGCGCACGCGACTCCGGGCGCGACCTGGGTTTGGCCGACGACCGCAACCACGGCCGCTGGCAGGACCTGCTCGCCGACGAACGCTCGCGCGGCGACGGCGACCGCGCCGACGTCATCGTGATCGTCACCCCCAACCACCTCCACCACGAGCCGGCGCGGGCCTTCGTCGACGCGGGCTTCCACGTGGTCTGCGACAAGCCGCTGGTGCACACGAGCGCGCAGGCCGACGAGCTCGCCGCCCTCGTCGGGGCGCGCGGCACGCTGTTCGCGGTCACCTACAACTACACCGGCTACCCGATGGTGCGCGAGGCGCGCGAGCAGGTGCGCGCCGGCGCGATCGGCGCCGTGCGCAAGGTGGTCGTCGAGTACCACCAGGGCTGGCTGGCCGGCGCGCTGGAGCATGGCGACAACAAGCAGTCCGAATGGCGCAAGGACCCGGCGCGCAGCGGCGCGGCTGGCGCGATGGCCGACATCGGATCGCACGCGGAGAACCTGGTCTGCGTGGTGACCGGTCTGGAGCTCGAGAGCCTGTGTGCCGACCTGAGCGCCTTCGGCCCGGGCCGTCTGCTGGACGACGACGCCGGCGTGCTGCTGCGCTTTGCCGGCGGTGCGCGCGGCGTGATGTCGGCCTCCCAGATCGCCGGGGGCAGCGAGAACGACCTGCGCCTGCGCGTGTTCGGCGAGCGCGGCACGCTCGATTGGCGCCAGGAGGATCCGAACGTTCTGGTGCTGGCGCCGCTGGACGGCCCGCCGCGCCGGCTGACGCGCAACTCACCCGGCCTGAGCGACGCCGCGCGGCGCGCCTGCCGCCTCCCGCCGGGGCATCCCGAGGGCTTCATCGAGGCGTTCGCCAACCTCTACCAGGGCATCGCGGCCGACCTTCGCATCCGCGCCGAGGAGGGGCGGCCGGCCACGCTGGAGGAGGCCGATTACCCGCGCATTGCGGACGGGGTGCGCGGTGTGCGGTTCATCGAGAAGACGGTGGCCTCGGCGGGCAGCGATCGCAAGTGGACGTCGATGCGCTGAGCGCACGACGTCAGCGCGCCGCGGCCGTGGCGCAGGCGGCGAGCCGATCGCGCGGCGGCGGGGCGGCGCGATCGGACGCCCGCAACGCGAGCATCCGCGCGACGACGCCGTTGGTCCAGCCAAAGCCGTCCTGCAGGGGGTACTCGCCGCCGCCGCCACCGCCGTCCCCGCTGCCGTCCACCACGTACTTCTCGACCAGCTTGTGGCGCTCGGCGTAGACGCGCTCCACGCCGGCCAGGAAGCGCGCATCGATGGCCTGGGCGAGCGCGGGGCGGTGATAGCGACGCGCCGCCTGGTCGCCGATCCATTGCAGCGGCGCCCAGCCGTTCGGAGCGTCCCACTGCTGTCCCGTGCGCTGCAGCGTGGTGGCCAGGCCGCCCGGCTGCAGCAGGCTGCACTCGGCCGTGCGCAGCGTGTGCGCGGCGCGCGCGGGCGTCGCGCTGCCGACGAACAGCGGATAGAGCATCGCGGCGCTGCGGTCGTCGCGCAGGCGGCGCAGTTGCCAGTCGTAGTCGGCGTAGTAGCCCGCCGGGTGCCAGAGCCAGGTCTCGATGGCGCGGCCGCGGCGCTTGGCCAGGCCGTCGAATTCGACGGCGCAGGCCCGGTCCGCCGCAGCGCGGCAGGCGCGCGCGATGACGCGTTCGCTCGCCAGCAGCAGCGCGTTGAGGTCGACCGGCACGATGGCGGTGGTCCGGATCGTGGCGAGCGTCCTGCCGTCGCCCAGCCAGCGCGAGCTGAAGTCCCAGCCGCTCTCGGCCGCGGCGCGCAGGTCGCGCCAGACCTCGGCGGCGGGCCGGTCGGCCGCCTCGCGCGCGGTCTGCACGTCCTGCAGCCAGGATTCGGGGCGCGGCGTCGCGGCGTCGTCCCAGTAGCGATTGAGCAGGGCGCCGTCGGCCATGCGCACGCTGTTGGCCGCGGCCTGGTTCGGCTCGAGCGTCGCGGCGCCGCGCATCCAGTACGCGTGCTCGCGACGCATCTGCGGCAGCCAGCGGCGCAGCGCGGCGTCGCCCTCGTGCGCCGCGGCGAGCTCGACCATCAGCGCGAAGAACGGCGGCTGCGAGCGGCTCAGGTAGTAGCTGCGGTTGCCGTTGGGCACGTGGCCCCAGCGATCGATCTCGGAGGCGAAGTTCTGCACCATGTCGCTGACCAGGTCGTGGCGCCCGGCCTCTTGCAGTCCCAGCATCGTGAACCAGCTGTCCCAGTAGTAGCCCTCGCGAAAGCGCCCGCCCGGTACCACGTACGGCCGCGGCAGCGACAGCAGCGTGCCGTTGGCGGGCACCTGCGCGCTGTCGCGGGTCAGGGCCGTCCACAGCCAGTCGATGTGCTCGCGCAGCCCCTGGCCGGCCGGCGGCGTGACGGGGGTGTCCGCGGGCTGCGCGAAGTGCGCGTCGACGAAGGCCTTCAGCGAGAAGCCGGGCTGGCCCCGCGCGTCGCGGTACGCCTGCAGGATCGCGGCCGGATCGCCCTTGGGCAACGCGTCGACGAAGGCCTTCTGGTCGGGAAAGACCTGGGCCTCCTGCACGTCGGTGAACAGTTCGGCGTAGACCTCGTCGGGCCCGGCGGCGGGCGGCGCGAGCTGGGCCGAGACGGCGGTCGGGACGGCCAGCGCCAGGGCGGCCAGCAGCGTGCGCGGGAAGCGGGTCATGCGGTTCTCCTGGGCCCGGCGCGGACGGCTGTCAGCGGCGCTTGTTGCTGGCGCGGCGGCGGATCGCCTCCATCGCGAGCGCCCGCGTCTGGTACGGATGCTGGCAACGGAAGATGCAGCGCCCGTGCGTGTTGTGGGCGAGCTTGGCGCACAGCGGCTGCGAGCGGCCGGTGACCAGCCGCCAGGCCTCGGCCGCCAGCTGCATGCCCAGCAGCGGCGGCAGCAGGTTGAGCCAGCGCAGCGCGTCGGCGTCGGCCGAGACATCGACGGCCAGGAGCCGCGCGAGGTTCATGCCGAACCCCGACAGCGGCGCCGAGCAGGCCACGATCAGCATCACCAGCAGCGCGTACAGCACGCCCGTGAAGCGGAACCAGCTCGCGTGGTTGCTGGTGTAGAGAATCAGCAGCATCCCCGTGGCCGACAGCACCAGCTGCGTGCCGAAGGCGCTCCACGGATTGTCCGGTCCGATCGACGCGGTGAGCAGCGCCGGCGCGGCCGCGTGCGGCAGCAGCGCACCGCTGCGCAGCACCGCCACCGCCGCGAGAGCGCCGATCAGCTGCGCCAGCAGGTAGAACAGGGCGTCCCAGCGGCCGACCTTGCCAAGGCGCAGGTAAGCCAGGGTGATGGCCGGGTTCAGGTGCGTGCCCGAGCGGCGGCCCCAAGGAGAGTAGATCATCGCCATCAGCAGCAGCCCGATCGTGACGCCGGCCAGCGCGCGGCGCCAGGGCAGCGCCTGCGCATC